>WBZM01003093.1_pt1 | contig 13291 bp, 7 predicted proteins | sample 5204271 | NCBI WGS metagenome assembly WBZM01 (sample SAMN12344346, study PRJNA552823) | activated sludge metagenome | biome: Activated sludge suspended growth; feature: Nitrification reactor; material: Wastewater; isolation source: activated sludge from nitrification reactor of wastewater treatment...
CGGCGCTCGTCGACCTCGCGCGGCGCCTCCGCGCGGTTCGGCACCCGGCGCTGCTGCCGATGACCGGCGTCGGCGCCCACGAGGGGAGGGCCTACGTGGCGCTCGCGTGGTTCGATGGCACATCGCTCGCCGCCGCGCTCCGTGAAGGGGAGCCCTTCGCGCTCGACGCGCTCGCGAAGGCCTTCGACGCGCTCTGCGAGGTCGTGGCGGCGTGCCACGCGGCGGGGGTCGTCCACGGCGGCGTGACGCCGGGCTGCGTGCTCGCCCAGCGCGGGGGCGGCGAGCTCGAGGTGCGCCTGGCCGACGTGGGCCTCGCGCCCTTCGCCGACCGGGGGACGGCGTTCCTCTACGAAGACTGCGCCGCGCCGGAGGGGCGCAACGGGGCGGCGCCGGGGCCTTCGGCGGACGTGTATGGCCTCGGGGCGACGCTGCGCCGCGCGCTGGCGGCCCCGGTGGACGCTGCCTCGTGGGTGGAGCCGACGGCGGGCGCCCGAGGCCGCGACGACGTCCCCAAGGCGGTGTGGGACGTGATCGAGCGGGCGACGAGCGCCGACCCCGCCGCCCGCCACGAGTCCGTCGAGGCCCTGCGCGCGGCGCTCGGCGCGGCCTGGGGCGACGACACGAGGCTCCCGGTGCGAAGGGCGCAGGAGCCAACCGCGGCGTCGGGCGCTCAGCCCGTCGACCCCGCGGCGCCGCGGATGCTCTGGGACGCGCCCGCGGCGCCGCCCGCGCCGCGCGAGCCGGCGTTCGACGAGCAGCAGACGACGTACAAGCTCACGGCGGTTCCGAAGGCGGCGGGGGCCGCGCCCGCGGGGCCGCTGTCACTCGACTCGCTCCTCGGCGACGCGTCGCCTGCCCCCGCGTCGCCCTCCGCCCCGCCCGCGGCGCCGGTGCCGACGGGCGCGCAGAACCCGTGGTCGACCGACGTGCTGCGCCGCGAGGTGCACGTCGTCCCCCCGGTGCCGACGGGCGCGCAGAACCCCTGGTCCACCGACGTCCTCCGCCGCGAGGTGAACGTCCCCGCGGCCGCGGACCTCGCCTCGACGCAGGTCGACCGCCGCGAGCCGACGGTCGCCCCGGCCCCGGTCGCCCCGCCGCCCGCCGCGCCTTCGTCCTTCCCTCCCGGGCGCTCGATCGCGGGCACCGAGGTGGCGAACCCCGCGCAGCTCCGCGCCGTTCAGGCGATGGCCGCGCAGGCGATGACGCCGCCTGCGCCCCCTCCGTCACCCGCCACACCCCCGAAGCGCTCCGGGGCCAGCCTCGCGGTGGCCGCGGTCGCCGCGCTGCTCGTGGCCGTGGCCGTGATCGCGGCGCTCGCCCTCGCGCGCTGAATCGTCGCCTGCACACGACGCGCGCGGTGCGCCCTCCGTCGCGGATCGTGCGCGCGTCGACTTCGGGTTGCGTCGTTCGCGGCGGGCGTCGGATACTTCGCGCGACCTGGTGGTGGCGCGCCGTCTGCACGGCGTGACGTACCCCGTCACGCTGGGCGGACGTTGGAGAGACGCGATGGAAGGTGCCGTACAGGACGAGTTCGCGCTGGTCGGGCAACGCCTCGACGGGCGCTATGACGTCGAGCGCGTGGTGGCCGCGGGCGGCTTCGGCGTCGTGTACTTCGGGCACCACCGGGCGCTGCGCAGCGCGGTGGCCGTCAAGGTGCTGCGGATGCCGCCGAAGCTCACCGAGGCCGAGCAGCAGGACTTCGCGCAGCGCTTCCTGGCGGAGGCGCAGACGCTGGCGCAGCTCCAGCACCCGGCGGTGGTGCGGGCGCTCGACTTCGGCGTCTGTGCGATGCCCAACGGGGTCACCGCGCCGTGGGCCGCGCTCGAGTGGGTCGACGGCGAGACGCTCAAGGACTTCCTCGACCGCCGCCGCGGCGCGCCCATGGCGCCGCACGAGGCCCTCGCGATGCTCCGCCCGGTGCTCGAGGCGCTGGCGGTGGCCCACGGCCTCGGCATCGCCCACCGCGACATCAAGCCGGCCAACATCATGCTGCCGCGCGGGGCCGGGGCGCTGCCGTCGCGCGTGCTCGACTTCGGCATCGCCAAGAGCATGGGCCGCGAAGAGTCGGCCACCACCTCGGGGGCGACGCGGACGGCCTCGGGGCTCGCGGCCTTCTCGGTGAAGTACGCCGCGCCCGAGCAGCTCGGCGGGCTCCGCACCGGCCCGTGGACGGACGTGCACGCGCTCGCGCTGGTGCTGACGGAGATGCTCACCGGGCGCGAGGTGTACCCGGGCAACGACTTCATGGACATCGCGGCGATCGCGCTCCGCCCGCAGCGGCCGACGCCCGCGAGCCTCGGCGTCGACGTGGGGCCCTGGGAGCCGGTGCTCGCCCGCGCGATGGCGTACAAGCCCCCGGAGCGCTTCCAGAACGCGGCGGAGCTCCTGGCCGCGCTGGCCGAGGCGCTGCCGGCGGCCTCCGCGGGTCGCCCGCGCGCCGCGACGCTGCCCGCGGTCGGCGGCCCCGCCGTGAGCGCGGCGCCCGTGCTCCAGACCATGGCGGTCGGCGCGGCGCCGGTGCAGGACTCGCTCTCGGCCTTCTCTCGCACCACGGTCGACCCCCCGAGGCCCGCGCGTGGGCGGCGGGTCGCGCTCGTCGCGGTCGCGGGGCTGGTGCTCGTCGGCGGGGGCGCGGCGGCTGTCGCCCTCACCCACGAGCCGCCCCCCGCGCCTCAGGTGAACGCGCACGTCAGCGCCTCGCCCGCGCCGCCGGTGCCGCGCGCTGTGACGCCGCCGGCGCCCGCACCCCCGCGGCCGTCCGCGCCGCCGGCGCCTCCGCAGCCCGCCGCGCAGCCCGCGGTCGCGCCCGCGCCCCGTCCGGTGGCGGCGCCGGCCGCCGCGGGGCGCGTCGATCGCGCGCGCGTCGAGGCGGTGATGCAGCGGCAGTCGTCGGCGATCCGCTCGTGCTACGAGCGGGCCCTGCGCGATGCGCCGGCGCTGGCGGGGCGCCTCGACGTGAGCTTCACGATCGGCGAGGGCGGGCGGGTGACGGCGGTGTCGACCGCGGGCCTGTCCGAGGCCCCCGCCGTGGGCGCGTGCGTCGCGGCGCGCGTGCGGCGGGCGCGCTTCCCGTCGCCCGAGGGAGGGAGCGTGGAGTTCAGCTTCCCCTTCAACCTGACGCCCGGGAGGGAGCGGTCGCGGCGCGGGCGCGGTGGCGGCGAGGCCCCCGCGGGCCCGGTGGGCGGCGCCGCGAACCCCGTCGTGGTGAGCCCCGGCGGCGAGGTGGGGACGGGCGGCGTGGCCTTCTGAACGGCCCCGGTCAGAACGACGCGCACATGTAGCCCGAGCCGCCGAGGTTGCGGCAGTTGGGGGTGCCGCCCGAGCAGCGCACGCCGCAGCCGCCACAGTTGGAGGCCGAGGTGAGGGTGGTCTCGCAGCCGTTGGCGGCGCTGCCGTCGCAGTTGCCGTAGTTGGTGTTGCACCGGCCGAGGGCGCACGCGCCGCCCGAGCAGGTGGCGCTTGCGTTGGCGAAGCTGCAGCGGTTGCCGCAGTACCCGCAGTGGTTGACGTCGGTCTGCTCGTTGGTCTCGCAGCCGTTCTCGAGGTTGCCGTCGCAACTGTCGTAGGGCGCGTTGCAGGGGCCCCAGGTGCAGGCGCCGGAGGCGCAGCGGGGCTGGCCGTTGAGGTACGTGCACACGCGCCCGCAGGCGCCGCAGTTGTTCGGGTCGGAGGCGAGGAGGACCTCGCAGCTCCCGAGGACGTCGCGGTCGCAGTTGGCCCAGCCCGACGCGCACGGCGAGGTGCAGGCGCCGCCGGAGCAGACGACCGAGGAGACGCCCGACCCGCTGCAATTGCGACCGCAGGCGCCGCAGTGCGCGGTGTTGGACGACAGGTCGGTGCACGTGCCCGACGCGCACTCAGCCCGGCCCGCGGGGCAGGCGCACGCACCCGAGGCGTTGCAGACGCCGTTGGTGATGCCCGAGCACGAACCCGAGGTGCGGGGCGCGGCGTTGCAGCTCACCCCGCCCGCGCCGCACACGTACGTGCCCGACTGCTGGCAGCCGCCGCTGCCGCCCGAGGTGCAGCCTGCGCCGACGGGCTGGCAGCTCCCGTTGCAGGGCGAGGTGCCCGCGGGGCAGGCGCAGTTGCCGGACGCGTCGCATACGCCGCCGCCGACGCCCGAGCACGAGCCCGACGTGCGGGGGCCCACGTTGCAAACGACGCCGCCGCCGATGCACGCGGTGGCGCCGCTCTGCTGGCAGCCGCCGGAGCCTGCCGAGGTGCACGGCGCGCCGACGGAGACGCAGCTCCCGCCGCAGATCACGTTGGGTGGAGCGCAGCTCGTCATGCAGTTGCCGCCCGAGCAGTATTGCCCGCTGCCGCAGGGGCGCCCGCACGCGCCGCAGTGACCGGTGTTGCTGGTGAGGTCGACGCAGGCGCCGCCGCAGTTGCCGCCCGCGCAGACGCAGTCGCCCGAACCGTTGCAGACGCCCCCGGCGGGGGACGAGCAGCTCCCCGACGTGCGCGGCGTCGCGCTGCACGCCACCGCGCCGCCCGAGCACATGGTGGTGCCGCTCTGCTGACACCCGCCCGTGCCCGCGGAGGAGCACGCCAGGCCGACGGTGACGCACGCGCCGCCGCAGAGGACCTGGCCGCTCGGGCAGGCGCTCCCGCAGGCGCTCGACGCGCAGGTGGCGGTGCCGCCCGCGGGGGCGGGGCAGCGGCGGTCGCACATGCCGCAGTGGGCGGGGTCGGAGGCGGTGTCGACGCAGGAGGCGCCGCAGCGCGTCTGGCCGGGGGCGCAGCCGCTGGCGCACGAGGCGGACCCGCCCGCGGCACGGCAGAGCGGCGTGGCGCCGGTGCAGGCGTTGCCGCAGCGGCCGCAGTGGGCGTCGGTGTCGAGGCGCGCCTCGCAGCCGTTGGCGGGGGTCGCGTCGCAGTCGCCGAAGCCCGCGGCGCACGGGCCGAGCTCGCAGCGGGACGCGCGGCAGACGCCCGCGGCGTTGGCGAACGAGCGGTCGCAGCGGGCCTCGCACGCGCCGCAGTTCGACGGGTCGGTGGCGGTGTCGACGCAGGTGCCGCCGCAGCGGGTTTGACCCGCGGGGCAGGAGGCTACGGCGTCGCCATCGGTCGGTGCGTCGGGCGGCGCATCGGTCGGCGCATCGGGCGTCGCATCGGGCGTCGCATCGGGCGTCGCATCGGGCGACGCATCTGGAGCGCCATCCGGCGCAGCGTCGGGTGGGTTCGCGTCGGCGTCGGCGGCGTCCACCCCGAGGTCTTGCGGCGTCGGGACGTCGAGGGGCTCTTCCGACGGCGCGTCCACGCCGTCTGCCGGGGCCCGATCGCCGCCCCCGTCCGCCATGCCCTCCGCGGGTGCGTCGAGCGCGGCGCCGCGGTCAGCCCCTTCCTTGAGCGAGAGGCACCCCGCGAACACCAGGGACGTCGCGAGAGACGCCACGAGCTTCGATCGATCTGCGCTGCGCATGAGACGTTCCTTCGCGAGGGAGACGGGTGTTTCCCTGCGGGCCTCGCCGAGCAATCTCCGCGCCTCCCTCCGCGGCGAACCGGGTGCACGACGCATTGGCCGTTGTCGCCGCGGCACGCCCCATGCTCTCCTCGCGCGTCATGGGAACCCCCGACCGGATGGCCACGAGCGTCGTGCTCGCGCTGGCGCTCACGTTCCCGCGGGCGTCGTCGGCGCAGAGCGACCCGGCGGACGTGCGCTTCGAGCAGGGGCGCGTGCTGCGCCGGGAGCGGCGCGACGCCGACGCGCTGGCGCACTTCGAAGCGCTCTACCGTGACACGCATCAGCCGCGCGCGCTGGCGCAGGTGGCCCTCGCGGAGGCCGCGCTCGGGCGCTGGGCGGTCGCCGAGGCGCACCTCGCGACCGCGCTCGCGCAGCCCGACGCGTGGGTGACCGCGAACCGCGCGGCCGGGGTCAACCTCGACCAGCAGGCGGCGCTCATCGCGTCGCACCTGGGGAGCGTCGAGGTGACCTGCGCGGCGCCCGGCGCGGAGGTGTGGGTCGACGGCCGTCGGGTGGAGGCGCTCCCGCTCGCGCGCCCGCTCCGCTTCGAGGCGGGGCGCGTGGCGCTCGAGGTGCGGGCGCCGGGCTTCCAGCCCGAGCGGCGGGAGCTCGCCCTCGCCGCGGGGCAGACCGCGCGGGAGGCGCTGACCCTGCGGCCGGCTGCGCCCGCGAGCGTCCAGGTGGCGGGCGGCGAGGCGCCGCGGGCGGAGGGCGGAGGCGCCCGCCGGACGCTGGCCTGGGTGAGCGCGGGTGGGGCGCTGGTGTTCTTCGGCGTCGGCGTGGCGGGCTACGTCGTCGCGAGCTCTGCCGCCGACCGCTGGAACGACGACGCCCGGTGCCTCCGCCCCGGGCTCACGCGCGAGCAGGTGTGCGGCGACGAGGCCTCGACCGCCCGCACGATGAACGCGCTCGGCGTCGTGGGGCTCGTCGGCGGCGTCGCGCTCGCGGCCACGTCGGTGGCGCTCTTCGTCACCTCGGGCCGGGCCCGGTCGCCCGCCGCGCTCGCGTGCGGGCCCTCGTTCGGCGCGCCCGGCGTCGCGTGCGCCGCGCGCTTCTGACGGCCTACTCGAAGCGCAGGCGGGCGAGCCAGTCGCGGCGCAGCCCGTCGTAGTCGCGGTCGGCGATCCACGGGTGCCACCCGCCCGCGTCGGCGTCGTGGGCGGCGGCGTTGCCGAACCACGCCTGCCCCGCCTGCGGCGCGCTCAGGCCGAGCGCGCGCCACGGGACGGCGAGCTCGATCACGTAGCCGCGGTCGCGGTCGTTCGGGCGGTCGAGCGTGCCCCGCACGGCGACCGCGGCGCGCCAGGGGACGTCGTCGGGTAGCGACTCGCTCGCCCCGTTCGCGCGCACCGAGAGCCGGACGCGCCGGCCGCGCGGGGTGACGGCGAGCTCGGTCGCGTGCGCCGCGTCGAGGGCGTCGGCGACGAGGAGCCGGACGGCGTCCGACGCGGCGAGGTCGCCGTCGCCCGGCGGGCCGCCTTGCACGTTGGCGTCGTCCGCTTCGAAGAGCGCGTACAGCGCCTCGGCGTCCCAGAGCAGCCGCACGCTCCACGGCGGCGGGGAGTCGAGCGTCAGCGGGGTGATCGCCGCGTCGCGCCAGGCGGCGTCGGTCGCGCGGCCGTCGACGCGCACCGGCCCGCGGGCGCGCGCCACGCGGAGCGTCTGCTCGAGCGCGGGGATGCGCACGTCGAGGTCGAAGGCGCGCGCGCGACGGTCGCCGTCGGTCGCGCTGCGGGGGGCGGGCTCCATGCGCTCGGCATCGCGCCAGAGGCCGACGTGGACGCGGAGACGCCGGCCGCGCCAGCCCTCCGGCACGGTGAAGGTCTGCTCGTCGCGGACGTACTCCCCCACGCGCCAGTGCTCGGGTTGCCAGCGCGCGCGCACCTCGCCCTCGTGGTCGACCGAGGTGCGCGGGCCTTCGGCGTCGTCGAGGTGCGTGAAGAGCTGCCATCCCCGCTCGACCGGCGCGACGCAGGCCCAGTACCAGGTGACGGTCACGCGGTCGCCGGGCGTCACCGGGTCGGTGGCGCCGAGGTCGTACCCGAGCAGCCGGACGCGGTCGCTGAAGGTGACGTCGAGCGGGTGCGAGGGCCGCGGCGCCGTGGTGCTCACGAACGACGGGACCCACGACGAGCGCCGCGCGGGGGGCGCCGGGGCGGGGGCCTCTGCCGTCGGAGGCGACGCGGCCGGCGGCGGGGCGGGCGCGGGGCGGGGCGGAGGCGGCGTGGCGTGACAGCCCAGGAGGGCGAGCAGCGTGGCAGGCAGGGTGCGCATGGGGGCATCGGCGCGCGGAGGGGGCCGCGGCGGGGGCCGAGGTTACTACACGCCTCGCGCTTCACCGATCGCGCAACGCTTCACAGTTGGTGAAGCGCGCTCGGGCGCGCCTCGTGGCAACGCGCGGGCGGATCGCGGGGCGCGGATCGTGGAACTCGCGGACTGCGTGGATGGAGGTCCCCATGGAGTTCGGCGTCTATCTCGTGCTCTGGCTCATCATCGTCATCATCAGCAACATGAACGCGCGTGCGCCACGCCGGCCGCGCCCGCGCGGCCGCGCCCTGGCCGCCGGCTTCGATCCGCAGGGCGTCGGCGGCCGGTACTCGAGCGGCGGCTGGAGCGACGACGCGGGCGTGGTCGGCGCGGGGAGCCGCGAGGACGCATGCCGCGACGGCGAATCGTCGGGACCCTGCGGCGACTACGGCGGCGGCGACTACGGCGGCGGCGACAGTGGCGGTGGCGGTGGCGGCGACGGCGGCGGCTGACGTGTCGATCACCGAACGCGGTGCGTCGCCGCTCGCGTGCCACGCCCGACGCGCGATGAACGCGGCGCTCGGGCTCGAACGGGTGTACTCCTCGGGGCGCCCGCGATGGCCCGCCGACGACGCAGCCCCTTGCCGCCCATGGCCTTCTGCGCCCTCGCGGGCGCGTCGTCGTGCACCGACGCGGCGCCGGCCGCGGCCGCGCCGTCGGCGACGTGGCCCTGCCCGGCGGGGTGGGTCCCGTCGTCGCTCGGGGGCTGCGGGCCCGCCGCGGTGCTGTGCGCGCCCGACGGCGGCGCCGCGCCCGACGCGTGCGAGTCGGTTCCCGCGGGGGCCCCCCTGGTGGCGCTGCCCGACGGCGGCATCGCCGGGCGGTGGCGCGAGCCCGACGCGCCCGGCGGCGCGCCCGCGGCGACGTGGAGCCCCGTCGCGGGCTTCGTGGCGTGCCCCGCCGGCTGGGCGCTCGACGGCGACGGCGTGTGCATGCCCGCCGAGCCGCGCTGTGAGGCGCCCTCCGAGGCGTTGCCGGGGGGCTCGTGCGTCCCGCGCGCGTCGGCGTCCTGCGACGGGGCGGTGCCGGCGGACGTGCCCGCGGGGGCGACGATCGTTCGGGTGCGAACGGGCGCGCCGGCCGAGGGCGCCGACGGGTCGGCCGAGCGGCCGTTCGCGAGCATCGCGCGCGCGCTCGAGGCGGCGCCGGCCGACGCGTGGGTCATCGTCGCGCCGGGCACCTACGCCGAGCGCGTCGTCGTGGAGGGGCGCGCCGTCCACCTGCGCGGCGCGTGCTGGGAGCGGACGGAGATCCGGGCGCCCGCCGAGGCGACCGGGGGCGGCGCGGTCTTCGTGGGCGGCGCGTCGGCGCGGCTCGACCTCGGCGACGTCACCGTCGGCGGGCCCAACGTCGGCGTCTGGGTCGAGCGCGGCGCGGCCCTCCGCGCGGCGCGGGTTCGCGTCGAGCGGTCGGTGCGCGCGGGCGTCTACGTCCGCGAGGCCGGGTCGCGCGGCGAGCTCGACGACGTCCTCGTGCGCGACGTGGCGGCGCGCGGGGACGGCGACTCCGGGCAGGGCGTCCGGGCGGGGGGCGGCGGGGCGCTCGTGCTCCGCGACGTCGCGGTGGTGCGGGCGACGCGCATCGGCGTCGAGGCGGTCGGCGCGGGCGCGACCGTCGAGGGCGAGCGGGTGCTCGTGCGCGACGTCCGCGAGGACCGAGAGGCCATGTTCACCCACGGCGGGGTCGTGGCGTCGGGCGGGGCTTTCGTGCGGCTCCGCGGCGCCGTCGTGCGGGGCGCGTACGCCAACGGCGCCACCGCCAGGCTCGCCGGGTCGCGCGTCGCGCTCGAGGACGCGGTGATCGCCGACGTCGCGGCGAGCGTGGGCGGGGCGGCCTACGGTCTCCACGCCGAGACGGGCGGCGCGGTGAGCGCGCGCCGGGCCGCCCTCCGCGGTTGCGCGGGGGAGGGCGCCCGCGCGGAACACGAGGGGTCGTCGCTCACGCTCGAAGACGTGACCGTGCTCGGCTCCGGCGGCCCCGGCGCCTACGCGATCGACGGCGCGTCGCTCGCCCTCGCGCGGGTCGCGCTGGTCGGCAACTACGCGACGGGCGTCGGGGTGTACCGGGGGGCACGGGCGTCGCTCGAGGACGTCGTGGTGCGCGCCACCCGCGCGAGGGCGGGCGACGGGCGGCTCGGGCGCGGGGCCGAGGCCTTCGAAGGGGCGACCCTCACGGCGCGGGGACTCCTGGTCGAAGACGTCCGCGAGGTCGGCGTGATGGCCGCGGGCGAGGGGTCGCGCGTCACGCTGACGGACGCGGCGGTGCGGGCGACGCTCCCGCGTGCGTCGGGCGAGGCGGGCCTCGGGCTCTTCGCGGTCGACGGCGCGGCGCTCGACGCGACCCGCGTCCGGCTCCAGGGCAACCACGACGTCGCCGCCATGGCGCAGGCGGGCGCGCTGACGTTTCGAGACGGCGTGATCCTCGACACGCGACCGTCCGTGCGCGCCGGGCAGGCGGTGGCCGTCGGGCTCGGGGGCGAGGCCACCGTCGAGCGCAGCGTGCTCCAGGGCGCGGTGGATATCGGCGCGGTCGCGTTCGGGGCGGGCTCGTCGCTGACGCTCCGCGACGTCGCCGTTCGTGACGTCGCCTCGCGCGCGCACGACGGTGGCGGGGGCTGGGGCGTCGGGGCCTTCCACGGCGGGCTCGTCGCGGCCGAGGGCCTACTGGTCGAGCGGGCGTCGCGCGCGGGGGTCATCGCCTACGCCGACGACGCCGGGGTCGAGCTCCGCGACGCGGTCGTCCGCGACCTGCGCGGGACCGGCCCGGGCTACGGGGCCGGCGTCATCGCGGTGGACCGCGGCCACGTCGACGCCGCGCGGGTCGCCGTGGTCGGCGCGGCCGGCGCGGGCGTCGTCGCGACCGCCTACACGGGGCGCAGCGCGGTGGTGTACGGCGCGACCGTGCGGGCCGCCGACCTCTTCGTCCGGGGCGTGCGCGCGTCCGGCGTCGACGACGCGTCCCCGCGGGCGCCGCGCGTCGCGTACGGGCTCCACGCGGGCCGCGACTGCGCGCTCGAGGCCGCGCGGGCGACGGTGGTCGACGCCGACTGGGGCTTCTTCCACAGCGCCGGGTCGCTCACCCTGCGGCGCGCGCTCCTGGCGAACCAGCGCCGCGGGGCGGGGGCGGCCAACCTCGTCGACGCGCGGCACCCGCTCGTCGTCGAGGCCGTCGCCCTCCGCGGCAACGCCTCCGACGCCGTCGCCCGCGACGTCGACCTCCCCACGCTCAACCTCGCGCCGCCGCCGGAGCCCGAGCTCCCGCGCTTCGCCGAGTAGGCCCCTCCGGTACGCGCTTCGCTAACGAGACGAACGACGCCATGACCGCCCGCCCGCGCCCCCTCCCGCTCGTCGCGCTCCTCGCCGCCCTCGCCGCGTGCGACGGCGACGCGCCCGGCGCGCCGCCCGCGGCCCCCTCGTGCGCGGGCGATGACCGCGCCCCCGTGCCCGACGAGAACGGCGGCGTCCGCTGCATCGAGGTCGGCGCGTCGCCAGCCGTCGCCGCGGGGGCCTTCGCCGACGCGGACTTCGCCGGCGCAGCCCTGGCGCCGCCCGTCGCCCATGTGCGCGCCGCCGCCGCGCCCGGCGGCGACGGGACCGCCGGGCGTCCCTTCGCCACGCTCGCCGACGCCCTTCGAAGCGGCGCCGCGACCGTCCTCCTCGCGCGCGGAACCTACGCCCTCTCCGAACCCGTCGCGCTCGACCGCCCGCTCGCGCTGGTGGGCGCGGGCGCCGGCGCCACCGTGCTCCGCGCGCCCGACGCGGGGCCCGCGTTCCGCGCCCGCGGCGCGGCGGTGACCGTGGCCCGGCTCTCCGTCACGGGCAGCGCGACGACCAGCGCGCCTGTGGTCGACGTCGCCGATGGCGCGACGGCGACGCTCCGGCACGTCCGCGTCGACGGCGGCGCGGGCGGCGCGCGGGTGTCGGGCGCGGCGACGCAGGCGTCGTTCGAGCGGGTGACGGTGGCCGGCGCGCGTGCGGCGGGGGTGTCGGTGGAGGACGGCGCGCGGGCGCGGCTCGTCGGCGTGGCCGTGCGCGACGGCGCGGGGCTCGGGGTGATCGCGGGCGCGTCGGGGCCGGGCGCCGCGTCGGGGCGCGTGCTCCTGCGCGAGTCGTGGGTCGCGCGCAACGGGGCGGAGGGCGTGTCGCTCACCGGCGACGCCTCGGGCGCGACGGGCTTCGCGACCTGCGACGACGCGCTCACCGCCGCGCGCGGCGCCCTCGACTGCGTGGCCCTCACCGCCGTCCAGGCCAACACCGGCACCGGGCTCTACGCCTCGGGCCCGCGCCGCGTGATCGGCCGCGCCGACCTCGTCTCCGGCACGCGCGCCCGCGGGGGGGCGCCCTCGGGCGATGGGCTCTTCGTCGGGGCGGGGGCCTCCGTCGAGCTCGACCGCGGCGTCGTCGGTGACGCGCGGATGGGCCACGGGACGTGGTGGGTGGCCAACGCGCGGGCCGGCGTCCTCGTGTCGGGGGCGGGCGCGTCGGCGCGGATCCAGGGCGCCGCGGTGCGCGACAACGCGGGGCCGGGGGTGTTCGTCCAGGCCGGCGCGACGCTCGACGGGCTCCTCTACAGCGCGGTCGAGCGCAACGGCGGCGTCGGGCTCGGCGCGGGGGAGGGGGCCTCGCTCGGGGAGATCCTCTGCGACCACTTCCTCGCGACGCGCCCCGCCGAGCTCGCCACCACCCTCGGCCGCGTCTCCCTCGCCGACGGGGTCTCCGTCCACCGCGCGGCGGTGCGCGCGATGACCGGCTGCGAGCTCTCGTCCAACGCGCGCTTCGGGCTCGTGCTCAACGCCGCGTCGGGGGCGTTCACCCGCAACCGCGGGCAGGACAACCTCTACGGCCTCGGCAACTACGCGCCCGCCGGCGCCGCCGTCGACGACGTCGCCGCCATCCGCGGCCGCGCCGCGCCGCCCGCCGCGCTACCCGCCTTCGCCGTCGCCCCGTAGCAGGGCGTCGGGGATCGCCAGCCGCGCCGCCAGCGAGCGCGCCGCCCCCACGTCGTCGCCCGCGCAGGCCGCGACCTCCGCGCGGAGCCCGTCGCGCGCCGCGGCGTCGGGCGCGCCCCGCGCGAGCAGGGCGAGGCGGAGCTCGAGCCGGGACTCGGCCGGGAGGCCGGCGCGGGCGAGCGCGTCGTCCGCGCGGGCGGCGAGCGCGTCGTCCCAGGCGCCCGTCGCGGCGAGGCAGCGGAGGGCCACCGCGAGGCAGCTCGCGGAGGTCTGCGGCACGGCCGAGGAGGCCCCCGCGCGGGCCCGCGCGGCGCAGGCGAGGAGCTCGTCGGCCGCGGCGCCCGCGGCCAGCGCGAGGAGCCCGCGCTCGGCGGCGATCGCGTCGGCGAGGCGGGCGAAGCCGACCTCCGCGCAGAGGCGCTCGGCGAGGTCGAGCGCGCGCAGCGCGTCGGCGTGGCGGCCGAGCGCGCGGAGGAGCGTCGCGCGGTTCTGCCGGCCGACCGCGAGCGTGACCTTGTTGCCGACGCGCGCCGAGCCCGCGACGGCCGCGTCGATGGCCTCGCCCGCGG
>WBZM01003094.1_pt1 | contig 13278 bp, 13 predicted proteins | sample 5204271 | NCBI WGS metagenome assembly WBZM01 (sample SAMN12344346, study PRJNA552823) | activated sludge metagenome | biome: Activated sludge suspended growth; feature: Nitrification reactor; material: Wastewater; isolation source: activated sludge from nitrification reactor of wastewater...
GTGTCGCCGGGGTGCAGCGGCTGCCCCTTGCCAGGTTGCAACTGCAAATAGCGATCACCGAGCAGGGAGCCGATCTTGACCTCGGTGCGGGTGTCCTTTGTCAGCGGGTGGTCGGTGGCGAACTCCACCCGCACGCTTGCCCCGCGGGCCTTGACCTCGGTGACCTCGCCGACATTGATGCCAGCGATGCGCACGTCGTCGCCCTTGGTGATGCCAGCGGCGTCTGGGAAGAGCGCTGTGTAGGTGGAGTCGCGCAGCACAAAGATCACGCCAAGCCCAGCCACACAGGCGAGCAAGACTCCGATGGTGATCAGGCGCTTCATCGGCACCTGCTCGAGGTCTGGTCACTCATTGACAGGCTCTGCTTGTCGAGCATGCCGACGATCGTGAGATAGGCCTGGCAGACATAGACATTGAGGAAGCTGCCGACCCCCAGCGACTTCAGGTAGGTCTCGAGCAGGCCTTGGGCATCGGTCATGCCCTGCACGATTTGGTCCTTGCGCTGTTGGATGGAGCCTTCGAAGGCGTTGAGGCTGCGCACATTGCGGTTGATCGTGGGCACTGACTCGTCGAGCAGCGACGAAGTCTCCTGGGAGAGCCGGTGCATGTTGTCGAGGCCCGCCATCAGCACCTCTTGGTCGTTTGCCACGCCTTGGGTGAGAGTGTCGAGGCTGGCGATCATGTCGGTAACGACTGTCTTGTTGGCGTTGACGGAGTCCATCACCGTGGTGAGGTTCTCGATCACTTGACCGATCACCTCGTCGCGCTCGACCAGCGTCGTGGTCAAGGTCGCAGTCTGCTTGGTCAGACTGGCGATCGTGGGCCCTTCTCCCTGCAGCACCGCGACCACATTGGCAAACAAGTCGTTGACGTCTTCGGGCTTGATGAGTTCGAAGACCGGTTTGAAGGAGTTGAACAACTCGGTCAGGTCGAGAGGGGCGCGGGTCTGGTCGATCCCGATCGTGCTGCCTTCTGTGAGCCGTTGTGACGATGCGCCGGGGGGATTGTCGAGCCCCAGATATTTCTGGCCCATCAGGTTGAGGAAGTTGATCGAGGCAATCGAGTCTTTGCCCACCACCTGATCGGAGCTCACCTCGAAGGACACCTTGGCTCGGCCTTGGTCGAGCTCAAAGCCGGTCACCCGGCCGACCCGCACGCCAGCAATGCGCACGTCGGCACCCTTCTTGAGCCCGGCGATGTCGCTGAAGACCGCGGAGTATTCGTGGGTTGGGCCCAGTGACCCTGATCTGATCGTGCCCAGCACCATGCCGGTGGCGATCAAGGTGAGCGCGGTGAAGACAGCCACCCCGAGGAGTTGCCATCGGGTGGCCGCCAGCGCGCGGGTCCAGGAGCTCATCAGCGGCAATTCCTCCCGGGCAGGGAGCCATAGCGCGGGCAGTCCTGGGCGCCGTACGGAGCGATCGTGTCAAAGCTGAACAGCGCGTCCATCTGGATCTTGCCGGACTTCACGGCTTGGGCTCCATTTCGGAGTACGCCGGGCGCCTGCCCGATGATCGCCTCGAAGGCTGTGGTGCCCTGCACGAAGGTCGCCAGGGTGGAGGCCATCCCGGCGAAGACCATCGTGAAGTAGACGCCATTGCGCGTGAGGAGTGAGTCGAACTGTTTGGCCCCGCGGGCACCCTCGCGGAGCAACTGATCGACCTTGGTCTGCTCGGCAGAGATGCGCTTGGCCGTGGGCACCGACTGTTTGAGGGCGGTGATCAACTGAGGTCTGATCTCGGCAATGGTGTCGGCGCCGTTGGCCAGCAGGTGGAGCTCGTCGAGCACCTGCGACTCGTGCGCGCTCCAAGTGGTGAGCATGCTGTCAGAGCGTTTGAGGAAGGCACTCAGCTCTTCGCCATTGCCTTCGAGGGCGGCAGCCAACGAAGAGACGGCCTTGTCAAGGACAGCAGGGTTGACCTCGGCCAGGAGTTGTTGCACCGAGGCGAACGACTCCATCACGCGGGTGGCTTCTCTGCTGGTGTCAGCAGGGATCTCGGCTCCGGCCGACAACCAAGGGCCGGTCACCGTCTGCCCGGTGGAGAAGTCCGTCGTGTCGCCCGGGTCGGTGCTCAACGCGGCGCTCTGCGCCTGGGTCGGGGGCAGGTCGAGGGTGATGAACTCGTTGCCGAAGACGGTGCCGGGCACGACTCGCGAGCGCACTGACGCCGGGATCTGGTCACTGAACTCGGAGAAGATCTCAATCTGGGCGCTCTGGTGTCCGGCGGAGTCAACGTCGTGGTTGATGCCGATCACCCGCCCCACCCGTAGCCCACGAAACTTCACGTCGGAGCCAGCCCCGAGTTGGTCACCGGTCTCGCTGAGCTTGGCGGTTGCGCTCAGGTCGCCGCCGATGAAGCCAATGAAGTGCAAGCCGACGCCCAGGCTGATCAGGCCGAAGACGAGTGCGAAGACCACGCCCCCCATCGCCAATTTGAGGCGAAGCTTGGGCCGGTCGTGGGGCCGGGTGCGGGGGAACATGATCTCCGACATCGCGATCAACCCGAGATCTGTGCTTGTTGGGTCGGCCCCCACAGGGCCAGCGAGAGCACGATGTCGCAGACCACCAAGGCGATGATTGAGGCCCGGATGGCTCGACCGGTGGCGTGGCCGACCCCTTCGGGGCCACCCTCTGCGACGTACCCGTAATAGCAGTGGATCACCGTGACGATCGTGGTCAGGATCATCACTTTGATGCTGGAGAGCCATACGTCGTTGATGCTGACGAATGTGCGGAAGTAGTGCTGGTAGGTGCCTTGTGACTGCCCGAAGGCGTGCACGATCAAAAACTCAGTGGCGACATAGGTGCCGACCAGGCCGATGATGAAGAGGGGGAGTACGACGATCCACGACGCGACCAGGCGGGTGCTGACCAAGTACGGGATCGGCCGCAGTGACATGGCCTCGATCGCGGAGACCTCTTCGTTGATCCGCATCGCTCCGATGCGCGAGGTGAAGCCGCAGCCGATGCGTGAGGCGAAGCCGAGTGCCGCCACCATCGGAGCCAACTCGCGGGTGTTGGCATAGCCAGAGACGAATCCGGTCAGGGGTGCCAACCCGATCACCTCGAGGCCGTTGTGTCCCTCCAGCCCGACTTGGGTGCCGGTCAGGGTCGACAGCAGGAGTACGACGCCGACCACGCCTCCCCCGACCACGAAGATGCCACTGCCGAGGGTCACTTCGGCGATCACGCGCCCGATCTGACCGCGATAGTGGCGCAGCGCCGTACCCAGGCCGAGCAAGGCCCGCCAGGCGAAGACCACCATCTCGCCGAGACGGGTGGCCATGTCGAGGGGTAGGAGCAGGGCGTTCATCCGAGCGGCCCCGAGGAGAACATGCTGGCGATCTGGGAGATGAGCACGTTGACGGCAAAGAGGAGCACGAAGTTGGTCACGACCGCGCTGGTGACTGCGTCGCCGACCCCGGCCGGACCGGTGCGCACCCGGAAGCCGCGGTCGGCGGCGACCGTGGTCGTGATGATCGCGAAGACAGCCGCCTTGAACATCGACAGAGCCATGTCGCTGGGGTGGGCCAGGGCGGAGACCGAAGCCAGATAGGTGCCCGGAGGTAGTGACATCACCACGGAGCTGACCAGCAGGGTGGTCACGATGGTGAAAAACATGACCAGCCCGGTGATCAGCATGCCCATGATCGTGGTGGCGATCGCGCGCGGCATCACCAGTCGCTGCACGACCGGGATGCCCATCACCTCCATGGCATCGAGCTCTTCGCGGATCTTGCGGGCTCCCAGGTCGGCGCAGATTGACGACCCTGCAACGCCCGCCAAGATCAGGGCGGTCACGAGCGGGGCGGCCTGTCTGATCACGGCCAGGGTGTTGCCGGCGCCGGTGAAGGCGACGGCTCCGACCTGTTGGGAGAGCAGGCCGACCTGCAGGGCGAGTACGACGCCGAACGGGATCGCCACCGCGAGTGCAGGCAGGCTGCACACCCGGATGGTGTACCAGCACTGGATGATCAACTCACCGATGGGGAAGCGCCCCGTGAGCAGCGCCTGCCCGAAGGAGGTGAAGATCTGCCAGCCCAGTTTGGTCAGCCTGATCAGATCAGCCACCGGAGTGAAGGTGCGCTCACTCTCGGAGAACCCCGCCCGGATGCCGCTGAGGAGACCCTCGGGACGGGTCTGGGCGACAGGCTGAGGAGTGTTCATCGGGGCTTTCGGTCAGGTCAGGATGAGCGGGACGATGGCGAGTGTGGCGTAGGTCTCACGCTCTGCGCGAGTGTCCAGTGTCGGTGGTGCTGCCTTTGAGAGCAATAGCGAGTGGTGAAGTCTCGTGATCGTGGCGGCAATTGACTGGACCGGATATGGGTCAGGGTCGGGATAGCGGCCAGTTGCTCGGCGTACGGCGCTGATCCGGTCAACCAGGATCTGTGTTGCCGTGGCCAGCGCTGGACCCGACTGCAGGGTCAGACCGAGGATGGCGCTGGGCTGATCGCTGTTGAGCACCCGTTGGATCAACTTGTTGGTGCGCAGGGTCTCGTGGGTGATCGTGAAGAAGTCGACCAAGTACTTGGCCGCGTCGAAGCTGGGGTCGGGGCTGTTGGGGATTTGTGGCAGTTGGGTCTCGATCTGGGTGATCACTCGGGCGGTCTCATAGGCAGTGGCGGCATTTACCACTGCTTGTTTCGAGCCGAATCTGCGATAGAGCGTGGTGCGGTTGACCCCTGCTGCCGTGGCGATCTCATCGGTGCCCACATGGGCGACGCCTTCGCGGGCAAAGAGTTTCAGAGCGCCCTGCAAGATTGCCTCTTCTGAGTGCATGGCACCCCCTTCACCTGGTCGACTTGGTCTGGCTCATCTCTCGAACCACCGATGGGTTACGAAAACACGACCCTTGCCAAAATGCAACGGAAGCGTCATTCTCGTTGCATGACCGTGTCATCGCAACCCCCAAAGACAGAAATTCCCAAACAGCAAAATCGGGCTCCTAGACGGGTGGTTCGGGGGCCTTCGACACCTCCGGTGAAGGGCCCCGCAGCGGTCACCCAGGCAGATTTCATCGAAGAGCAGATGTTGCTTCTCGGCGCTGGGGCAGCCGTGATGAATCAACTGGCCGATCCCGGAGTTGGAGTCGGAGTGGCCGAGCACTCCACGACTCTCTACCGTCCCGTTGACCGATTGCGTACGACGCTCGCCTACGTCTACATGATGACCTTGGGCACCGAAGAAGAGCAGGCCATGATCAGCAGGATGGTCAATGGGGCGCACAAACCAGTGGTGGCCTCCGGTCGCTACAACGCCTTCGACCCCGAGCTCCAACTCTGGGTGGCGGCCACCTTGGTCAAGAACGGACTCGACCTCTATCAGCGAGTCTTCGGTCTACTCGACGAGGCCAGCAAACAACGCATCTATGAAGACGGTCAGATCTTCGGTACGGCGCTACAGGTGCAACAAGAGCAGTGGCCCGAGACCTACGACGGATTCCTCGCCTATTGGGACGAAGCCACAGCCCAGTTGACTCCAGACCCACTCGTGCAGGCCTTCGCTTTGCAACTCTTGGACAGCTCCAATCTGCCTGTCCACATGCGTCCGCTGATGGCTCTGCAGAGCCTGATGACCCGTGGGCTGATCGAGCCGCAAGTGCGAGAAGTCCTAAACCTGTCGTGGAGTCGTCGCGAGCAATTCCTCTTCGATGCCTTCTGGGTCGTCTTCCCGCCCGTCTATCGGCTGGTGCCGCGGCCACTCCGCACTCTCGGCGCGCGGCTCGTCGTACGAGACACGCGCAAGCGCTTCAAGAAGCACCGCCGGGTGATCTAGGCAGGGCTGTGTTCCCGGTCACCTTTTGGGTGCAGATTTGGGTCATGCGGGGCACACTGTCGATATGACGAGCACAGATTTCGCACCCGAGTATCACCATGGTCCCGAGATTGCACGACCCGCGAAGGGAGCCTCCGGGCCGATGCCTGAGCAGGTCGATGTGCTGATCATTGGAGCTGGCATATCCGGCGTCGGCATGGCCTATCGCCTGCAAGAGCGACTGCCCAAGCTGACCTATGCCATCGCTGAGGCGCGTGCGGTGTCTGGTGGCACATGGGATCTCTTCCGCTATCCCGGAGTGCGCTCCGACTCTGACATGTTCACCTTGTCTTATCCGTTCAAGCCTTGGGAGGGCAAGGACGCGATCGCCGAGGGCGGTGACATCCTCGACTACCTGCGTGAGACGGCTGACGAGAATGGCATCTCCGATCACATCTACTACCAACACAAGGTCGTGGACGCCAACTGGTCGACCCCCGATCAAGCCTGGACAGTGACCCTTGACGTCAAGGGCAAGAAGCACACCGTCAAGGCCAACTACGTGCACCTGGCTGCTGGCTACTACGACTACGACAAGGGCAACGACCCCGAGTTTGTCGGCCGAGCCGACTTCAAGGGGCAGATCTGGCATCCGCAGTTCTGGCCAGAAGACGCCGAGTACGCCGGAAAGAAGGTCGTCGTGATCGGGTCCGGCGCGACCGCCGCGACCGTCGTACCCGCCATGGCCGAAGAGGCCGAGCACGTGACCATGCTGCAGCGCACCCCATCGTGGATGATCCCGGTGCCGCGCCGCGACAAACTGATCAACCGGCTGCGCCCCTATGCGCCCAGCATCGTGCTGCATCGTTATGGCCGAGCCAAGAGCATCGTGCAGAACACCTTCATCTATCAGCTCTCACGGATCCGGCCCGAGGCCGCCAACAACATCGTGGCGGGCTTGCAGAAGGGCCGGATCCCCGAAGATGTGCGCAAGGAGCACTTCACGCCCAGCTACAACGTGTGGGACCAGCGACTGTGCGCCGTACCCAGCGGTGACTTCTTCCGTGCCGTCAAGTCCGGCAAGGTCTCGGTCGTCACCAACACCATCGACCGTTTCGTGCCCGAAGGCATCAAACTCTCCGACGGCGAAGTGCTCGAGGCCGACATCATCATCACCGCCACCGGGCTGATCCTCAAGCCGCTTGGTGGTGCCACGATGAGCGTCGACGGCAAGCCGGTTGACTTGGCTACGGCCTTCGCCTACCGCGGCCTGATGATCGGCGGCGTACCCAACGCCTCGATGACCGTGGGCTATATCAACTCCTCGTGGACTTTGCGTGCAGATCTGGTGTCGAAGTTCGTCACCTCGCTGCTCAAGCACATGCAAGACAAGGGCTATGGCATCGCGGTGCCTGTCGCTCCGGACGGCATGAGCTCACGCCCGATCCTCGACCTGGCTTCGGGCTATATCCAGCGCTACATCCAGGCCTTCCCCAAGGTCGGCAGCCGCGCGCCGTGGGTGATGCCGCAAAGCTATGTGCGCGACATGATCGACTTCGGCCGCGCCAAGGTCACCGATGACATGACCTTCTACAAGTTGGGCGATGCGATCACCAAGCTCCCTGAGAGCGCCCAAGCCCCAGCTGAGAGCGCCTCTGCTTTCGCTGACTCTCCGGTGGTCGCGGTGGAGGCCGCTAGCTGAGACCTCTTCGTCGTACGCCGGAAGCGCCTCCGGCGTACGACGCTCATGACGGCCCTCACGTCCAACGGGATACATGCACGTTCCATGGGTTGCACCCCGTTGAACGTGCATGTACACCAAGCGCACTTGGGAAACCTGCAACCCCCACCACGTCAACCACAGGCGCGTCGCGGGGGCGGGTGGGGGTGGGGTGGCTAACGTTGGGGGGACAGGTTGCCTTCCCCAGGAGTCACGATGAAGACCGCACTTGCCGCCTCCCTGCTTGCGCTCGGGCTGTTCGCCTCAGGTTGTACGACGAGCAGCACCGGCGCGAACAATGACCCCGCGCCGAGCGACTCGACCCAGTCGCCAACGGCGAGCTCCCCGAGTCCGAGTGAGGGGGAGAGCGCCGCTGACGGGGGTGCCTTCGGGCCGACCGGCTTTGACGGGATCACGCTGGGGATGAGCCTTGACGAAGTGAAGGCCACGGATGCCGCGACCTTCCCAGACGGAGAGGGCGAGGCGGGTGCATGCGTGTGGTTCACCTTCGTCAATGCTCCGGGTGAGGAGTCTGACTCAGCCACGCCCGACCCATCAATGTCGTCGTACGACGGACTGATCGGCCCCAAGGGTGTCGAACTGCTGGTGGCCCGCGAAGGCATGAAGACCCCGGAGGGCATCGAGTTGGGCAGCACCAAGGCCGAGGCCTTGGCTGCCTACCCGAATGCGGAGTTCCGCAGTGATTTCGGCAACTACCGGGCCCATGTCGAGGGCCAGCCCAACGATGCTGCCTTTTTCTTCACGCTCAGGGGTGGCAAGGTGTCCAATCTGAATATCAGCCTCGACACGCCTCAGTGCTTCAACTGAGCAGCCTCTACTTCAATCAGTAAGACTCAGCGACCGAATAGGCGGGCGAAGAAGCCTGGCGCCTGCTCGCTCTTCGGGTGCCCCGCGCACCATTGTCCTGCTGGCACTGATGCCTTGACTTGGGCGACATGCTGGCCACATCCTGCCCAGGTGGTCTTGCCACATGTCCTACATTTCACCGGTCTGCACATTCAAGGCTCCTAAATAGATAAATACCCTAGGGGGTATCATAGCACTCATGAGAATAGTGATCGTAGGTGGCGTGGCCGGCGGAATGTCTGCAGCGACTCGGATGCGTCGTCTCGATGAGGCTGCGGAGATCGTGGTGATTGAGCGAAGCGGCCATGTGTCCTTCGCCAACTGTGGTCTGCCCTATCACATCGGCGGTGTGATCGAGCGCCGCAAGGATCTGCTGCTGCAGACACCCAAGTCGCTGAAACGGCGCTTCAATCTCGACGTACGCGTCAACCACGAGGTCATCTCGATCGACAGGCAGGCCAAGGCTGTCGCGGTGCGAGCGGCCGACGGCAGCGAGAGTGCCATCTCGTATGACGCCTTGGTGCTCTCCCCAGGTGCTCGCCCGGTACGCCCCCCGATCCCAGGCATCGAGAGGGCGCTGTCGTTGCGGGATATCGAAGACACCGATGCGATGGTGGCTGCGACATCTGGGGCCAAATCGGCTGTGGTGATCGGGGGCGGCTTCATCGGCTTGGAACTGGCCGAAAACCTCCATCACCTAGGCATCTCAGTCACGCTGGTCGAGGCAACTGAGCAGGTGATGGCGCCGCTCGACCCAGAGATGGCCCAGATCGTGCATCAGCGGCTGCGCAAGGTTGGTGTCGATCTGGTGTTGGGAGCTTCTGTCACCGAGATTGGTGCGCAAGACGTCACTTTGTCTGATGGTGAGACTCGTCCGGGCGATCTTGTGGTGGCCGCGATCGGCGTACGCCCCGACACCACGCTTGCAGCAGACGCTGGCCTGGAGGTTGGCGAGCGAGGCGGCATTGTGGTCGATGCCAACCTGCGCACGAGCGACCCGGCGATCTATGCAGTGGGTGATGCGGTCGAGAAGGCAGATGCCCTCGACGGCTCTGAGGTCTTGGTGCCCTTGGCCAATACGGCTAATCTCCAAGGCCGCCGTGTGGCAGACATCATTGCCGGCCACTCCGTTGCAGACCGCCCGGTCTTGGGTACGGCGATCGTTGGTCTCTTCGGTCTGCAGGTCGGGGTCACGGGTTGGAACGAAAAGCGGCTCCGCGCTGCCGGCCGTGACTTCCGAGTGATCCATGTGCACCCCAATGACCATGCTGGCTACTACCCGGGTGCATCCAAGCTCAGCATCAAACTGCTCGTTGACTCAGCAAGTGACGCTGTGCTTGGTGCTCAAGCAGTGGGTCGAGCGGGCGTGGACAAACGGATCGATGTGATCGCCACCGCGATGACGGGTGGGATCCGAGCGAGCGAGTTGGCGGAATTGGAGTTGGCCTACGCGCCGCAATTCGGCTCGGCCAAGGACCCAATCAACATGCTTGGCTATATCGCGGAGAATCTTCGAGACGGCGTCGTCGAGACCGTGCAGTGGCACGAGCTGGCTGACGAAGTTGCCGCGGGCGCGAGCGTGATCGACGTACGCACTGCCCGCGAATTCGCAAAGGGCGCCATCCCAGGGGCGCTCAACCTTCCGTTGGATGAGTTGCGTCAGCGTCAAGCAGAGCTTCCGGGTGGGCGCTTGATCGTCAATTGCGAAGTGGGTCTGCGTGGCCATACTGCGGCCCGATTGCTCGCGCAGTTGGGCCGGGAGGTCGCCAATCTCGATGGTGGTCATCTGACCTGGAAGGCAGGGGTCGGCGCCCACGTCCGCGAAGGAGCGCCTACGGGGTGACTCGAGTCAGGCCAAGGACAAGAACAGCTTCTCCATGGCTTCAAACTCCCCGCTGTCAGCGGACTCGTCGACCATGCACTGCTTGAGGCCGGTGGAGATCATCGCGAATCCAGCTCGATCCAAGGCCTTGGACACCGCTGCCATCTGGGTGACGATGTCTCGGCACTCGCGACCTTCCTCGATCATCTTCAAGATGCCGCCGATCTGTCCTTGGGCGCGGCGCAGCCTCTTGGTCACCTGAGTCAGATCATTGGGATCGATTTGCATTGGGGGCCTCCTTGACTTTGCTTCAAGGCTACCCCTGTGGGTATGAGAAGGTCGCGTGTCGCCACCCAAAGCGGCTCTTCTGGCCTTGCCCCCGTTTGGTGGACACCTTCTAAGAGAGGATGTTCAGGATGGCAAGTAGTCGTAGGGAGTATTCCCCGGAGTTCAAGGACGAGGCGGTGGGGCTGGTCGTTAACACTGGCCGTCTCCGACACGAACGTGGGCGTGTTGCGAGTCCGTAGCTGATGGTTAGGCGTCACCGTCCTTACCTTCATCGGCGTCTTGTTGATCGTCCTAGCAGTGAACATTCCCGACCAGCTATCGCAATACTCGCGTCAATCTCTAGGTACAGCGACTCTCGTTGCGGTATGGTAGCTGGTATGGCAAAAACGCGCAAGGTGACGATCACTCTGCCAGTGGAGGCCGTGGAGAGCATCCGCGGTCTTGTGGCTGCGGGCAAGGCCGACAGTGTTTCCGGCTTCGTGCAGCATGCTGTGCACGTGTCCCTCGATGATATTTCGGGCTGGGGAGTGATGCTCGCTCAGGCTCTTCAGGAGACCGGAGGTGAGCTGACTCGGGAGGAGCGCGAGTGGGCCGCGCAGACGCTCGGCTTGGGTCGGGAGTCCGACGTCGCATGAGTGGTGTCACCCTCGACGCCGGTCCTTTGATCCAGCTTGACCACAACGAGCGGAGGGTTGTTGCGTTGCTAGTGCTGGCCGAGGAGTCCGGAAGTGCGGTCGTCGTGCCCGGTTCGGCGTTGGCGCACGCAATCAGGAATCCTGCTCGACAGGCGCGCCTTGCCCGGCTTCTACGTCAGCCGCGTACCGAGGTCGTTGCTCTCGACCGGGTTGATGCGACCAGTGTCGGCCGTCTCCTCGCCGCCAGCGGGACGAGTGACATCGCTGACGCCCATGTTGTGGTGTGCGCTCGTCGAGCTGGGACCGCCGTCGTGACCAGTGACCCCGAAGACCTCCGCGCACTGGATCACGACCTCGCCCTGATCACTGTCTGAGGACCCTCGCGCAACGACTCGAACCACCCCGGTACGTTTCTCGGCATCCATGACGTGGAATCCCTACACGTCAACGAGAAGATCACATCGCACGCAATCGCAAGGCGGTACAGAACGCGAGTACGCGCGATCACACGCCGTAGGGTCAGACATCGTCGAGGCCTTCCGGATTGAGCGGCTTAGTCACTACCGATCTTGGAATGCCTTGACCCCAATCCAGGGTCAGGCACTCATGTGGTGACGCTCATCGCCCCACCGCAGGTAAGAGGAGCCCCTAAAGAGACCGAGCGATGAGCTCCTTCATGATCTCGTTGGTGCCGCCGTAGATCTTCTGCACCCGCGCAGAGGCATACATCTTCGCAATCGGATATTCGAGCATGTAGCCGTAGCCGCCGAAGAGTTGTAGGCAACGATCAATGATCTCGACCTGCTTGTCGGTGGTGAAATATTTCGCCTGAGATGCGGTTGCCGGGTCGAGGCGGGCCTCAAGATGAAGACCGATGCAGTGGTCCAGGAGCGTCCGCGCAGCAAGGGCCTCGGTGAGGCACTCCGCGAGCACGAAGCGGGTGTTTTGGAAGCTCATGATCGACTTGCCGAAGGCCTCGCGATTTTTCACGTAGTCGATGGTCAGGTCAATCGCGATCTCAGCAGCCACAACGGCCGCCACGGCGAGGATCAGTCGCTCCTGGGGCAGTTGCACCATGAGTTGGACAAAGCCATCGCCTTCGTTGCCCAGCAGATTGGCGGCAGGCACCCGCATGTCGGTGAAGAAGAGTTCGCGAGTGTCTTGGCCGTGCTGCCCCAACTTCTCCAAGACTCGGCCGCGCTCGAAGCCGGGCAAGTCCTGGGTTTCGGCCACGATCAGAGACAGGCCCTGGCCGCCCTCACCGCCAGTGCGACAAACAATGATCAGCAGGTCACAAAGACTGCCATTTGTGATGAAGGTCTTGGAGCCGTTGATGACATAGTCATCGCCGTCCTTTACGGCGCGAGTGCGCAGGCTCTGCAGATCGGAGCCGGCGCCGGGCTCAGTCATTGCGATTGCGCCTACCATTTCGCCACTGGCCAGTTTGGGCAGCCAGCGCTGCTTCTGCTCTTCGTTGCCGTAGTTGAGGATGTAGTGCGCCACGATCGTGCTGTGCACGGAGTAGCCGAAGGCGTCATCCATCGCGTGGGCTTGCTCTTCGATGACGACCGCTTCGTGGGCGAAGGTGCCGCCGCCGCCGCCGTACTCCTCGGGGATGGAGATGCACAGGATCCCGGCGTCTCCGGCCTTGTTCCAAAACTCCCGATCGACCTGGTGCTGCTTTTCCCAGCGCTCGCGATTGGGCACGGACTCCTTCTCGAAGAAGGTCTTGGCCAAGTGGCGCAGGTCGTCGAGCTCTTCGTTGAGCCAAGGGGAGCGATATGGCGTGCGTTCGATGAGAGGCATGGAGGTACGTTAGCCGCGCCATCGCGATTGAGCGATGAGTGTGGCGCGGATCACGTCTACTTGGTTGGATTCTCCGCCTGACGGGCTCGATATGCCGCGGCAGCAGCGCGATTGCCGCAGGTCGTTGAGCAATAGATCTTCGAGCGATTGCGAGACAGGTCGATCACGATCCGCTTGCAGCCCTCGTCTTCGCACAGGCTGATCCGGCTGTGCTCGTCGGCGCGGATCACGTCGACCATCGCCATTGCGGTCTCCACCGCCACCCGACAGGCAAGAGGCTGCGTGTCTTGGATCGCATGTAGATGCCAGTCGAGGCGGTCGTGGCGCACCAGTTGGGGGAGGGCACTGTTGCGAGCCAGCATCTTGTTGACCATTCCGGCCGCTT
>WBZM01003095.1_pt1 | contig 13277 bp, 13 predicted proteins | sample 5204271 | NCBI WGS metagenome assembly WBZM01 (sample SAMN12344346, study PRJNA552823) | activated sludge metagenome | biome: Activated sludge suspended growth; feature: Nitrification reactor; material: Wastewater; isolation source: activated sludge from nitrification reactor of wastewater...
CGTCTTCCGCGAACTGCGCACCGTCCAGTGGTGGTGGATGGCGCCGTGGATCGCCTTCGGCCTGCTCGCCATCTGGAAGCGCCGCAACCGGCTGGCGACCTTCGTCCTGCCGTACCTCTGCGTGTGGTTCTCCGCCGCCATCGCGTTCAACGGCGTCGGACCGGAGGTCGTGCGCTATCGCGACACCTTCCTGCCGAGCGCGGTGATGCTCGCGATGGTCGGGCACGAGTTCGCGGGCCGGCGCTTCCAGAAGATCACGACGCCGATCACCATCATGGTGGTCTTCGCGATCTGGCTGTTCATGAATGCGCGGTGAGTCGCGATGACGTTGCGGGTGTGCCAGGTGGTCGCGACCCTCGACGTCGGAGGCATCGAGCGCTGGCTGCTGAACGTGTACCGGCACTTCGCGAGGAACCATGCGTCCGCCGTGCAGGTGGACTTCCTGACGCTGTTCGGGGCGGGCGGCGCGCTGGCGAGCGAGATCGAGGCGACCGGCGGTCGCGTGCAGGCCGTTCCGTTCTCGTGGCGACACCTGGCGGCGACCCGTGCTGCGCTGCGCGAGAGGTTCGTCGAGGGCCGGTACGACGTGGTGCATTGCCACGCCGACTACCTCGGTGGCGTGGTGTTGCCCGAGGCGCAGCGCGCAGGCGTGCCGCTCAGGATCAATCACATCCACAACACGCGCTTTCCCTTCGACGACCGGTCGCGGCCGCTGCGCTGGCTCGCCGGCCGGATGCTGCGCCGCCGGTCGTTCGCGAGCGCGAACCTGCACGTGGGCTGCTCGAGCGAGGCGCTCGCCGCGTTCGCCGGCCCGGAGGAACCGGGCCTGCGCACCACGGTCGTCTACTGCGGGACGCCGCTGCAGGCCCACGGCGAATGGACCGGCGTGCATCGACGCGACGCCCGTGCGGCGCTGGGCCTGCCGCCGGATCGGCCAGTCGTGCTGCACATCGGCCGGCATGTCGCCCCGAAGAACCCCGGCTTCCTGCTCGAGGCCTTCGCCGCCCTGCGCGGCCGCGGCGTCGACGCGCACTTGCTCATGGCCGGTTCCGGACCGCTCACGCCGGAGCTTTCGGCGGCGGTGGCCGCGCGTGGCCTGGCGGACCGCGTGCAACTGCTCGGCGATCGCGACGACGTGCCGCGACTGCTGCGCGCGGCGGGCCTGCTGGCGCTGCCGTCGCTCCACGAAGGGCTGCCGGTGGCGGTGGTGGAGGCGCAGGCGGCGGGCGTGCGCTGCCTCATCGCGGACGACGTGACCGCCGAAGTGGAAATCGTACCCGGGCTGGTGGCGCGCGCCCCGCTGGCGATCGGACCGGCGGGCTGGGCCGATCGCATCGAGCAGGAACTCGGGCGCCCGGAGCCGGACGCTCTCGATGCGCTGGCGCGGGTCCGGCAGAGTCCCTTCGACCTCGAGGCCGGCAGCGAGCGCCTGCTTGCGCTGTATCGCAGTGGCATCCACGGCGGTTCGGCCGGGAGCGTGCATTGACGCGCGACGACTCGCTCGCCGTGCTGCACGTCGCCCTGCAGCCCGTCACCGGCCCCTGGAGCGTCATGCGCAGCCTGGCCCGGGCGCAGTCCGCGCGTTATGCGGCCGTCGGTGTCGGCGTGATCACGCAGGCCGGCTGGCCTGCGGAGTACTCCGCGAACCTCGCGGAATTCGCGCCGTTCGCGTATCGCGCCACGACGCCGCGCTGGTTCGGAACGGCTTCCTTTCTCTGGCAGCGCGTCGTGCGTCCGCCCGTGGCGGAGTGGGCCGGCGACCTGGCCCGGCGCGGCGGGGTGGGGCGCTGCGTCGTGCACTTCCACAATGCCTGGCTGTCGGGCGTGTTCCTGCCGGTGCGCGTTCCGGGAGTGGACGTGCGGACAGTCGCCACCTTCCACGGCGTGGCCGGCGCGCCGGCGCTCGCGCGCCAGCCGCTGCGGCGCGCGGCGCATCGCTGGATGGCGCAGCGCCTCCGGCGGCACGGTGCCGCGATGACCTCCGTCGATGCCGCGAACCTCGGGCAGGCGGAGGCGCTGTTCGGTCTCGCGCCGCGCGAATTCGCCGTGGTGCCGAACGGCCTGCCGCGCCGGTCGCAGCGCGCACGGTCGGGTCCGTGCGTACCGGGCGCCCTGACGCTGGTGCACGTCGGCACGCTGAACGAGGACAAGGGCTGGCGCGTCGCCGCGGATGCCGTCGAGGCCCTGCGGCGCGAGGGCCGGTCCGTCCGCCTGCGGATCGCGGGCGACGGTCCCGATGCCGCGGCGGTGCAGGCGCGGGCCGCCGCCAGCGGCGGCGCGATCGAGTTCCTCGGCTACGTGCGCGAGCCTGCGGATGCGCTGTTGCCGTCGGCCGACCTGCTGGTGCTGATGACCGCGAACGACGGTTTGCCCATGGCCGTGATCGAGGCGCTGTCCGCGGCGGTCCCGGTCGTCTGCACCGCGGTGGGCGGCCTGCCCGGAGCGGTTCGCGATCGCGTCTGCGGTCGCCTGGTGGCGCGCGACGCGGCGGCGCTTGCGGCCGCGCTGCGCGAGGTCTGCGACGATCCGTCGCTGCTCGGGTCGTGGAGCGAGGGTGCGCTCGCCGTCTTCGGGGAACGCTTCGATCTCGGGCGCGTGCTCGACGCCTACGACGTCATCTACCGGAGGGCCGCGTGAGCGCGCCGCACACCCGGGTGGTCGTGGCGCAGCGCGGTGCCCGCGAGCACTACATGGCGGCCACCGTGCTCGAGCGGGCCGGCGCGCTCGCGGCGCTGGTCACGGACTGGTACGCGCCGGGTCCGGGGCCCTGGCGCGGCCTGCTGGCGCTCGGCGGGGGCACCGGCCGCCGCATGCTCGCCGCCCGCGCGGAGGCCTTGCCCGACGAACGCGTGCACGCCTTCCGCGTCCGCACGCTAGCGGCACGGCTCGCCGGGCGGCTGCGCTCGCGGGGGCCGGACGGCTATCGCGACCATCTCGCGGCCGACCGGCGGTTCGCGCAGCAGCTGGTGCGCGCGCGCCTGCCGGAACACGACGTGCTGTTCCTGTATTCGTACGCCGCGCTCGAGGCGCTGCAGGCGGCCGCGCGGCGCGGCACGTTCACCGTGCTGGACCAGATCGATCCCGGGCCGGTCGAGTTCCGCCTCGTGCAGCAGGAGGCTGTGCGGTGGCCCGGCTACGCGCTCGAGACGCCCGACTATCCCGCGGAGTACTTCGAGCGCGTGCGCGAGGAGTGGCGGCTCGCCGACGTGATCGTCGCCAACTCCCGCTGGAGCCGCGACGCGCTGGTGGCGGAGGGCGTGGATGCGTCGAAGGTCGAGTTGCTGCCGCTCGCGCTGGACGTCGAGGCGATCCAGCCCCGGCCGGCGCCACCGGCCGCGGGCCGCCTGCGCGTGTTGTGGCTCGGGCAGGTGAACCTGCGCAAGGGCATCCCGTATCTCGTCGAGGCCGCGCGGCTGCTGGCCGACGCGCCCGTCGAGTTCTCCGTCGTGGGGTCGATGCAGATCCCGGCGGCGGCGCGTGCGGCGGCACCGGCGAACATCACCTGGCGCGGCCCGGTGCCCCGCAACGAGGTCGGCGCATGCTATGCGCAGGCGGACGTGTTCGTCCTGCCGACCGTCTCCGACGGCTTCGCGCTCACGCAACTCGAGGCGCTCGCGCACGGCGTGCCCGTCGTGACGACGCCGAACTGCGGCGAGGTCGTCGAGGACGGGCGCAACGGCTTCATCGTGCCGGCGCGCGAGCCGGCCGCCCTGGCCGAGGCCCTGCTGCGATTCGTGCGCGACCCGCGGCTCGCCGCCGGAATGCGTGCCGACTGCCGGGCCCGTGCCCGCCAGTTCGGGCCCGAGACCTACCAGCAGCGGCTGCTGCAGATCCTGCAGTCGCGGACGGGGGCGCGGCCGATGGCCGCGGGCCAGCGCTGATGGGCCGGGTGGCCGTGCTGTTCGACCGCTTCGGGCCGTACCACGTCGCGCGGCTCGCAGCGGCTGCCCGGCGCGTGCAGGTGGTGGGCATCGAAGTCTTCGGCGAGTCCGCGGAATACGCCTGGGACCGTGTCGACAGCGGGGCGCGCTTCGACCGGATCACGCTGTTCCCCGACGCCGACGCCGGCACCGTGCCCCGCGCGGACGTGCGCCACGCAGTGTGCGACGCCCTCGAGCGCATCCGTCCCGCCGCCGTCGCCTTGCCCGGCTGGGCGCATCCGGCCGCGCTGGCCGGCCTCTCGTGGTGCCTGCGACGCGCCGTGCCGGCCGTCGTGATGTCGGAGTCGAACGCCTGGGACGAACCGCGCGACGCGCGCCGCGAGTCGCTCAAGCGCCGGGTCGTGGCCCAGTGTCGCGCCGGGCTCGTGGGCGGCGACGGGCATCGCGACTACCTCGCGGCGCTCGGCCTGCCGCGCGAGTCGATCTTTCTCGGCTACGACGCCGTCGACAACGGGCACTTCGCCGCCGGCGCCGCTGCCGCGCGCGCGGATGCGGCCGCGACCCGCGCCTCGCTTGGCTTGCCTGCGCGCTATTGGCTCGCCTCGGCGCGGTTCGTCGCCAAGAAGAACCTGCCGCGGCTGCTGCAGGCCTGGAGCGGATACCGCCGGCTCGCGCTCGCCGCCGACGGCAGCGAGGGCTGCGACCTCGTGCTGATCGGCGACGGCGAACTGAAGGCCGAGCTGCTCGCGTGCCGTCGCGAACTCGGCCTCGAGGACTGCGTGCACCTGCCCGGCTTCGTGCAGTACGGGCAGCTGCCGGCTTATTACGGGCTGGCCGAGGGCTTCGTGCACGCGAGTACGGTCGAACAGTGGGGGCTCGTGGTGAACGAGGCCATGGCGGCGGGCCTGCCGGTGCTGGTCTCGCGCGCCTGCGGCTGCGCCGCCAACCTCGTCGCGGACGGCGAGAACGGCGCCACCTTCGATCCCCTGGACGTCGAGGCGCTCGCCGGCCTGCTGCGGCGGTACTGTGGCCTGCCGCCGGCCGCGCGCGCCGCACTGGGGCGGCGCAGCGTCGACTTCGTCGCCGGCTGGGGTACGGAACGCTTTGCCGAAGGCCTCGAGTCCGCGGTGCAGGCGGCCGGCCGGACGCGCGTGCCGCAGCCGTCGGTGCTCGACCGCGCGGTGCTCTGGGGCCTGGAGCGGCGCGGATGACCGCAGCCTGTCGCAAGGGGTTCGATTGAAGGTCGCGATGCTCACGGGTTCGCTGTCGCGCGCCGGAGGCGGCGTGTTCGAGATCGTGCGGGCGCTGTCCTGCGCGCTGGTGGAGCAGTCGGTCGACGTCGAGGCGTTCGGCCTGGCCGACGAGCACACGGCGACGGATGCCTCGCGCTGGCCGCCCGTGCCCACGCACGCCAGCGAGGTGCGCGGCCCGCGCGCCCTCGGCTACGCGCCGTCGCTGGCGCCGCGACTCGACGCCTGCGCGGCCGACGTCGTACACCAGCACGGGCTGTGGATCCATCCGTCGTTCGTGGGGCACCGCTGGAAGCGCCGCGGCGGGCGGGTCCACGTGATCACGCCGCAGGGCATGCTGGAGCCGTGGGTGATGCGTCACCATCGCGGGCGCAAGCAGGTCGCCTGGGCGTGGTTCGAGCGCGATCACCTGCGCGGCGCCGACTGCATAAACGTCAACAGCCTCGCGGAGCTGCGACACCTGCGCGAGCTGGGCATCGGGACGCCCGCGTGCGTGGTCGCCAACGGCGTCGACCTGCCGGGCCCCGCACCCGCGACGGAGCCGCCGCCGTGGCGCGACACGTGGCCGGACGGTGCGCCGGTGCTGCTCTATCTCGGCCGGCTGCACGAGAAGAAGGGCGTCGCGGAACTGGTCGAGGGCTGGGCCCGCGCCCGCGCCGACGGTCCCGGCGACTGGCGCCTGGCGATCCTCGGCTGGGACCAGGAGGGCTACGGCGAACGCCTGAACCGCAGCATCGCCCGGCTCGGACTCGAGGGCGAGGTCCGCTGGTTCGGCCCGGCCTTCGGCGCCGGCAAGTCCGCCGCGCTGCACGCCGCTCAGGCCTTCGCCCTGCCGTCGTTCAGCGAGGGCCTGCCGATGGCCGTGCTCGAGGCCTGGGCGCACCGTTTGCCGGTGCTCATGACCGCGGCATGCAATCTCGAATGCGGCTTCGAGGCGCAGGCGGCGCTCGAGGTGCAGCCGGAGCCCGGGAGCATCGCCGATGGACTGCGCCGTCTGTGGGCGCTGGCGCCGGCGGGGCGGGCCGCGATGGGCGGGCGGGGGCGGGCGCTGGTCGAGTCGCGCTTCACGTGGCCGCGCATCGCGGCGGAACTGCGCTCGGTGTATGCGTGGTGCCTCGGCCAGGGCAGCCGACCGGCCTGTGTCCACACGGGGAGCTGAGATGAGGGCCGCGTACCGACGCATGCACCTGACCACCGGCAACAAGCTGCTGCGGGCGCTCTGGCAGGCCGTCTGGGTCCTGCTGTACCGCCCCTCGCCGCGCCCGTTCCACGCCTGGCGCTGCCTGCTGCTGCGCCTGTTCGGCGCCCGGCTCGGGCGTGGCGTACACCCGTACCCGTCGGCGCGCATCTGGGCGCCGTGGAACCTCGAGATGGGCGACGGAGCCTGTCTCAGCGAGGACGTGGACTGCTACTCGGTCGACCGCGTCCGCATCGGCGCGCACACGACGGTGAGCCAGTACAGCTTCCTGTGCACCGCGAGCCACGACTCGCGCGCAGCGGACTTCCCGCTCGTCACCGCGCCCATCACGCTCGGCGCGAACGTCTGGATCGCGGCCGACGTCTTCGTCGCGCCCGGCGTGACCATCGGCGACGGCGTCGTGGTCAGCGCGCGTTCGAGCGTCTTCGGCGACCTGCCGCCGTGGACCGTCGCACGCGGTAACCCCGCCGTGCCGGGCGGGCCGCGCGTACTGGAGGGCCGCGAGTGACGACGCAGGAGACCCTGCCGGTGACCGTGCTGCTCGCCGCGCGCAACGAGGCGGCGAACCTGCCGAAGTGCCTCGCGGCGCTCGCGCCCGCGGCGCGGGTCGTCGTCCTGGACTCGCACAGCACGGATGCGACGGCCGCGATCGCCACGGCTCGGGGTGCGGAGGTCGTGCAGTTCGACTACCGCGGCGGGTACCCGAAGAAGCGGCAGTGGGCGCTCGAGCACCTGCCGATCGAGACGCCGTGGATCCTGCTGCTCGACGCCGACGAGGTGGTGACGCCGGAGCTGTGGCGCGAGATCGGCGCCGCGATCGGCGGGCCCGCGCCGCGCGACGCCTACCTCGTCACCAAGGGCTTCCACTTCCTCGGCCGGCGCATGCGCCACGGCGGCTTCTCGCACTCGGCGGTGGTGCTGTTCCGGCGCGGCTGCGCCCGCTTCGAGCGCCTGTTCGACGACGAGACGGGCGGGCTCGACATGGAAGTGCACGAGCGCGTCGTGGTCGACGGGCAGATCGGGCGTCTCGCGGAGCCGCTGGTGCACGAGGACTTCAAGGGGCTCGAGGCCTACATCGCGCGGCACAACGCCTACTCGACCTGGGAGGCGCGGCTGCGTCACCGGTTCCTGCGCAGCGGACGCTACGGCGAGGACACCATCCGCCCGCGCCTGCTCGGCAACTCGCAGGAGCGCCGACGCGCGCTGAAGCGCTGGATCATCCGCCTGCCGTTCGAGCCCTGGCTCTGGTTCCTGTTCCACTACGTGGCCCGGCTCGGCTTCCTCGAGGGTCGACGCGGGCTGATCGCCTGCCAGATCCGGGCCAGCTACATCGCGCAGGTGCGGGCCAAGGTCTACGAGCTCGACCTGCGCGAGGCCCGGGCGGGGCGGCCATGAGGATCTCCGTGGTCACCGCGGTGTACAACGGCCGGGCGACGGTCGGCGACGCGCTCGACAGCGTGCAGGGGCAGGTGGGTGTCGACGTCGAACACGTCGTCATCGACGGCGCCTCCGGCGACGGCACCCGCGAATACCTCGAGAGCCGGCGGGAGCAGTTCGCCGTGTTCGTCAGCGAGCGCGACCGCGGCATCTACGACGCGCTCAACAAGGGCGTGGCGCGGACGGGCGGCGACGTCGTCGGCTTCCTGCACGCGGACGACGTGTTCGCGGACGCCGGCACGCTCGCCGGGGTCGCGCAGGCGTTCGCGGACCCCGCGGTCGATGCCGTCTACGGCGACTGCGAGTACGTGCGCGCGGACGCCGCCGCGTCCGTGCTCCGGCACTGGCGCGCCGGTGCATTCACCCCGCGCCGCCTGCGCTGGGGCTGGATGCCGCCGCACCCCACGCTGTACGTCCGGCGCGGCTGGTACGAGCGCCTCGGCGGCTTCGACACCCGCTACCGCATCGCCGCCGACTATCACTTCGTCCTGCGCCTGTTCTCGCAGCCCGGGCTGCGCGTGGCCTACCTGCCGCGAGTGCTGGTGCGGATGCGCGTCGGCGGCGTCAGCAACCGCTCGCTCGGCAATCTCGTGCGCAAGTCGCGCGAGGACTACGATGCCCTGCGTCGCTGCGGCGTGGGCGGCGTCGGCGCGCTGGCGTGGAAGAACCTGAGCAAGCTGGGGCAGTTCCTGTGAGCGAGATCCGCCGGTCCATCGTGCCGCTGCTGCTGCTGCTCGCACGCCAGTCGCTGACGCCGCCGCAGGCGGCGCGGGCGCGCGAGCTGTGCCGGGCGATCGTCGACTGGGACGCCTTCACGCGGATCGCGATCGAGCACCAGGGGCTGCCGCTCGCCTACCGGCACCTGTCGCACCTGGAGGACCCGGGCGTGCCGGCGCCGGTGCTGGACCGCATGCACCGGCTCGCGCTGCTGCTGGTGGCGCAGGCCCTGCGCGTCGAAGCGGCGCAGCGCGCGTTCCAGGCCGACTGCCTCGCGGTCGTCGGCGCGCGCCACGTGATCCTGAAGGGCCTGCCGCTCGCGGCGCGCTACTACGAGTCGGCGGCGCTGCGACCCTGCCGCGACATCGACGTCCTGCTCGAGCCGGCCGGCCTGATCCCGCTGGTGCTGCGGGCGCGCCGGCTCGGCTACCGCCTGCACGAGCAGCCCGAAGGCATGGGCGAGTGGGACACCGCGGCCTGGTGCCGGTTCGCCAACGACGTCTCGCTGGTCTCGCCGAACGGCGTGCTGATCGAGCTGCACAAGACGCTCGACCAGGGCCAGGGTCTCTTCTCGACCCGGCGCCTGCTGCGGCGGGCCGAGACCGTCGAGCACGCGGGACTCGTCATCCCCGTGCTCGGCACGGCCGACCTGTTCACCTACATCTGCGCGCATCACACGCGCCACTTCTGGTCGCACCTGCACTGGTTCGGCGACCTCGACGCGGTGGTCCGTCACCCGAGCTACGACGCGCGCGAGGTCGCGCGGGCCGCGCGGGCCGCGCGACTGGAGTCCACGGTCGAGGCCTGCCTCGAGCTGCGCGAACGGGCGGCGCGGTCCGCGGGCGCGGTCGAGGACCCGCCGGGCGGCCGCGGCGCGGAACTGATGCGCCACGCGGTCGACTGCCTGGTGGAGGGCCGCGAGCGGGAGGTGCAGCTGCGCGACACGGTCAGGCTCGGCAATTTCGCGTTCGACTGGCAGGTGCCGCCGGGCCAGGAGACGCGCGACCGCTGGCGGCAGCGACTGGCGATGGTGCGGCCGTGGCCGGCGGACTATCGCGCCTGGCCGTTGCCGCCGCACCTGCACGGACTCTACTACCTCACGCGTCCGGTCCGCGTCCTTTGGCGCCGCCTGACCGGTCGCCGCAGCCCGCGATGAGCTACACGCCACCGGGAGTCGCCGAACTTCTGCGGCCCGGGACGGGACGCAAGCGGCTGCTGGTCGAGGCGAGCGTGCTGCTGTGCCTGGCGGCCGCGCTGGTGCGCCTCGTGCCGTTCCGGCGCTGGTCGAACCGGCTCGGCGCGCCGGACGTGCCGGCGGGCGAGGCGCTGCGCACCGAGCACGTCGAACTGCTGCGCGAAGTGGCCCGTGCGGTGGACCGGGTGAACGGATGGTCGGGCGGCCGGTTCACGTGCCTGATGCAGGCCGTCGCCGGCAAGGTCATGCTCAACCGGCGGCGCATACCCAACACGCTGGTGCTGGGCGTGCGCACGACCGCGCAGGCGCAGGGCCTGGGGATCGCCGCGCACGCGTGGCTGAACAGCGGCAGCGTGGTCGTGCTGGGCGGCGAGGGACACACCGAGTACACCGTCGTCGCGCGCCATCACAGCGACCCCCGGCACGGAGGCGACGCGGCCGCATGAGCGCGCTGCTCGCGCGCGTGAACCTGGACGGCGCGCCGGTCGACGGCATCGAGTTCGCGCGCGCGGCGTCGGCGCAGGCCCAGTACGGCCGCGACGGCGGCCTGTGGATCGAAGGCGCGGCTGCGCTGGCGCAGGCCGAGGGCGCGCCGCGTACGCAGGGCAGCCGGGTCCTGGCGTGCGATGCGCGCATCGACGGCCGCGAGGAACTCGGCCGCCGGCTCGGCTGGCCGCCTGGCCGCAGCAGCGGAGTGTCCGCGGAGGAACTGATCCTCGCCGCCTACGAGCGCTGGGGCGAGCGCTGCCCGGAGCACCTGCTCGGCGACTATGCCTTCGCGCTCTGGGACGCCGCGACGCGCCAGCTGTTCTGCGCACGCGACCACATCGGTGCACGGCCACTGTACGTTCATCATGCTGCCCGCGCGCTGGTGGTGGCGAGCGACGTGCGCGCCATCGAGGCCTTCGCGGACGTCGACTCCTCGCTCGACGAGGAAGCCGTCGCGCGCTACCTGTGCTGGCTGGTGCCGTCGGCGCGCTCGTTCCTGCGCGCCATCCGTCCGCTGCCGCCCGGGCATGCGCTGCTCGCGAGCGGCACGCGGTTCGCCGTGCGGCCGTACTGGTCGCCGGGGCAGGGCGGGGACGTGCGCCGCCGCGATCCGCGCGACTACGCCCGCGAGTTTCGCGCCCTGCTCGAGACGGCCGTGGCCGACCGGCTGCAGGACGAGCACCCGGTCGGCGTGCACCTGAGCGGCGGCCTCGACTCCACGGGCGTCGCGGTCCTCGCCCAGCGCGCGCTGAAGGCACGCGGCCGCGCGGTCGCCCGCGCGTATGCGTGGACGCCCGAGCTGTCGGACCGGTACCCGAAGGTGCCCGGCGACGAGCGTCGCCTGATCGACGAGGTCTGCCGGCGCGAGGGCATGCAGTGGAGCGGTCCGGAGGCCACGGCCGACGACTTCCGCGCTTCGCTCGCACGCGACGTCGCGGTCGAGGGCGCGACGGACCTGTTCGAGGAGCGCGCCGTGATGCAGCACGCCGCCGGCCTCGGCATCCGCACGGTGCTCTCGGGCTGGGGCGGCGACGAGGCCGCGACCTATCCCGGCAACGGCTACCCGGCCTGGCTGCTGACGCACGGCCGCTGGATCCGGTTGCTGGACCTGCTGCGTCGCGAGTCGGGCGGGCTGCGCCAGCCGCGTCGCGTCCTCGACTACGCGTGGCACGCCGCCGTGGCGCCGCTGTTGCCCGACGTCGCCTACGCGCGCACGAGGCTCGCGCTGCCCGTGACGGCGGGAGGGGGCTTCATCGGGCCCGAACTCGCCGGGCGATTTCCGGCCGCGGTCTCGGAACGACACCCGCTGTGGCGCGAGACCGGCAATCCGCGCGACCGGCAGGTCGCGCTGCTGTCCCACGGTCACCTCGCGCGCCGGATGGAGACCTGGGCGCACTGGTCGGCGCAGTTCGGGCTCGTCTACGCGTACCCGCTCACCGACCGGCGCCTGCTGGACTACGTGCTGGGCCTGCCCGTCGAGGTGCTGTACGCGGAGGGCCACTGGCGCCATCTCTTCCGGTCGGCGCTCGCAGATGCGTTGCCCGACGACATCGCCTGGCGCCGGGACAAGTGGGATCCGGTCAACGAGGCCAAGCGGCAGGACCTGCGGGCGGGGTGCTGGACCATCCTGGCGCGCGAGGTGGCCGAGGGGACGACGGCATCGGGGCATTGCCCCTGGCTGGACCTGGACCGCCTGCGCAGGACCCTGCAGTCGCCCCCCGGTCGGGTCGGCACGGCGGAGATTCCCGAGTTTGCCGCCGCACGGGTCGCGGTCAGGGTCTGGCACCTGGCCCGGACCCGGGCATTTGCGTGACGGGGCGCACGTTTTCGGGGCAGGGAGCGGATCAACTGCCGCTTGCAAAAACACTCGCGAAATGAGAGTGTTGTCGCCCGAAGGATCCTCGCGCTGCCAGCGTATGCCGACAACGATCGGTGCGGCGTGCCGGGGAGGATGGTTTTGGATCTGGAGGTAGTTGCGATGCAGGACGTGGCCGACAAGAAGTTGCCTTGGGTGACCCCGACGCTGACCGATCTCGACGTGCGCGAGACCCTGACGGGTGCGATCGCTTTCCCGTTCGAGATTTTCGACGGCAAGGGCAGCCCGGTCGGCGGCCCTCCGGGCGGCAGCTGATCGCAGCTCGACGGACGTGATGCGCGGCTGCTTCGCAGTCGCGCGTCGTGCACAAGGCGGGATCGTGTCGCACGCGGCATCGATCCCGCGTTCATTTTTGAATTCCCTGGATCCTCATGCCTGCCGTCCTCGCGCCTGAGCAGAAAATCCGCCGGGCACCCAGTCTCGGCCAACGTCAACGACGACCTCGTGATCCTCAGCGTCGACCGCGGCAAGTACTACGGTACGCAGGTCGTCGGCAAGCGCGTCTGGGCCATGCTCGAGCAGCCGATGAGCGTCGACGATCTCAGCGCCGAACTGCTGCAGCAGTTCGACGTCGACCGCCAGACCTGCGAGCGCGAAGTGCGCGCCTTCGTCGATCAGCTGCTGGCCGAGGGACTGGTCGAGCTCGCCTGAATCAGCGGGTCGTGCGGCGGATCTCGTCCACGAGCACCCGCATCGACTGCTCGAAGTTCGCGAGGCTGGGTCCGCGCCGGAATCGGTAGACCGCCACGCGGTCGGCGCACTGCGCGCAGCGCTCGAACAGCGCATCCAGCGGATGGAAGTGCAGCGCGAGTTCCGGCCGGTACACGGAACTGAAGAACGCACGAAACGCTTGCTGTCCCTGCAGGCGCTCGAACTCGGTCGCGGAGCCTTCCGGCGCCGCATCCAGCACCACCAGGCCCTTGAGCGGGACGGCGACGTCCTGCAGGCCCTCGTGCGCCTCGAGGTGGAACTTGTCCGCCCGCGTCAGGTCGCGCACCAGGCCGGCCTCGGAGATCCCGAGCGCGGCGAGCGCATCCTTCCACAGCTTGAGTCGCGCGGGGCCGGGCTCCAGCACCGGTCCCGACGCGGTCGGGCGCACCACGGAGACGTCGTCGCTGACGAGCGGCCACCGCTCGGTGGCGCGCAGCCAGGCCGCCAGGGTCGACTTGCCGGCGCCCGACGGTCCGGTGAAGGCCCACGCGCCGCCGGGTGTCGCGACCGCGCTGACGTGCAG
>WBZM01003096.1_pt1 | contig 13274 bp, 8 predicted proteins | sample 5204271 | NCBI WGS metagenome assembly WBZM01 (sample SAMN12344346, study PRJNA552823) | activated sludge metagenome | biome: Activated sludge suspended growth; feature: Nitrification reactor; material: Wastewater; isolation source: activated sludge from nitrification reactor of wastewater treatment...
CGTGGGATGCCCCCGATCGGGTGGCATCCCCAGCCCGACGCCCGCCACGCTCGGCCCACCCCACGCCATGGTCCCGGATGATGGGTGGCATGGCCTCCATCGGCGGGACCCCGGGCCAGGGGCGCCGTTCCAACCAGAGGGTTTGGATCAGCCGGCCCCGTTGAATCCTTCGAACCCGTCGCCTGGCGCGGCCAGGTCCCTGGTCCTGATCCACGGCCTGGACGAGCCCGGCGACATCTGGGACGACCTGGCGCCGGCCCTGACGGCGGCGGGTCATGCCGTCTGGGAATATCGCTATCCAAACGACCAGGGCATCGAGCGCAGTGCCGACTGGCTGGCCGAGCTCTGGCCGACCCTTCCCAGCGGCGGTGCCGGTCTTCATCGCCGGCCACCCTGACGGCCACGCCAGAAGCCCTCACCGCCAACCCCTGGTCCTGGCGACAGACCCAAATGAACGATGGGGAACTGATTCGCCCGGCCAACCCCAGCCAGTACCAGGCGCGCTTCCACCCGGACGGTAGCCTGGCCATTCAGGCGGATTGCAATCACGCCCGGGCCGAATACCGCCTGGAGGATAACCGTCTTCAACTCGACCTGGGGCCAACGACCCTCATGGCCTGTGGCGAGGACTCCTTGGGCAGTCGCTTCCTGACCCTGTTAGGCGTCGCCAACCTGATCTTCTTTCAGGACGACAACCTCTTCATCGATCTGAAGTTCGACAGCGGCACCATGCAATTCACTCCTCTGCCGGAGCTGTCGGGGTGGAAGATGAATGCGCTGGGTGGATAGGTGAATCGCTGGTTGATAGGTGGTTTCGGCGACGAAGGTCAACGCTCTGCTTCTCTCTCGGATGCCCTTGCGCGGGGTGAAGAAGATATTGGCGTCGCGGAATTATTCATACTCAAGCTGATCGCGTCCAATAACGACCGTACCATGGTAACTTGACCCTTTTTCATGGGTTTTCTGAAATGCGCTGTCTATAATCAGTCACGAATCCCTGGCCAGAGCTGACTCCCCCTTCCCCAGCATCGCATGACTTGTCTTTCGCACCTCCGCTCCCCGCGCCCCCTCCGCGGGGCTCTGTCCCCGGTCCTTGCCGGTTTCCCGGGCGTGGGCGAGGCAGGCCATGTTGCCGGCGCTTGATTTGGACGCCGACTGGCTAGCCCCTGTGCGCGGTTTCATCCGGCTGGTCAGGGGCATCCTCGCTGACTTTACCCGGGGTGAGCTGAGTCACCGCGCCCTGAGTCTGGCCTATACCACCCTGCTATCCGTCGTGCCGCTCCTCGCCGTTACCTTTTCGGTACTCAAGGGCTTTGGCGTGCATACCAGCATCGAGCCCTGGCTCATCGAGGCCCTGGTGCCCCTGGGTGAAACGGGAGAGGCCATCGGCGGCCAACTCATCCTTTTGGTGGATAACACCCAGGTCGCCATGCTGGGCACGCTCGGCATGCTGATGCTCATCTATACCTCCTTCACCCTGTTACAGAAAACCGAAGACAGTTTCGACCAGATCTGGCGAGTGAAGCGGCCACGCTCCCTGGCAGCCCGCTTTCGCAACTATTTGGCCGGCCTAGTTTTGGTCCCCATGCTGTTGATACTGGCTTCCGGACTATCGGGCTGGGTATTGACCCGGAGGCCGGAAGGGGACTGGCCAGGCCCCTGGCTGGCCGGCCTGCTGGTCCTCGGGGACTGGGTTCCCTCCTTTTTGTTCCTGATCCTCGGCTTTACCTTCCTTTACTGGGCCTTGCCCAATAGCCGGGTTCGTTTCCGCTATGCCCTGCTGGGGGGGCTGCTGGCCGCGAGTCTGTGGCGGCTGACGGGATGGGGCTTTTCGACCTTCATGGCGGGCTCGACCCATCTCACCGCCATCTACTCGGGATTCGCCATTCCCATGCTGTTCATGGTCTGGGTCCAATTCGCCTGGCTGATCCTGCTGGTGGGGGCCAGTCTGACCTGCTATCTCCAATACCCGGAGCGTCTGGTTGACCCCAGGCCCGAGGCTGCAGTGGGCGATGGAGGCCAGATTCGCCTGCTGCTGGCGGTAGCCAGCGCCATCGTCCGTCGCCATCATGAGTCTCGGGATCCCTGGGATGCGTACGGTATGGCGCAAACCTTGGGTCAACCGGTCCCCAGGGTGCAAGCCGTGCTGGAGCGACTGGTGGCCGGTGGGGTCCTGTACGCCGTGGGGGATGCGCCGCGTCGCTACCTCCCGGCTCGCGCCCCCGAGATCATTCCCCTTCAGGCCCTGCTGGACCTGGCCTGGGACGGCGGCGAAGCGGTTGCGGACTCGCCGCCGGCTGATGGCGGCGTCAGTGCCCTGATGGGACGTCTCAATGCCGCTCAGACTCAGGCCCTCGCGGGCCTGAGCCTCAAGGATCTCATAGCACAGTCCGGGCCAGCGCTCGACCCTGGACCTTGACAGCTTTCTCGACTGAACATGGATCACAGCTGGTTGAAGCGCGGGACCGATTGGCGCGGGCGGGCGATCCTGGGCACGGGCCTGGCGGTAAGCCTGGCCCTGCTCGCCCACGGCCCCATCCCCCAGGATGCCGGCTACCACGCCTTCGCCGACCAACGCAGCTATGGGGATATCCCGAATACCGTCGACACTCTGTCGAACCTCGCCTTTCTCCTCGTCGGGTTGGCCGGTCTTCATGCCTTGCGCCGCGGGGTACCCCTGGGCGGCCTGGCTAGCCTACGTCCGGCCTATGCCCTCTTTTTTGCCGGGGCGGCACTGCTGTTTCCCACCTCGGGCTACTATCACCTCTGGCCGGCCAACACCACCCTGGCGTGGGATCGGCTGGCGATGACGATCTCCTTCATGGCCTTTTTCGCCAGCATCCTTGGCGAACATATCTCCCCCCGCCTGGGCCTGCGCCTGCTCTGGCCACTGATCCTGCTGTGTATCTTCTCCGTGGTCTACTGGCGCCTCAGCGATGGCGGGGACGGCGGCGACCTGCGGCCTTACCTGCTGGTGCAATTCCTGCCCATGCTGCTGGTGCCCTTTATCCTCCTGACCTATCCCTCCCGGTTGAGGCCGACGGGCTACCTGTGGGCGGTCATCGGCTGGTACGGCCTGGCCAAGGTACTCGAGAACCTGGACGAGCCCATCCTGCGCCTCACGGGCCTGGTCAGCGGGCATAGCCTCAAGCACCTGGCCGCCGCTCTGGGCATCGCCTGCTTCCTCGTCGCCCTCTACCGGCGACGACCATATCGGGGACTGAAGCCGACAGGGACTCAAAGTTGATGTGCCATGGCTATACATGCAACTTGGTTATCGGCTTGACCGAGTGAACGGATTGGACGCCTTCCTCGGGGTATCGCGATACTATAAAACCAACCTTTCAACTCATCTGAGGCAACCATGAGCAATTTCTGGGACATCCTGTATCTGATCATCTCGACCTTCCTCTTCGTGACCTATCTGATCATCCTCTTCCACGTCGTGGTCGATCTGTTCCGCGACGCCGAATTGAATGGCTTTTTCAAGGTCATCTGGCTGATCGGTCTCATTGCTCTACCCTTCCTCACCGCCCTGGTGTATGTCCTGGCGCGTGGCAAGGGCATGGCCGAACGCCAACTTCGGGCCCTTAACCAAGCCCGGTCCGAAACCGAGGCCTACATTCGCCAGGTGGCGGCCAAATCCCCCGCCGAGCAGATCGCCGACGCCAAGGTCCTGTTGGACAGTGGCACCCTGACCCAGGCCGAGTACGAACAACTCAAGGCCAAGGCCCTGGCCTAAATTCCCAGCCCGAGACCCCGGCGGACAACGCGGTGGCCGACCCCGGTCCACCCGGTTTTCCGCGGGTCATTCCTCCTCCGCCAAGCCCTGAGGCCGCGCCCGGGCTGGTTGGCCAGCGCTTCGCGCGTAAACCGCGGGAGTCCCCCATGCAGCGCATACCCCCCTTTCCAGCCCTCCTTCCAGCCCTGGTCCTCGCCCTTGGCCTGATCGGTTGCCGACCCGCGGCGGAGGTGGCGCCAGCCACCGCGCCACCGCCACCCGCGGTCGGCGTGGCGACGGCGACCCTCAAAGCGATCACCCCAGCCATGGAATTCGTCGGCCGGGTCGAGGCCATCGACGCCGTCGACCTCGTCGCCCGCGTCAACGGCTTCCTCGCGGAGCGCCTGTTCCGGGAGGGCGCGACCGTCGAGGAGGGCCAGCTGCTCTTCCGCATCGAACGCGAACCCTTTGAGGGGGCCCTGGCCTCCCGCCAGGCCGACCTGGAGCGGGCCGAGGCCACCCTGGTCAATGCCCGCCTCCAGCGTGAGCGTCTCCAACCCCTCATCAAGCGCGGGGGCGCCACCCAAGCCCAACTCGACGAGGCGGTGGCCGCCGAACGCGTCGCCCAGGCGGCCCGGGATGGGGCACAGGTCGCCATCCAGCTCGCCGAGATCGACCTGAGCTACACCGAGATCCGCGCCCCCTTCCAGGGCCGCATCGGCCGCGCCAATTTTGCCGAGGGCGCCGTGGTCGGCCCCACCGCCGGCCCCCTGGCCCGCCTGGTCCGGATCGATCCGGTCTACGTCACCATCCCGGTCACGGACCGCGCCATGCTCGCCGTCCGCCAGTCCCAGAACGCCGAAGGCTTCCGGCCCTATCTGCGCCTGGCCGATGGCAGCCCGTTCCCGGAGCCGGGCAGCTTCCAGTTTTCCGATCCCGAGGTCGACACCACCACCGACACGGTGCGCATCCGGGCCCAATTTGATAACGCCGCCGGCGTCCTGCTGCCCGGCCAGCACGTCACCGTCACGATCCGCGCCACGGAACCCACCCAGGCCCTGGTGATCCCCCAGGTGGCGGTGCAGCAGGATCAGGCCGGCCGCCTGGTCCTGACCCTGACCCCGGACAATAAGGTCCAAGTGACCCGCGTCACACTCGGCGAGCGCCAGGGTACCGACTGGGTAGTGCTTGAAGGGCTGACGGCTGGGGAGCGGGTGATCGTCGAGGGCATCCAGAAGGCCCGTCCCGGCATGATGGTGGCGCCCGTGACCGCCGACCTCCCGGCGGGAGACTGAGCCCATGTTTTCCGCCTTCTTTATCGACCGCGCGCGCTTCGCGATGGTGATCTCCGTGGTGATCATCATCGCCGGGCTCATCGCCATCAAGGTCCTGCCGGTAGCCCAGTTCCCGGACATCGTGCCGCCCCAGGTCTCGGTGCAGGCCTTCTATCCCGGCGCCAACGCCGAGATCCTCGCCGAGACCGTGGCCGCGCCCATCGAGGCCGAGGTCAATGGTGTCGACGACATGCTCTACATGAACTCGACCAGCGACAACTCCGGCCGCTACCGCCTGGACATCACCTTCGCCGTCGGCACCGACCCGGACATCGCCGCCGTCAACGTCCAGAACCGCGTGGCCCTGGCCCAGCCGACCCTGCCCATCGAGGTGATCCAGCAGGGGGTCTCGGTGCGCAAGCAGTCCACCAACATGCTGCTCACCGTCAACCTGCTGTCACCCCAGGGGACCTTCGACCGCCTCTTCCTCTCCAACTACATGGAGATCAACCTGCGCGACGCCCTGGCGCGCCTGCCAGGGGTCGGCGACGCCAGCCAGTTCGGCGCCCTCGACTACGCCATGCGCGTCTGGCTCGATCCCCAGGTCATGACCTCCCTGGGCATCAGCGAGGCCGAGGTGGCGGACGCCATCCGCCGCCAGAACCTCCAGGCCGCCGCCGGCCGCCTGGGCGCCCCACCCGGCAACGAGGGCCGCGCCTTCACCTACACCCTCCAGGCCCGGGGGCGGCTCACCGAACCGGAGGAGTTCGGGCGCATCCTGATCCGCGCCAATCCCGACGGTTCCGTGGTGCGCCTGGGCGATATCGCGCGCATCGAGCTAGGGGCGCAGAACTACGACGCCGATACCTGGGTCAATGGCGTGCCCACGGCGATGCTCGGCATCTATCTCTCGCCCGGGGCCAATGCCCTGGAGACCGCCGACCGGGTCTACCGCACCCTGGCGGAACTCGCCGAGCGCTTCCCCGAGGACCTCGAATACGACATCTATTACGACACCACCGACTTCGTGCGCATCAGCCTGCGCAACGTGGTCATCACCATGCTCCAGGCCCTGGGGCTGGTCATCCTGGTCACCTACGCCTTCCTCGGCGACTGGCGCGCCACCCTGGTGCCGGTCCTGGCCATCCCCGGGTCCATCATCGGCACCTTCGCCGTGCTGCTGGCGGCGGGGCTGTCCATCAATACCGTCTCCCTGTTCGCGATCATCCTCGCCATCGGCATCGTCGTCGATGACGCCATCGTCGTGGTCGAGAACACCCAGCGCCTGATGGACGAGGAAAAGTTGAGCGCCAAGGCGGCGGCCAAGCGGGCCATGGGCCAGGTCACCGGGCCCATCGTCGCCACCACCCTGGTGCTGTACGCGGTCTTCGTGCCCACCGCCTTCCTGCCCGGCATCACCGGCCAGCTCTACCTCCAGTTCGCGGTGACCATCTCCGTGGCGGTGACCCTGTCCTCCCTGATCGCCCTGACCCTGAGCCCGGCCCTTTGCGGGCTGCTGCTGCGGCCCTCCCGCGCCCCACGCGGCCCCCTGCGCTGGTTCTTCTCCCTGCTGGACTGGAGCCGCGGCGGCTATACCCGCCTGGTCGCCGCCCTGGGGCGCGTCTCCCTGGTGGCGGTGCTGATCATCGCCGCCGCCGCCGCCGGCACCGGCTGGCTGTTCAAGCAGGTCCCCACCGGCTTCATCCCCAGCGAGGACACCGGCTACTTCTTCGTCGACGTCTCCCTGCCCGACGCCTCCTCCCTGGCGCGGACCGGCGCCGTCCTGGCCCAGGTCCAGCAGGCCCTGGCGGCCGAGCCGGAGATCGACCATGTGATGACCGTCTCGGGCTTCAGCCTGCTGGCGGGCATGCGCTCCAGTGGCGGCATGGCCATCGCCGTCCTCAAGCACTGGGATGACCGTCCGGGCCCGGGGAGTAGCGCCGAGGCCGTGCTGGCCCGCGTCCAGCCCCGGCTGCTGTCCATTCCCCAGGCCACGGTCTTCGCCTTCGCCGCGCCGCCGATCCAGGGCCTGGGCACCGCCGGTGGCATCGAGATGGAACTGCTCGACCTGGCGGGCCAGCCCCCGGAGGAACTGGCCCAGGCCCTCCAGGGCTTCATCATCCACGCCAACGAGGACCCGGGCCTGCGGCGCGCCATGTCCACCTTCAGCGCCCAGACGCCGCAGATCTTTCTCGACATCGACCGCGAGAAGGCCGAGGCCCTGGGGGTGCGCCTGTCCGACCTCTTCCTCACCCTCCAGGCCAACCTGGGGGCCCTCTACGTCAACGATTTCAACCTCTTTGGCCGCACCTTCCGCGTCTTCCTCCAGGCCGACGCCCCCTTCCGCATGGCCCCCGAGGATATCAACCAACTCCATGTCCGCAACAACCGCGGCGAGATGGTGCCGGTCCAGTCCCTGGTGACGGCGGAGCCCATGCTCGGCCCGGAGAGCACCCGGCGCTTTAATCTCTTCCGCGCCGCCAGCGTCAACGTGACCCCGGTCGGCAGCACCGGCGAGGGGATCGCCGCCCTGGAGGCGATCGCGCGCGCCAGTCTGCCCCCGGGCTTCGGCATCGACTGGAGTGGCACCACCTTCCAGGAGGTCCAGGCGGGGGGCGAGGCGGCGGTCGTGCTCCTGCTGGCCCTGCTGCTGGTCTATCTCTTTCTGGTGGCCCAGTACGAGAGCTGGACCGTGCCCCTGTCCGTCATCCTCTCGGTGGTCATCGCCGCCGTGGGCGGCCTGGCGGCGACCTGGCTCGTGGGGCTGGACAATAATGTCTACACCCAGATCGGACTGGTGATGTTGATCGGCCTGGCAAGCAAGAACGCCATCCTCATCGTGGAGTTCGCCAAACAGTTGCGCGAGGAGGGACTCCCCATCCAGCAGGCGGCGGCGGATGCGGCGCGCCTCCGCTACCGGGCGGTGCTGATGACGGCGGTGAGTTTCATCCTCGGCATGCTGCCCCTGGTGCTGAGCACCGGTGCCGGGGCCGCCAGCCAGGTCTCCCTGGGCGTGGTGGTACTGGGCGGCATGATCGCCGCCACCGTCTTCGGCATCATCGTCATCCCACCTCTTTACGTCTTCGTCCAGACCTTGCGCGAGCGGGTCAAGGCGAGCGCGGCTATGGCGGAGCCCGTCGAGCCCGCGGAACGCTGAGGCCCCCGCTTTGGTATCACCCTTAACCTCCCCCGCCAGGGGGAGTTGGTGGTTATGGGCATGGAATGGGCTCGCTCAGCGGCCGGGTTGTGAGCGCTGAACATAGCTCGGTCTGGGCGATGATTTGCGCCACCAGTGACTCATTGGCGAATGCGGACTGGCCTGTCCCCTGGGATTTTCCCCACTCCCAATTTTCAATCTTGTCACCTGGGAAAACAGGACAGACTGGGTTGCGCCTTTGGCCGCTAACCGTGATGCGCCCGCCCAGCTATAAATCCTCACCTTCCCCCCGAGCGGCGTGATTGCCGCCTCCCTTCTCTGGGAGCAGGGCGCGATGAGATTCATCACCACGATCTCCATGACCCCGCCAAGCTCAACTTCCTGAAGTGGGCCCTCCCTAGGTGGTGCCCATCCTCTGAATCCATCGGAGATGATCGCTTGCGGCTCGCTAATCGTTGCTCAAAGCTCACTTCGCGGCGCGGGCGAGTCTGATAATAGATAGTCGAACCCCAGGGGTTGTATTGTAATAACTGAGGACTGGGTACAAAAAGATGACGAGCCGATTCCCTCAGTCACTGACCGGATTTGACTGCAAGCAGTGCGCCAGCCCCTTGGATTTCGATTTCAGTTTTGCCTTTCAGCCCATCGTGGATCTGCGGCAAGGCCGGATCTGGGGCTACGAGGCCTTGGTCAGGGGGCGCCATGGCGAATCGGCTACCCGCGTGCTATCACGGGTCAACGACAACAACCGCTATGCCTTTGATCAGCTCTGCCGGGTCAAGGCCATCAACCTGGCTGCCGCACTGGGGCTGCAACAGATCCTGAGCATCAACTTTCTGCCCAACGCCGTGTATGAGCCGGCCCACTGCATTCGCAGCACGCTGGAGGCGGCACGCCAGGTTCGTTTTCCAGCAGACCGCATCATGTTCGAGGTCGCGGAATCCGAGCGGGTCCCGCAGCCGGAGCATCTGACCCGAATCTTTGAGTACTATCGTAGCCAGGGCTTCATCACTGCGCTGGATGATTTCGGATCGGGCCATTCGGGTCTGACCTTGTTGTCCTGCTTCTTGCCGACGATCATCAAAATCGACATGGCGCTGATTCGTGATATCCCGACCAATCGGGCCAAGCAGGTAATCGTCACGGCCTTGCTGGACATCTGCCAGCAGCTCGACATCAAGGTGCTGGCCGAGGGCATCGAAACCGCCGAGGAATTGGCGTGGCTCGAAGACCGGGGCGTCCGGCTGATGCAGGGCTATTATTTTGCACGCCCCGGCTTCGAGTGTTTGCCCCACGTGAGCCTTTGAAGGCTGAAAGGCGCTCGCGCATCATGGTTGCATCCGCAACTCGCAGCCGGCGTGGCCTGCTGGCAGAAAGTGTTTGGTGGGTGGTCGAGAATGGCTATGGCATGCTGCGCCCTCGCCGAGTTCTCTAGAACGGCAATGCCCTGGTGGCTGTTGCTTCTCCTTGCGCTGGCCATGGGAGGCGGCCAGGCGGGGGCGGCGTCTGGGCCACCGATCCTTGACCTGGCCGGTGGTGTCGAGGAAGAGCTGCTGACGGACCGGCTCTGGCTGCTGAAGGAGGCCCCGGACCAGCCGCTGACCGCCGCCGAGGCCCTGGCCGCGGGGGGCTGGGAGGAGACGAATCCCGCTAACCTGAGTTCGGCCTACCGGCCAGCGACGGTCTGGCTGCGGGGGCAAGTGCGCAATGTTGGCCTGGACACACTCCGCCGTTGGCTGGTGGTTCTGCCCTGGCAACTACGTGATGTCCAGTTGTTCCTGGTCGATGCTGATACCGGCGCCATTCTGACGCATCAGGGCGCGGGACTCGGCTATCCCCGCGCGGCCCTCGAGATCGACACCGTCCACCCGACCTTGCCGCTCACCCTGGCGCCGGGTCAGAGCCGGATGCTGCTACTGCGCGTCCAGGATCGGAGCTTTCTCGGGCTTACGGTGCGCAGCGTGGATCCCGAAAGCTACGCCGCGCAGCAGGCACGGATCAGAGACGGCTATCTCGTCTTCATCGGGTTCGTTATCGCCATCCTGGTCGTGCTGCTGCTTTGGGGTGACTGGCGCTTCACCCTGGCGAGCGCTTGGTTGAGCGCGATCGTCCTCTTCGAGCTCTCTTACGAGATGCCGCTGCTGCTCAGCCTCTGGCCCGGGCTCAGGCCGCATATGGTGTCCCTGTTCACCATTAGCGGGGCACTCACCATCGCGGTCTTTGCCTTGGCCTCCCTGGTGTTCCTGGAGCTCTACCGTCACCGCCTGTGGCGCTGGCTCTATGGGCTTTTGATCGGCTTCATCCTGATCGCGGCCTTTGCGACGCCGCTGACCGAGCACACCCAGCTTACTCGGTGGGTGGCGGTTCGCCTGACGCTGGCATTCGCTATCCTCTGGCCCCTGTCGGCTCTGTTCGGTCCACCCCGCAAGGGCCCTTATCAATGGGGCGTGCTGATCCTGCTGACCGCCTCCTGGGTGTTGATCGTGGTCAGGATCCTGACCTCGACCGGTCTGGTGCAGCGCATTCATGACGATACGCTGGTCATGCTCTACCGGCTGACACCCTTATGCCTGGTCCTCGGGGTCATCCTGCTCGACCGACTCGGACGGCGGCAGTTGGAGCGCGCCCGGGAGCAAGAATTGCTGGCTAGTCGGGAGGCGGCGCGCACGGCCTTGTTCGACCGGCAACGGGAGGAAAACCTGCGCCTGACGGCGGCGGTGGAGGAACAGACCCGCTCCTTACGCGCAGCAACCCTAAGGGCGGAGGAAAGCAGTCAGGCAAAGTCCAGCTTTCTCTCCACGGTCAGCCACGAGTTGCGTGCCCCCTTGCACGATATCCTCGGTTACGCCCAGTTGCTGGCCCGCCAGATTCCGGCTGGGGCCCAGGACCATCTGGGGGTCATCCAGACCAGCGCCAACCGCCTTCTGCATCTGATCGGCGATATCCTGGCCTTCAGCCGTGGCGAGGCCAAGCCGGTCATGCTCGATCCCGCCCCGCTGTCCCTGACACGATTGGCCAACCATCTGGGCGAGGTCTGCCGTCCCCTGGCCGCCCGCGGTGACAATATGCTGATCACCCGGGTCGAGATCGAGGACGGGGGCTGGGTCATGGCCGATGAACAGCGGCTGATGCAGGTCCTGCGCAATCTGCTCGAGAATGCCTGCAAATTCACCCAGGGTGGGCAAATCGAGCTCAGCATCACTCAGGCCGCGCCAACACCCGTACGCGCCGAAGCGGCGGTGTCTGATGTGGCGGCCGTTAGAGCGAAACCTATTCAGGTGCGGTTTGCCGTGACCGATACCGGGGTTGGCATCCCGGAGGTGGAGCGGGACGCGATCTTTCAGCCCTTCACACGGCTCGATCGCTACCAGCGGGTGCCGGGACTGGGCCTGGGATTGGCGATTGCTCAGCAATTGACCACCGCGATGGGTGGGCGGATCAGGGTGCAAAGCAGCCAGGGGATAGACCATGGCAGCAGCTTCCGCTTCGAGCTGTGCCTGCCCCACTGCGAACCCCAGGAGGACGAAGTCACCGCTGAAAGGGCGCCCATCGGCTACCGCGGACGGCGTCGGACCTTGCTTATCGCCGATGACTTTGCCACCAGCCGTCAGTACCTGGCAGAGTGCTGCCGGGCTTGGGGGTTCCAGGTCCTACTGGCGGAGGATGGCGCCCAGGCCTTGGCCCGGGTGCGTGAGGCCGATCCGCCGCCAGATGCGGCCCTGGTCGATCAGTTTATGCCCTACCTCGATGGCTGGGGGTTTCTTCGTGGCGTGCGTGAATCGGTCAAGCATCGAGACTTGCCAGTGGTGCTCATCTCGGCGGCGCCGCCGCAACGCCCGGCGGCCTTTCCTCTTGACCTGGACTTCGACGGGTACGGCATGAAACCCCTGAGCGAGGCTCGCTTGGCTCAAATCCTTGGGGAGATTCTGGGTATCGAGTGGGAATATGAAGAAGTTGCCGCCCCGGCGCCGGTCCAGGACATTGAGGAGTTCCCCTCCCTCGCGATGCTGTGCTCTGCCAGTGAGCTGGAATCCTTCCGCAACATGGTCGCCCTCGGCCAACTCATGGGGATTAAGCGGTGGGCACAGGGCATGGCCAACCGCCATTCGGAGCATGAGGGTCCATGGCGGAACATCCAGCGCCTCTGTGATCAGGTCGACATGCACGGCCTGCGACGGCTGGTGCCAGTCCCGGCGGAGGGGGCAGGGGAAAGCCAAAAGGGCAACTCAACCGGAATAATCACCTTGGCCTCTCCGCAGCCTATCCAAAGCGGCGCGCCATAGGGGGTCTGCTGCGCTGGCACCCTTTGGCATTCAGGGGGTTTTTGCCGCCGCGAGTCCGGCCCGCATCCCCAGCAGACCGAGCACCCAGGAATCTAGGAAGAATCGGCATTCAAGCTGTCTACAAGTATTGTGGGTCCGCGGTAAATTGAATGGTCAGCCAGCGGTCTGGCCCTTCCCCGCCGATCGCCGCGCCGATCTCGGAGCGCAGCGCATCCAGTTCTGCGATCGCCAGCCGCAGTTCCGCCGGCATCAGTACGGCGACCTCGATGAAGCGGGCCCGGCCGGCCTTGGAGACATAGCTGCGATAGTCCAGGAACCCGTGGCGGGTAATGAAGTCCCCCATCACCTGGCGCACCTGGCCATCCAGATCCAGGGGACTGATCAGCAGGATCTCGCTAAGCGACTCCCGGGCCTCGCGGAAGGGCAGGGGCAGGATGATGAGTGACAGGAGCGCCAGCACCGCCGGGTCCACATAGGGAATCAGGTGTTCCGCTGCCGTGCCCTTCATGGCGAGGGCGGCGATGAAGGCGAGGAACAAGGCGAGGGTGATCAGGGCGGATATCAGCCAGGCCTTGACATCGAGTCGGACCAGTGCGGAATCGATACGATTGGCCTGGCCCTTCAGCCACCACCACATGCAAAAAGCGACCAGGTCGGCGAACCCGGCATAGAGCAGCGCGATGCCGAATTCCGGGTCATAGCCGCCCTTGAGCAGGCTGTTGATCGAACTCAACAGGGCGTAGCCGACGAGGAAGATCAGGGCGGATGACTTCAAGGCCATGACCAGCGGCTCCAGATGCCAGAACCCGTTCTGGAACCGGTGATTCCCCTGACTCGCC
>WBZM01003097.1_pt1 | contig 13274 bp, 10 predicted proteins | sample 5204271 | NCBI WGS metagenome assembly WBZM01 (sample SAMN12344346, study PRJNA552823) | activated sludge metagenome | biome: Activated sludge suspended growth; feature: Nitrification reactor; material: Wastewater; isolation source: activated sludge from nitrification reactor of wastewater...
AGCTGGTCGGCGTGCCGCGCAGCGTCAGCAGCAGCATCTGGGCCACACGGGCTTGCGCCTGCCCGACGCGGGTGGCGATGCGATGCTGGTCGTGATTGCCGAGCACCCAGTTGGGCCAACCGCCCGGCGGCAGCGCGCCTTCGTATTCGCGGATGTAGTCGCCGATCATCCGCGCATTCCACGGCATTTGAATGAGTTGGAAGTTGAACGGCATGTGGCATTCATCGCCGTCGCCGTAATAGGTCACCAGTTGCTCGACCGGCAGGTAGATCTCGCCGACCATCATCCGGCCGTCGTACTCGTCGAGCACGCCGCGCATCTGCCGGACGATGTCGTGGATGCCCTCGACGCCGGCGGTGTAGATGTGCTCGAGCTTGTCGAACGGCCGCGCGTCGGCGGATGCGTGCGGGTTGGGCGGCTCGTCGCGGAACTGCTCGTCCTTCAGCATCAGCCAGATGACATCCACCCGGAAGCCGTCGACGCCGCGGTCGAGCCAGAAGCGCATGTTGTCGAGCATAGCCGGCAGCACCTCGGGGTGGCGATAGTTGAGTTCCGGCTGGCTGCGGTGGAACTGGTGCATGTAGAACTGGCCGGTGTGGGCGTCGTAAGTCCAGGCGTCGCCGCCGAAGTGGGTTTGCCAGTTGTTGGGCAGGCGCGTCTCCGGCGGGCCGTCGCCGGGGGCCGGGTCGCGCCACAGGTAGTAGTCGCGCTTGGGGTTGTCGCGGCTGCTGCGGCTCTCCACGAACCAGGGGTGGTCCCACGAGGTGTGGTTGGGCACGAGGTCGAGGATGATCTTGAGGTCGCGAGCGTGGGCCTCGGCCAGCAGCCGGTCGAAGTCGTCGAGCGTACCGAAGAGCGGGTGGATGTCCGTATAGTCGGCCACGTCGTAGCCGAAATCCTGCATCGGCGACGGGTAGATGGGCGAGATCCAGATGGCGTCGATGTGGAGCGACTTCAGGTAGTCGAGCCGCCGGATGATGCCGTTCAAGTCGCCCACCCCATCGGCGATGCCGCTGGCATCGCTGCTGTCCTGGAACGACCGGGGGTAAATTTGGTAGATGATGCCGGTTTGCCACCAGTGCATGGGAGTCTCCAGTTGTAAGTAAACAGTGTCCAGTGAACAGTAAGTTATTGGGTCAGTGGTCTGTCGTCCGTGGTCCGTGGTCCGGCTATCGCCGGTACAGTGCGATCCACTGCCCTGCGGCCGAGTCGGCGATGAGCGTCGCCAGCCGCTTCTGCCGCGTTTCCTCGCGCTTGGCGCTCATGACCCAGTGGGCCGATCCCCGTCGATAATGCGCCGGTTGCGCTTCCCAATAATGCCACGCAGCCGGATGGCGGCGAAGTTCGGCCTCGTAGAGTTCGTCAAGGCCTTGCGGCCGGTTTTCATAGGAGTATTCTTGCGATTTGTCCGGGTCGCGGGCCTCGAAAGCCGCCAATCCGGCCGGTTGCATCAACCCCAGTTCGATGAGTTCCTGAACCTTGCGGATGTTAACCAGGCTCCAGTGGCTCCCCAGCCGGCGCGGCGTGAAGCGATTGGTATAGCTCTCATCGTCGATGCGCCGCCGGATGCCGTCGATCCAGCCGAAGCACAGCGCCTGATCGACCGACTCCGGCCAGGTCATGCTCGCCCGCCCGGTGCCCTTCTTGTAGTAGCCCACCCACAGCTCGGCGGCCGTGGCGTGGTTGGCCTCCAGCCAGGCGCGGAAGTGGGTGGGGGTTGCGAAATAGACGACGTTCATTGAGCTATCCAACAGGTGCGACGCGCATCGAAAAGCGCGCCGCACCTCATTCGTCTAATACCCCAACTGCGACGCCAGCCACCGCTCCGCCGTCTCGACGCTCATGCCCTTTGCGCGGAATAGAGTTGGCCTATTAAGCCGATCGTGACACTGCAGGGGAGAAGTCAGGTAATGGTTGCCCCGTCGCGTGCGCGTAGAGCACAACCGGATCCAGATCAGCTCCGTTCGGCCAAACGATCGTCCCCAGATCGGGTTCGATTCGAACTTGTTCAAAATAAGCCAGGTCTTGCAGGGGCGCGAATACGCCGCTGAACTCTACCAATTCAGCCACGTCGACTATTCCTGCCGCGCCATCCTCAAAGCGAAGAAACAGGCGGTAATTCTCCTTTGCTTCCACACTAACAACGTCTTGCCACATCATTCACTCCAGCGGATCGATGGCGAGCAACGGTTTTTGTGCCGAAGCCAGACGCCAGTTTTCCAACAACTGCTCTTGGTGCTGCGAAGCCCATTCGATCACGAGTCCATGCACGCGCGGTGGCAGGTTTCCCTGTAATAGAATCAATGAATCAACAGACATGACTGCTTTGTGCTCTCCGTAACGCACGTGGAAGTGCGGCGGGGGATGCTCGCTATAATACATCGTAATGATGATTCCCAGAAAGCGGCTAATTTCGGGCATGGTTTCATTATAGCAGAGGTATGTAGAAGATGGGTTCAGGTGCGACGGCATTTTCTGAAGTGCGTCGCACCTAACATCGTCTAATACCCCAACTGCGACGCCAGCCACCGCTCCACCGTCTCGACGCTCATGCCCTTGCGCGAGGCGTAGTCGGCCACCTGGTCGCGGTCGATGCGGCCCATGCCGTAATAGCGCGCCTCGGGGTGGGCGAAATAATAGCCGCTGACGGCCGCCGTGGGCACCATGGCGTAGTTTTCGGTCAGGTGCAGGCCGATGGCGGCCGTGGCGTCGAGCACGCGGAACAACTCCCCCTTCTCGGTGTGGTCGGGGCAGGCCGGGTAGCCAGGGGCGGGGCGGATGCCGCGATAGGCCTCGGCGATAAGCGCGTCGTTGTCCAGCGCCTCGTCCGGCGCATAGCCCCACAGCTCGCGCCGCACGCAGCGGTGCATGTACTCCGCCAGCGCCTCGGCCAGCCGGTCGGCCAGCGCCTTGGCCAGGATGGCATTGTAGTCGTCGTGGTCGGCCTCGTAGCGGCGCACAACCTCATCCAGGCCAATCCCGGCGGTGACGGCGAACATACCCACGGTGTCGGTCAGCCCGCTGTCGGCCGGGGCGATGTAGTCGGCCAGCGACAGGTTGGGCCGGCCGGGCGGCCGCTGCATCTGCTGGCGCAGGCAGTGGATGGTGGTCAGTGGCTGGTGGTCAGTGGCCAGTGAGCCAATTCCCCCTGCTCCCCTGCTCCCTTTCTCCCCTGCCGGGTCGAAGACCACAATGTCATCCCCCTCACTCACCGCCGGGAACAACCCCACCACCGCCCGCGCCGTCAGCCACTTCTCGCGGACGATAGCGTCGAGCATCGCTTGCGCGTCGACGTAGAGATTGCGGGCGCTCTCGCCCACGACCGGATCGTCCAGGATATTGGGGAACTTGCCGTGCAGTTCCCAGGCGCCGAAGAACGGCGTCCAGTCGATCGTCTGGCGGATCTCGTTCAGGTCGATGTCGTCAAAGACGGTGATGCCCGGCCGGTGGGGCGCGGGCGGCGTGTAGGTGGACCAGTCGAGCTTGAGCCGGTTGGCGCGGGCGTCGGCCAGCGTCGCCAGGTCCTTCCGGCCGGTGTGGCCCTCGCGGCTCACGCGGATGGCGTCGTACTCGGCGGCAACGCCGGCCGCGAAGCCTTCGCGCTGCTCATCGCTCAACAGCTGCGAGGCCACGCCGACCGCGCGCGAGGCATCGACGACATGGACGACCGGGCCGCGCGTGTAGCCGGGCGCGATCTTGACCGCCGTGTGCACCTTTGACGTCGTCGCCCCGCCGATGAGCAGGGGGATGTCGAACCCCTCGCGCTCCATCTCGCGAGCCACGTGACGCATCTCTTCCAGTGACGGGGTGATCAGACCGCTGAGGCCGATGATGTCGACCTTCTCGCGTTTGGCCGTCTCCAGGATCTTCTGCGCCGGGGTCATCACGCCCAGGTCAATAACCTCATAGTTGTTGCAGCCCAGCACGACGCCGACGATGTTCTTGCCGATGTCGTGGACATCACCCTTCACCGTCGCCAGCAGGATCTTGCCCGCCGGGCGAATGTCGCCGCTGATGGCCTTCTCGGCTTCAATGAATGGCACGAGGTAGGCGACGGCCTGCTTCATCACGCGGGCGCTCTTGACCACCTGCGGCAGAAACATCTTGCCGCTGCCGAACAGGTCGCCGACGATGCTCATGCCGCGCATGAGCGGCCCTTCGATGACGTCCAGCGGCCGCGCGGTCTGTTGCCGTGCCTCCTCGGTATCGACCTCGACGTAGGCGTTGATGCCTTGAACCAGCGCGTGGGCCAGCCGGTCCTCGACCGGCAGCGCGCGCCAGGCCAAATCCTCGATGCGCTCCTTGCCCCCACCCTTCACATTCTCGGCGAAAGTCACCAGCCGCTCGGTGGCGTCAGGCCGGCGGTTCAGCACCACGTCCTCGACGCGCGCCAGCAGCTCCTTGTCCAGTTCCTGGTAAATCGCCAACTGACCGGCGTTGACGATACCCATGTCCATGCCTGCCTGAATGGCGTAATAGAGGAAGACGGAGTGCATCGCCTCGCGCACGGGGTCGTTGCCGCGGAAGGAAAAGCTCATATTGCTGACGCCGCCGCTGACCTGCGTGCCGGGCAGCTCGGCCTTGATGCGGCGGACGGCCTCGAAGTAGGACAAGGCGTAGTTGTTGTGTTCCTCGATGCCGGTGGCGATGGCGAAGATATTGGGGTCGAAGATGATGTCGTTCGGTGGGAAGCCGATCTGGTCGTGCAGGATGTCATAGGCGCGGTGGGCGATGGCCACGCGGTGGTCGGCCGTCTCGGCCTGCCCGTTCTCGTCGAAAGCCATGACGATGACCGCCGCGCCGTAGCGCCGTGCTAGCGTCGCCTGCCGGATGAATTCGGCCTCGCCCTCTTTCAGGCTGATCGAGTTGACGACGCTCTTGCCCTGCACGCACTTCAGCCCGGCCTCGATGACCGTCCACTTGGACGAGTCGATCATCACCGGCACGCGGGCGATGTCAGGCTCACCCGCCACCAGCTTCAGGAAGCGCTCCATGGCCGCCTCAGCGTCGAGCATGCCCTCGTCCATGTTGACGTCGATCATCTGCGCGCCGCTCTCCACCTGCTGGCGAGCCACGTCAAGCGCCGTGGCGTAATCGCCGTTGAGGATCAGCTTGGCGAAGCGGCGCGAGCCGGTGACATTGGTGCGCTCGCCGACGTTGACGAAGTTGGTGTCCGGGCCGATGACCAGCGGCTCCATGCCGCTGAGACGGGCATAGGCCGGCACGTCGGGAATAGCTCGCGGCGCAATGCCTTTGACGGCCTCGGCAAAAGCGCGGATGTGGGCCGGGGTCGTGCCGCAACAGCCGCCGACGACGTTAACCATACCCTCCTCGGCGAACTGCCGCAGCACTCCGGCCATGAACTCCGGCGTGTCGTCGTATTCGCCGAACTCGTTGGGCAGCCCGGCGTTGGGGTAGATGCTGGTGTAGCGATCGGCCACCTGCGAGATGGCGTACATGTTGTCGCGGAACGCCTCGACGCCCAGCGAGCAGTTGAGGCCGAAGATGAGCGGCTCGGCGTGCATCAGCGAGTAGTAGATGGCCTCGGCCGTCTGGCCCGACAGGTTGCGGCCGCTGGCGTCAACGATGGTGCCGGAGATCATCAGCGGTCGCTCGATGCCCGCCTCGTCGAAGTAGCGCTTGATGCCGAAGACGGCCGCCTTGGCATTGAGCGTGTCGAAGATCGTCTCGATAAGCAGGATGTCAGCCCCACCGTCCACCAGACCGCGGGCGGCCTCGGCATAGGCGTCGGCCAGTTCCTCGAAGGTGACGTTGCGATAGCCGGGGTCGTTGACGTTGGGCGAGATGGAAGCTGTGCGATTGGTGGGGCCGAGTGCGCCGGCCACGAACCGCGGCCGCGACGGGTCGCGCCGCTCAATCTCATCCCGCGCCTCGCATGCCAGCCGGGCTGCGGCGACGTTCATCTCGTAGGCTAATTCTTCCATCCCGTAGTCGCCTTGCGAGATGCGGTTGGCGTTAAAAGTGTTGGTCTCGATCAAGTCGGCCCCGGCTTCCAGATAGGCCAGGTGAATAGCGCGGATAATGTCCGGCTGGGTCAGCACCAGGAGATCGTTGTTGCCCTGGAGATCTCTGGGCCACTCCGCAAAGCGTTGGCTGCGGAAATCGGCTTCGACTAACTGGTATTGCTGAATCATCGTGCCCATCGCGCCGTCGAGGACGAGAATGCGCCGCCGGAGTTGTTCAACTAAAGTTTCGGTTCTGTTCATAATGACATCAAAAAAGCCTCTCATGAGAGAGGCTTGGCTATACAAGTTCCACTCTCATCTTTCAGGAGATCGATCGACCTTCGATCTCTGCCGGATTTGGCACCTTCCCCGCGGGTGGTTGCCGAGGTATCGTCGGGCCGGTCCCTCCACCTCTCTCGATGAGTATATTGTTGGTATCTGAACAATCACCTGAAGGTTAGTCGATTCCGCCGGTTGTGTCAACTTGGCCCAAGTAGGGCAAAAAAAAGAGGGTGTTCATCGAGAACGCCCTCTTTATCTCTATCGGCTTGTGTTGCGGCTAAGTGCTACCAGCCGTAGTTCTGCCAGCCGTCAAACGTGCCGCCGGCTTTCACCAGCACGACCGTGTATTGAATCTTCATCGGGTACCAGTTCGCAGGATTCTCGCCGCTCCAGTTGAACCCGCCCTTGTCGCTGACGGGCTTGTTCTTGGAGTTGCGCACGGAGAAACCATCCTTTGTGCGCGGGCTGGCCCAGTTGATGGGCTGGTTGTTTTTCTTCCACATGCTGGAAAGCTTGAACGACCAGGTGGCCTCGCTGCCGGCTACGCCGTCGAGCCGCTGGCCCTTGCAGTTCTCACGCGTTTGCTGCCAGAAGCAGAAACCGAGCTTCATGCCGGGCTGGTTCTTGGGGATGCTGACAACGCGCGCCCGGAAATAGAGCGTGCCGCCGGCAAAATTGGCGTACTGGCCGCTGACCCAGTTGGCGTTGGCCGCGCCGGGCGGTGGCTTATCGACGATGAAACCGCCATACGACTGCGTCACTGTGAATGGCGCAGACTTGGAGCCGCGGTTATAGACCAATATCTCGTCGGCCGTGCCGTTGCCCGCCTGGGCGGACTCCACGGCAAATGCGCTCACCAGGGCCAGGCCCAGGATCGCGCCGATAAACAGGACCAGGATCATCCCTCTGGCCCGTGGCTTCTGCATTTCTTGTTCCATTTTTAAAACCCTTATACTGCAAGTAAATTTTGGGGCTGCCCGAGGAGGATGTAGTGCGAGGATCGTGTCGGATAGGCCTTGCTGTGTGCTGCTGGACTTACCAGCCGTAGTTCTGCCAGCCGTCGAACGTGCCGCCGGCCTTCACCAGAACCACTGTGTAGTGGATACGCATCGGATACCAGTCGGCCGGATTCTCGCCGTTCCATTTCCAACCCTTCTTGTCGCTGACCGGCTTGTTGCGCGCGTTACGGACGATGAAGCCGTGCTTTGTGCGCGGGTTGGACCAGTTGATCGACTTTTTTACCCACATGTCGCTCAATTTGTGCGACCATGTCATTTCGGTTCCGGGCACACCGGCCAGCACCTGCCCCCGGCATTCCTCATTCACGAACTTGTTTTCCCAGAAGCAAAATCCCAGCTTCATTTTGGGTTGATTCTTCGGAATGCTGACGATGCGGGCACGATAGTAAAGCGTCCCGCCAGCAAACCCGGCGTATTGTCCGGTAACCCAGTTGGCGTTAGCCGCACCTTTGGGCGGCTGGTCCATAATGAAGCCGCTCAGGGATTGGGTGATGGTGAAGGGGTTAGAATTCGTACCGCGATTAAAGACGAGTATCTCGTCGGCCGTGCCGTTGCCGGCCTGGACGGACTCCACGGTGAATGCACTCAACAGGGCAGTACCCAGTATCGCGCATACAAGCAGGATGAAGACTATCATCCTGGCCCGTGGAGACTGCGTGTCGTTTGACATTGCGCATTCTCCTGCTGACCTTAGATTTTTTTCGCCGGGAGGGCAAGCCGACCCGGCGAAATCATTGTACTGATGAGAACACCTGTGTCAATCCCGCTACTCTGTGGTCACTTACCATACACTTATCTATATTGGATCATCGTTCCATACGGGCTTGAGACGACAAGGAATTAAAAAAGCCGGAGCGTGCCCTGACGCTCCGGCTTTGTCTCTAATCACGGGTCGATTACCAGCCGTAATTCCCCCAGCCGTCGAACGTGCCGCCGTCCTTGACCAGGACCACCGTGTAATGAATCTCCATGGGGTACCAGTTCTTCGGATCCTCGCCGTTCCAATTCCAGCCTTTCTTGGCGCTGACCGGCTTGTTCTGCTGGTTGCGAACCAGGAAGCCGTGCTTGGTGCGCGGGTTCGCCCAGTTGATCGGGGACTTCACCCACGTATCATCGAGTTTATGGGACCAAGTCACCTCGTTGCCGGGGATTCCATCGAGCACCTGGCCGCGGCATTCTTCGTTAGTGTACCCATTTTCCCAGAAGCAGAAGCCCAGCTTCATTCCGGGTTGGTCCTTCGGGATGCTGATGATGCGGGCTCGGTAGTAGAGCGTGCCGTCGGCAAACCCGGCATACTGGCCGGTTACCCAGTTGGCGTTCGCCGTGCCGGTCGGGGGTTTATCCTCGATGAAGCCGCTCAGTAATTGGGTGATGACGAACGGGGTTGTCTTGGAGCCGCGATTGAATACCTGAATCTCATCGCTCAAATCACCCCCCGGTGGCGGTGGCGGTGGCGGTGTCACATCGGTCGGCGTGAGGCTGATGCCGTCAATGCTGTATTGCAGGCCCTTGCCGCGCTCAGCCTGGAAGCGAAACCGCGCGTCGGTGATTGCCGCGTTGAATCCGGTCGTGGTGAAAGTATGCGTGAATACCCGCCCTTCAGATGTCAGGTTGAACACCTGATTTTTCAATCCGTAATTTACGCGGGGTGATACTTGCTGCAAGAGCGTCACCTGCAAGTCCGCGCCGTTGGCTGACCGCGCCCAAAACCGGAGTTCATAGGTCGTGTTCGGCAGCAAACTGATATTGTTCTGGAATAACTGCGCCCGCCCGGTGGTCTTGGTAGTCGCGAGTTGCGCGGCCGTGCCGCCCTCGGCCGGCGCGCCGGTTTGAAGCGTGCAAATCTTGCACGTCCAGCCGGTCGTGTTGCTGTCAAAATCGCCGTTGGCCACGGCATTGTCCTCGCTGGCCCGCAGTCCCGGCGGCATGGCAATTGCCATCATTACCAACGCGCTCAGGATAAGCGCCAATCCGGCCATTCGCGTCCATCTCTCAGTCAATAGTTCTTTCTTCATCAGTTCTCCTGGGAAACCGGACATCGTGCCCGATTCCAGATGGGTTGAATTACGGGTAGTTTTGCCAGCCGGAGAAGGTCTCGCCGGCCGGAACCAGAACCACCTGGAAGCGCAAGCCCATGGGATACCAATCCGCCGGGTTATTACCACCCCAATCGGTGCTGGTCTTGTTGCTGACGGGATCGTTTTGCCCGTCGCGCACGGCAAAACCCATCTTCTTGCGCGGAGCACTCCAATCAACTTCTTTGCCGCTCTTCTTCCACAATTGGTGCAGGCCAATATCCCACGTGGCGACCGTGCCGGGCACGCCGGCCACATCGTTGCCCTTGCAGTTCTCCCGCTCGCCCTGCCAGAAGCAGAAGCCGAGTTTCATGTCGGGCTGATTCTTGGGGATGCTGTTGATGCGCGCGCGAAAGTAGAGACGGCCGTCGGCATAGTTGACCGGCGACACCCAATTCTGGGTCAGATATTGTGATGTCTTGTCCATCGCGAAACCGCCTTCGGCGATGGTGATCGGCTTGTTCCAATCATAGATGAGCATCTCGCGGCCCGGCGGCGGTGGCGGCGGAGAACCGGTCGGAATCAGGCTCAGGCCATCAATGCTATATTTCAGCCCTTTGCCGCGCTCGGCCTGGATACTCAGGCGCGCGTCGCTAACGGTGCTGTTAAAGCCGGTTGTATTGAAGGTATAGGTGAATACCTGGCCGTCGGTAGTCAGGTTAAATACCTGGTTCTTGATCCCGTAATTGGTTCGTGGGGAAGCCTGCTGCAACAACGTTACCCGCAGATCAGCGCCGGTTGCCGACCGCCCCCAGAAGCGAAGCTCATAGGTCGTATTGGGCTGCAACGTAATATTATTCTGGAATAGTTGGGCACGCCCGGTCGTCTTGGTGGTCGTCAGCTGCGCAGCCGCGCCGGACTCGGCCGGGGAGCCGGCGGTTACGGTGCATATTTTGCAAGTCCAGCCGGTCGTGCCGTTTTCAAAGTCGCCGTTCGCTACGGCGTTATCACCGCTCGCCCGCAGACTCACCGGCGCGGCGATTGCCAGTACCATCAACGCGCCCAAAATCAGGGTCAGCGTGATGATGCGGCTCCACTTGGCCTGTAATGCGTTTGTCTCCATAAAATCTCCTGCAGAATGGTTTTATCCGTTGAAGATGACCCCCGCGCCAACTACCGGGCAGACAGCGTAGCAAGCCCGCTTTCTCGGGGCGACTCCATTAGACCCGCGGTTATTGGGGCTGTATCTTCTTCAACGGCTCGCGGCCACAACATCCGTGGCCGGCAGGTGGGCGTGGATGCGCCCACCCCCCAAGAAAGGTGCCTCATCGTTCAGAAGTGTAACGAATTAGCGTCGATCGCGGCGTGAAATTTGCGTTCCGATTCAGTGAGAATCGGGTAGAACGGGATACTCGCATGGATTAACAATGCTGAAAAATTAGCGGGAATGGCCAACGTAATTATCCCAACCAGAGAACCCGGCCCCTTTTTCAACCACAACGACGGTAAAGCGCAGGTCCAGCGGATACCAGTGATCCGGGTTTTCTCCGTTCCAATTCCAGCCTTGCTTGTCGCTGACCGGCAGGTTTTGACGATTGCGCACGGCAAACCCATTGCGACTGCGCGGCTGGCTCCACTTGATCAGCAGCCCATCTTTCTTCCACATGTTCTCCACGGGAACTGACCACTCGACGACATTCCCCTTCACTCCGGGTACGATTTCGCCATTACAGTTCTCGTAATCGACCTTATCGATCCGTTGCCAGAAGCAAAAGCCCAGGCGCATTCGATCCTGCGGGACAGGCTGGTTGCGAATCTCGGCCCGGAAGTAAAGCGTGCCCTGGGCGAAGTTGATCGGCGTGGTCCAGTTTCCATTAGCCAGGGGCGGATTGTCAATGGCGAAACCGCTATCGGCCTTGGTGACAGGTTTGTTCCAGTCGAATACGAGCAACTCCTCGCCCGGCGGCAGGGTCGGCGTCACCGTCGGTGTCGACGTGGCTGTGGGTGTGTTCGTTGGCGTGCCAGTAGGTGTGAGGGTCGCCGTCGCTTCCAGGCTCACGGTCGGCGTCTCCGTGGGCGTCTCCGTGGGCATCTCGGTGGGTGTGGATGTATCCGTGGCCGTCGGTGTGGCGGTGCTCGTCTCCGTGGGCGTAGCGGTTGGTGTTTCCGTGGTCGTCGACGTCAGTGTGGGCGTCGCGGTGGACGTGGCCGTCTCGGTGGCCGTCGAGGTCATGCCTGGGGTCGCGGAAGCTTCAAGGGTCATTGAGAGCGTAGGAGTTGCCTGCAGGGTTGGGGTCGGGTGGTGGCCCGTGCCGCCCATGTCGGCCAGCACGACGGGCACGAAGGCGTTCAATGGAAGCTCGTCGGCCGACGAACGTCCTTCCGCCCGCAGCGCCGTCACCATAAAGGCCACGAGGCTGGCGCCGAATAAAAGCAGCGCGACCATCTTGCCGCGCGTAACATTTGCGCCGAATCGTTCTCGCTTGGACATCAGGATCTCCCGTTACCGCGCTCCCCGCCCGGGGGCGAATTCATTATAGCCGTGTTTATTCCTTGTGTTCGGTTTCCAGGCGGTGATTATAGGTTGATTCTCATGGAACGACGGCCCTCGCCCCACCCTGCAACCATGCCCACCTCAGGTCGTATAGAATACAGTTAACCTGTACAGGACGATTGGAATATGAATGACAAAGAACCCTTGAAGATCACGCTTGAGGATCTGGGTGAAGAAAGCAAGCCGGAAGCGGCGACTTCCGAGCGCGGCAAGTTGGCCGACGGCGCGGCCGAACTGGGCCATAAGGTCGGCGACGCCGTCAAGGGGTCGGCCGCTCGCGTGGCCCACAAGATAGCCGACACGACGACCGAAGCCACCAGCCGCAGCGCCGAAGCTGTGCGCGACAAGGTCGGCGAGGCCATCCAGGCGCAATCCAAAGCGACAGCCGAGGCCGTCGAAGCACGCCTGCGCGAGATCGACTGGAAAGAGGAAGCCCAGAAGGGGGCCGAGGGCGGCCTGCGCTGGCTCAGCAAGCGGCTGGAAGAACTGGCCGAGAAGCTGCGCGCTGAAGAACATACGCCGGCTGGCCCGCCGAAAGACAAGACAAGCTGACAGGCACCGTTCCTAACCCGCGAGATAATCCTCCAATGCCTCGATTCGCGCCGGCAATACCACCGGCGCGGCGGCCTGCTCCACGGCTGTGGCCGGGTCTTTCAGACCATGGCCGGTCAGTACGATGACCGCCGTCTTCTCTCTGGCATCGATCTCTCCGCCCGCGATCTGTTGTTTGAGGGCTGCCAGCCCTGTGGCCGAAGCCGGCTCCACAAACACCCCTTCCACCCGCGCCAGCATGCGCCATGCCTCCAGAATATCATCGTCGCTGACGGCGGTGATGATGCCCCCTGATTCGTCGAGCGCCTCGGCCGCCTGCCGCCAGCGAGCCGGATTGCCGATGCGAATGGCCGTGGCCAGCGTTTCCGGCTTCTCCACCACCCGACCAAGCACGATAGGCGCGGCGCCGGCCGCCTGACCGCCCAATAACCGTGGCAACCCCTTGCCATATTGCTTGTAACCCATCCAGTAGGCGCTGATATTGCCCGCATTGCCGACAGGCAGGCAATGCCAGTCGGGTGCGCGGCCGTCGAGCTGGTCGATGATCTCAAATGCGCCGGTCTTCTGCCCCTCCAGCCGCCACGGGTTGACCGAGTTGACCAGGGCGATTGGCAGTCGTTCGGTGATTTCGCGCACCATGCGCAGCCCGTCGTCGAAAGAGCCGTCGATGGTGATGACCTCCGCGCCATAGGCCAGACTGGCGGCCAGCTTGCCGAGCGCGATCTTGCCCTGCGGCACGAGCACCAGGCAGCGCAGTCCAGCCCGCGCGGCATAGGCGGCGGCGCTGGCGGCGGTGTTGCCGGTGCTGGCGCAAATGACTGTCTCCGCCCCTTCGCGCACAGCCTGGGTGATAGCCGCGGTCATGCCGCGATCCTTGAAAGAGCCA
>WBZM01003100.1_pt1 | contig 13258 bp, 12 predicted proteins | sample 5204271 | NCBI WGS metagenome assembly WBZM01 (sample SAMN12344346, study PRJNA552823) | activated sludge metagenome | biome: Activated sludge suspended growth; feature: Nitrification reactor; material: Wastewater; isolation source: activated sludge from nitrification reactor of wastewater...
CCAACAAGACACCGCCGGATCGCCGCCGGTCGCGCCACAGCAGAATGCCCGCCCAAGCCGCCAACAGCAGGGATGCCAGCAGCGGATAGACGATCTGGCTGAGAAGCTTGGCGAGCGGCAGCACGTTCGCGCGAAGGGTCGGCGGGTTACAGCGGCCTTCAGTGCTGGTCTTCCTCGACAATCCCCTTCAAGAGCACGCCATCCACGCCGACGATCCGCAGCCGGGTGCCGGCCGGATAGTCGCGCTCCACCACGACTTTCCAGGTGCTGTCGTCCACCCGGATTTTGCCGTGGCCGTTGACGACCGGCGCGTCCAGGGTGAACACGCGGCCGACGTACTGATAGCCGCGCCGGTTGAGCAGCGGGTCGTCGGTGCGGGTCGGATGCCGCCGCAAGCGCAGCCGCCAAGCCACGATGGAACCGACCGACAACACCGCGAACAGCAGGACTTGATAAGTCCAGGCCAGCTCGGGCAGCACCGTCAGCAGCAGCCCCACCAGCAGCGCCGCCACGCCCATCCACAGGAAGAAGAAGCCGGGCGCGATGGCTTCGACCGCCATCAGCACCACGCCCAGCAGCCACCAGTTCCAATAGATCGGCTCCAACAACCACCCGCTCACGAGCGCGCTCCGGTCTTGCTCAGCGCTTCCTGCGCCAGTTCGGCCACACCGGCCAAGGTGCCGACCAGACCCGAGGTATCCAGCGGCATCAGCAATACCTTCTGGTTGGGCGCCGCCGCCAGTTTCCCGACCGCCTCCACGTATTTCTGGGCGACGAAATAGTTGATCGCTTGCACGTTGCCCTTGCCGATGGCCTCCGACAGCATCAGGGTGGCGCGGGCTTCGGCCTGGGCCAAACGCTCGCGGGCCTCGGCGTCGCGGAACGCGGATTCCTTGCGGCCTTCCGCTTCGAGGATCGCCGCCTGTTTTTGGCCCTCCGCCGCTAGAATCGCCGCCTGTCGCTCGCCCTCGGCGGTCAAAATCGACGCCCGCTTGTCGCGTTCGGCCTTCATCTGCCGCGCCATGGAATCCACCAGATCCTTGGGTGGCGCGATGTCCTTGATCTCGATGCGGATCACTTTCACCCCCCACGGCGTCGTCGCCTCGTCCACCACCACCAGCAGGCGACCGTTGATTTCGTCGCGCTTCGACAGCAGCTCGTCGAGATCCATCGAGCCCATGACGGTGCGCAGGTTGGTCATGGTCAGGTTGAGGATGGCGAACTCCAGATTGTTGACTTCGTAGGCTGCCTTGGCGGCGTCCAGGACCTGATAGAACACCACGCCGTCCACCCGGACGATGGCGTTGTCCTTGGTGATGATTTCCTGCGAGGGCACGTCCAGCACCGTTTCCATCATGTTGATTTTGCGGCCGATACGATCCATCACCGGGACGATGAAATTCAGCCCGGGCGTCAGGGTCTCGGTGTAGCGGCCGAAGCGCTCGACCGTGTATTCCATGCCTTGCGGCACCGATTTGACGCCCAGGAAAATCAGGATGGCGGCGAGGATCGCCAGCCCGACCACGAACGCGGAAAAGCCTTCCAACATGGTTCAACTCCTCGGGGATGAAAGTGATCAATCGTTCAGGACAGCGCCGGAACGCGCGTCCAGGACCACATGGAGCGGGGTGTCGTCGTCCGTCCAGGCGACCAACTGCCAGCACGGCCTCCCGTCGTCGAGATACAGCGAAGCCGACTCCAGCGCGATGTCTCGCCCCGCCGCGCGGCCGGCCAGAGCGGCTCGGGCCGCCGGCAGCACGCTGTCGAGATCGCGCAGCCAAGGGTCGAGCCGCAACGGCGTCCACGGTGGGCTCGCGATGAGGTCCGCCCATTCGCTGTCGTCGGCCGCTCGCTCGAATTCCCGCTCCATGGCGGTTACCGCCAGCGCGCCATCCATCGGATCGAGCAGAACGTCGAAGCTCCGCAACCGGCGAATGCGCCGCGACGGCTGATCGTCGTAAGCTCGAAACGAGAACCGGAACTCGCGAGGGACGGGCGTTTCGGCCGCGTCGCCGTCCATCTCGACCACCACGGCTTCCAGCACCGCATGGGGGTCCGTTTGCCGGGCGAGCGGCCGGATCTGCTCGTATCCGGCGAGGATGGTCCTGATCGGAGCCGACGCCTCCAGCGGCTGGCGCGAAACCCGGATGGTCATCGCGCCACCGGCAAACGGCTCCGCATCCAGCCCGTGTTCGGCCAATAACCGCCGCGAACGGCGGTCGGCGGCGCGCAAATACAAATTCGCCAGCGGCCATGCCTGTCGCCAGACCCCCAGCAGCGCGCCCCAGGGCCGTAGCCGAGCCTTGTCGTGATCGGCGCCCATTTTCAACCAACCCTCTGTGACGAGCGCCCGGATTTCACGGCTGCAGCTGTCGGCCAGCGCGCCGGCTGGATCGCGGGCGGCGCATTCGACGGGTTCCAGGCTGACCGGCCGGGACAGAGACGCGACCAGATCGCGGTGCAAGGCGAACAGCGCTCGGGAGTCCCAAATATCCTTCAACTGCACTCGGGCCAGATAGGCCGGGGCGGGCAGGCTATAGGGCAAGTCCAGGTTATTGGTGTCCAGCACCCGCCCATCCACGAATTCGGTCGAGAATTCGACGAATTGCCGGACCGGGCGCGCGCCGGTCTCGATCTCGACATGGGCGGCCAAGGCGCCGATTCCCAGTTTTGGCTGACCCATGAATCGCAACCAGAGCACCGCGCCCTGGATCAATTCATCGCAGCGGAAGTCGCCGTAAACCGCAAAGCCTTCCGCCGCCAAGCTATCGGAAGCGTCGCTGAGGGTGATCCAGGCGGCGTCGGGCAGATCCGCTTCCGAGAGCGGCGCGAAACGTGGCCGCAACGGCTGCCGGATTCGCAGCAGGGTCAACGGGACGCCGATCAGCAGTTGCGCCAGCAAGGCCGGCGGTGCGACCAGCCATTTCAGCAGACGGATCAGTAGAACCAGCAGGTAGGATGGCAGCAGGACGAACTTGCGCAGCAGCGCGATGAGCAAGGAATGGCGCACGAAGGGGCCTGTTCGCTCAGCTGTCGTCATCCAACCGACCGAGCCGAAAAAATTGGCCCTGGCTCCACACTCCGTAGCAGCGATCCGAAGACCCTGCCCGTTCTTCTCCGAGCTCGATCAAATCCACGAACACCGCCCGGCTCAGCAGGGCGCGCAAGCCGCCGCGCACCTGGATGTAGGGCGCGGGCTCGCCGCCGGGTTCGCGGTATTCCACGATCAACGGATGGTCGGGGCCGGCGATCACGGTGTCGCCGACATTGGTGGTAAAGCTCAGGGATCGGTCGGCGCCTTCGCCGACGGCATCGAGCCGGACCGCCAGAAAGGGCGCGTCGTCCACTCGGATGCGCCATTTTTCCACCGGGGTGACCAAGTAGTGATGCCCGTCCTCGTCGCGGCGCAGGATGGAGGCAAACAGTCGGACCAGGGCTTCGCGCTGGAAGGGAGCGCCTGCGTGATACCAAGTGCCGTCGCGGGCGATGCGCAAATCCATGTCGCCGCTGAAAGGAGGGTTCCAGCGGTCTACGGGGGGAAGCGGCCGCTCGGGTTGCAGTTGGGCCGCCAGAGCGGCGGGATCGGGATCGGGCGGAGGCATGGGCGCGGATCCGAGGATGGAATCACGCTCATATTATATGAATGAATTCCTGTCCGCGACGGGTATTCCATGCCGGCGCAGTGGCGATGCGCGAGGGCTCGCGCTCCGGGGCGAACGGGTCCGGCGATTGTCCGGACCCGGTTTGGCCGCCGGCAGGGGGCGGATATCAGCTTGCGGTCGTGACCCGCTGTAAATCGCGATAGATCCGCATCACGCGATCGGGGAAGGACGAGCGCGTGCCCAGGCTGCCGTTATAGCTGAGCAATGCCCGGCGCAGGTTGCCGGAATGGGCGTTGAGGTAGTTCACCAAGATCCGAGAACCGGTATGAATGTTCTTGGCGGGATCGAACAGGGCGTGAGAACCGCCGATTTCGCGGACCTTGCTCCGGTGTGGTCCGGGCATCACCTGCATCAGGCCGCGGGCGCCGACCCGGCTGACCGCACGCTCTTTGAAGGTCGATTCGACCGCGATGATCGCCAGGATCAGCTCCGGTTCCACCTGGTGGCGGTCGGCGTTTTCCATGGCTTTCAGGACGATATGGGTTGCCTTGTGTTCGGGTACGCCATATTTGCGTTGAATGTGTTGGGAAAGATTGATCACCTTGTCTTGATGGGCGGGCTTGACATCGCTGGTGCTGCCGGGTTCGGTGCCGATAACCGGAACCGTGGCCATGGCGACCTGCGCCGGTTCTGCGTTTTCTCCCGTCGTCGAGTCGGCCAACGCCGTCGCGGGCATCAGCATGACCGCGCACAGCAAACCCGATTTCAGGGACAGGTTGAATCGTTCCCTGGCAATTTCCGCAAATACCATACAAAAACCTCCGTCGTTCAGCACGAACAGATCAGTGCTCGATGGACCCGTATCCCGAGTCGGCGTTAAAGACCTTTCCTTGGTCCGACCGGATGATTCCGGTTGCCGCAGGCCCGACCTAAGCAACTCCGGGGACGGGCCTGCCAGCCCGAATCTCGGTGTCGCCTGACGTTCCTAGGGCAGTAATCGCGATTTTACTGGCCCTATGGCAGGAACATATTGCAATACAGCATTGCGGCACTATGAAAGCACAACGAAAAAATGTTTTGCAAGTATCTAATTGGCAAAAAATTATTATTCATCTGATCGAGCGGTATTTTTTAATCAGTGATTATTTGTATAAATTATATTTAAAAACAACGTATTACATAGAATTTTGCCAGACTGATAATAAAATAATAAAATGATAAAAAACAACAATATAAAATTTATTTGGTTTTTTTAAACAAGAACGGTTATCGAACAGGAGCGGATCGCGGTTAAGATCGAAGAACCGCTGTAAAGCATAGTGATGGAAATTATAAAAATATGTTATTAATCAATATCATATATTTTTATCGAAATGTATATATAACATATTGATAATTAATTTTATAGTTTTGATTAATATCAATATATTAATTTTTTGTTGCAATAAACAATTTGTCAGATGAAACGCTGGAGTGGCGGCCCGACGGCCATGGTGAAGCGGAAGTGCGCTGCAAGTCGCTCAGGAGAGTACAATGCGGGGCAAGCAACGATGTGGAGGGATGGCGACGATGGGCAACCGGCTTTCCAAAATCTACACTCGCACCGGAGACGACGGCACGACCGGCTTGGGTAACGGCGAGCGGGTTGCCAAGGATTGTCTCCGGATCGAGGTCATCGGCGCGGTGGATGAGTTGAACTGCGCCATCGGCCGGGTGTTGGTGCACGATCTGCGCGACGCCATGCGCGAGTGCTTGCAGGAAGTGCAACACAAGCTGTTCGATCTGGGGGGTGAGCTGAGTATTCCGGGCTATCAGGCGGTCAAGAGCGAGGATGTGACGCGCTTGGAAACAGCATTAAACGACTTTAATGCCCAGTTACCGCCGCTGAAGGAATTCATCTTGCCCGGCGGCGGGCGGGCGGCGGCCGACTGTCACATGGCGCGGGCCATCTGCCGGCGCGCCGAGCGCCGTCTGGTGACTTTGGCGCGCGAGGAAGACGTCGGCGAGCACGCGCAAATCTACCTGAATCGGTTGTCGGATTTGCTGTTCGTGCTCTGCCGCATTTTGGCCCGGGACGAGGGCGGCATCGAGGTGCTGTGGCGCAACCCGAGCCGAGCTTGAGCGCGGGAATCGCGGGCTGATCCCCGTTTTAGCGCCCTGCCTTACTTTTCGAACACGTACTGTCCGGGCGCCGCTTGCAAGGGCGGATAGTCGGGACCGCCCATCGCGGGCGGCGGAACCGACGGCCCGCAGCGCTCGCGCAACCAGTTCGACCAGTCTTCCCACCAGGAACCCGGCACTTTGGCGATCCCGCCGAGCCAGGCGTCGGGGTCGCCCTGACCGGTGGCGTCGCCCAGCCAATAGCGCCGCTTGGGCGGGTCCACCGGCGGGTTGATGATGCCCAGGATGTGGCCGGAGGTCGCCAGCACATAGCGCGCCGGTGCGCCGATCAGACCGCAGAGCCGGAACGTCTGCCGCCAGGGGGCGATGTGGTCCTGTTCCGCCCCAACCGCGTACAAGGGCTGCGAGATGGCCCCCAAATCCAGCCGGCGCCCGCCGATTTCTAATTCGCCTGACCGGGCCAGCCGGTTGTTCAGATACAGCTCCCGCAGATAAAACTCGTGCATCGCCGCCGGCATGCGCGTGGTATCGCAGTTCCAAAACAAAACATCGCTCGGTGGCAGGTCTTCGCCGAACAGATAGCTTTGCACCACGTAATGCCAGATCAGGTTGTTGGGGCGCAACAGCCGGAAAGCGCGAGCCATGGCGGCGCCGTCCAAGTAACCGGCACCGGCCATGCGTTGGCGCAGGAACTCGAAGCTGGCTTGGCTGAGAAAGACGCCGATTTCGCCGGGATCGCTGAAGTCCACCAAGGTGGTGAACGTCGTCCAATGCGCGACCGGGTTGGCGGCGCGGTCGGCGGGGTCGGCGGCGAGCCACGCCAGCAGCAGCGCCAACGCCGTGCCGCCCAGACAATAGCCGGTGGCGTGGATTTGGGGAACGCCGCAGATGGCGCGGGCGGCTTCCAGCGCCGGGCGCACGCCGCGCAGCAGATAGTCGGCCAGCGTGGTCGCGCGCGCCTCGGGGCCGGGATTCTTCCAACTGGTGACGAACACTGTGAAACCCTGGCCGACCAGGTAGCGGACCAAGCTGTTGCGCGGACTCAGATCCATGATGTAAAACTTGTTGATCCAGGGCGCGACCAGCACGATGGGCACCGCGTGAACCCGCTCGGTGACGGGCGCGTACTGGATCAGCTCCAGCAGATCGTTGCGCAGCACCACTTGGCCGGGCGTGGTGGCGAGGTCGCGGCCGACGGTAAAGGCGTCCGGTTCCACCATCCGCACATCGCCGGCGGCGGCGTCGCGCAGCCAGTTTTGCAGGCCCCAAAGCACGCTGAGGCCATGGGTGGCGATGCAGCGCCGCAGCGCGTCGGGATTGGTCCAAAAGTAGTTGGTGGGTGCGATAGCGTCCAGCCATTGCTTGGTCCAAAAGGCCACCCGCCGCCGCTGTTCGGGTTCGACGTTCGCGGTGGCGTGGATGGCGTCCTCCAGCCAGCGGCCGTAGAGCAGGTACATCTCCTTCAGGAAGGCGAAGCCGGGCTGGTAGGTCCAGATCCCGTCCTGGAAGCGCTCGTCGTAGGGCACGGCGGCCACGGCGGGTTCGCTGACGATGCCGAGGCTGGTGCGAACGAATCGCTCGTGAACCCGGCCGCTGTCCAGCGCCAGATTTTGCAGGGCGGCGCACAGCCGTTCCGGTTGCCGCAGCCACGCCTGTTGCACGGCCAGGCTGGAACCGATGATGTCGAAAGGATCGAGCGAAGATCCGGAGGAGGATGAGGCGGTCTGATCGGCCGAGGCGTTTGGTTTCATGTCTGTCTCCCGAGCCGCATACTTCAAATCGCTTACAATTATAGTGCTTTTTTGGTTTTCAGGGTTGAGTGATTTTCCAGCATCGGTGAATTTTCGGGTCGCGCTCGAAGTCGGGCGGCAGCGTCCGCCGGCTCCAGTCCTCGACCTGTAGACCGGACAGGGCGGCGCAGTCCAGCCGGAATTTGCGGTGGTTGGTCGAAAAGATCAGCATTCCGCCCGGTGCCAGCAGCCGCAAGGCCTGGCGCAAGAGTTCCGCATGGTCGCGCTGCACGTCGAAGGTTTCCTCCATCCGCTTGGAATTGGAAAACGTTGGCGGATCGAGAAAGATCAAATCGTAGCGGTCCCGCGCTTGGGCCAGCCATCGCAGGCAATCGGCCTGGATCAGTTGATGCCGGGGGCCGCGAATGCCGTTCAGCTCCAAATTGCGCCGCGCCCAATCCAGATAGGTGGCGGACATATCCACGGTGGTGGTGCCGGCCGCGCCGCCCAGCGCAGCATGGACGGTCGCGGTGGCGGTGTAGCCGAACAGATTGAGGAAGCGCCGTCCGGCCGCCAGTTCGCCCAGCAAGCGGCGGGTGGGGCGGTGGTCGAGGAAAAGGCCGGTGTCGAGATGGTCGGTGAAATTGACCAGGAAGCGCGCGGGTCCTTCGCGAACTTGGTGAAAACGGCTCTGGTCGGCCTGTTTCTGGTACTGGCCGGCGCCGCGCTGGCGCTGCCGGATCTTGAGGAACAGGTTTTCCGGCGGCAGTTCCAGCACGGCGGGCAGCACCGCCAGAACCTGTTCCAGCCGCTCGCGAGCGCGGGCGGGGTCCACGGTCGCGGGTGGGGCGTACTCCTGGACGTGCAACCACTGCTCGTAGCGATCCACCGCCACGGCGTATTCCGGCAGGTCGGCATCGTACAGGCGGTAACAGCTCACCCCTTCCCGCTCCGCCCAGCGGCCCAGATGACGAAGGTTTTTGCGCAAGCGATTGATGAAGCCCTCCGCTCCGGCGGATGCCGCCCGATTCAGGGCGAAGACCCGGCCCCGGCGGTCGGCCGCCTCGCGGTCGACGAAGAACGCCGGTTCGACCCGGAACCGCAGCAGGCGGCATTCCAGCGGTCCGTTGTGGAAGGTGTGGGTTTTCTCGGCGCGCAAGCCCATGCGCTTGCCGAGTTCGGGATTGCCGGTGAACACCGCCGCCGCCCAGCCGGCGAAACGCGCCTTCAAGCGGTCGCCGAGCCCGATGTAAAGCGGCCCCCAATCCTCCTGCTCGCCCAACCGTTCGCCGTAAGGGGGATTGGCGATCAGCAGTCCGGGCGGACCGGCCGGCGGTTCGACGGCGGCCAACTCGCGGCGCTCGACGCGAATGCGGTCCGCCACCCCGGCGCGACCGGCGTTGATCAGCGTCGCGCGGACCGCTTTGGGGTCGCGGTCGCTGGCCAGGATCGGCGGGATGCGCGGGTGGCCGGCTTCCCGCCGCTCGACCGCCTCGGCCAGCAGGCGGTTCCACAGCGGCGGGACATGACCCAACCAGCCGGTGAACCCCCAATGCTCGCGCAGCAGGCCGGGCGCGTGGTCGCCGGCGATCCAGGCGGCTTCGATCGCCAGGGTGCCCGAGCCGCACAGCGGATCGACGAGGGGACCGCCGGCGGCGGCGATGGCCGGCCAGTCCGCTTTCAGCAACAGCGCGGCGGCCAGGGTTTCCTTGAGCGGAGCCGCGACGGTGGCCGCGCGGTAGCCGCGCCGATGCAGGCTGTCCCCCGACAGGTCGAGGCCGACGGCGGCTCGACCGTCGCGGGCGAGCACATGAATCCGCAAATCCGGCCGTTGCCGGTCCACCCCCGGTCGCCGGCCAAACCGGGTCCGAAAGCGGTCGACGATGGCGTCCTTGACCCGCTGCGCGCCGTAATGGCTGTGATCGACGCCGGGGCAGGCCCCGCCAAATTCGACGGCGAGCGTGCCGTCAGGGGCCAAATGCTCCTCCCAGGGAAACTCGTGGATGCCGGCGTACAGTGCCTCCACCCCGGCGAGGGGAAACTCGGCCAGCGGCAGCAGCACCCGGCTGGCGGTGCGCGACCACAGGCAGGCGCGATAAGCCAGTTCCAGCGCGCCTCCGAAACGGACGCCGCCGCGGGCCGGTTTGGGATCGACGGCGCCCAGAGCGCTCAGTTCCGCCACCAGCAAGGGCTCGATGCCGGTCGGGGCGGTGGCGAGGAAAGCGATTGTTTCGCTCACGGTTTCAATCCGCGATGGCGACGTTGACCAGCACCGGATCGAGCAGGCGCCGGACCTCGGCCGGCGCCAGGCCGACCAGGAAGCCGCGCTTGCCGCCGTTGAGGTAAATCAAGGGCAATTCGAGAATGCTGGCTTCCATGTACGCGGGCATCGCTTTCCGGGTGCCGAAGGGCGAGGTGCCGCCCACCCGATAGCCGCTGTATTTGTCGGCCATCGCCGGGTCGCAGGGCGCGATGGTTTTCGCGCTCAAGAGCCGCGCCAGCTCTTTGGTGGAGACCTTGCGGTCGCCGTGCATCAGCACGATCAGCGGCTGTTGGCGCTCGTCTTCCATGATCAGGGTTTTGATCACGCAGTGCTCGTCCACGCCCAGACAGCGCGCGCTGTGGGCGGTGCCGCCGCGCTCTTCGTAGGGGTAAAGATGGCCGCTGAACGGGATGTTGTGCTGTTGCAACAGCCGGGTTGCCGGGGTAACGGGTAATTTGGCTTTACTCATGCAAATTATTTTGACCGATAAACATTGTTTGATTGCAGTTGTTGTTTTTTTGTCAATTTGATAATAGTTGTATTCTTGATAATAGTGTTTTTTCATAATTGATAAAGCGGTTGACGGCAATTAGCTTAAATGAATTATAACTTTATTTGGCGAATAAATTTTTTCAAAAATTCCCACCCTTAATCGCCTGGGATCCAATGGTAGTTTTTTGTTGTGTCGCAGGCAACGGGAAAACAAAGCAAAAAGCTGGGGAATCGCTTTTGTTGCTCGACGGCAAAGATCATTTGATGTGGCGGAAGCTTGCTTTATCAAGCGCAATTTGTTTAGAGTAAATAAAAAGCCGAATTGCTGGGAGGGTGTCGAGAAATGCGATCAGACTTAGCGCTTCAACCGAGCAGCAAACAGGACACGAATCAGCCGGAACCAAGCCGGCGTTTGTTCTTAAAATGTTTCACTTTTGGCGTCGGTGCTGTGGCTCTGGCGCCGGAACTGTTAAACGCGGCGATTCAAAACGAGCGCTATCTCCTCTTTTACAACCCCAATACCGCCGAAACGGTTCGCCGGGTCTATTGGACTCCACGAGAAGGCTATATTCCGGAATCCATCGGCGAAATCAGTTGGGCATTGCGCGATCATCACAACGATCAGGTCCGGCAATTCGACCCGAGCGTGCTGGATCAATTGTACGCCATGCAATTGCAAATGAGATTGGGTCAGCCCATTCACGTCATCAGCGGCTATCGGTCGCCGTCAACGAATTGGATGCTGTGCGAGCGCAGTCGGGGCGTGGCGCGCAACAGCTACCACATGCAGGCGATGGCGCTCGATGTCCGGGTGCCGGATGGCCGGGTATCGGATCTCTGTCGCGCGGCCCGCGGGCTGGGCGCGGGCGGGGTCGGCTACTATCCCCGCGCCAACTTCGTCCACATCGACAGCGGGCCGGTGCGCTACTGGAGCTGACGCAGCGCTTGTATCGAACAAACAAAAAGGGCGGCCTAGCCGCCCTTTTTAGTTGCCCGCACCGATCCCTCAAAACATCAGCCGGGGCAGGAACAGGCTGACCTGCGGGATGTAGGTGATGATGATCAGGAAAGTCAGCATCACCATCAGCCACGGCATGGCCGCTTTCACCACATCCCACAGCGGCATTCCGGTGATGCCGGAAGTCACGAACAGGTTCAGGCCCACCGGTGGCGTGATCATGCCGATTTCCATGTTGACCGTCATGATGATGCCCAGATGAACCGGGTCGATGCCTAACTGGACGGCGATGGGGAACAGGATCGGCGCCAGGATCAGCAGGATGGACGACGGTTCCATGAAGTTGCCGGCGATCAGCAGGATGATGTTGACCACGATCAAAAACTGCCAGGGTGCCAGACCCCAGCCGATAATCGTTTCCGCCATCACCTGCGGGATGCGCTCGGTGGTCAGCACATGGGCGAACAGCATGGCGTTGGCGATGATGAACAACAGCATCACCGTCACTTTGCCGGCGTCGCCGAACACATGAGGAATTTGATGCCAGCCCATGTCCTTGTGGACGAACAGGGCGACGATGAAGGCGTAGACTGCGGCCACGGCGGCGGCTTCGGTCGCGGTGAAGATGCCGCCGTAGATGCCACCCATCACCACGAAAATCAGCCCCAGCCCCCAAATGGCGTCGCGGGTGGCGACCATCAATTCCGAAAATGACGCCCGCTTTTGAACCGGAATCTTGAACTTGCGGGCGCTGAAATAGATCGCCGCCATCAGCATCAGGCCCAGCAGGATACCGGGCACGACGCCCGCCATGAACAACTGGCCGACCGACTGCTCGGTGGCGGCGGCGTACACCACCATCACGATGGACGGCGGGATCAGAATGCCCAAGGTGCCGGCGTTACAGATCATCCCGGCGGCGTAGGGCAGCGGATAACCGGCCTTGACCATGGCGCCGATCACGATCGAGCCGATGGCGGCCACCGTGGCCGGCGACGAACCCGACACCGCCGCGAACAACATGCAGGCCAACACCGAGGCGATGCCCAGCCCGCCGGTGACATGACCGACCACCGCGATCGCAAAGCGGATCAAACGCCGGGCGACGCCGCCGGTGGTCAGAAAAGCCGAGGCTAGGATAAAGAACGGGATCGCCAGCAGAGTGTAGTGCTCCATGGTGTCGAACAGCTTGAGCGACATGGAGGCCAGCGAATCGTTGGTGAAGAACAGGATGGTCAGGATGCTGGACAGGCCCAAGGAGAAGGCGATCGGCACCCCCATCACCAAGAATAGAAACAGCAGGGTGAACAGGAACAGGGAGGTCATGGCGCTTTCTCCTTGTGAGCCGCCTGTGCGGCAGCAGTGGGGTGCAGAGCCTCGAAGGTTTCAACCGCCTCGACCACCTCGATACCCTCGACCGCTTCGATGGCTTCGCGAGCCTCGTCGGCCAGCCGCAAACCTTCCTGTTGACCCAGCACGGTATACCAGGTCACTTGCAATAGCCGCAACAGGGCCAACGCCAGACCGATCGGCAGCATGATGAAGGGAATCCAGCGCGGGATCGGCAAATCCTGGGCTTCGATGCCGATGCTATAAAGCTTGTGGACGTAGCCGACCGCGCCGACCAGCAAGATGATGCAATAGGCGCAGCAGCACAGCACGGCCAATAGACCGACGGCGCGGCGCAATGCGTGCGGCAACTGGCGTACCACGACATCGATGCCGATGTGGGCGCCGACCTTGATACCATAGGAAACGCCGAACAGAACCAGCCAGGCAAACAGGTAGGTGGTCAGTTCCAGCGCCCAACCGAAGCCGGTCCCAAACACATAGCGAGCGACGACCTGGCTGAAAGTGATCAAGGTCATCAATGCCAGCAACAGGGCGATGAAACCCTCCTCCAGATGATGAGCGATGCGGATCAGCATGTGGGATTCTCCGAACGGAAACTCAGACAACCGCCCCGCCCGTGCCGGCACAGGGCGGTCGAGAGGGAGGGTTACGGCTTGTTGGCCGCCACGGCGGCGTCGATGATGTCCTTACCGATCTTGGGCGTGAACTGGTCCGGGACCGGCTTCATCGCCGCCTGCCA
>WBZM01003101.1_pt1 | contig 13256 bp, 18 predicted proteins | sample 5204271 | NCBI WGS metagenome assembly WBZM01 (sample SAMN12344346, study PRJNA552823) | activated sludge metagenome | biome: Activated sludge suspended growth; feature: Nitrification reactor; material: Wastewater; isolation source: activated sludge from nitrification reactor of wastewater...
AGTCAAAAAATGAATCCTCACCCAACTGGTGAAGTGTGATTCAACTCTAAAAAAAGGGAAACCCTTATCTGCAACGACTTACATCAATACTTAGAAAAAATTATCCGCCGATTCGGGTTAAAACAGATAGTTGTAAAACAGGAGTGCGAGACATTTCGAACTCGACTAAATTCCTTAGGACTATTGACGTGTTCTGTTTTCAAGATTTATTAAATTCGGAAAACTACAATATAGTTAAAGTATGCGAAATTATTTTTTATTGGCTGGATTTATCATAGGTGTCTGTAGCGCTGTAGGTAAGGACTGTTCTTTAAGTGAACTATATGGAAACTGCGAGAATCTTCAAACAGAAGGTTTGTTGTGGCTTAATGACGACGGAACCGAAACTCCAAACCTTTTCAAAATACTTGGAGCTTCAGATAGCGAATTAAACGACTCAGAGTTTAAAAAAAGGTTACAGCGAGTTGCAGAAGCTCCAATAAACTTGGTGGGGAATCAAAAGCGTCTTGAGTCTATCTTAGAACAAATTAAAAAAGTTTATATTGAAGAAGCATTACAAGGGCGCGATGAAAATGATCCAAAACTGGACTCAGCGACAAAATCAATCGTTATTCGACTTCGATCCTTAGAAATTCAAGGGGCAAGTAATGCGGACGAGAGCTGCAAGGGAAAAAATGTCGCTAATGCCTTTTACGACGGCATGAAGCACAAAATGGTGGTATGTAACGGACTTGCAAAGAGTTCTGAACTGATGCTTTTGTTCGTAGTTGGTCATGAAGTTGGCCATTCGATCGATTCATGTCGCCTGTCGACTCCTTTTATTCAAATTTCAAACAATGTTGATAAACTCAAATGCGACAGCAAAGATCTAACTATTAGCGAGAGTCCCGAGGAACTTGCGCAATATGCGGGAAAGTATATGGCATCCAATGAGATTGCGGTCCATGCGAAAGTTTTAGAAAAGTGCGGTTTTGCGAAAATTATTTCCTCCCCACAAACATCTTTAGGTAAAAGTGGAATTTCTCAAACTGTAAATTGTGTGCTTCAAAGAAATTCTAAAAATTCTAAACCTATTCAGACATTTACGGAATTTACTGCAGATGTAAAGTCTAGCCTGCGCAGTTCTAGTCCAGGTCTATCAGATAGCAATATTGAAATGATATTTAAACAAAGTTTATCTGAATTGTCGGCACACTATGAAAGATATGTGCAAATGATGGCCCAAATAAATCAGCAGGCCATGGGATGTAGAAATATTTTTGCAGAAAATGATGCTGGTCTAAACACTTCTGAAGAAAGATCTGCTGATACATTGGCTGCAAAAGTAGTAAAAAAAAGAGTTAAAGGTAAAATTTTAACAGCGGATCAAAAACGCGCTCTTATTGAATTTCAAGCTCAAGTGGCATGTGGCTACAAATTAACAAACGGAAGAAAATTTAATAGTAAATTATATCCAGTTGGCGAGGAAAGATTGAACATTCTTTTGCAGGAACCGGAGATTAGCAGTGCTCTAAGTTGCAACTATAAAGGAGAGAAAATTTGCTCAAGTGAGAGTCTATCTGAGGTGCAGTCGGACCTAGATTCGACCAGTAAGTCGGGAGTAGTAAAATGAAGTTTCGGATAGGTTTGTTTGTAATTTTTGCGACTTTTGATATTTGGGCGATGAAATTAGATACTACAGTAATCTGCAAAAAAGAAACTAAAACATGTGTTACATACTGGTCGTTTAATTCAGGAAAAATATCTAGCTACTGGAAAAAAAGAATCTGGCACTCAATGGGGATGGGACAGGAAGTTTTGAAAAAAACAGAGTTTAATAAGCAAATTTCATTGATTTCAGAAATAGAGCGGAAGGCGAAAGATTCAACGTGTTGTACTCCAAATTTGGTTATAAGTAGATCATTGAACGCTCCTTCTGAGGTGTGTGATAAGCTTCTTACAAAGTCACAACTAACAGATTTGGGGAAGATATTGAATTGAGTTCGAAACGATCTCAAACTCTCATCTGCCAAAACGAGCACCTTTGGTTACGCCACAAATTCCAAGCACTCAGTTATAAATTCATCTACTCGTGCCCGTAAAAACGTAAAACGTTAATAATATTAAATAGTTATAGTTTAGTAGCGGGTTTTAAAAAATATCATTTTATAGATCCTTTTTCTGGTCATTGGGCGGTTTTCTTGAAAGTATAGAACGCCGATTAGATATTGATGATTAGTGCTTGGGGAAAGAGATTTATATTCTTTATTTTTTTTATTATGAGTTTTTTCTTAATTCAAAGTTATAATTTTTTGGACAAAACCATTTGGCAGCATTCGCTTAGATCTTCATGAGAACCTAGTTCTTCGAAAATATTAGACGTAGCCGATTTTGGTAAAGACCTTTTGCCACAAAGGAAGGCGGACTCATTTAGAGAATATTTATCTTCCTTGGGTCTCCGTGAATTTGAAAGAAAGACAGATGGTAGTTTAAGGCCAGACAAAATGAATGTGCAAGGTTCTAATCCAGGATTGCAAGTTCGAAATAATATGTTGATGAGAAACTCCTGCTTTGCTTCATTAGCTCAGCGTTTATATTCGGTAGCCGACGCAGAGGCTCTTGAATCATTAGCTCGTGGAGAAAGAAAGACCCGTCAAATAATCAAGAATGATAAACCTGATTCTAGAATATATAATGTATTTAAAATGGATGAGTCCGCAGGGAGTAACGAGTTTAAAGGAGTTGCTCCCGGTTGGTTCTGGGAAAAGGCACTAACAGTGGCAAATGGTGATACCAACTTAGCTATACAGTTGATGGGGATATGTACCCATGATGATTGGGGCGGATCGGGTGCCAATGATATTGAGGAAGTTAACGATCCAAATTTGAATCGTCGTAAGATCATGGCTATTGAAAAAATTGACCGCGAAGATCCTCGGATTTTGTATAGCACAAAACCTGATAGGTCGGCGAAGCAAACGCTCGATAGTAAAATGAACGAATTAAAGAATCGTGGTAATAGTTTCAAAATAATAAGAACTACGTTTAGCTGCGACGCTCAAACGACATACGGGTATCGCCTATATCTTTTGCCAGGCTCAATAGGAAATAAATTTGATATTGATAATAGTCTTAAAGAGAAAATTGCAAATTTTCAAAGTCCGACTTTAGGGAAAGAAGGGGTTAGGTCAAAGTACTATCATGTTTATGGTGCACTTCAATCCGCTTGCATCTTAGTTCGCGGTGGCTACCCGCATTTTATGGTGAAGCAAATTGCGAAAAGAGTGGCTCGTGCCTATCGCGCAAATGGCATTTGCCCCGATATAAATAGGTATTCAAATACATTTTCTAGTTTAAATGAAAAAAATCTTTTAGATCGCAACAAGCTTATAAAAATTTTAGATTCCGAGAAGGATAGAAAATCTTTTTTTAGCCTTATTCCAGAATCAAAAATTGTTGAATTTTATCAGGTTAAAGACAGCTCTAGACTTGCTGATATTATTCTAAATTATGCGCGCGCGGGTCAAATTCTGAAAAAAGGCATGAAATTAGACCTAATTGACTGTGACAAGTTTCAGATCTTAGGCCGTGTTGGTCCCCTACTGGAATCTATGAGTAAGGCTACAGATCCCTATATTTCTTGGTGCCGGCTTGCCGGTGTCACGGATAAAATCGCTTGTGATGGAGCTTTGAAAGTAATCAAAACGTGGGCTGTCGATTTTGAGTGGACAGAGAAACAGCATGAGCTTGGCGCAACAATGGCGACTGAGTTATGTAAATACGATAGTGGTGATGAAGATATTTACAAATCCGCCTGTACACCATGGGAAAAAATTAAATCAGATTTTCAAGACAAAAATACAATTACAAATGCTCCTCAGACGAGTGAAGATCGATCTTATTTAAGAATCAAGTAAGCCTATGATTGATTTTGAAAGTATCTCGTTGCGGGTTGTTTCAAATCTAATAGGTTTGGTTATGCTACAAAACCTAAGCATTCAGTTATAAACTCATCTACTCGTGCCCGCCAACGTCTTACGCCGTACTTTTGGGTAAGACAAAGTTGGGGTTCTTCTAATCGAAAAACTTCCAAGAATCAGCTCCATCAAATTGACGAATGCGGATTTTGTTTATATCTACATTTTCAAACAGGCGTGCATTTATGCCCATACGATCTGTCTGGTTGGGATCCAAACTTTCCCAATGACTTAAGCAACCACAGGTACTGCATCGGACAAATGCTATACTTTTGTCACCCCAGACGTATTTATGCGTTGCCTCAGCTGTGGCGATTATTTTTACTTTGGATGGTGGAAAATAAGCCATCAGATTTCCGTATCTACGGCAGATGGAGCAGTTACATGATGTTAGGGCTTTTGGAACCTGAGCATCAATCTGCAGTTTAACAGCTCCACAATGACAGGATGATTCAATCATAAAATTTCTCCATCCAATTAAGCAACATAAACAGCTACTTTTAATTTCAACCCAGCTTCACCCACTAAAGATTGTAGAGATAACTCAACAAACCGTTCCTTAGAGTGACCGAGAGCTTTAGCGAATCTTGCGGCTCGTTCGGGACTAACTGCTTTATTGCCCTTTTCAATATCGTTGAGATGAGACCTTGAGATTTTAAGTTTCTTCGCTAAATTAGTTTGTGAGAGGTTTTCACCAAGCCGGATTGATTCAATCAGTTTCCCTAGGGTCACGGGGCCACCAATGACTTGATAATAGGCCCGATAACCACGGCCTAACCTTATTGAACGAAAGCCTTTAAGTTCGCCCTTGAGAGGCTCATCGTGATAGCCAGGTATTTTTCTTACTTCTTCCAAACCCCGTGTCTCAATATCTTCAACCCAGTTTTGAAAGCTAACGACTATATGAATCAGTAGTTTTTTGAGTTGCTTTTTAACAAGTGATGAGAGTTCTACGCTGTTGATCACAGCTCTATTTGCACACCCGATGGGTGTACAACGTCAAGGATGTTTTGGGTCTGTGACATAGTTAAGAACAAATCAGGTTTTTTCAGTGGTCACAGGCTATGTTAAGTCTATGAAATCACACAAATGTCGGCGAATCCGCCAACTACAAAACGAATTCCCTGTAAAAATAACTACTTAGTGTTTCAAGAATAGACGAACCCACAATTCAGCCTACAAATATAAAAACAAGAACTAGTTTTTTACATTAATGGCGCCCCCGAAACCCTCCTGTTTTTTGGAGGGACCATAAAAATAGTAGTCAATTGGTGCAAGTGAAATTTTCATATTGTAAGACCAGCTTTTATGACCTCGAATGCTTCGGCGTATTTTGTTTTTGACATCATCATACCTCGGTATTGATTTAGACCGCGAACGGCATCCCAATAGTTTATGCCTTCAATTTGGCTTTTGTGTTGGCCCAAAGCTACTAATTTGTTTTCGATCGTCGATGAAATGTCTATGAGTAATTGGGGTTTTGGAATTGGGTTCCAAACTTCATATCCGTAAATTTGCATGACCTGATGTGATTCACACCCTGCCTCGGCATACCATGGACCTGAGGCTGCCAAAATAGCCGCAGTCGAAAGACTGTGCGCAACCATATGGTCTGGGAAGGAGTCGTGCGAGGTATGTATGAAAACTGTATCTGGCTTTGTTTCTCTCAAAATTTTTATGAGGCTGATCTTTGCAGATTTTGAATATGTGGTTAATCCATCGGGTTCATTTAAAAAATATATTTCGCTCACACCAAGGGATGTAGCTGCATTCCTTGCCTCTGTCTCACGTATTACTTTTAAACTGCTTTTATCACCAAACGACCCTTCTTCTCCGGATGTTACAATAACAAATTTAACCAAATAGCCGGCCTGGATTAACAGCGCAATACTTCCACCACAACCAATTTCAATATCATCGGGATGTGTTCCGATTGCAATTGCCACTTTTCTCATATAGCCGCTCTTTCAATTTGATCTGCGATGATGTGAGTGGGCAGCTTTGAGTTCCTTGAAAAATGCTCTGAAAGACTTGTAACAGGCTCATGCCCAATGTTTTTAATGATCGCATGGTAGATCGAATTACAAGAGGTTCCCGCCAATGAAACGAGCCCCGAACTTAAACCATCAAGTCGTTCAGTTTCAGATCGTGCTAAGATAACTCTCTTTCCAAGAAATGCCGCTTCTTCCTGTACCCCACCTGAATCTGTCACGACTAATTTGGCCCTTAGAATCAAATTGATAAATGCTGGGTATGGAAGTGGCTCAATCAATTTCACATTTTCTGTTCCAGCAAAGCATTCTCTAAACGCAGTTTGAACCTGGGGATTGGGGTGAACCGGACATACAAATAAGGCATTCGGGTGCCTTTGCGCCGCAAGCCTTATCCCGTTTAGAGTTTGCTCAATAGAATTTAGTCCCTCTCTACGATGCAACGTCACCACAACCACAGGCTTCGGTCCTAAGAAATTACAATAATTTGCGTCACTGAATGATTCTAATTTTGAACGAATGACCTCAACGGCTTCATGAACCGTGGAACCAGTGATCGTTATTAGATCATCAGATACGCCTTCCTTTCGAAGATTGACACGCTCATGCTCTGTTGGAGCAAAATGGTGACTAGCTATAGGCGCGACACTTTGACGATTGAACTCTTCCGGGAACGGTGCTGTAAAGCGATGTGTTCTTAGCCCTGCTTCAATATGATAAAATGGAATGCGATGATAAAAAGACGAAATCGCTGTCGTAAAACAAGTTGTGGTATCCCCGTGACCCAGAACCAGATCAGGGCGATTTATTTTAAAGTGATTCTCAAGACCAATTAAAATTTTTGATGTTATTTGTGATAATGACTGACCAGGCTCCATAACACCCAGGTCCGCCGTGGGAATAATTCCAAACGGCTCAAGGGCTTTGCCAAAGCAACTCCCTATGCTGCCCAGTTGAAATCAACTGAACATTATGACCCAGTCGTTGACGTAAGGTTAAATAGACCGGGGCCATTTTTATGGCTTCCGGCCTGGTTCCAATGACAATAGTTACTTTTTTCATTTTAAACTCCGATGACCTCTTTTTACAGAATTATCATTGAATTAAAAGATCATTAAAGTTAATAACCATTAACTTATGGATACAAATCGAATTCGATATTTTTTGTCACTGTCAAAAACCGGAAGCATAACAAAGGCTGCGGAACTGCACCACATTTCGCCCGCTGCCTTTTCAAAGGCAATAAAGGTGTTTGAAGAGGAGGTCGGACATGAACTTACCTTACCCCACGGCAGGGGACTTATTCTGACCGACTATGCAAAGTCACTGATAAACTCTCTCGAATCCGTAATTCAGCAGATTGATTCGATTCGAGAGGGAAAAACTGTTCAGAAGCAGTCTGAGAGGGATTTGCGAATAGCAACTTTTGAGGTCTTCTCGACCTACTTCATGGCAAAAACAATAAAAGAGTTCTTTCAAGATTTCAAATGCCAGATTCAAGAGGCTATTCCAGGAAAAATGGAAGAGGCGGTTGCATCTGGACGCGCTGACTTGGCTTTAACTTATATCCCAATTCCTCATGCGGAATTAGATTTTTTAAAAGTTCAAGAAATTGAAATGGGGATATTTGGTTCGCCAAAAATTCTAAATAGGGCCGGTCTAAGTGAAATCCCATTTGTAATACCCATCGGTCCCGTTGATGGATCACCAAATAAAGTCCGAGGTCTTGATGGTTGGCCTGATGATGCCTTCCCACGAAACTCCGTTTTTCATGTTGAGTTGCTTGAAACTGCTCTCGGTTTTTGTCGCGAGGGCATGGCCGCGGCATATCTTCCAAAGTTTGTGGTCAATTTGCATAACGAAATCGTTAAACCGAATCTAAAAATTGACGAGTTCGCGCTTCCGTCCCGTTTCCCCAAAACTAAGTCCTACGTTTACTTAATCAAGCGTAAGTCTGACGTTGAAGGATCGGCAGCTAAGAAGATGGGGCAGGCCATACGGAGGTTTTGTAAATGAAAAATCAAAAGCATATTAAGCAACTAATTTCCACTGAAGCAAATCGCAGTTATAGAATTCAAGAGCTTATTTGTGAACAAGGTGGAAATCCTCATCACTGCAACGGCATAGGTAAAGTTGAAAGTGCGATCTCTACAGCTTTTTACCATGGAGAATATCCACTTCCCATGGTGGACTTTCCCGAATCGCTGGTGCTCTATGTTTTTATTTAGTCAGTGGACTAATATGCTCTTTCATATTTTTTCTTGGCCAACATATTTACCCCTTTGAACCACACCGCATATAAATTCTGTTGAATTTTTATCTGTCGTTCAAAATAATTTGATAAGAATATTCGTCAACGAAATTTTCGTCGATAAAAGCCGCATCCTTCAATAGACCTACTTTTAGAAAACCCAACTTTTCATAAAGTTTAATTCCCGGTCGGTTGTATGTTCTGACTGTAAGGTCAACACGATGAAACCCAAATTCCTTAGCTAGCTCTAACGCGTATTGCATCATCGCGGCTCCTAAACCATGATTCGAAAATTCACTTTGAATACTCATTCCAAGCGAACCATTCTTGCGCACAAACTCAGCATGGTAACCTACAAATCCCAGTCCTCCGACAATTCTGTCATTATAAAAAGCACACAACATGAACTTGTTTTTTGCGTTTTCAAAGTCCGTCAGAATTTTAGCCTCGTCTTCAACTGAGAATTTATTCCAATATTCCGCTGATTGATTTAGATTTCTATACGACTCCGAATGAGTAATTCTTAAGTGACTTAATAAATTTTCAGCTTCACTAGCTAAAGGCGACCGAAGCATTACTTCCGTTCCATTTTTAAGCTTCACTCTTTTAGGACTAATTTTCATTCGTTCTCCCTTCAGCATGCTGTATTGGATCTTTCCAAGATACCCACTATCATTTCACAATATACAACTTAGGCTTTACCACATCAACCGGCGTTACTGATCTAACATCCGCTTCTACAGGACGTTGTGGTATCGAAGGTGGTTCTTGTCCGAAACATCTGAGAGCAGCATATTTGGGGTATCCATCGGGTAAGACCAACGAAATTATTTTGCTCAAATGCTTGGACATTTCCAAAGTATTGTTCAAATTCATTCGACCCATGTGGTTCCAGGCATCCAATTGAAACCGATACTCATTCATTGAGCCCAAGATTGATTTATTCTCAGTCTTGGCTAACTGGATTTCATCCATTTGAGTTCGCTCTTCTTGAATCGAATTTTCATTGACCCCAATAGCTCTTAAGACCTCAGTTACTGCTTCACATAATCGCTGGGGAAATGTCGCATAGGGAGCCGCATCCATAACGACGCCAAGCCTCGAAATAGAACTCACACACAAAATAAATTGTTTGCGATCAAGCACTAAATCTAGAGCATACCAATCGGCTAACTTGGTTGTTGATTTAAGATCCGTCGGCTGGAGCTTCACTTTCATTCGTTTTGCAAGACTTGCAGTGGGTCGTATGATGATCATTGCTTTGAGCTTTCATTATTTTGTGATGTATAAATATAACCCGCAAATGGGACTCCACCTGGAACTTCCCTAAACGATACCGGAATTGAACTATTCCCATCTTTGCCAATAACGTAAAAATGAACATGCGGGAAGATAGTCTGCCCAACCATACCACTCAAAGCAATTGGCTGACCCTGTTTTACAATATCGCCAACCTTTGTTAAGGCACCATGTTCTTTTATGTGTGCAAATGCTGACTTCGTCCCATCGTCATGTTCAACAATTATGAAATTTGACTTTAATCCAATACCATCAAAACTATCCTCGACTTCAACAACCTTGCCATCTCTAACAGCGAGAATTTCTGTTCCATTTGGCATTACAAAGTCCCAAGCGTATTCGTGAAAGTCACGGTGACTAGTGAAGCTTCTATTGCCCTGGGCAACAAAATGACTAATACCAGATTTCCACGGAAGCTTATAAGGTGATTCCTCTTGGGAGGGATAAATCTTCATGTCAGTTGGGCCGGTAAACAACAAAATGAAAATCCCATATAAAACCAACCAAAGAATGTAAAACTTTGTTAACTTAAATATTTTGCCTGTCAACATTTTTGGCCACAAAACATAGAAAACTAATAAGGCAATCGCTATAAGCAGAGTAACAAAAAAGATTGTTGCTAGAAAATAATAAGTCACTTCAACCACTCGTTCTTTGTAAGTCTCCCAGACTTCGTTTTAAGTATATTTGGGGTCCACAAACTTTGCAGGTTTGACCCCAACCAATCGCGCACCAGTTTTGACCTCAATCCTTCTAGACTTCTCATTTCCAACTGCATTTACAAATACTAGCTTTTCAAAACCAACCCGAAGTTCCGCCAGACACCAATCCACAAAAATGTACTATAAGCTTAGTGACAAGTCACCTCCGCTGCCAATTTACCGTTGATGGTCATAGTTCCATTTCTTGATAGCGGTTTACCTTTTAGTTCTAACTCAAGTTGATCGGAGTCTTGCTTTATCAGGATCTTTTCATATGACTCGGTTTTAACGGCTGATACTGGATCTACCTTTGATAGTTCCAATTTACCAACTCGTAACCTTGAGGATTGTGGGTCATTATTTATGCTTTGATAAAGCTCAGGGAACTTTTTAATACCAAATACTTTCTGAGGCTCAATAACTTTAATGACTGTGCACTCGATGCTGGGTTCAAGTAACGCAAACGCATTTGAAATTAAACAGACCAAAAAGGTAAAAATCGAAAGCATAAAGATAAACCTCATGTGTTACTCGCTGCACTTATTTCAATCCAATAGTGGTTTCGATCTTCATTTATAAAATCAACAAAGACCTTTTTAGAAAACTGACCGCTGTTTTTAGTAATAGTTTTATTGGATGCTTTGTTTGTTGGAGAGCAGGTCAAAAGGAGTCGACCAATTTCTTTTGCTTTATCCGTTTGTAAAATAAGATGAAGCATTTCTGTAGCAAAACCACGACGACGCCATTTGGGGCTGACTTCGTATCCAATATGACCACCAATTTTATGTAGATTACCTTCTAAACGATGTCTCAGTGAAATTCGACCCACAACATGGCCATCAAAAGTCGCCCAGTAAACTGTTTCTGGAACTAATGGAGTCTCTGGTTGAGCTTCTCTTGCGCGAAGCCGTTCAACAAATTGAATTGCTGACTCTTCAGCTTTCGGTAAATAGGGCTCCCACATGGTTTGACCGTGCGCCTTCATATCATCGACAAAAAGATTAAACTCTTCAAATAGGGTCTGCGACGGTCTTTCAAGACGAAGTTTTTGTTCGCTAATTATTTTCTCCATTTCAGTCACCGTCGATTCAATTTTTCCTCCAGCCCATTTATAGGTGAAGCCATTTGGAATAAATCCCATTTTCTCCCAGTATCCCTGAACTTGATTGTGATTTGAAACTCCAAGATAAATCTTCTCGATTCCGTAGTTGCTTTTTAAGTAGTTCTCAACTTCAAAATAAGCTCGACGACCAAGCCCTTTACTTTGCAAAGTTTCTTTAAGTATAAGTAATCCCATATAGGCGATACCGATACTTCTATAATTTATATGAAGATCAGCATAGCCTACTGGCTGACTGTCTTCATAAATAAGTAATGGCACTTTTAGGTAGTCACTCGATCGTTTAGGCGGAACATCAAGAATGTCTTTTTCACCCATTCCAGGAAGAGGATCTGTGCCATCGACACGTCTAAAATAAATCGGTGACTGATTATAAATATCCTGAACAACATTTGCCTTTTCAATCCCGATTAGCTCCAGCTTCATCTTTCTACACCTCTGCAATCATAGGGCGTTGATAGATGTTTGCGCCAATCTGGTACTGCGCGGTTCCATACCAAGAACACTTTTGTAGAACTCCGTACTTTTGTTTTGATCTGCGATGTAAAGAATGGTGTGAACAATCATGCTAATCCATTCTACCCATGAAATACCGCTTCTATATTGTGCCCATCTGGATCCAATACAAAAGCGCCATAATAGTTTTCGTGATAGTGAGGTCTTGGACCAGGCTTGCCGTTGTCTTTTGCACCGGCAGCGACAGCTGAAGAGTAGAAATCATCAACCTTCTTTTTGCTATCTACTCTGAAGGCAACATGAACGTGCGGTTTATTAGGTGTACCTTCTGAGATCCAAAAGTCAGGTTTAGGTGGCTCGCCAAATCCTGCCACACCAACTCCACCCGTATGTTCCTTCGGTATCTCCATCAACATTTTGTAGCCAATAGGTTTCAAGGCATTTTCATAAAAGAGTTTGCTCTTCTTGTAATCGCTTACTGTTAAACCCGTATGATCAATCATTTGTTCTTCCTTAAGTTCATCCTGGAAATCTCCAACTCATTTAACTTTTATAGCTACAACTGTTTGATGCCAAGATTTTTTTTCATTAAATTTTTCACCGGATAGAATTCCCCATTTTTTAACGATCTTAAATCCAGATTTTTGAAGCATGGATTTTAGTTCGCTGTGTAGATACACATTTTGACTAAACTTATTACGGAAAATTTGAGTTTTTGAATTTCGAGCATCAACAATTGACCAGTCAGCAAATGTACGCATTTTCTTTTCATCAAAGTAAGCGTGGTCTAACATAAATACATTTCGTTCAGTTTCATATCCAAGACGAGTTGGCTTTTTATCACCTAATCTAGTTTTTACACCGCTTCCATTTAATGTATTGATAACAAAGAGTCCTCCAGACTTAAGCACTTTATTGACCTCTTTAAGAACCTTAAGATCATCGCTTCTTTTGTCAAAGTACCCAAAACTATTGTACAGCGAAACTACCAAGTCAAAACTTTCACTGCTAAAGTATTTTGAAGTGAGTTTCATATCTCCATGAATGAAACTTAATCGTTTGGATTTTCCTATCTTAGATTTAGCAACTTTTAGAAAGTCTTTTGAATAGTCGAGTCCGATAACATTATGTTTTTTAGCGAACTCAACTGAATGGCGCCCTTCGCCGCAACATAGATCAAGTATGTCTAATCTACCACTTTTTTTGATAGCCTTAAGAATCGTATCTACTTCAAACTTTGTCTGCTTGCCCATTCGCGGCCTGAAAATGACATCCGCAGTAATCGGCTTAAAGAATGTTTTCCACCAATTTTTCATATCAGTATTTCCTAAGCCGGCTCAAAAATATGAGCATCTATTCTATTGACCTGCCCCCCAAAAACTAGTCCAGGTTGAATCGGACTATGTTATAAGAAAAAAGGGAGGCAAAAATGCCAAGAGTTTCGTACACAGCAGAGCAGGCTGTATTAAAGCTGCGAGAATA
>WBZM01003103.1_pt1 | contig 13253 bp, 9 predicted proteins | sample 5204271 | NCBI WGS metagenome assembly WBZM01 (sample SAMN12344346, study PRJNA552823) | activated sludge metagenome | biome: Activated sludge suspended growth; feature: Nitrification reactor; material: Wastewater; isolation source: activated sludge from nitrification reactor of wastewater treatment...
ACGTCCTTGCCGGAAACCGGATGCTGGTCATGGTCGCTTCACGCGACCCCGAGGAGGACACGCCGCGACCGGAACAGCTCCACGACGTAGGGGTGGTCGGCGTAGTAACCCGAATGCTCAAGGTTCCTGACGGGACGATCCGGATTCTCGTCCAGGGTAGCCAGCGGGTGAGGCTCGGTGACTACGTGACAGAGACCCCGTATCTCGTGGCCCGGATCACCGAAATGCCCGACGTGGTCGAGCAGTCACCCGAGCTCGAGGCCCTGACCCGGAACGTCCAGAAGACATTCTCGGACATCATCGAGCAGATTCCCTACCTTCCGGAAGAGCTGCAGCTGGCGGTCACCAACATCGATGACCCGTCCGCACTCTCCCACCTGATCGCCGGAGCGCTCCGGATCTCGACCGAGGAGAAGCAGCTGCTGCTCGAGGAAGTCGATGTCGCGAAACGGCTGCGGATGCTCTCCGAAATTCTCGCCCGCGAACTCGAAGTGATCCAGCTCGGATCGCAGATCCAGTCCGAGGTCCAGTCCTCGATCGACAAGGGTCAGCGCGAGTACTTCCTGCGCGAGCAGCTCAAGGCGATCCAGGCCGAACTTGGCGAGGAGGACGAACTCACCGCCGAGATCAACGAACTCCGCGAAAGGATCGAGGCGGCCCAACTCCCGGATCATGCTCATCACGCCGCCGAACGCGAGCTCTCCAGGCTCGAAAAGCTGCCGCCCGCGGCCGCCGAGCATGGCGTGATCAGGACCTATCTGGAATGGCTGGTCGACCTCCCCTGGTCGAAGGAGACCGAGGACAACCTCGACATCGAGCACGCCAGGGAAGTCCTCGACGCTGACCACTACGACATGGAGAAGATCAAGGACCGCATCCTCGAGTACCTCGCGGTCCGCAAGCTCAACCCTGATTCCCCGGGGCCGATTCTCTGTTTCGTCGGCCCTCCCGGAGTCGGCAAGACCAGCCTGGGTCAGTCGATCGCGCGGGCCCTGGGCCGGGAATTCGAACGCATTTCGGTTGGCGGGGTGCGGGATGAGGCCGAGATCCGCGGGCACCGGCGCACCTACATCGGCGCGATGCCCGGAACGATCATCAGGGCGCTCCGCGACGCCGGATCGAAGAACCCGGTCTTCATGATTGACGAGATCGACAAGATGGGCTCGGATTTCCGGGGCGACCCCTCCTCGGCCATGCTCGAGGTGCTCGACCCGGCCCAGAACGAGACCTTCCGCGATCACTACCTCGACATGCCATTCGACCTTTCGGACGTCATGTTCATCGCGACCGCCAACGTCCTTGACACGATCCCGGGACCGCTGCGCGACCGCATGGAAGTGATCCAGCTCGCCGGCTACACGGTCGACGAGAAGCGGCACATCGCCCGCCGCTACCTCGTCCCCAGGCAGATCAAGGCGAACGGCCTCAAGCCCTCCCAGATCTCCTTCACCGACCCGGCCCTGACCGCGATCATCGAGGAGTACACCCGGGAAGCGGGTGTGAGAAACCTCGAACGCGAGATCGGGACCGTCTGTCGCAAGGTGGCCAGGGTTTTCGCCGAAGAGAGCGGCAAGACCAAGAAGATCAAGGTCTCAGGCAAGAAGGTCCGCGAAATGCTCGGACGGCGCCGGGTTTTCTCCGAGACGAGAAGGCGCACCAGGGTGCCCGGAGTATCCACCGGACTCGCCTGGACCCCGACCGGCGGCGACGTGCTCTTCATCGAGGCGACAGCAATGCCGGGAGCCGGGAAACTCGTGATCACCGGTCAGCTCGGTGAAGTGATGAGAGAGTCCGCGCAGGCGGCACTCTCGTATGTGCGGGCCAACGCCCGGGTTCTCGCTCCCGGTCTCGACGAGAAGTGGTTCGCGACGCATGACCTTCATATCCACGTGCCTGCCGGGGCCGTACCTAAAGACGGACCTTCGGCCGGTGTGGCGATCACTGTCGCGCTTGTTTCCCTGATAACGGGACGGCCGGTCCGCAACGACGTCGCCATGACCGGCGAGGTGACCCTGACCGGACAGGTGCTGCCGATCGGTGGCGTAAAGGAGAAATCACTGGCCGCGCAGCGGGCGGGAATCAAGATCGTGATCCTCCCCGGAAGAAACGAGGGAGACGTCGAAGAGATCCCGGAACACGAGCGCGCAGACGTCGAATTCAGGTACGCCGACAAGGTCGGAGACGCTCTGGCAGTGGCACTCGAAGGAACGCTGAAAGTCTGAGGATCAGGTGGTTCGGTTTTCTTTGTGACGGGGTACCGGTATCCTCAGAGAACTTCAAACGGAACCAAGCGAGGGGTACATGGGCAAGGAAAACTTTTCAGAGAAGGCAGGCCAGGCTTACTCGACAGTGCGCGACAACCAGCATGTCCGCCGACTGATCGAGGATGAGGAGCTTCGCGCGAGTCTGATCGCCGCTGCCCTCGCTGGCCGCAAGGCGCTCCAGCGCATCCAGACGAACCGCAGCTCGGCTGTCGAATCGGTGACCCAGGACAAGCGGGTCAAGAAGGAACTCCAGAGTGCTGCGGACTCCCTCCGCGATGCCGCCGAGCGCATCCGTGAGCCCAAGCGAAAGAAGCGTCACCCGATCCGCAACATCCTTCTGGTTGGTGTAGTGACCGGTGGCTTGGTCCTCGTATTCAGCGAGTCGGCCCGCAAGAGCCTGCTTGACGCGATCTTCGGTGCCGAAGAGGAATTCGTCTACACCTCTACCACCAGCACCGAAACCGCCCAGACCAACGGCACCCCCGTCGGAGAGGCTTAGACCCCTCAGTCTGGCGAGTTTGACCGGCGCCCCGGCGAAGTCCGGGGCGCTTCTTTATTGTCTCCGGTCCTTTGGCCCGCAGGGATGACATACGCAATGTGGCCATCGTCGCTCACGTCGACCATGGCAAAACCACGCTCGTTGACGCGATGCTCTGGCAGTCTGGCGCTTTCCGCCAGGGCCAGGACGTCAATGAACGGGTCATGGACTCGATGGACCTCGAGCGCGAGAAGGGCATCACGATTCTCGCCAAGAACACCGCGGTCCAGTACGGCGACGTAAAGCTCAACATCATCGACACCCCTGGCCATGCCGACTTCGGTGGCGAGGTCGAACGTGGTCTCACCATGGTCGACGGTGTCGTGCTGCTGGTCGACGCATCGGAGGGCCCGCTGCCGCAGACCCGTTTCGTGCTCGGCAAGGCACTCGAGGCAGGACTGCCGGTGATCCTCGTCGTCAACAAGGTGGACCGTCCCGATGCGAGGATCGGCGAGGTCGTTGATGAGGTCTACGAACTGTTCATGGACCTTGGAGCGGACGGCGAGCAGATCGAATTCCCGATCGTCTACACGAACGGCAAGAAGGGCTGGGCGTCACTGGAGGAAGGGGTCGAAGGGGAGGACCTGAAGCCGCTACTCGACCTCATGGTCGAGCACATTCCCGCGCCCGAGTACGAGGAAGGACACGTGCTGCAGGCGTGGGTCACCAATCTCGATGCCTCGCCTTACCTGGGCAGGCTTGCGATCTGCAGGGTCATCCAGGGAACGATCAAGGCCGGATCCCAGGTCGGCTGGTGCCGGGCCGACGGGTCGGTCGAGAAGGCCAGCGTCTCGGAGCTCTTCGTTACCGAGGCCCTGGAACGCGTGTCCGCGAACGAAGCCGGACCGGGCGAAATCATCGCCGTCGCCGGCATTCCCGAGGTGACAATCGGGGAAACCCTCTCCGACACCGAGAACCCCGACCCGATGCCGGTGATCCAGGTCGATGAGCCGTCCCTCTCGATCGTGGTTGGAATCAACACCTCTCCGCTGGCTGGCCGGGACGGAGACAAGGTCACCGCCCGCCAGATCCAGAACCGCCTGGACCAGGAACTCCTCGGTAACGTCGCCATCCGGGTCCTGCCGACCGAACGTCCCGATGCCTGGGAGGTTCAGGGGCGGGGCGAGCTCCAGCTCGTGATCCTGCTCGAGATGATGCGCCGCGAAGGCTTCGAACTGACCGCCGGCCAGCCACGGGTCCTGACCCGCGAGGTCGACGGCGAGGTGCACGAGCCGATGGAGCGGCTGGTTATAGATGTTCCGGAGGAGCATGTCGGCGCAGTGACCCAGCTGCTTGCCGCCCGCAAGGGCCGGATGGAGAACATGACGGCCCAGTCCGACAGCTGGACCCGGCTCGACTACGTGATCCCGGCCCGCGGACTGGTCGGTTTCAGGACCGAGTTCCTGACCGAGACCCGCGGCACCGGAATCCTTCACTCGATCTTCGAGGGCTGGGAGCCCTGGGCCGGTGAAATCACGACGCGCGCGACCGGTTCACTGGTCGCCGACCGGCAGGGAACCACCGCCAGCTTCGCCCTTTTCGGGCTTCAGGAACGGGGAGCGATGTTCGTCGGACCCGGCGAGGACGTCTACGAAGGAATGATCGTCGGCGAGCATGCGCGCTCGAACGACCTGGACGTGAATGCGGTCAAGGAGAAGCAACTGACCAACATGCGCTCGTCGACTTCGGACGTGCTGGTCCGCCTGACCCCGCCCAAGCCGCTGACACTCGAGTCGGCGATCGAGTTCCTGCGCTCGGACGAGTGTGTCGAAATCACCCCGAACTCGATTCGTCTGCGCAAGGTCGACCTCGACCAGAACGAGCGGGTCAAGGCGGCCCGCAAGATCAAGAACCTCTCCCGCTGATCCTTCCCGGCGTTTAAATGAAAGGTGGCGGGTCCGAGGACGCCGCCACCTCCCCCCTGCTTCTGTCAGTCCCTGCCGGGCATCCCTCCCTGGCACGCGGACTGCCCCTATAACCGGGCAGGGAGCCAAGGGTTGCGGTCTGTTTCAGACCGGGGGAAAAACTTTGCGGAAGGTTCCGAGCGCCCGCGGCGAACCTTTGGCCGAAAGGCGACGTTCCACAATCGCCCGCAACGGGTTGCGATCGTTCAAGGCGATCCCGACCCATTCCGGCCATGTCGTCTTCAAGGTCACGTCCGGTTCCGGTAGCTCACCCATCGCGGCCCGTGTCGAACCGTTGTTGACGATCACGTTCCAGGGGGCGGCATCTTCAAACTCCCACTGGACTTTGAACGGTCCCGCGCCGGCCTTGGAGGTGTTGGCCCTGCGGGCGGTCATGTCGAAGAGAAGCTCCTGGACTTCGGGAGAAGAGTCAGGATTGCCGTGAGGCGCCCCGGTCACTCCGGCGAGCAACAGCTTGACTTGCCGGGCCGCGATCTCTTCGTCACTCATCGAGTGATCGAACGGCCACACGTCAGCCGGCATCTCCTCGAGAGGGAACCCGATCGTCTTCCAGCGCTGCCGGACCAGCTTGAGGCCGAAAGCGTAGATGTCCTCCATCGTGAATCCCCAGCACTCGGTGAAAGAGCGGTCGAAGCCGGGCGGGCAGAAGACCCCGATCGAGTACCGGTTGACCTCCCGGAAGAGCTCGACGATTGCCGCCTTGCACTCGTCCGACTGCGGAACGATCTCCGACAGGGTCTTTACCCCGAAGCCGATGTGACGCTGTTCATCCCGGGAGACATTGACCATCCCCGCGCTGAAACCGGGCATGCCGCCGTCCTTGTTGAAGAAATCTTCGATGAAGTGCTGGCCGGGCTGGGCCAGGGTTCCCTCGACGATCAGGTGGTAGAGCGTGATCGCCTGGGCAAACTTGGGCAGGGAACGATCAGCCCTCAATTCGTCAGCCATCCGGTCGAGGCGGTCGAAGACTCCGCGGTATCCCCAGTTGAGCCGGGGGAGGGTCGCTTCAAGGGTGGTGCCGACATCGCCCTCGATCCCGATCACTTCCTTGAAGAATCGGTGGAAGAGGACCGCATGTCGCGCCTCGTCGACCTGCTGGGTGGTGAGGAAATAGGCCTGCTCCTCGGTCGGAGCCGCATCCACATAGGGGGAGAGGTTGTCGGCGACCGAATCCTCTCCGTAGAAGAACATCGAGTACATCCAGAGGGCCGACTCACGCTGCAGGTCGGAAAGGGCGTCCCAGCCCTGTCGGTCGGCCGAGAAGTCAAGCGCCAGGGCGCTCCAGTTGTTCTCCTCCCAGCGCCGGTAGAGATCCATGTAGGAGACGGATCCGGCTTTCTGGGTGTGCGGTTCGGACTGGGCGATCGACATGCTTCTCTCCTCGTTGCTTTGCTCGCGCGCATAGTAACTGACTCGTCAGTCAGTTACTAGAATAGGGCCGGTGACTCCTGACGAGCCCCCGGTCCGCCGTCGTCTCCCAGCTGCCGAGCGGCGCAAGCTGATCCTCGACGCTGCGCTCGACGTCTTTGCCACCGGCGGCTACCAGGAGACCACTCTCGACGAGGTGGCCGACCGGGCCGGCGTGTCCAAAGCCCTGATCTACGAACACTTCTCCTCGAAGCGCGACCTCTACAAGGAGATTCTCGAAACGTGGGTCGGGGAGCTGCTGGGCCGGATCCTGGCTGCGGCGACCGCGGCCGGTGAGCGTAGCGAGGACCGCCTGGTTGCCGGTCTCGATGGATTCCTCGCCTTCGTGGAGGAGCGGCGCGATGCCTGGCGGCTCCTGATCCGCCATCGGGCCAGCGATGACGTGAGTGAAACCTGGGAGCGGCTCTTCGCTGAGGTGGCCCGGATCATCGGCGCGATGATGGCGCCGGAAATGCCGAAGTCATCAATGCCGGCAGGTGTCAGCTTCGAGCTGGTGCTCGATGCGACCTCCCGGCAGCTGATGGGCTCGGTTACGGCGATCGCCAACTGGTGGGATGAACATCCCGAGGTTCCCCGGGATCAGGTCCTGGCCATGGTCATGGAGTTCGCCTGGGTCGGGATGGAACGAGCTTCATCCGGCGAGCGCTGGGACGCCGGTCACTGACCGGTCCCGCCGCGGGACTGTTCCGGACTCTCGCCCTGGTTGTCTCGTGACATTGCGGAGACTGCCTGCCTGATCGAGATGAAGGCGTTGTCGAGCAGGTCCTCGACGCCGGTTGCCCTGATCAATTCCTCCACCTGGCCAACATCCCTGGCTATTGCCATCCGTATCCCCTTGCGTTCGAGTTCGCTGGAGAGCGTCTGGAGCATCAGGGCCCCGGTGAGGTCAATAAACGGAACCGTCTCGAGGTCGAGAACGACCGCACTGGTCGAATCCTTGACCATGCCGGTGACGATGCTCTTTATCTGGTCGGCGTTGGCGAAGAAGAGTGCCGCCTCTATACGTACGACCAGCACGTCGGGCAGCTCGAGAGCATCGGGATGCCGTTTCACGTCTCCCCAGTGGCCCGACCCGCTGCCCAGCTCTCCGAGTCTCGCCACATGCGGCATCGAGGAGCGGTAGAGAAGCAGACCGAGAGAAGCGACAATCCCGATGAAGAGACCAGGCAGGATGTCAAACACCATCACCCCGAGCAGGGCCGCAACCGCCGCTATGAAGTCAGGGCGATTGGCGGGGTTCAGCTCGTTTCCGTAGTCAAGGATCCGGTAGTAGGTGCGCAGGCTGTGAATGTCCACTACGTGGATCAGCGCCGCAATAACCACAGCCGCCAATGCAGCTTCCGGTAGGGACTCGAAAACTCCCGAGAAGAAAAGCATCGTCAGCACCACCAGTCCCGCGACGACAATGCCGACCAGTTGGGATCGCGCCCCGGCCGCAGCGTTGATCGCTGTCTTGGAGACACTGCCGGTGACAACGAATCCGCCGGCGAGACCTCCGGAAACGTTAGCCATGCCCATCCCGACCAGTTCGCGGTTGGGATCTACCTTCTCGTCATCAGAAGGGTTGGCACCGGCCGAGGCCAGGCCTTCCGCGAAACCGACGATCATCACCCCCGCGGCCCCTACCACCAGGGCGCCAAGGTCCGCGAAGCCGGCCTCCGGAATGCTCGGAGAAGGCAGGCCGCCCTCGATCGGGCCAATTATTGCCACCCCGTTGGCACCGAGGTCGAATGCGGACACCACGATGATCCCGACCCCGACGGAAATCAGAGAGCCGGGAATGGCGGGGTGGAAGTAACGGCAGTAGAGAATGAAAGCGAGGCTGCCGAGGCCGATCGCCGCGGTCACCGGATCGATCTCGTTCAGGTTCGTGATGAACACCCAGACGCGATCGAAGAAGTCGCCGTCGCTTGACTGGACCCCGAAGAGGTGGGGTACCTGGCCGGCGATGATCGTCAGAGCCAGACCGGTGATGAATCCCCGCAGGACCGGGATGGAAATGAAGTTGACGACGAAGCCGAGCCTCGCGATTCCGGCGACCACGGCGATGATCCCGATGCAGATCGCAAGCGCGGCAGTGGTCTGGGCAAAAGCGCCGCTGTCACCGGCGACGATGCCCCCGACCACTGCTGCCGAAAGTGCGGCTGCTGCCGCATTGGCGCCGGTGATCAGATTCCGGGAGGACCCAATGGCCGCGTAGAGGAGCAGGGCCCCGGGTGCGGCGTAAAGGCCGACGATTGGTGAAACGCCCGCGATTGTCGCGTAAGCGAGAGCTTCCGGAACCAGAACTGCCCAGACCGTGAAAGCCGCAAAGAGGTCAGGCTTGAGCCACTCACGGCGGTAAGGCCTGATTGTCGTGAACAGCCTCAAATTCCCAGCTTCTCCCGCGCGTTTCGAACTTCACGCAGCGCGTCGTCACTTGACATCCCCAGGCTGAGAAGCAGATCGGTCGCGGCCGACCTGATCTGCCCGACGATCACGCTCACCGAGAGGTTCGAGGTCTCCTCCAGGGCGGCGGTCGCCTTGGCAGCAGCGCGAAGTGCCGACTCCCGGGTGGCAGAGCGCGCCGGGGCTCCACCAAGATGCTGATCGAGCCGGGCCACTGCGGTCGCCAGGTCCCGGATCGAATCCGAGACTACGGGCGGTATGTGCTCATCCAGGTCAATCGCCCGCTGGCAGCCCCGCGCCAGCACCCGCGTATTGCGGATCATCAGGTCGATTGGCTCGGCGGCGGCCGCCAACTGGTCGACCCTGCCCCGTTTCCGGCGTCTTGTCGGGGCGAGAGAGATCGTCTCCTGACCGGCTTCGACCGCGATCTTCATCTCCCTAACCGCCGGATCGAGTTCGCGCGCCCGCTCAAGGGCGGCCACGATCTCTTCGTGGCTGTCGTGATCCAGCGCGTCGGCGATGTCGACCAGAGTTCCGGAAAGCCGGCTTAGCAGCGGCTCCAGGTAACGAAGGACCAGTCGCACCGGGTCAACAGGTGTGATCGCGTTCGCGGCAAGGGCGACTCCACCGCCGATCAGGGCGTCGACGAACCGATGTGTTGATTCGGAAAGATCGGGGGCGGGAAGGGTGGCGACCAGCACGGCTGAGATGGCGGCCTGGTTCACGAGCAGTACGCCGCCACCAGAAAGGATCGCCGCTGACATCGCCAGTCCGATGACCAGCATCAACTGCCAGGTGCCAGTGCCGACGACGAGCACGATCAGGTCGGCAACCGCGATCCCGATCGCCACCCCGAGGGCAACTTCGTATGCCCTCCGGCCACGTTGTTCGATTGCAAGACCGAGCACCAGCACGACCGCGATTGGCGCGAAGAACGGCTCGTAATGGCCGACCAGCCTCGTCGCGATCAGCCAGGCGATTCCGGCAGCCACGCAGATCTGCGCGATCCGCCACGAGGCGAAGCGCAGCACCGAGAGGCGATCGTCGACCTGAGATCTCACCGCCCAACTATCGCACCGCAGGGCGGCGCCGTCCGGATCAGTTTTCGAGCAGGACGACCCTGTTTCCCGCCGGGTCGACCTGCGGCCCCGCGTTCAGGCCGAAGTCACCCGTTCCCCGAAACAGCTCGAAATGCCTCATCCCCGCTATCCCCTCCGGAGTCTGCGGGGCGCCAATTCCCTGCCATACGTTGACCGCGATCCGGTGAGGAAAGCTGCCGCCGAGTGACATGTCGGCGAAGCCGATTCCTGACGCGTCCAGGTGCCGGGTGAACCCGACCTCTCCGTAGAACTTCTGTGCTGCTTCCAGGTCACCGACGTAAAGGTGAACATGGCCGATTCGAGTGCCCTTGGGCAGCGGCCCCGACAGGTCTTCCCCGTCGCGGTGGGAGAAGACTTCTTCGAGTCCGAGGGGCTCGGTCATGTCGTGGCGGCGACCTTCCGAATCGATGATCGAGGGCCGTCCCCCGATCATGCTGATCTCGCCGACCCGGTCGATCGTCTCGAACGAGATCTCCAGGTTGATTCCGTCCGGGTCGTCCAGGTACGTCGCCCAGTGGGTGATGTGGTCAGTGGGAGCGTTCGGGTACCTGGCCGCAAAAAGCCGGCCGAGGATACGGGCGAACTCGGCCTCTGAAGGCATATGAATGGCCAGGTGGTAAAGCCCCGAATAGCCACGCATCACCGGACCGGTCGCGCCGGGATGAAGAACGACCAGTTCAGCGTCAGGCACCCCCAGTCTCACGGCGCCTTCGTCGCTTCTGCCGAGTTCCGCCATTCCGATCAGGTCCCGCCAGAAAACAAGCGAGCGATCGACGTCGGTGACGTTCAGATGTACCGCTCCGTAACGGAGCCGGTCTTCTGCGGTGCTCTCGGCAACAGAAGGTCTCACCTGAGGAAGTTTCTCAGTTGGTTAACCACTTGGGAATGTCATGAGTAAGAATTACGGCGGTGAAAGTTGACCCGGATCAGGTGCCGGTAGCGGAAAAATGAAGTTGGGGGTCCTGACTGCGGGCGGAGATTGCCCGGGACTCAACGCCGTCATCTGGGCGGTGACCCGGTCTGCCCTGGACGCGGACGACGAGGTCGTCGGTATCCGGCACGGATATGCCGGACTCGCCGACCGCGACTATCTGGCATTGGACCAGACGTCCATCAAGGGACTACTTGGAAGCGGCGGGACAATCCTCGGCACTTCTTCCTTTGAACCGCATCGCGAGGGAGCGATCGAGCGGATCAAGGAGTCGATGGAAGCGGACGGCATCGACGCGCTGATCTCGATCGGGGGGGAGCACACGATGGAGATCGGCAGGAGGATCTTCACCGAGGATGGCGTGCCGGTGATCGGGGTGCCGAAGACGATCGACAACGATGTCACGGGAACCGACTACACCTTCGGTTTTGACACGGCGGTCCAGACCGCGACCGACGCGATCGATCGTCTTCAGTCAACCGCGCAGTCCCATGACCGGGTGATGGTCGTGGAAGTGATGGGTCGGAATGCGGGCTGGATCGCCGTTCATTCCGCGGTGGCGGGCGGTGCCGACGCGGTCGTGATTCCCGAGCTCGCGACGACGGTCGAGGAACTCGCGGAAGGAATCGAAGCCCGGCATCGGCGAGGAAAGAGCTTCTCGATCATCGTTGTCGCGGAAGGCGCGAAGCTGGTTTTCGGGGACGGTGTTGAACGTCTTGTTCAGCCGGTCGAAACAGTCGATGACTACGGGTACCCCCGGCTGGGTGGCATCGGTGCGGTGCTTGCCCGTGAGCTGGAGATGCGCACCGGCTTCGAGTCGAGAGTGGCGGTGCTGGGTCACATACAGCGTGGAGGTACCCCTACGGCAACGGACCGTCTCCTCGCGACACGATTCGGGATCAAGGCTTACGACATGGCCAAGGCTGGCGAATTCGGTCGAATGGTCGCCTGGCAAGGCAACGTGATCGGTTCAATCCCGCTGGAGGAAGCAGCAAAGGTCAAGTCGGTCGACCAGGCGACCCTGGACATGGCCCGCAGGCTGTTCAGCTTCTGCTGACCGTCTCCCGGCCTCGGTCCGGGGCTATCCCGGCTTCATGTTGAATTCGGGTGTGCTTCAACGTCCGGCCGACCTTCTCTTCGGATTTTTCGCGGTCGGCGCGGCGATCGTCCTCCTCTGGTCCGGGCGTGACCTGACCTTCTTCTTCGACGAGTGGAAGCTGGTGCTCGACCCGTCACCGCTTTCACTCTCGACGATCTTCCAGGCCCACAACGATCAGGCCTTCGTCGTGCCATCGCTGGTCTACGGGTTTGGACTGGAGGTCTTCGGGCTGACCAGCCAGCTTCCATACCGGCTGGTGACGGTGGTAGCCGCCACGACTACATCCGTTCTGCTTTATCTGCTGGTGCGCCGTCATATCCCCGCCAGCCTGGCCCTCGTCCTGGTTCTTCCAGCTTTGTTTCTCGGCTACGCGTGGGAGGCGCTGCTCCTCGGACTCTCGATGAATTTCCAGATTGGAATGGCCGCAGGCATGGGGATGCTTCTCGCCCTCGACCAACGCACCCGAAGGGGTGACGTCACGGCCTCTCTGCTGCTCCTTGTCGCGCTGGCTTGTGGCGGGGTCGGGCTGGCGTTTGCTGCGGGAGCGGTAATCGAGGTGGCCATGCGGAAGAACGCGCGGAGGGCCTGGATCCCCGGAGTTCCCCTCGGTTTGTTCCTGCTCTGGTTTTTCCTTCAGTCCGGCGAGGCCAGCGGGATCAACCTGGCCGAAAACGTCTCGAACCTTCCGGATTACCTGTGGCGTGCTTCTGGTGCCGCGATCGAAACCGCGTCCGGCTCCTTCGGCCTCTCGATCATGAACCGGCCAGGTCACCTCCTTTTTCCCACGTTGATCGCAGTGCTGATCGGGATCACCGTCTGGCGGACCGCGAGGGGGAGCGGGGAGGTGCCGGCCGTTCTGCCAGCCTGCGCGGGGGCGCTACTGGGCTTCTGGATTCTTGGCGGTTTGGCCATGGGGGAGGGAAGAGTTCCTGAAGCAAGCCGCTATCAGTACCCGGCGGTGATTCTCCTGATCGGCTGGGTCGGTCTTTTGCTTGGCGGAATGCCGACCCCCCGCTGGCTCCCCTTCGCGATTCTCCCGCTCTCGCTTGTGTCGATCGCCTTTAATCTCGTCGAGCTCAGGGACGGCCGGACTTTTCTTAAGGGCCAGACCGAGATCACGAGAGCTTCGCTTGGTCAGGTCGAACTGGAAGGTCCCGGGCCGGCCTTCACGCTGACCGAAGAGGTCACCGGCAGCCCTTACCAGCGCATGATCAGATCCGATGTCTATCTGGATGCGGTGAAAAGGTTCGGTTCACCTGCTTTCAACGCGGGGCAGATCGAATCAGCTGGTCCGCCCGGGCAACAGGCTGCTGCCGGAGTTGCCATGGCTGCCGCCATCGCATGGGCGCGCCAGCAGGAATCTGACCAGACGGAACCCTGAAGCCGGGGCTGAAGGGGGTTCAGCCCAGCTTGGGGGACTGCCAGGGCTCGGCGAGCTTGCCGGCGATCAGTTCCGGCAATCCCTCGATAGGCACCCTGACCTGCTCGAGCGAGTCGCGGTCACGAAGCGTGACCTGCCCGTCGTCCCTGGTGTCAAAGTCAACGGTGATGCCCCAGGGGGTACCGATCTCGTCCTGGCG
>WBZM01003106.1_pt1 | contig 13234 bp, 14 predicted proteins | sample 5204271 | NCBI WGS metagenome assembly WBZM01 (sample SAMN12344346, study PRJNA552823) | activated sludge metagenome | biome: Activated sludge suspended growth; feature: Nitrification reactor; material: Wastewater; isolation source: activated sludge from nitrification reactor of wastewater...
AGGCATCCCGGTAACAGGGGGCCGTTCCCTGCCGAGGCCGGCAGGCACGGACGGGTCAGGAAGGTCTTGCGAAGACCGGGCCCCGCGCGGGGGCCCGGTCCTGTCGCAGGTCGCGGTTACTGCGCCAGCCAGGCGTTGAAGCGCTCGCTCAGTTCGGCGTCATGGTCGGCCCAGAAGGCCGCATCGGCAACCAGCGCGGTCTTCATGTTGTCCGGGTTGGTCGGCATGTGCGGCATCATTTCGGTGGTGCCGTCCTTGTACTTGCCGATCAGCGGGATCGACGATTTGCGCGCCGGACCATAGGCGATGTACTTGGCCTGATCGGCCAGGCGCTGCGTGTCGGTCGAGAACGCCAGGAATTTCTTGGCGTCTTCCAGGTGCGGTGCGCCTTTCGGGATCGCCCACAGGTCGTAGTCCAGGTATTCGCCGTCCCAGATGATCTTGAACGGTCTGCCCTCGCCCACGGCGGCACCGAAGATACGGCCGTTGAACGCCGTGGTCATCACGACTTCGCCGTCAGCCAGAAGTTGCGGGGCCTGCGCGCCCGCATCCCACCACACGATGTCATTCTTGATCGTATCGAGCTTGGCGAAGGCCCGGTCCACGCCTTCCGGGGTGCCCAGAACTTGATAGACCTGATCGGGCGGCACACCGTCGCCCATCAGCGCGTATTCCAGCGTGAACTTGGCGCGCTTGTTCATGCCGCGCTTGCCGGGGAACTTCGTCGTGTCGAAGAAATCGGCAACGGTCGAGGGCTTCTCGCCGGAGAACTTGGTGTCGTCATAGGCCGAGATCGTCGCCCAGAAGATCGTCGCCACGGCGCATTCGTGCAGCGCACCCGGCAGGAAATCTTCGGTCGCCGGGGTGCCATCGGGCGCGGCCGGCAGGGTGGCCGGATCGATCGGCTCGAGCAGGCCCTCGTCGCACATGCGCATCGCGTCCGACAGTTCGATGTCGGCGAGGTCGATGGTGACCGTGCCGGCCTCGACTTCGGCGCGCAGCGGCGTGGCCGGGTTGTCGGCGTCGATCGAGTTGATCTTGATGCCGGTCATTTCGGTGAAGGGCTTGTGGTAGGCCTCGACCTGGCTTTCGGTGTAGGCACCGCCCCAAGACACCACGTTCAGCTCTTGCGCCTGGGCCGCATAGGCCGAAGCGACAAGCGCCGTGGTCAGGGTCAGAATCTTCTTCATTCCTTGGTTCTCCCGGTTGGTTATTTGCTGCCGCGTTGCCGCGGCCTTTGGCGGGGGTGTCCCTCCCCGCCGAAGCCTGTAGGGCGCTCAGATCAGATCGAGCGCGCGCGCATCCTGCGGATGCCAGCCGATGCGGATGTGCTGGCCGGGGCTGAGCTTCGTCTGCCCCAGGGTGTTGCGCATCTTCATGACGAAATCGTCCGAACCCGCCACCTTCAGCCGTGCCCGAAGGATGTCGCCCATGTAGATGACTTCGATCACCTCGGCGTCGATGGTATGGGCACCGGCAGGCATCATCTCGGGCTTGAACTCGACCCGTTCGGGACGAATCGACACAAGCGTCTGCTGCCCTTTTTCCCGGATATTGACCGGGGTCGCGTCGATGAACTCGCCATTGGCCAGCCGCACCAGGGCCTTGCCGCCCTCGAACTGTTCAATCGTGCCCGGCAGCTTGTTGTTCTCGCCGATGAACTGGGCGACGAAGCTGTTTTCGGGGCGCTCGTAAAGGTCTGCGGGCGGGGCAAGCTGCTGGATGCGACCGTCGTTGAACACCGCCACGCGGTCCGACATGGTCAGCGCCTCGCCCTGGTCGTGGGTCACGTAAACCACCGTGATCCCAAGGCGTTCGTGGAGGTGCTTGATCTCGAACTGCATGTGTTCGCGCAACTGCTTGTCCAGCGCGCCCAGCGGTTCGTCCATCAGCACGAGTTCCGGGTCGAAGACCAGCGCGCGGGCCAGGGCGATGCGCTGCTGCTGGCCGCCCGAAAGCTGGCTCGGACGGCGGTTGATGAACTTGCCCATCTGCACCATGTCGAGCGCCCGGGTGATCTTGGCCTCGCGGTCGGATTTCGACATGCCGCGGACCTGCAGCGGGAAGGCAAGGTTCTCGCCGATCGACATGTGCGGGAAGAGCGCGTAGTTCTGGAACACCATTCCGATGCCGCGCCTGTGCGGCGGAACGTGGTTGATGTTGCGCCCGCCCAGGCGGATTTCGCCATGCGTCGCCGTCTCGAACCCTGCAAGCATCATAAGGCAGGTGGTCTTCCCGGACCCAGACGGGCCGAGCATCGTCAGGAACTCGCCCTTGCCGATGGACATATTCAGGTCTTTTACGACCAGAGTCTCACCGTCATAGCTTTTCTGGACATGGTCGAATTCGACGAACGCCGCGTCTGCGGCAGGAGTCGCGTTCAATGCGGGATCCCCCCTGAGATCGTTCTAGGTTCTCTGTCCGCTTATGGTCAGGCGAACCCTGTTCACCGGGTTCGTCCGACCTGTTGTTTATTGCGGTCATGGCGATAAGCACGCCAATACCCCCTGCGAACGGGCTTGTAAACGACATATGCGATGGCGGATCCGACATCGCTGGTCGCTGCCCGCGACAGTTAGCGCGATCAGCAACGGGAGGGGCCGGGTGCGGCGGCACAACGGGTGATCGGCTGCCTGATCGGGCCCGCCCGCACTGCGCCGAATGCCTGAAATTCGTCTGCCAGCGATGGGTCGAAAAAGCGATTCGCGCCGTTACCGGCGCGCCGCGTTCCCATTTGTCGGGGGAGGATGGTGCGGATGAAAGGACTCGAACCTTCACGGGAGTTACCCCACAGCGACCTCAACGCTGCGCGTCTACCAATTCCGCCACATCCGCACGATCTGGCTTGGATGGCGGGTGTTTAGCGAAGTGTTCCATGGAAGGAAAGGGGGTATTCGCACGATTTGTCCGGCCCGCGCCGCCGCCCCGGGGCTTGAGCATTCGGCCATGTCGTCCTAGCACACCACGACGTGCCTTAACCCGCCCAGAAAGGTCTGCCATGGTCGAATGGATCACCTCGCCCGGCCTTGTCGGCTACGACGAAGCCGTTGCCGAGATGGAGCGCCGGGTTGCGGAAATCTCCGCCGGCACAGCATCCGAGCGCATCTGGCTTCTCGAGCACCCTGCACTTTACACGGCCGGCACCTCTGCCAGACCAGAGGACCTGACCGACCCGCATCGCTTTCCCGTGTTCCAGTCCGGGCGCGGTGGACAGTACACCTACCACGGGCCCGGCCAGCGGGTGATCTATGTGATGCTCGACCTCAACACGCGCGGGCGCGACGTGCGCCGGTTCGTGGCGAACCTCGAAGCGTGGGTGATAGCCGCACTGGCCGAATTCAACGTGAAGGGCGAGATTCGGCCCGGCCGCGTCGGTGTCTGGGTGACGCGCCCCGACAAGGCCCCGAACCCGGACGGTTCGGTGCACGAGGACAAGATCGCCGCCATCGGGGTGAAGCTGCGCCGCTGGGTCAGCTTCCACGGCATATCCGTCAACGTCGATCCCGACCTGTCGCATTTCGGCGGCATCGTTCCCTGCGGCATCCGGGAACACGGGGTCACAAGCCTTGTCGATCTGGGCTTGCCGGTCACGCTGGCAGACCTTGATGTGGCGCTGCGGAAGACCTTCCCGCTCATTTTCGGCGCCGATTGACGTTAGGTAAGGAATACCTGACTCAGCACCTCCATCGGCGGGGCGTAGGGTCACCGGCACCGGATGATTCTCCGGATCAAGTAGCCAACCATTCATCAACGGTGATCGCGATGAGAACACATCTTCTCGTCATTCTATCGTGCTGTGCTCTTTTTTCCCATGCGCCCGAGGCCTTGGCAGACGCGGCCCAGGCGCGCCAATACGCGGCCCAGCGTGCATTGCAGGCAGCCGGGTTACAGCCCGCCTACCTTCTGAATGCCCACGATTTCCGGGCGCGGGCCGCGCTGCAAAGCGCGGCGCTTGGCGCGGGCGACTCCCTGTATGTGACGACCGCGTCGGATGGCCTTCCGCACAGTGACCTCCGCCCGGTCGTCATCGACGGCGTCCGGTTCGAGATGAATCCGTCCGCGATCCGCGATCTCGTCGATGCCGGGGCTTTCACCGTGGTCTATCCGGGGACCGATATTCCCTGGCACGCGTCGGCGGGCGGGCGGGAAGGCTATCCGCCGGCATGGCGCTGATCCGGCAGGACATGGCAGCCAAAAACTGCCGGTTCCGCGCACCCGTTTGACTTGCGTCAAGGGGCGGCATCCTGTCTCATGGCAAGAGCGTGGCCGTAAGACTATTCGGTCGCCGCGTTACAGTCCCATAAGGAAACCGCCATGAAACTGTCCATCATTGCCGCCCTCGCTACGCTGTCGATGGCGGCGCCCGTCTTTGCCGCCGGAGACGCTGCCAAAGGCGAAGCCGACTTCAAGAAATGCAAGGCCTGCCACTCGATCATCGGCGCCGACGGCACCGAGGTTGTGAAGGGCGGCAAGACCGGCCCGAACCTGTTTGGCGTGGTCGGCCGCGCGGCTGGCTCCGTCGAGGACTTCAAGTACAGCGATGTCATGAAGGAAGCCGGTGAAAAGGGTCTGGTCTGGTCCGAAGAGTCGCTCGTTTCCTACCTGCCCGATCCTTCGAAGTTCCTCGAAGAGTTCTCGGGTGATGACAAGGGCAAATCGAAGATGACCTTCAAGCTGGCCAAGGGCGCCGAGGACATGGCCGCCTATCTGGCAACGCTGAAGTAGCAAGTCCATTTCGGGGGGCGGGGCCTGCCCCGCCCCATCGCATTCCGGGCACGGGCGACGAAAAACGCCCGAGGGCGGCGCTTCTGCGGTTGCCCTGAATCTGTAACCCTTCTAAAACACATCAGGACTTCAACGCGGGGCCGCGCCCCGCGCGACGTGCTTTTGAAGGGGAGACGCACATGGCTGACGCAGCCGTTCATGGCCACGGGGACCATGACCACCGCGGGTTCTTTACCCGCTGGTTCATGTCCACCAACCACAAGGACATCGGTATTCTCTATCTGTTCACCGCGGCGGTGGTGGGCCTGATCTCGGTCGGCTTCACCGTCTACATGCGGCTGGAACTGATGGACCCGGGCGTCCAGTACATGTGCCTGGAAGGCGCACGATTCGTGGCCGACGCCACGGCTGAATGCACGCCCAACGGCCACCTGTGGAACGTGATGATCACCTATCACGGCGTGCTCATGATGTTCTTCGTCGTGATCCCGGCCCTTTTCGGGGGCTTCGGAAACTACTTCATGCCGCTGCATATCGGCGCGCCCGACATGGCCTTCCCGCGCATGAACAACCTGTCGTACTGGCTCTATGTGGCCGGAACCGCCCTCGGCGTGGCCTCGCTGCTGTCGCCGGGCGGCAACGACCAGATGGGTTCGGGCGTGGGCTGGGTTCTCTATCCGCCGCTGTCCACCAACGAGGGCGGCTATTCGATGGACCTGGCGATCTTCGCCGTCCACGTTTCGGGCGCCTCGTCGATCCTGGGCGCGATCAACATGATCACGACGTTCCTGAACATGCGCGCCCCGGGCATGACCTTGCACAAGGTACCGCTGTTCGCCTGGTCGATCTTCGTAACCGCCTGGATGATCCTGCTGTCGCTGCCGGTTCTGGCCGGTGCGATCACCATGCTGCTGACCGACCGCAACTTCGGCACCACCTTCTTCCAGCCGCAGGGCGGCGGCGATCCGATCCTTTATCAGCACATCCTGTGGTTCTTCGGGCATCCCGAAGTCTACATCATCATCGTGCCGGGCTTCGGGATCATCAGCCACGTCATCTCGACCTTTGCCAAGAAGCCGATCTTCGGCTACCTGCCGATGGTCTATGCCATGGTCGCCATCGGGTTCCTGGGCTTCATCGTCTGGGCGCACCACATGTACACCGTCGGCATGTCCCTGACCCAGCAGTCGTACTTCATGCTGGCCACTATGGTCATCGCGGTGCCGACCGGCATCAAGGTCTTCTCGTGGATCGCAACGATGTGGGGCGGCTCGATCGAGTTCAAGACGCCGATGCTCTGGGCATTCGGGTTCCTGTTCCTCTTCACCGTCGGCGGCGTGACCGGCGTGGTGCTGAGCCAGGCGCCGGTCGACCGCGTCTATCATGACACCTACTATGTCGTGGCGCACTTCCACTACGTCATGAGCCTTGGCGCGGTGTTTGCGATCTTTGCCGGCGTCTACTACTGGATCGGCAAGATGTCGGGCCGTCAGTACCCGGAATGGGCGGGCAAGCTGCACTTCTGGATGATGTTCATCGGGGCGAACATGACGTTCTTCCCGCAGCACTTCCTGGGCCGCCAGGGCATGCCGCGCCGCTACATCGACTACCCCGAGGCATTCGCCTACTGGAACCACATTTCGTCGTGGGGTGCCTTCCTGTCCTTCGCGTCGTTCCTGTTCTTCATCGGCATCGTGTTCTACACGCTGTTTGCGGGCAAGCGCGTGACCGAGAACAACTACTGGAACCCCTACGCCGATACGCTGGAATGGACCCTGCCCTCGCCGCCGCCCGAGCACACCTTCGAGCAACTGCCGAAGCGCGAGGACTGGGATCATTCGCACGCCCACTGAGGCAAGGCGATGACCTGAACCAGAACAGCGCGGCCCCGGAGCGATCCGGGGCCGTTGCGTTTTGACCCGGACCGAGTGCCGCGATGCCCTACCAATGGATCACTCCGCCCACCGCAGGCGCCGAGGCCGAACTGCACCTGTGGCCCTACCGATCGCTGCCGCGACGCGGATTCGTGTGGTTCATCGGCGGTACGGCCGCGGCACTGACGGTGCCACTGCTGGCGGTCCTGGGTTCACCGATCCTGTGGGGGCTGCTGCCTTTCATGCTTCTTGTCCTTTGGGCGCTGTGGTGGGCGCTGAGCCGCAGCTACCGTGACGGCGCCATCCTGGAGGTGCTCAGGCTCGCCCACGACCGTGTGACGCTGATGCGCGACGATCCGCTGCGCGGGCGGCTCGCATGGGACTGCAACACCCATTGGGTTGCGCTGACACTTCATCGTTCCGGCGGGCCGGTGCCCGACTATCTCACGCTGCGGGGCGGCGGGCGCGAAGTGGAACTGGGCGCCTTCCTGACGCCCGAGGAACGGCTTCACCTTCTGGACGAACTTCAGCGCGAACTTGATCGCCTGAAGCAGGCGGCGCCCCCGGTCTGACCGAAGTCAAGGACGGCAAGGCGTGGTTTCCCCACGCTGTGGTGCCTGAGGACAACGCGAGGTCACGAGGGCAATCGAAATGCGAAAGACGATCGGAAAGTCACTTGGCATTGCCGCGGTGGTGTTCGGTCTGCTGACCGTGCTTTCGGGTGGCACGGCCCTGTTCGGGGGGCAGCGCGGCGCCGAAATGGCCGGCAATGCCGTGCCTTTCGTGCTTTGGTTCAATTTCCTCGCGGGCTTCGTCTACATCGCGGCCGGCGCCGCGATCTGGCGGCGCCACCGGCTGGCGCGGCCGCTGGCCATCGGGATCGCGCTGGCAACCCTGCTGGTCTTTGCGGCGTTCTGGATCGCTGTCGCCCTGGGCGTTCCCTACGAAGTGCGCACCATCGGTGCGATGACCCTGCGATCCGCGTTCTGGGTCGTCGTGGCTACAGTGCTGATGCGCGCAAGACAGGGGTGAACCCGGACCGGTTCGGGCACCATGCCTGAGTTGCTGCCGTCGGTCCCTGCCTTGATCAGCCCTTTAGCACCCGGCCGAGACGTCCATCACCCAACGCGGGCCGCCACCCTTCCCGGGAACCGGCGCCGCGACGCCAAGGCCGACGCGGGTGAAGTTCCCGGTCAGGATGATCTGGCGGTGACCGGGCGAATTCATCCAGAGATCCATCGTGCGTGCGCCCGAGGAAAAGCCCATGGCGATGTTCTCGCCGGCCATCCGAGTCTTGCAGCCGGCGCGCTTCATCCGCGCCTTCGCGCCGCCATTGCCGCCGTGGGTGAAGGTGCCGGCGCGCGCCATCGTGCAGGCATGGCCCTGCGCCGCCTGCGACAGGTTCGCATCCAGCCGCAGTGCCGGCAGGCCGTGGCGGGCGCGGACCGAATTGATCTGGCTGAGCACGACGCGCATCTCAGCATCAAGGCCGCTGGGCACCGCGCAGTCTGCCTGCGCAGCACCTGCGAAGACAGAGACAGACATCCATGCAGCCGCAAGGCTGCATGCCAATCCTCGCACCTTCATAGGCCGATTCTCCCGCCGATAGCGCCCGTGTATGGGTCTTGTTTTGCCGGTTATTCGGGCGAAACTAGGGCGAGAAGAGGGTCAGTTTCAACCCTGCGGAGTCATTGCCCGGCGCTGATCGGCGCGTTCCAGCCCAAGGCGGCGTTCGCGCCAGATGATCAGGATGCCGGCGGCGGCAACAAGCGTTGCACCCGCCAGTACGACCAGCGTCGGAGCCTCGTCGAACACAACATATCCGATGACGATCGCAAGCAACATCGAGGCATAGTCGAAGGGGGCAATGACCGAAGCGTCGGCATGGCGATAGGACGACGTCAGCAGAACCTGCCCGAGCCCTCCGAGAAGCCCGGTCACCACCAGCAGGGCGAGCGTCACCGGCGCCGGCCAGACCCAGCCGTACGGCAGCGTCACAAGCGACAGAAGCGCGGCATTGACCGAGAACCAGAAAACGATGGAGGAGGTCTTTTCCTCGGCCACGAGCTTGCGCACGAACACCTGTGCAAGGCCCGCAAACACAGCGCCCGCCAGCACCAGCACCGCGCCGAGCGTCTGCGCCGGAGCGATCGTGCCATCCTCGAATGCCGTCAGCCGTGGCGACAGGATCACGAGAACCCCCGCCATGCCAAGCGCCACGGTGAAGATGCGGAAGGCGCGCACCTCTTCGCCAAGAAACATTGCGGCGAAGATGACGGTCATGAGCGGCGCGGCATAGCCCAGTGCCGTGACCTCGGGCAAGGGCAGCAACCCAAGGCCCGCAAAGCCGCAGCCCATCGCCATCGTCCCCATCAGGCCGCGCCAGAAATGGCCAAGCGGATTGTCCGTGCCAAGGCCCGAACGAAGGCCTTCGCCCGGGGTGACGGCGATCCACAGAAGGATCACCGGCGTTGCGAAGGCCGAACGGAAGAAGACTGTCTCGCCGGGAGGCACCGTATCCGAGACCGCTTTGACAAGGCTTGACATCACCATGAAGACGACGACCGACGCCAGCTTGAGAAGGATGCCCCGAATAGGGCCCTGCGGGGCGGTCATCGCGGTCGGCCTTTCCCAATGCTGCGTCGTCCGCAGAAAAGCCCGGCCTGCACGGAAGGGCAAGGCCGGATCGGCCGGCCGTCAGGCCACGATGGTCACAACCTGCGGCGGCGCGTCGGGGAACAGGCGCGCAGCCGTCAGGCGGCCGGTCCGGAAGGCATGGGTGTCGAGGTTGAGGCGCCACCCGTTCAGCCTGGCCTCGGCCACCGGCACATGGCCGTGCACGACGATGCGATCCCCCAGATCGGCAGGCGGGATGAGGTCGCCGATTTCGGCATGGCGGTGCCAGACCAGCGCGGTGCGGCCCTGGCGGGCGAGCGGCACCTCGGCATCGGCGCCCGCATGGGTCAGGATGTGGCGGCCCGCACCGATCGCGTGGGGAAGACCGGTGAGGTAGGTCAGATGGACGGCCGGCAGCGCCCGCCGCCACAGATCACGCAAGGCCGCGGGGGGCGTCGCGTCATCGACTGCTACGCCATAGGACAAGAGCGTTTCGCGCCCCCCATAGCCCAGCCAGCCGCGGCTGCCTTCGGGGTTTGACAGGAAGCGCAGCGCCATGTCCTCGTGGTTGCCCATCAGCGCGACGCGCCGCAGGCCGGCGGGCGGTTCGGCCAGCAGAAGTTCCAGCATACCCCGGCTGTCCGGCCCGCGGTCGATCATGTCGCCCAGCAGGACAACGGTCGCCGGCAGGTCAGTTTCGTTCAGAATGCGTTCCTCGAGCTTCCGGTAAAGATCCGTGCACCCGTGCACGTCGCCTACCGCCCACAGCGCACCGGGATCGTCGAGCGTACGCCAGACTGCGGCGCGGCTTTGCCCGGCAAAGCGCCGCAGCAGGGCCTCGAACGTTCGGCGGAGGACCATTCGCTATTCGGGCCGGATACGGGCGGCGGTCTTGTCGGCGAAGGCCGCGAGCCGCCCGCGCGCCGCCGGCTGGGTATTGACGATGCCGGCGACGACCGCCTCAGCATAGGCCGCATCGAGCGCCGACATGTTCTGCATGTGGCTGATGGCCGAACAGATGGCGAAATTCGACAAGGGCGGGTTCTGGGCAGCGGCGCGGGCAAGTTCAAGGGCCTTCGCCTCGCTGTCATCGACCAGATACTGGCACAGCCCCACCGCCACCGCCGCGTCACCCTTGTAGACGCGGCCCGTGAGCATCATGTCGATCATCCGCGCCTTGCCGACAAGGTCCGCCACCCGGATCGTCGCGCCGCCACCGGTGAACAGGCCGCGCTGGCCTTCCGGCAGGGCGAAGTAGGTGGATGGGTCGGCCACACGGATATGGGCCGCCGAGGCGAGTTCCAGCCCGCCCCCGACGACCGCACCTTTCAGCGCGGCGATGACCGGCACGCCGCCGTATTCCATCTTGTTGAAGGCTTCATGCCACCGCAGGCAAAGGTGCATGAACTCTTCGGGGCGGCGGTCTTCGCGGTGGTGTTCGACAAGATCGAGACCGGCGCAGAAATGCGGGCCTTCGGCGCGCAGGATCACGGCGCGGACGCCCGCACGCGGGATGGCGGTGAAGACATCGATCAGCTCTTCGACCGTCGCGGCATCAAGTGCGTTGCGCTTTTCGGGGCGGCTGAGCACGACGCGGGCGATGCCGCCACTGTCCACGTCCAGCGCGAGGGTTCTGAGGTCGAGCGCGTCGAGGGACTGGGGCATGGGCGCTTTCCGTTGATGTGCAGGCCGCAGCCTGCCACGGGCGCGGCGGGATTTCCACCGCAAGCGGCGACACGGGGCGCTGGCGGCGCATGAGTATTTGGGCAAAGAAGAAGCCGCCGTCAGCCGAGCATCTTGCCGAGCCGCGGCAAGCGAGCGCGTTTGAGCAGCGCGCGCATCGGCTGGGGCTGGCCGGACAGGCGTTCGGCCTCGGCCCGCACGGCGCGGCAAACGCCTTCGACGGCGTCAGGGTCGCGGGCGTGGAGGCCGAACAGGAAGGCGTCGGGGTCGGCGCGCTCGAGCCCCTCCTCGGCCAGGATGCCGCGCGGGAAATCGGCAGCGTTGAAGGTGACGATCAGGTCGGCGCCGCCCTCGATGGCGGCGGCGAGAACGTGGATGTCATGCGGGTCGGGCAGCCAGAGGCGGCGTTCCAGCGCCTGAGGCGCGGCGATGGCCGCAAGGGGGAAGGCAAGGCTGACGGCGGCGATTTCACCCCGCGCGACCGCTTCGGCCCCGGCGCCGAGCTTGACGGTGGCGCGCGCCCATTCCTCGAGGATGCGGGGCGACCAGAGCGGCGTGTAGAGCCCGGCCTTCGCCACGCCGAGCAGAATCTCGCGCAGGACCGTCGGGTAGAGCACGCAGGCGTCGAGGACGGCCTTCATCCGCCGCTTACCCGTCCAGCCGGAAGAACAGTGCCTTGAGGTAGCCGCTTTCCGCTAGTTGCGGCAGCATCGGGTGGTCGGGCCCGGCCGAGCCGGTGTAGAGCAGTTGCGCCCGCCGCCCGCCGCGGCCGATGCCGCGGGCGGAGGCGTTGCGGAAGCTCGTCAGGTCGACCGCGTGCGAGCACGAGCAAAGCCCGAGGAACCCGCCGGGTGCCACAAGCGGGGCGGCGAGCCGGGCGACGCGTTCGTAGGCGCGCAGGCCGGCTTCCAGCGCAGGTTTCGCCGGCGCGAAGGCAGGCGGGTCGCAGACCACGAGGTCGAAGCGCGCGCCCTCGGCGGCCAGCGCCTCGAGCGCGTCAAAGGCGTCGCCCTGGCGGGTGGCGAAGCGGGCAGCGAAGCCCGACGCTGCCGCGCCCTGCCCCGCGAGGTCGAGCGCCGTGGCCGAGGCATCGACGGCAAGCGCGCTGCCGGCGCCGCCGGCCAGCGCAGCCAGCGCGAAGCCGCCGACATGCGAAAAGACGTCGAGGACGCGCGCGCCCTTCGCCAGCCGCGCGGCGAAGGCGTGGTTCGGGCGCTGGTCGAAGAACAGCCCGGTCTTCTGGCCACCCAGCACGTCGGCCATGTAGGTGGCGCCGTTCATCGGCACCCGGACCGGCCCGCTGACGGCGCCGCGCAGGAGGATCGTTTCTTCGGGCAGACCCTCGAGCCCGCGCGCCCGGCCTGTGCCGTTCTTGACAATGGTGCCGACGCCGGTGACCTCGGCCAGCGCGCCGGCCAGATCGTCGATCAGCGTCTCGGCCCAGGCCGCGTTGGGCTGGATCACCGCAACATCGCCGAAGCGGTCGATGACCACGCCGGGCAGGCCGTCAGCTTCGGCATGGACGAGGCGGTAGAAGGGTGTATCGTAAAGCCGTTCGCGCAGGGAAAGCGCGCGGGAAATGCGCGCCGCGATCCAGCCGCGGTCGATCACCGCATTCGGGTCGCGGTCGAGCACCCGTGCGATGATCTTCGAGGCGGGGTTGACGGTCACGGTCGCAACCATGCGCCGCTCGGCATCTTCAAGAACCGCGATGGTGCCGGGTTTCAGCGCCTGGGTGCGCCGGTCGGTCACGAGTTCGTCGGCGTAAACCCAGGGAAAGCCGTGGCGAATGGCGCGCGCCTCGGCCTTGGGACGCAGGCGGACAACGGGCGTGGGGCGGGGTTCGGTCATGGCGCAATCCGGGACAGGTTCCTGCCCGAGCCTTAGAGCGTTCGCTTGCCCGGCGGAAGCCCCGGCAGCGGGCGAAAGGTGGTTGTCGGGCAGGGGTTGCATTGTTAGCGCTACCGGTGTAGCCCCCTGTCGCGGGTCGTGCTTGACTTGAGTCATGTCCCCGCAAACCGGGCCGGGCGTCCAAGGAACGACAGAATGAAGCTTCATCCCGTGATCGCCGAGGTCACAGACCGGATCCGCAGCCGCTCGCACGAGCGGCGGACCGCTTACCTCGGCCGCCTGCGGCAGGCTGCCGAAACGGGGCCTGCACGCGCGCACCTGTCTTGCGGCAACCAGGCCCATGCCTATGCCGCGATGGGCGAGGACAAGGCAGCGCTGGCGGCGGGCCGGGCGCCCAACATCGGCATCGTCACCGCCTACAACGACATGCTCTCGGCGCACCAGCCCTACGAGGACTACCCCAAGCTCATCCGGCAGGCAGCGCG
>WBZM01003107.1_pt1 | contig 13234 bp, 8 predicted proteins | sample 5204271 | NCBI WGS metagenome assembly WBZM01 (sample SAMN12344346, study PRJNA552823) | activated sludge metagenome | biome: Activated sludge suspended growth; feature: Nitrification reactor; material: Wastewater; isolation source: activated sludge from nitrification reactor of wastewater treatment...
GCAGGCGAATGCCGGCCATCGCGCCGCGGTAGCCCAGCCGGGCGTCGGAGGCGCCCAGAATGGCCAGCATCAGCGCAAACAGGGCGCCGGTGCTGGCCATGCGCCACGGGAAACCCGCGTTGCTGATGATCAGGAACATCAGCATCGCCAGCAAGGTGATGGCGCGCCACGGCGCCTCGGCCTGCTCGTCCGGTGTGTCGGCCTTGAGCGTTTTCCAGGCCGCCTGGACCAGGTAACCCAGCAGCGCGAGCAGGAACAGCCACCCCACCAGCCCGTATTCGGCCAGGAGCTGCAGGATCTCGTTGTGTACGTAGTAATCGGTCTCCAGCTGCGAGCCCTCGTCCTGGTACAGCGGGATGTCGACCTCCCAGGCGCCGGCGCCCACGCCGGAGAACGGGCGCGCCTTGATGATGCGCGCCGTGGCCTTCCACATCACCAGCCGCACCGAGAACGAGCGCTGGGTGTATTCCTCGGTCTGCGTCATCGACTTGGAGCGGGCGAAGGCGCGCTCCAGCGCGTTCATGCCGCGCTGCTCCAGCCGGTGCTCCTCGATGAGCTTGGGGTTGCCGGTGTGGATCAGCCCCAGGCCCAGCGTGGTGCCCAGCAGCACGCCGAACATCAGGATGCGGCTGCTGGCGCCCCAGCTTGAAAACGCAAACAGCTTGCGGTACCGGTACAGGATCACCGGCAGCACCACGGCCATCGCCAGCATGGCCAGCAACGCCGAGCGGGTGCCGGTCATCATGATCGCCACCAGGTTGAAGGCGGTGGTGAACGCGAGCATGGCGATCAGGGCCGGGTCTCTCGCCCGCGCGATCAGCATGGCCGAGAACGGCAGCGTGCAGACCACGAATTCGGCAAAGAAGTTGCGGTTGACGAAGGTGGAGGCCGGGTTGGGCCCCTGCGGGAAGTACCTGAAATCGGTCCAGAACTGCAGCGCGGTCCACAGCGAGGCCACCAAGGCCCCGCAGTGGATGCCCCAGAACAGCCAGGGCAGGCGTTCGCGGCTCAGCGTGTTCAGGCCCAGCCACAGCAGCAGACCGAGGATGAACCAGCGGATCGCCTCCACGCCGCCCAGGTAGGCATGCGACCAGGCCATGCTGCCGATGGCGTAGAACATCAGCGCCAGCGGAAGCCACACCAGCGCGTGCCAGCGCAGGGCGTCGCGGCGGTTGCGCTGGTGCCAGAAGAACATCAGGCCCGCGCCCAGCGCCGCGAACGCCACCACGATGGATTTGAGCGTGTCCTGCAGCATCTCCTCGTGTGGGACACCCACGGCCGGCGCCAGGAACATCATCAGCGCGAGGATGATCACCGTCCAGTCGTTGCGCACCACCTCGGCCGGCAGGCTCGCTGTGGTCGGCCTGGCGGCGGGCGCCGCATCGCGCGCGACCGGCCCCGTCGCGGGCGTGGCGCCGGTCGGGCCGGCCGCCGCAGCCGGGGCCGCGGTCGCGGGCACCGCCGCGTCCTGCCGCGCCTCCACCTTGGCCCGGGCGCCGGATGCGTTGCGTTTTTTCTTGGTTGCCATGAATCGTCGGGAAGGGTTGGTGGGGCCGCCGGCCAGCAAGCTGACCGACAGCCCGGCAAACCCGGTATTGTCGCCGTTTCAGGGGGCGCGGCGGCGACGCCCGGCGCTCAGCGCCGCCGGTGCATGTCGACGTGCGGAATCCCCGCGTCCTCGTACTCGGGCCCGCGCTCTTCAAAGCCCAGCCGGGCGTAAAAGCCCACCGCGCTGCGCTGGGCGCTCAGGATCACCTCGCGGTCGCCGCGGGCCCAGGCCGCGGCCATCAGCGCGTTCACCACGTCGCGCCCCAGGTGGGTGCCGCGCACCGCGCGCAGCACCGCCATGCGGCCGATCCGCGCCACGCCCGGGGCCTCGATCAGCAGCCGCCCGGTGGCCAGGGGCTGACCCAGGCGGTTGCGCACCACGGCGTGCAGCGCGGTGCGGTCGGCCTCGTCCCACTCCATCTCGGCGGGAATCGCCTGCTCCAGGATGAACACCGCGGTGCGCACCGGCGCGGCATCGGTGCCCAGCTCGCTCCAGCTGCCGGTGAGCAGTTCCACCACCTGCTGGCCGGCCTCGAAGTCCTGCAGCAGCGTGCGCACGGCCGGCGGCACCGGCCGGGGCGCGGCGCTGCCCGGTTCGGCCCAGCCGTAGCGCAGCTCGCCGCTGGCCAGCACCTGGTTGCCACGAAACGCAGCGCACCGGAACCGGATGGCCGAGTCATCCACCGCCGTGCAGCGCGCCGCCCCATCGATGGGCTCGTCGCCGGGCGCCGGCAAGGCCATGCCGCTGTCGCCCTCCAGCCGGCGCCATTGCCCGTGCAGCGACGCGGCGGCCAGCTCCGGGGCCAGGCCGAGCGCGCGCCAGTAGGCGCCGACGGCCGCCTCAAAGGCATCGCCCTGGGCGCCCTGCCCGCCCGCCAGCGGGCGAAGCGGCTGGACAAAGCTGAAATCCTGTCGTTTCATCGTCAAAGCTTTGGGAAAAAAAGTCTCTGCCAGGCGCTCAGTGCGCCCCAAAGGCATGCCGCAGCGCCCGCGCCGCGTCGGCATGGGCCGTCAGCGCCTCGGGGATGGCGCGGCCCAGATTGATGAAGCCGTGCACCACGCCGCGGTAGATCTCCAGGTCCACGGGCACATGGGCGCCGCGCAGGCGGTCGGCGTAGGCAATGCCTTCGTCGGTGAGCGGGTCGCACTCGGCCAGGCCGATCCAGACCGGGGCCACGCCGTCCAGATCGCGCACATGGCCGGATGCGTCCACCCCGTCCAGCGGGGCGAAGCGCCAGTCGTTGCGGTCTTGCGGGCCGCGCAGGTAGTGGCCGAAGAAATAGTCGATGTGCGCTGCCTCCAGCATGAAGCCCTGGGCAAACGCGTGGTGCGAGGGCGTGTTCTGGTGGCCCGCGCAGCCGGGGTAGAACAGCAGCTGCAGCGCCAGCGGCAGGCCGGCATCGCGCGCCATCAGCGCCGCCACGGCCGACAGCGTGCCGCCCGCGCTGTCGCCGCCCACGGCCAGGCGGGCCGGGTCCAGCCCCAGGCTGGCGGCCTGGGCGCGCAGGGCCAGCAGGCTGTCCCAGGCATCTTCGGCCGCGGTGGGAAAGCGGTGCTGCGGCGCCAGCCGGTAGTCCACCGACACCACCGCGCAGTGCGCCAGGTGGGTCAGGTGGCGGCACAGCACATCGTGCGTGGCGATGCTGCCCACGGTGAAGCCGCCGCCGTGGAAGTACAGCAGCACCGGCAAGGGGGGCCGATCCAGCGCAGGCAACTCGGGCGCGTACAGGCGCGCGGGCAGCGCATGGCCGTCGCGGGCGGTGAAGTGCAGGTCTTGCACGCGAGCCAGCTTGTGCGGGGACAACTCCAGCACGCCGGCGCCGGCCTCGTAGGCGGCGCGAGCCTGGTCGGGCGTGAGCGCGTGCAGGGGCGGCCGGCCGGCGCGCGCCATGCGCTCCAGCACCAGGCGCATGGCGGGCGTCAGCAGGGCGCGCGGGTTGCGGTGGTGACTCATCTCGGGCGGGTTTGTGGGTACAGTGCAAAGCTGGCATCGTACAAGGCAACCCGGAGACACCCATGGCATTCATCTACTACCTGACCCAGATCCAGATCGACTTTGGCGCGGTGAACCTGCTGCCCACCGAATGCGAGCGCGTGGGCATCCGCCGCCCGCTGATCGTGACCGACGCCGGCGTCAAGGCCGCGGGCATCCTGCAGCAGGCGCTGGACGCCCTGCCCGGCTTGCCCGTGGCCGTGTACGACCAGACCCCCTCCAACCCCACCGAGGCCGCCGTGCGCGCCGCCGCCGAGGTGTACCGCAGCCAGGGCTGCGACGGGTTGATCGCCGTGGGCGGCGGCTCGGCTATCGACTGCGCCAAGGGCGTGGCCATTGCCGCCACGCACGAAGGGCCGCTGAAAACCTACGCCACCATCGAAGGCGGCTCACCCAAAATCACCGAGCGCGTGGCCCCGCTGATTGCCGTGCCCACCACCGCCGGCACCGGCAGCGAAGTGGCGCGCGGCGCCATCATCATCGTGGACGACGGACGCAAGCTGGGCTTTCACAGCTGGCACCTGCTGCCCAAGACCGCCATCTGCGACCCCGGCCTGACGCTGGGCCTGCCGCCGCTGCTGACCGCCGCCACCGGCATGGACGCCATCGCCCACTGCATGGAAACCTTCATGGCCGCGCCCTTCAACCCGCCGGCCGACGGCATTGCGCTGGACGGCCTGGCCCGCGGCTGGGCGCACATCGAACGCGCCACGCGCGACGGCCAGGACCGCGAAGCCCGTCTGAACATGATGAGCGCCAGCATGCAGGGCGCCATGGCCTTCCAGAAAGGCCTGGGCTGCGTGCACTCCTTGAGCCACAGCCTGGGCGGCGTGAACCCGCGCCTGCACCACGGCACCCTGAACGCCCTCTTCCTGCCCGCCGTGATCCGCTTCAACGCCACGGCCGAATCGGTGCAAAAAGAGCGCCGCCTGGACCGCATGGCCCAGGCCATGGGCCTGGCGCGCGGCGACGACATCCCCGACGCCATCCGCGCGCTGAACGCGCGCCTGGGCCTGCCCAGCGGCCTGGCCGCCGTGGGCGTGACCGAGGACCTGTTCGACGCCGTGATCACCGGCGCCCTGGCCGACCACTGCCACAAGACCAATCCGCGGCTGGCGAGTGCGGAGGATTACCGGGGGATGTTGCGGGAGAGTCTTTGAGGGGCGGCGGCGTCGCCGATCTTTGTCTGAAACGCCCCCCGAGCAAGTCCTGATTTGATAGCGGCTTATGGCCGGTTGGCGCTGGGAAGGGGTACAAAAGACTCTGAAAACCGGCTTTTTGAAGGCGGTTGGGAGCCGGCGGGATGTGTGGAGGCGTCAGCGGAGGCCCGGAAAGGCGTCTGGAGGCCGAATTTTCCGATGTTTTCAGCCGCTTCCCAGCTTCGGATAGCCACTGGCAGCTATGGTTTTTGACGATCCAGAGCGGGCAGATGGCAATTTACAGCGCAGCAGCAATGTGTCCTGCGAGTTGGCCGAAGGGTGCAAGCGCCCCGTGTTATTCGATAACCAGCATGCTCAGGAGCGCTTGCACTTCTACCGCGCTCATGTCGCGCAGATACCACGTGATACCGCACAGCGGCATTATGGGCGTGTTACCCCATAGCAGAATCAACGGGCTAGAGGCGTGCTGCCAGGAGGGCGTAGCCGGCGCAGGATGCTAAAGAACGGATTTTCTGTGATCAAAGCAGAGGCCCCGCGGCCGGAGGCTGCCGATGTCCTGAGAGGCCGGAAAGCCGCTATTCGCCGGGCAGGCTAATCAGCCGAACCTGTCCGGTGAAGCCCCACAGGGCGTCGAAGCGCTGTTCGAGTGTCGCTTCAGCACTCTGCAGCCGCCGCTGCAATTGTGTGACAGCGCGGCCAGTCGCCGCAGCAAGCCGGGACTTTAGGTCAATGATGTCTCTGACGTTCTGAACGATTGCGTCGTGCGCGCTTATGTGAGCGGGGTTACTGTCCAGGTCGAGAAGTGGCACGGGGACATCTGCCAACACTGCACTGCCCCGGCTGTAGTAGCCCCCTCGGAACGGGCTTCCGCGCTTTCGGACAAAGAACTCGATGGCGCGCTGGTTAAGCAAGCCCATGATGAACTCGAGGGAGTAGCCATCACGAGGATTTAGAACCATGACTTCGCCCGCCGTTCCGCCTGACGCCACAGCCACTCCAACCGTGTCGAAGGCGTACTTGTTGCCGGTCTGGTTCACCGAATAGATGATTTTTGGCCGCGTGAAGACCGTCTCAAGTGCTTGGTGCCTGCCGAATGCATAGAAGACGCCGGCGGGCGGGGGCGGTGACACATCGCGGTCTTCCAAAGTGCTCTTGTAGTGGCGGAGGTAGGCCCAACCCAGAGGAAAGCTGCTCTTTAGCGTCGCTTGGCTAAGGACCTGGGGCGCGCCGTTGGGACCCGGTTGATACGGGAAGATAACCAGGGCGTCCGCGGCAAGCTCGCAGAACGATTTCACCTGACCGGAATCAGCCACGTACGGTCTGGTGAGAGCCTTTTCCACCTCCCATTGCACGCCCTCTTTCTGGAATAGCACCGTGGTACCGGTGTCGGTGTAGTTCGAGATGACGAACACGGTGTTCTTACTCGTCTGGACGCCATTCTTGATTTCCACGAGGCTGCCGAGCTTCCTGCTGTTGGCGTACATCATCGTGAGCACGGCTTGTTCTTCGAGTGTCCCCGGAAGGACCCAAGCATTCTCACCGAACCCGGTCAACACGGCCGCAGGCTGGGTGTAGCCCTTGCCCGCGGGGTTCACCTCAAATTCCGCTTGGTTGTGGATGTTGCGGTAACTGAACTGGGCTACGCCTGGCTGCAGAACCAGAATGCAAACGTAAGCGGACTTCCCAGCGAATAGCGACTCGTTCCCGAAGTCCAACACCTCTCGAACCGCCGTCTGGTCAGACAAGAGCTTCCGGAGCTTGGTTGCGGACTCGATGGTGAGCCACTTGTTGGGAACAAGCAGGCCTACTGTGCCGGCCGGCGCGAGCGCGCCCAACGCGCGTTCGATGAAGACGAAGTACTTGTCGAACTGCTTGTGACAGCTGCTGTATTTCGCCTTGTAGTAGTCAAACTCAGTCCGGTTTGCCTTCCGCATGTCGTCTGTCGTCACGTATGGCGGATTGCCGACGACAACGTCAAATTCAGAAGGCAGACCTTCAGCCGTCCAGTCAATGGGTACGGTCTCGTCCACCACATCCTGCGGTGCCACGAAGTCGGTGCCGACCACCGTATTACCCCACACGACGTTGGCGTTCAGGTCCGGGAGTATGCGTTTGGCGGCCGGCAGTGTGTCCGCCGTCTCGTCTTCCAAAAGCTTCACCATCAGGCTGAATCGAGCGACCTCAACGGCGTTGAAATCGACGTCTATTGCGAACAGGCATTGCTCAAGAAGTTGACGCTTGGCCTCGAAGCGCAATCTGAGTTCATTGCCCGACACCTTGTAAATCCGCGAGTCCGTCGGGTTGCTCTTTAGGATACCGAGGGCTGTGTCGACCAGTTTGTCGAGTGCGTGGACCAAGAATCTGCCGGAGCCAATAGCCACGTCAAGCACTCGGACCGCGCAAAGCTCCTCAAAGGTGCTTACTGGCGCCGCACTGAACCGAGCGTCGAAAGCACGTTGAATCACCTCCTCGACCAGCGGCTGCGGTGTGGTGACGATTTCCCGGTCCTCGTAGGCCGGCTTTTGCACCAGGCCAATGCTGTCGTCATCCAACACCTCGAGGCGCTTCGCGAGGAAGTGCTCGTAGACCTGCCCCAAGAAGTCTGCATCCAACACGGCGAAGCTGTAGGGCGACGCTGGCGAGTAGACCTCTTCGACGAACTCGTGGAACAGCGCCGCGTTCAGTTCGTAGCGGTCCTGAAAGCGGTCCTGTGTGACGTCAAAGAGTCCAGTGTTGTAGCGGTCATCGAGCTTCCTGAAAAGCGTCCGGAGCTCAACGCTGTTCCGTTTGCCGGCGACCTTGCGCAACGTCTCGCGCGCCTCAATGCCGCGGTCCTCACACATGCGCAGAAAGATGATGCGATTCACCACCTTTTGCGCCAGGTCACTCAACTCCACGACGGAGAGCTCCGGGTACCGGCCGTGGAGCTCGTTGGTCAACCGGACACGCCAGCCATTGATGCGTGCCAGAAACTTCTCACTGACGGCCAGGGTACCCGCAGTCGTACTTCCGTACAGACTGTCGATGGACCCACGCGCGACGTTGTCCCGACCGAACCGGGTTAGAAGGTCTGCGAATCGACCCGGCAGGTCGGCGTAGTGGATGGTGTCCAGAAGCCCGACATCGGCGTCGTCCTCTGACTTGGGCTCAAGCCGCGTGTTGTAAATGCGCAGCGTGCGAAAGTTCGTGAGGATTGACACGGGCAGGCCGACGGTGTGTCCGTAACTCCGCACCTGGAATGCGGCGGCCTTGTTGTTCGAGATGTCGACGGATGGCTTTTTCGCCTCGACGAAGAACTTTTTTGCAGAGGCAATCCGGAAGGTGTAGTCAGGTCGTCCGCCGTATCTTTCTTGCGATTCCTCACGCAATACGTCCTTCAGCTTGTTCGGGAGGCCTTGGGCATTGGCCATGTCCCAGCCCAAAAGCTCGAGGAACGGGTCGATGTACTCGACCCTGGCCTCTGTCTCTTGGTAGCCCGAAGCCGAGGCCGTGAGCTTTGTCTCGTCGGCCGCGAAGCGCGCAACGAGGTCCAAGAGACGGGCCGGGGCCGTCACTCGCCACCCTCCGTCGCGGCTTCGCCGAGGAGGCGGTGACGGCGGCTCCGAATACGGATAAGCGCCTGGCGCAGGAGCTCGCCCTCGTCCGAGCTCAGCCCGGCAGCCGTGAGGACCTTCTCGTCCTGCGCTTTCAGCAGTTGCAGCGGGCAGGCTCCGGCGCGAACTGCCTTATCCAGCTGAATCAGGCTGGTGCGAAGTGCCGGAAGCGGCACCAGCAGCTTCTCGATTTCGCTGGGGACAAGCTCCAGGACCCCGCCGCCGTAGTGTCGTCCCTCCAGTTCCGCGGTCAGCGCGGTGAGGCTGTTTACGAAACAGTAGACCAGCTTCTCCGCGCTTGGGCCGCCGGGCAGCGGCGTGATGCGGTACGCGGTGTCAGTCGTGAATGCGCCCAACGAGTTGGAAATCAGGCGAGGGAAGTTGTGCGACCTCTTGAGCAGGCCGATTGGTGTGGAGTACACCGACGGGACGCTGAACCACGGGGAGCGGATGCGGCACTTGTAGCGGGTGTGCAGCTTCTGCGACTCTCCAAGCTCGATGTATTCGAGAACCGGCTTTGGAAGGCGGGAGAGATTCGCGTCTTTCTCGATGCAGAGGAAATTGGTCGGCAGTCCACGTTGCCGATTTGCTTCATGAACGGCCTCGTCGTAAACGACTCCCGGGCAATGCTCACTGCGGCCGAACATCGGCTTCACGAACTTCTCGAGTCCGAACTTGACGACAGTGCTGTCGTCGACCAAGAAGAACTTGTTGGCGCCGGTGACGATGCCGACGTCGACCTTCGCAATGTCGCGGAATCGCTTGACCGACGGGAGGCCCTTGGCCTTCTCGAACACGGCGAGTTCGGCCGGCTCCAGCAGGACCTTCATCCACTTCCCGTTCAGCACATCACCGCTAACGTACTTGGCGGCCTGAAACAGCTGCTCCGGGTCGCCGTTCAAGAACGAGTTGTCAGGGGCTGCGTGAACAGCGACGCCCTGTGAGGCTTCCGCCGGGTCCACCTTCTTCTCCACCATCAGGAGCACGGTTCCCTGCAGCGCGGCCTCGAAGAGCAACTCGTTCGGGTCGACCATCAGCACGCGCTTCGACTGCTGGAGAAGAAAAACCCGCAGGGAGCCCGCGTGCAGCACGTGCATCAGCTCGGAGGGGATGACCATGGCCAAGCGACCGCCGGGCGAGAGCAACGCCATGCAAGCAATCACGAACGGCACCCAGGCGTTGGTATGTTTCGTGAACGCCAACGAGAAGCGGTCGAACAGCTGTTCGGAGAGCTGCTGGTCTTCTTCGTCCAAATATTGGTAGCGGATGTACGGCGGGTTGCCAGTGACCGCGTCAAAAGATGCGCCTGCGTCGAGCTGCTCCTGAGCCCAACGCAAGAAATCCGCCTTCACTACGCGCGCGGCGCGCGTGTCCAGGCTTGTTGCGGCCTTTTGTGCCTTCGCCGCCTCACCGGCCAGTCTTTCGACACCAGTGACTTCGAGACTAGAGATGGCCAAGCCTTCGAGAGCGCGGATGAACGCCCCGTCGCCGCAACTTGGCTCGAGAAGGCTTCGGGGCCGCCCGCAAAGCACCCACCGCGACAGGAATCGTGCGATGTCGGGTGGCGTGTAGTACCCGCCCCGGAGTTTGTCTTCGGTTTCGTTCTCTTTGAAATTCATACACGCACGCCCTAATAACGGCAAGGCGGCACCGTTGCGGCCGCCGTGTGCTGTTTAGGCGCGGTGTTTATTCCCGCCTCTAAGGCCCCAGCAGAGACGCGCTCGCTCCGTCATGTGCATGAGTTTAGATGAACATGAACTCGCAGCCTTTGAAACGGGTCTGACAGTGTCTGTTTAGTGCGCAAGTACCCGATTTACGTCGCGGGTCTCCAGGCCCCCGCTTGGCAAAAAAACTGTATAGGCATACAGTTGCTCTACGAACGAACATTAGCCGGAGCAACGAAATGGCAGAAGCGGGCACGGACCGGGCGCACTTGGAAAAGCTGCGCACTTACTGGAAGCGGCATCACGCTTTCCCCTCCATGGCGCAGCTGTGCGAGGTAGTCGGGCTGTCGTCGACAGCTAGCGTCTTCGACTTGGTGACCCGGCTGAAGGAAGCCGGCTATGTCCAGCGCGTTGAGGGCCGGATTGCCCCGACCAGCTGCTTCTTCGCGCGGCCGCTGCTCGGAAAGGTGCGTGCCGGCTTGCCCGAGCCACGACCAGACGAGGATGATTTCGAGGTCCTCACCATTGAGGACTACCTGGTGCCGGACCCGAACAGGACCTTCTTAGCAAAGGTCAAAGGCGATTCCATGCGCGATGCCAGCCTGCTGGATGGCGACATGGCTGTGGTCCAGAAGAACTGCCCGACCAAGGTCGGAGACATCGTCGTCGCTGTCGTCGACGGCCAGGTCACCGTGAAGCCCCTGCGCCAGAAGCCGGACGGCCGGTTTTACCTGCAGCCCGCCAACTGCGCGTTCGAAGACATCTTGCCAGATGGTGAGCTCGAGATTCTCGGCGTCGTCGTGGGCCATTTCCGCAGCTATAGGAGGTGACCCACCTGAACACCTTCCGACCTGCACCGCGGCCGTAAGGCCCTCCACCTCCGCTGAGCGCGGCTCCTTTGAGAGCCGCTGGCACAGCTTTTCCCAATCTTTCGATAGCAGCCCGGGCGTGCCGGGCGCAAGGAGTAGGTATGTCTATTTGGACCATCGTGCGGGTTGAACACAGCTCGGACGTGACGCTCGAGTCTTGGGCTGTATTCGAAGTCCCCTTGCGCGGCTTCAAGCAGCCGTGGACCTGCCACTTGGCGGGTTTTTCATGTGAGCACGGGAGGGGCCACGTTTCCTCGCCAATCGAGTCGTTTGACCCCCTTACCGGCCAATGCGTCACCGGATGCCATCGTGTATACCGGTTGCGGGGACTCCCCGGACTTAGCGAGCACACAGCGTACGTGTGGCGCCGGTGGAAGCGCATCGCATACATCACGGAGCAGCGTGAAGTGACGAAGGAGGTCTTGGCCGAGCTGCAGGCAGCGCAGGCGGGAGGCGACGGTGGCGTGGCGGCTTGAACCCGTCCAACAGGAGCTGTCGAAGACCCTCGACGCCTGGTCCGTGTACTAGGTTCCGTTTGACGGAATGGAAGCCCCGTTCCCCAGGGCACTCCTCGTCTTCGCTGTCATCGACCCGCTGCTCGCGATCGTCGCTTGGCGACTTCTGTCAAAGGCAGACGCTGATGCGACCCTAGCCCCTAAGTCCAGTGATCGAGAGGCCTGACATGACGCTCCCTGACTTTCGCCAGCCCGCTTCGCAGTCTGTTCCCTGCAGGCGAGCTCGACCGTGAGCCGTCGATTTCCAAGCCGAAACTCGTAATACCCAACGCAAAACGGACATTTCTTGCATCTGATTCCGAAGCGTTTGGCAACCTGCCAATGGCTCCGCTGCCCATCAAAGCGCCTCCACCCGCCCCAAATCCCCCCGCTCCACCCATTCCCCAAACTCATCCGCCAGCTGCTGCGCCGCCGCCGCCGCAGCGTTCCACGCCTTCACCCGCGCCGCCAGGTCGTTGCCGTAGCGGGTGAAGTCGGTGCGGTCGGGCAGTTTGCGGTTGGGCAGCGTGTCCACCCAGGCCGGGTCGGGGGCGAGCACGATGGTGGTGTCGAGGAAAGGCGTTGCGCCGTGGCGCCATTTCAGGGCTTTGTCCAGCCAGCCGGGCACCACGGCCTGCTGAAAGTGCGGGTACAGCACCAGGCCGGCGCCGCCCTGCCCCGCAGCTTCACGGTAATCCAGGTGCAGGTGGTAGTCGGTGATGCCGCCGTCCCAGTAGGCGCCGGGCGGCGCGCCGGGGATGTCGTGCACCGCGCGCAGCACAAACGGGATGGAGCAGCTGGCCTGCAGCGCGGGCATGAAGTTGGCCTCGGTCAGGCCAATTCTCCGGGTGCGGTAGTCCTGGGTGCCGAACGGCAGCGCCGCGCCGCCGGATGAAAACACCACCCGCTCCAGCCAGGCGCCCATGGCCTTGCGGCGCACGGCGTTGGTGAAGAAGGCGCCGGCATAGCCCAGCGGGGTGCGCAGGCCGTGCTCGCGCGCCAGCACATGGCGCCCGCGTGAGGTGACGATGTGCAGGCGGTAACGCGGGTGGTTCAGCACCTCGCCAATGCGCCCGCCGTAGAAAGCCAACAGGCTTTCGCCGAAGCGCTCGCTCACGAAGTCGGCCGTGGGGCGTTTCTGGCCGGGCAGCAGTTCGTAGTGCTGGTGGATGTAGTCGTGCTCCAGCCGCTGAAAGGCGGCCACCGGGTCGGCCAGGCAGGCGGTGGCCATGCGCCAGGCGCCGATGGAGCCGCCCACCAGGTGCACCGGCTGACTGCTGCGGGCCAGCCAGTCGCCGAAGATAAAACGGTCCAGCGGGCCGAGGATCAGGCCTTTTGGGCCGCCAGCCGCGCCGGGGATGACGCCGATGTCCTGCGGGCGCAGGCCGTGTTGCTCGATATGGCGCCGGGCGGCGGGTCCGGCATGGATGCGCAGGGCTTTCATGGGCAGATTATGGCCAAAAATGCCGCATACCCAGCGTGGAAAGGTGATAGTTTGCTATCAAAACAAGACTGATTTGTACCCTGCCCGCCCCGCTCTCCGCTGCATTCACCGCCCCGGCTGGCGCAGCTTGGCAAAGGCCGAGGCCATGGCGGTGTTGCCGGCCGGCGCGGGGGCGGGCCGGCCGATGTTGCGCTGGCCGCGCGCGGCGCCTTCGAAGCGGTTCTCGCGGGGTGCGTCGCGGCGCGCCGGCGCCTCGCCCAGCTTCATCGTCAGGCTGATGCGCTTGCGCGCCACGTCCACCTCCAGCACCTTCACCTTGACGATGTCGCCGGTCTTCACCACCTCGCGCGCGTCGTTGACGAACTTGTTCGACAGCTGGCTCACGTGCACCAGGCCGTCCTGGTGCACGCCCAGGTCGACGAAGGCGCCGAACTGCGCCACGTTGCTGACCGTGCCTTCGAGCACCATG
>WBZM01003108.1_pt1 | contig 13233 bp, 10 predicted proteins | sample 5204271 | NCBI WGS metagenome assembly WBZM01 (sample SAMN12344346, study PRJNA552823) | activated sludge metagenome | biome: Activated sludge suspended growth; feature: Nitrification reactor; material: Wastewater; isolation source: activated sludge from nitrification reactor of wastewater...
CGTCGGTTCCGGCGTGGGCGTGGCCGCTTCGACGACAGCGACGCCCACCCCCAGGCGGTCGCCAAAGAGCAGCCCGTTGGGCGCGCGCAGCGACCAAAAGCCCTGATGCACACCCGGCGCGAGCGGTGCGACAAGGTCGACGGCTATGTCCACACTCGCCCCGGGCGCGACGCGCTCCGGGAGCGGCGTCGCCTGCCCGCTCATCCGGCCCGCGGGTGTATTGCCGCCGGCGGGCACGAGCAAGTAGCCGTTGTTCCACACGCACGTGCCGACGTTCTGGACGCGCCACACTTTCTGGAAGGCCTCGGCGGGGGCCACGGGCTGCGGGGCGCGCATATTGTCGTCGTCGAAGGTAATGTCTTCGACCAGGGTCATGGCGTCGATGCAACCGGAAGCGGGCAGGACGGCGCGGGCTGTCGGCTGCGGGGCGACTGGCGTCGGTTCCGGCGCGGGCAGGGCAGTCAACTCGGCCGCCGCCAGGTCCAGGTAGCGCGCCGCCAGATCGTCCAGCGCGCCCTCGGCTTCCAGCGCGGCCAGGGCCTCGTTTACCGGGTTGAGCAGCGTCGACCCTTTGGCCAAAGCGACGGCGAACCGCTCTTCGTTCAGATCGCGGCCGACGAGGGCCAGCTCGCCGTCAGCCGCGGCCGCCTCCAGCGGCAGCCGGTCGGCGATGAACACGTCGGCCCGCCCGGCGCGCAGGTCGGCGATGGCCTGCTCGGCCGAAGTATAGACCAGCAGGTTGGCCGCCGGCAGGATGCCCGTGTCGACGGCCGCGCCTTGCAGCCACGTCTGGAACACCGACCCGGCCTGCACGGCCACGCGCCACGGGGCCAGGTCTTCGACCTTGTTAACGAGGATGGGCGAATCGGCGCGGGCCAGCGCCGCGTCCTGGCTGATGTAGTAGACGCTGGAGAAATCGACCAGCCCCTGCCGCGCCTCGGAAACGGAGATGGCGGCGATGGCGGCATCGATCTGTCCCACCTGGAGCGCGCCGCCCAGGCCATCGAAAGCCATGTCGTTGAACTCGACGGCCACGCCCAGCCGCTCGCCGATGAGCCGGGCCAGAGCCACGTCGTAGCCGTCGAGTTGGAAGTCGTCGGTATAGTAGGCAAAGGGCGGGTAGTCGGCCGACGTGCCGACAACGAGCCGCCCCCGCTCGCGGACGGCGGCCCAGGCGTCGGCCGCGGGGCCGGGCGTGGGCTCGGGCGGCGCGACGGCTGTCGGAGCCAGGGTCGGCGTTGGCGCGCCGGCCGGCAGGCGCCCGCAGGCGATGAGTTGCAGGAGCAGCAGCGCGAGCGCCACCGCGGGGACGCAACGGTAGAGGCGGATAGTAGCAGCCATGGATCACCTCTTGAGAGCGAAGCCGTACCGCCCCATCAGGCCCGGGAGCGCGCCGCATGGCGCAGCGCGGGGCAACGCAAAAACGCAAGGGCGTCAGGAAAAGCCTGTCCCTTGTATCCCTGCGCTGGATGCGGCGCGGGTTGGCGCTCCGCGCCTGCGTCCTGAGGCGCGACGTGCGGGCTTTGTAGTCCAGCGCTGGCGCGCCTTCTTCCAGAACGCGCACCAGCGCCGGACTACCAACACCTCGGCGCAGCTCTCCGGCCGGCCGCCGGGTGGGCGTCAGGCCGTCAGTCGCGTCCCCTAGGCCGCCTTGACCTGCGCCGCCGCGTCGTCGGCTGCGTCAGCCGCCTGTTCGGCCGCTGTCTCGGCCCGGTCGGCCGCGGCCTCCACGCGCGCTTCAGCGTGGTCGCCCAACTCCTCGACACGCTCCTCGAACGTACCCTCGACCACCTTGTCCGCCAGCATGCGGTAGCCGACGTACAGCGGCACGATCTGGTACAGGGCGAACCAGGCCAGCAAGCCCGTAACCACCAACTTAATCATATTGAGGTTGGCGTTGATCTGGTTCCGCGTGTTTTCCAGCGAGGCGGCCGTCTGGTCGAGCACGCCGATGTACTGGTCCAGAAGCGGGATGTACTGCTCGACCGTCGTGTTGATGCCGGTGATGTTGCCCGACAGTTGGTCGACGTTGGCGCTGATGGCGCCCAGGTTCTGGGTTGCTGTGTTCAGGTTGGCCTGCATGCTCCGCAACTGGTCGGGCAAGTCCACAAGGCTGCCGCCGACCTGCAGCACGGCCTCGTCGAACGGCGTCTTCGGATTATAGTCAACGCCCAGGTCGAAACTAATCGGCACGCCCAGCACCGCGCGCTCGATCTTCAGGTCGCTAAGCTTCAGCAGCGTTGTGTCGATGGTTCCGGCAATGCCGGCCAGGTTGGGAATCGCGGCGTTCACGGCGTCCAGGCTGCCGGGGACTGTCTCCGTCGTCAGGCCGGTCACCTGTTCCAGCAGCGGCTGCGTGTCGGACAGGGTTGTCGCCAGGTTGGCGGTGGTGTCGGTGACAGTGGTCAGCGTGCCACCAACCTCATTAAGCGTGGCCTTCACGTTTTCAAGGCTGGCGGTGGTCGTGCCGACCGTCGTCCCCAACAGATCGACGGCCGAATTCAGGCCGCCAACGGTGACGTCGATGGCCTGGTTGGCAAAGTAGGCCCCGGCGCCGGCGATCAGCAGGCCAACAATGCCCACGATGAGCATCAGGATGCCGATGATTCGACGGAAGATGGACATGATGGTTCCTCCTTGGCGAGCGGGCCTGTGCCTGGCGCGATGAATGCGCCAACGCCGGCCGGAAACCGGACGAAGCCGGGGTGCTATCAACACTGCCCCGACTTCGCCGGTACTGGGCTTAGCGGCGCTGTTCGCGCAGCAGGTCGCGGATCTCGGCCAGCAGTTTTTCCTCGACGGTCGGGACCGGGACTGGCGGCGCGGCCGCGGGTTCGGCCTTCTTGCGGTTCAACGAGCGGATGATCAGGAACAACACGAAGGCGATTAACAGGAAGTTGACAATCGCCTGGATGAAGTTGCCGTAGGTGATCTGCGCGTCGCCCACAGTAATGGCCAGGGTCGTGAAATCGATGCCGCCCAGCAGCGCGCCGATGATCGGCATGATAATGTCGTTCACGAGCGAGTTGACGATGGCGGTGAAGGCCGCGCCGAGGATGACGGCGACAGCCAGGTCGATTACGTTACCGCGATTGATAAAATCTCGAAACTCCTTCAACATAATCTGAATACCTCCTTAACAGGTCGCCCGAAGGCGATACAAAGATAAGGCAGGCCGTTACCACGAGGGGCCGGCCCGCCGACAACACTACTTCGGCTCGTCCAGCAAGTCCATGAAGTCGGGGCCGCTGTCCTTTTTGGACGCCTTCTTCTTGCGCGGTTTAGTCGCCGTTTCGCTCGCGCCGGCGTTCGTCTTCTTGGCCCTCGTCTTCCTGGCCGATGCCTTCCTGGGGGCGGGCTGCGGCGAGCCGGCCTGTTCGGCCATGAGCCCCATCGCCTGTTGCAGGCCGGTAATGGCTTCATCCTCGCTGACGCCCATCTGGGCCGACAGGCGGGAAGCGACGCCGCTGGAGCGGATGAAATCGGGATCGTGCAGGCTATTCACGTCCACGCTGCGGCCGCTCTGCTTCTTGGCCGCCGCGGAGGTCAGCAGGCCGATCGCGCCCATCATGAGCATGTTCGCCATCTGCGGCGAGATGCCCAGTTTCTTGGCCAGCGTGTCGGCGAATGGCAAAGTCGCGCCGCCACCGCCGCCGAAGGTCGTCGGCGCGCCGCCGCCTAATAGGCCGCCGAGCAGCGCGCCCAGCCCGCCGCCCTGACTGGCTGGCGCGCCGCCACCGCCCAACAAGCCGCCGAGCAGACCGCCCAGATCGCCGCCGCCTGCCGGGCTGGCTGGCGCGCCGCCGCTGCCCATCAGACCGCCGAGCATCCCGGCGAGGTCGCCTTCGTCTTGCGCGGCCGGTGTTTCGCCGCCGCCCATTAGACCGCCTAAGAGCGCGCCTAGCCCGCCGCCACCGCCACCGCCGCCCAACAGGCTGCCGAGCAGATCAGCCGCGCCTTCGCGCTGCGCATCGGAGCCTTCGTCATTTGGCTCGCCCTGGGGCGACAACATATCCATGAAATCGTCTGCCATCGCGTTACACTCCTGGTGGATTGGTCAGATCGTAACCGGTTAAGATTCGAACGCCTCTGATCCCCTAGCGCGCCGTCAGTTGGACAACCGCCGACGCCGCCTCCAGCGTCTCACCGTTTAGCATGAAAGCGACGAGGCGATACTCGCCCGGCGCCACATCGCCGGCCACCTGCCAGCGGCCGCCGGCGTCCACCACCGCCGGCGCGCCAAAGGCCTGGCCGCTCAGAGACACGATAATCGTCCGCCCCGGCTCGCCTGTGCCGACGACGGTCAGGCTCGGGCCGACGAACGTCGCCGCGCCCGATGCGTCAATGACCGGGGGGCGCACGCCACCCGCCGGCGGGGGCAGCAGGAGGCTGTCGATCACGTGGATGAGGCCATTGGCGGCGGCCACGTCCGCGACGAGGACATTCGCCCCGTTGACAGTCAGGCCCTGCCCCTGCGGCACAATCGTCAGCGGCGGGCCGTTAACGGTGCTCGGCTGCACAACCGCCAGTTCGGCCGCCGTGTAGCGGCCGCGCATCATGTGGTACTGGAGGATAGTCGCCAGCGCCTGCGGGTTGGCGGACAGGCGATCGCGTATGCCCTGCGGAATGGCGGCAAACGCGTCGTCATTGGGGGCGAACAGGGTGTAGGTCTCCGCTCCGCTCAGCCCCGGCAACAACCCGGCTGCGTCCAACGCGGCGCGGAACGAAGCCAGTCCGGGCGTCGCGGCCAGCAAGCCGGCCAGCGAGTTGTCGGGCGTCGCGGCCGCTTCTGCCGTAACGCCGGCCACGCCGGCCACGACAACAAAGGGTCGCCCGCTGCTCAGCAGGTCGCCGGCGGCATCATAGCTGTTCAACTGGACGGCGTATTCTCCGGTCGGCAAATCCGTCGCCAGCGACCAGTTGCCGGCGGCGTCGACGACCGTCGTACCCACCGGCTGGCCGTCTACCACGACCTCGACCCGCGTTTCCGGCGCGCCCTGCCCGGTCCAGGTGAAGCCGCCGGCGGGGATCGCGACGGCCGTCGCGCCGGATGAAGACGGGACGCCGCCCCCGGGCGTGGTCAGGCTGGCCGGGCGCGGGCCGGGGGACACCGGCTCGGAACGGGTCGTTGTCCCCGCGGCGTCCGTTGTCTCCACAACGAGGTCGCCGGTAACGGCCGCGGCGGGCACGGGCAGCGCCCACGCGCCGCTGGCGTCGGCCGTCGCCGTGCCCACCGGCGCGCCGTTCGACAGGACGGTGACGGTTTCATTGGGGCCAACCAGGCCGCCAAGTTGCCAGACGCCGCCGACGGGGTCAAAGGACGGCTGGCCGAGCGGGCCGGTTGGGGCCGGCGTAGCCCCGGCGGCTGCCCCGCCCACCGTGAGCGTCAACGGCGCGGACTCGCTAACGACCGCGCCAACATTGTCAAGCGTTTGCACCACGATGGCGTACACGCCGCTTGGCAGGGCTACCTGGAGCGACCAGTTGCCCGCACTATCAGCGCTGGTTGTGCCGAGCGGCTGGTCGTCGCCGACCACGGCCACACGCGCGCGCGGTCCGGCCGTGCCGCTGAGGGTGATGAGGCCGGGCAACAATGGCCCGGACGGCGCGACAAGCGCCGGCGCAACCAGGGTCGGCGCGGGCAGGCTTTCCACCCCGCCGGCCGCGCCGCCTGTCTCGGCCGAGACTGTGCTTTCCGGCGCGACGACCCCGCCGGGTGGCGCACCCGCGCGGGTCACAACCCAGGCCAGAAAGAGCAGAACGAGCAGCAATAGCAGCACGCCCAGCTTCATCAAGTCATAGCGCCGCACTTCATCGGGCGAGTACTCGGGCGTCATGGCGCTGTGGTTCCCATCCCGGCCGCCAGTTCCGCCGCCCGCGCGATCCAGCCGGCGTAGTCGGGCGTGCGCATAGCCGGAGCGCGGCAGATCTCGGCCAGTCGCTCGGCCGGCGTGGCCGCCAGCGCGGCGTAGGTGCAGATACCGGCCTCATACAACCGCCGCTCGTAGATCTCGCCAATGCCGCCGAGGGCCTCGAAGTCATCGGGCGGCGTGCCGTCCCAGGCGCGGCCTTGCGAGTTGGACTCGACGGCCAGTTTCATAGCCGCGGCGCGGATCGCGGGGACGTCGACGCCAAAGGCCGGAGCGTCGAGGATGCGCTCCAGTTCCTCCGCGGCCAGCTCGGCCAGCTCCCAATAGCTGCCAATACCTGCGGCATAAAGCCGTTGCTCCAGAACGGAGCCGATGCCGGGCACGGCGGACAGGTCTTGCGGGCAAGACACAACGTAGGCTGCCACGGTCCGACGGCTGCGGCTCGGCACGCGCTTGCCGGTGGCGCGCAATTGGGCTTCTTCGATCCAGGCGGCGTAGTCGCCGCCGCGCGCGCCTGCGCCGCGCACGATCGCTTCCACGCGGTCCGGGGCGGCCGCGGCCAGATCAGCAAAGGTGGCGATGCCGGCCCCTCGCAACGCCGCCGACGAGCGCTCGCCCAGGCCGCGAATCAGGTTGAGGTTATCCCCCTCGCGCCGGAAAAGGCGGCTCTGCAAGTCGCTCAGCCCGGCCTGGTCGCCAGCGGCGGCCAGCCGCGCCTGGTCAATCCACTCGCCATAGTTAATGCGCCGCCAGGCCGGGGCGCTGATGATGTCCGCCAGCGTCGCCTCGTCCGTCGCCGCCAGGTCGGCAAAGGTGGCGATGCCCCGCTCGCGCAGCTTGCCGGCATAGACGGGACCGATGCCTTCCAGCACCGTCAGGTCATTGCCGGCAGCGACAGGCGCGCCGGCCAGGGCGACGGCCTCCGCCAGGCCCGCGAAGTCGTGGATGCCGTTCTCGTTCAACAGCCTGGCATACTTCGGACCGATGCCGCGAATACGAGTCAGGTCGTCGTGGTGGGTGACAACGGGTTCTGCTTGCCGCGTCGCCTCGGCCACCAAAGCCGCGCCCATGGTCGCCGGCAGGATAGGCGTCAGCTCGCGTGTGTCGAACACGTCGAGTTGTTGCGTGATCTCGCCGCCATCGGCCCTCGCTCGTCTGGCCCACGCCTCGACCAGCGTCGGCTCGACGCCGACTGTAACAGCCAGAGCCGTTGGCTCAGCCGCGGCCAGATCGGCGGTTGTGCGGACGCCGGCCAGGTGAAGGCGCTCCACCATATCGGCATCCATCCCCTCGAGGCTCATGAGTTCACTTTCGCCGGCCGGCGCCTCGGCGACAGTCATGCCGCCCGCGCCGCCACTGGCTTCCCCGCCGGTCGCGGTCCCGGCCGCGAACTCGTCCAGGGCGATGGCCATCTCGCGGTCGCCAACCAGAGCGAACTCTTCGGCGGGTTGGGCGGGTGCGGCATCCCAGCCGCCCTCGGCCGCGGCGACAACGGCCCCCTCAGGGCCACTCCCCGCGGCGGCCAATTGCTCGCGAAGCGCGGCGCGGTCGTCGTCGAGCGCGGCGAACTGCGCTTGCCACTGCTGTTCGTTCAGATTCAGCCGCCCCTGCCACTCCTCTTCGACGGCCGCCAGGCGCGCCTGATAGTCCTGCTCGGCCGCGGCCAGCCGGCCGTGCCACTCAGCTTCAACGGTCGCCCTGGCCGCCCCGTTTAGCTCGCCCTCTTCGCCGGCCTCGCGCCGCCAGAAAAGCCAATCAATGAGCCATTCGACCAGCCAGCCGACAATGATCCCCAGAATGAGACCGGTCCAGAAGTTCATGCAGCACCTCCCGCGACAGACTTTCCTTAACTGTAGTATAGCGTTTTTTGCAACCAGGCCGCACTATTGGACGAAACTGATTCTCCAAACCGGCCGCTCCCCGAGCGGGCTTCCGGGGTAAATACAAGGCATCTGTCGCTTGTGCCGGTTATTTCGTTAGCCCTATAATGCTTGCAGTGCAAGCGAAGTGCCCGGGAACCCACTCGGCGCAAAGGTCGTTGAAGCAAGGAGCGCAAAGCCGTATGTCCCCCCTGGTCGTATCCCGCACGCGTGGCCGCCGCATTTGGCCGCGCCTCGTTCCGCTTTTTCTTCTTCTGCTGTCTCTCGCCGTCCTGCCGGCTGCCTGGGCGCAGGAAACTTCGGGCGATGAACCCAACCCGCCCGATGCGGCGCTGGCCATGGAACCGGTCGTCCTCAGCGAATCGCGCGCGGGCGACGCCAAAACCGTCACCATTGAAGTCCCCATTGGGGCCGATACCTTCACCGCATCGGACCGCCCCACCACCAACTTCTCGACCGACAGTTTTCTGCGCGTTGGTTTCAACAAATCCGGTAACGGCGCGGAGCGAATTTTCCTGTACTTCCCCCTGGACAAGATTCCGGCCAACGCGACGATCCAGAGCGCCGTTCTGCGCGCCAACGTGGCCGGTTTTTCGCCCAACAACGACGCGCCGATGGGCCTGCTGGCCCGCTTTCTGATCACCTCGTGGAACCCCCCGACCATCACCTGGAGTAACACCAACCCGCAGTGGGGCGCGGAGATCGGCTTAGGGCAGGTCCCGGCGTCCACCGGGTGGGTGGAGGGCGACGTCACCGGACCCGTCCAGGATTGGGTGTCCGGCGTCCGGCCGAACTTCGGCATGATGCTCCAGGGTGATGAGTCGCCGGCCGCCGGCCGCGAGCGCGTTTTCTTCGCGCTGAATGCCCAGAATGGACTCTATCCGCGCCTGGTCGTCACCTACCAGATCGACACCATGCCGCCCACCTCGATTGTCAACCCGCTGCCGGTCTGGTCGCGGGCCACCTTTAACGTCTCGTGGACGGGCCAGGACAACCAGGGCGGTTCGGGAATCAAACATTATGACCTGCAAGCGCGGGCCAACGGCGGGCCGTGGCAGGCGTGGCTCAACGCCGCGACCGTGACCGCGGCCGATTTCAACGGCCAGGACGGCGTGTTGTACGAGTTTCGGGTGCGCGCCGTCGACCGGGCCAATAACGTCCAGGCATTCCCCAACAACCCGCAGGCCAATACGCGCGTCGACGCGACACCGCCCATCGCCACCGTCACCGCGCTGCCGCAATACACCTACAGCGACGCCTTCACCGTCCGCTGGGGCGGCGCCGACATCGGCGCCAACGGCCAGCCGGGCAGCGGCATCGTTCGCTACGATGTGGAGTATCAGGTCAATGGCGGCGCGTGGCAGCCGTTCAAGACGAACACGACCGACACGTCGGGCCAGGTGACGCAGGCGGCCCCCGGCGCGACCTACGGGTTCCGCGCTCGCGCCCGCGACCTCGTCGGCAACCAGCAGGCGTTTAGCGCCACTGCCCAGGCGCAAACGACCCTGTCGCTCGGCAATCCGACCGCGCGGATCATCCCGTTCATCAACGGCATCTCCCGGCAGGCGACCTTCCTCGTCCAGTGGACGGGCACGGCCGCGCCGGGGGCGGCCATCATGAATTACGACGTCGAGTCCCGCTTCAACAATGGCCCCTGGACGCCCTGGCACGACAGCTTCGCCGCCGCCAGCGCCCAGTTCACCGCCATTCAGGGCGATGGCGTCTACTCCTTCCGCGTGCGCGCCCGCGACAACGCCGGCCGCGTCAGCGACTGGGCCGAAGGCCCGGCCAACCGGATAGCCGTCGATACCGCCCCACCGTTCATCACCCCCCGCGTCTACGTCCCCATCAGCCCCAACAAGTAAGTACCCGAAACGACTGGCGATGATAACGGCCCCGGACAGCGACTTTGTCCGGGGCCGCTTTCCGGAGAAGGGGAACTTCTGCGCGGCCAGCGGCGTCCCATAAGAGAACGCCGCTGAAGGCGTACGCCCCGCGCCGGGATGCGGCGGGGGCCGCCTAACGAAATTGCGAAGAGGAGTCGATGAACAAGTACGGATGGTTCGCGCTGGTTGCATTGCTGTTGGCGCTTGTGGCTTGCAGCCCGACGGGCGGGCAGGAACAGGCCGCCGAGCCCACCGCGCCGGGCCAGGGAGAAGGCGAAGCGACGGGGAACGGGGCGAGCGCCCTTCAGGGGACGCGCTGGGTTCTGGTGTCCTATCGCGACGCCGCGGGCGAAATCGCCGACGCGCTGGCCGATCGGGAAGTGACGGCCGAGTTTGGAGCAGACGGCCAGATGGGCGGCAACGCCGGCTGCAATAGCTACTTCGCCGCTTACACCGTTGACGGCCGCGCGCTGACCATTGGCCAGGCTGGCTCGACGATGATGGCCTGCATGCCCGAAACGGTGATGCAGCAGGAAGCCGGCTTCCTGGCCGCTTTGCAGTCGGCCGCTACCTACGCCATTGCTGGCGATACGCTGACCCTCAGTGATGCTGCCGGCGACACCGCGCTCACCCTGCGGGCGACGCAGCCCGCCTCGCTGACGGGCGCCACCTGGGTAGCGACAAGCCTCAACAACGGCCGGCAAGCCGTGGTGTCGATAGCCGAAGGCGGCGTGGTCACCGCCACCTTCACCGAGGACGGCCAGCTGAACGGTTCGGCCGGGTGCAACAACTACATGACCGGCTATACCGTTGACGGCCAGGCCATCGCCATCGAACCGCCGGCTTCGACCCGCAAGCTATGCCCGGACGAAGCGGTGATGGCCCAGGAGGCGGCCTATTTTAGCCTGTTGCCGTCGGCGGCCAGCTGGCGCATCAGCGGGACAACGCTGGAACTGCGCGCGGCCGACGGGGCGCTCATCGCCTCCTTCGCCCCCCAGTAGGCCAGCATCCAACGCGTAGTCGCATCCAAAGTGGCCGGGGGCCAGGTTCTAGGGAAGATCGCTCTTCCCTAGAACCTGGTCCCTTCTTCTTTGCGTCCTGGCGTCCTTGCGTTTATTCTTCCTCCGCTTGTAACGGTAACCTAAGAGGAGCATGCAATGTCAGTCAAGTCCGATACCTGGATCCGCCAGATGGCGCTGGAACGCAAGATGATCGAGCCGTTCGTCGATGGTCAGGTGCGCGACGGCGTCATCTCCTATGGCCTGTCGTCCTACGGCTACGACATTCGGGTCAGCAACGAGTTCAAGATTTTCACCAACGTCCACTCGGCCGTCGTCGATCCGAAACACTTCAACCCGCTATCATTCGTGGATTACCACGGCGACATCTGCGTGATTCCGCCCAACTCCTTCGTGCTGGCGCAGACGGTTGAGTACTTTCGCATCCCGCGCGACGTGATCACCGTCTGCGTCGGGAAGAGCACTTATGCCCGCTGCGGTTTGATCGTCAACGTCACGCCGTTTGAGCCGGAATGGGAGGGCTTCGTCACGCTGGAAATCTCCAACACCACGCCATTGCCGGCGCGCATCTACGCCAACGAAGGCATTGCGCAGGTGTTGTTCTTCCAATCCGATCAGGTCTGCGAAGTCTCCTACGCCGACCGCAAAGGCAAGTATCAGGGGCAGCAAAGCATCATGCTGCCGCGCATCTAGCGTCAGGCGCAAACGGGCTCTTCGCGGTTGCCCCGCGAATTGCCGCTTTCCCTCCGCGTCGCTATAATGAACACTGCGGAGTGGAGGGCGCTTAGCTCAGTTGGTTAGAGCGCTTCGTTTACACCGAAGAAGTCGGGGGTTCGAGTCCCTCAGCGCCCATCTGGCCCTCGCGGGCGGTCTTTTCGTTTGGATGGCAAGCCATCTTGTGATAAAAAGCACAACTCTGTAATCATTGACCGCGGCCCTGGGCCGCAGAGGCGACTGCAAGACAAAGTACTGTTCTAAAGAGGCAGGAGAATAGCCATATGGCGAGTCAAGCGGCAACAGCCAACGCCGGACCTTCCGGGCTGTCGTCCGGCATCAGCCGGCGCGAGTTCCTCTATTACATCTGGGGCGCGTCGATCGCATTATTAAGCATGCAAGGCGCGGGATTATTGGTATGGTTTCTGATTCCCCGCTTTCGCGAAGGCGAGTTCGGCGGCTCGTTCACCATCGACGTTGCCGAGCTGCCGGCGGTCAATGACGCGCCGATCAACTTCGCCGACGGCCGCTTCTGGCTGGTCAACCTTGACTCCACCCAGCCGAACGAGCGCATGTACCAGGCCCCCGACGAGCCCAACCCCATCGTCGGCGTAGCCGCCATTTATAAGGTCTGCACTCATCTGGGCTGCATCTACTCCTGGACGCCGGCCAACAACCGATTCGAGTGCCCGTGCCACGGCTCTAAATACCGCCTCGACGGGCGGCGCGTCGAGTCCCCCGCCCCGCGCACGCTCGACCGCTTCCTGCTCCAGGCCATCGCCGACGATGAAGCGACCGTTCTGGGCGAAACCGAGCTCGTGGGTGACTTTTACGCCCCGCTGCCTTTGCCCGCGGGCACAGCCTTTCTGCGCGTTAACACCGGCAGCCGCAAGCAAGGCCCCTCCCAGCCGTTGCTGTGCGATTTCCAGGGGAACTGCCCGTAGGAGAATTAGGAATTAGGAATTAAGAATTAGGAATGAAGAGCGCGTCCGCGGCCCAACTCCTGATTCCCACTTCCTAATTCGCTGTTCCTGATTCGTAATTCCTAATTCGTAATTGTTTCTGAGGAGTTGTTATGGCTACATTCGTCGAACAAGTCCGCGAAATGGGGATCAAGCAGGCCGTCGTTACGAAAGCGGACGAGGTCGTCGAGCGCGTCACGGCGGGCATGAACATCAACGACGTGCGCGCGGCGCTGCGCGGTGATGAACCGCGCCGGCCGAACCCCCGGCTGCGGCCCCACGCCGACGGCTTCTGGCTCCACATCCGGCCCAGCTTCTATCACACCGGCGTTACCCACATCTACCCGACCTTCCGGTTGGGCTGGCTGTCCACGTTCATGCTCGTCTGGGAGACGATCACGGGCCTGATCCTGATGGTCTTCTATACGCCCAGCCCCCTGGCGGCCTATAGCAACATGTGGAACATCCTCGGCAATGTGCCGCTCGGCCAACTGTTCCGCAACATGCACCGTCTGGGCGCGGAGGTCATGGTGCTGGTGGTGGCCATGCACATGCTGCGAACGTTTATCACCGGCAGCTATAAAAAGCCGCGCCAGTTTACCTGGGCCACCGGCGTGTTGCTGTTGCTCTTCACAATCTTCCTGAGCTTCAGCGGCTACCTCTTGCCGTGGGACCAGCTGGCCTATTGGGCGCTGACCGTGTTCATCAGCGGCGGCGCGGCCGCGCCGGCTCCGGCTTTCGTCAACGACAACGTGCTCCTGATCCTGCAAGGCGGGCCGGCGCTGGGCGCCAACGGTTTGCTGCGCTGGTACTTGCTCCACGTCTTGCTGCTGCCGCTGCTGGCCGGCATCTTCTTCTTTGTCCACTACTACAAGGTCGTCCTCTACGGTATCTCGTTGCCC
>WBZM01003112.1_pt1 | contig 13217 bp, 13 predicted proteins | sample 5204271 | NCBI WGS metagenome assembly WBZM01 (sample SAMN12344346, study PRJNA552823) | activated sludge metagenome | biome: Activated sludge suspended growth; feature: Nitrification reactor; material: Wastewater; isolation source: activated sludge from nitrification reactor of wastewater...
GGCCTCAACCGACGCACGCCCCGGCACCCACAGCAGGCGGATGTCGCGCAGGCCGAGGTCGGCGTACTGCGCGTACGACGCCGTCGATTCCAGCTCGCGCGTGCGCAGCACGCCGTCGCCGAAGGGCACCGACTGGTCATCCACGCAATCGCCCAGCAGGCCGGGCACCACCAGCACCACGGTCTGCGCCCGCCGCTCGTCAAAGCGGCGGTCTATCTCGCCGAGCGCCGTCGGCACGTCGCGCACCGGCGCCGGGCCGGCATGCAGCCACGCCGCCGCATCGGCCGACGCATCGCTGGCGCGCAACTCGCGTTCGAACAGCGGCGCGAACGCCGCACGCGCATCGCGCACGCCGGCCGCACCGAGCGGCAGGTTCGCGCTGATCGGCGCCTCGGGCCGATAGCCCAGCATTGCCTGCGGCGCACAGCCGGCACCGGCCAGCGCAAGCAGCAGGACGGGCAGGTGCCGAACGTGGCGGCGTATCGCGGAGACGAAACGGTTCATGCCGAACTCAGTGTGGTTGCCCAAAGAAGGTGCCAGCCTGTCTGCGCCCGCGCAGGGCGCAAGCGTTGATTCGACGGACAACGATAACCATGCCATGCGCTTGACGCCATGCCCCCCGCACACGCATGGATAGGCATTTTTCAAGCCCCCCGGCCTGCGACCCGCATCGTGCGGCGATCTGCACGGTATCGTGCTGGAGAGCGCCTATCCATGCGCCTTTCAGCCTTGATCGTTCGGCATCTTCGGTGCAGTGCATTCCGAAGTTGGGAAAACAAAGTGAGCCTGGACGCTTAAATTCATGGTGAAGGGTTAGGCCGCAGCATCTGGGGTTGCATGATTGGCCGCCTGGGGGTTTGGCGCTGGTGAGTACATGGTGATCTGGAGCCGTAAGCAGAGGCGTGCAAGCTCGGCAATGGTGCTTGGTGATGCCAGCAACGCAAATGCATGAGGGCGGAATCCGGCCTGAAGCCCCGCGTTGACACAGCGATCCGTACAGGCGTGCCAGACAGCTCGCAGCTCTGAAGGAAGCGTGTCAAAAATTGAGGCATAGCGGGAGACAGCCTCGTCGAGGCTAGTCTCCGATGGTGACAGCTCAAGCCACAGAGTGTGTACCCCGTCTTCAACCGAGTCTCGCAGCGGGTTGACAGCATCCCCCATGTGCTCGAGCAGGAGGTGAAGGCTGCAGCAAGAAACTAGCTCGAGTTCCGCGCCTAAGCGGTGTGCTTCATCGAACTTCACTTCGCAATTTGCTCCGTAGAACGGTAAAACGGGGACAGACACAATGCCGTTAAGTTAGGCCGAAGTCACACGTAAAAAGGGGGATAGCCAACGATTTCTCACACTTTCCGCCTGACCGCCCCGAAGGGCGGGGAAAACAATCATGGTCCGTCCCCAGTATTGATCGCACTTTCCGTCTGACCGCCCCGAAGGACGGACGTGAAAACAACCGTGGTCCGTCCCCTGTAATCGGCACGTCCCCTGTAATCGGCACGGTAATCGGCAGTTCTCTACGTTAGGGCGCAGTCCTTTACGCATTTGCCTTGTCTTTTGTTCCAGGTAGCCTACGTCCGAGCTCAGCAGCTCCTTCCTTGAATGCGGCGCCAATGGCCTTTGCACCTACATCATTAAAGTGCCTTCCAGCGGCGGATCTCAAAAATCGGACGTAGCGCTTGATGTCTTCAGTTGAAAGTGAGTTATACATCCTTGCAAAGCCTGCCGCCGACATGGCGCTCAGTGAGACCAGTAACTGAGGACGCTGAGCATGAAGGGCCCGACGTAGATCGTCGGTGGACATTCTTGGAGCGTTTGGAGTGGCACTGGCGACCCCTTCGGCTGCCGCAACGGTAGTTTCAATTGTCATTTCCGCTACTGTCTCGGCGGCGCGCGACGCCTTGACCAGATCTTGTATTGCGGCTCTTCTAGGCTGCGCCATGGTCTGGAGTATTTCGTTGCCCAAACTCAGTTGTTGGCGAGGATCACCCGAGTCCGCGGCCGCCTCTTCCTCTAGCCTCGAGATCCTCTGGCCTAGCGGTTCGGCGAACCATTTGTTCAGCTCGGGAACTCGCTTTTCGTCAAGTTCTTTGGAGAGCACTCTCAGGCTCACTGATCTAAGGCGCTCGGGCGAGTAGGCTTCATCAAGAACCTTGGTGACCCGCTCAGTTTCCGAGGCACTCATTCCAGGCGCCGATTGAGACGCTCCAGCGAAGAAGCCGGTGCGAACTTGTAGTGCGAGGCCACCTAGCTGATTCCATAGCCCAGACTTGCGCATAAGTGCCTCGGCAGTTTGGGAGTCAGTTTCTGCCCGCGCAGATGCCACGAACAAGAAAAGGAGAAACACGTAAGCAAGAGACCTGACTCGTAGTACCACTTGAGACTCCCATCTGAAAGAGGTTGGACTTGCTCTGAATAGTCGTCACGACTGCGGGGTAAAAGCGGCGGGTAAAAGCGGGGCAGACCACAATTTCTCCAAGTCAGCTATGAACCAGCCGTTAGCTGAGTGCGTCAGATTAGACAGCCGGCCCATCTGAGTGTCCCGTCACGGCCGACCCGCGAAACTTTCGAACGACATACACACAGAAGGCGAAGAGTACGAGCATAAGTACTAGCAATTCACGGAACCAGAACAACACGAACTCTCCGATGCCAGGACGCTGCCCGCTAGGCCAGTCATACGTGACGAACCACGTCATCGCGCCAACGAGGAACGCAATACCCCCGACGAAAACCGCGATGTCGATTGAAGTCAGCTTGCGCTGGCTTTCAGCCGGCGAGGTCTGTACGTGCATTTTGACCTCACTCTAACAATGATGAGGGGCGACGGAGGATGGAAGCAACAGCTTGAATGCCCCCCTGTCGAATGGAATGTCATGCTTCATCGTTTGCCTTCATGTACTTGTGATGGTTTGCGATGTACTCGTCAAGATGCTCTTCGAGTATGGTCTGGTATTGCTCGACGAAGTACTTGATGGTCTCCGCACGCTTCGCTTGCATCTCTTTCCCGGTGTCCGACCAACACGCGGCGTTCCAGGCTTGGAATCTCGCGCAGCCGTACATGAAGGAGGCACTGACCTTGCCCCGGCCGACCTTGGCACAATGCTCGTTTGCCAAGTGGATGAAGCTATCGGCCCTCTCGAAAAAGGTGGGATCTTCGTTGAGGTCTATTGCCATTCCGCCTCCAGAATCCTTGCACACGCATCATCCCTCAGGCCAAACAGCGGAAAAGCCCGTTGCCCCAGCCCCGTTCCAATCGTCTCCGCCCCCGGCTGGCGCGCCACGAGGCGTCACCCGCCTCCCGCGCCGAAACCCGCCAGCACCGAATACGACAGCATACGAATGGCGGCGGCATCTGTCCATCGCGTCGCCCACGCGGCCGCCCGGCAGGGCGCTTGCTACGGTGTGCCATCAGGTGCTGCGCACGGGCGCGGCGCTGTCGGGCTTGTCGGCTCTGTCGGCAGGCGCTGTCGCGATTGTCGGTTTCGCTGCAGGGCGACGCGAAAGGGGGCGTTTCGGGATGGATGCTTACGACTGGCTGGCGCGCAATCGCGTGGTGCTGTGCCACTTCGACACGTACAGCGCGGCGCTGCTGTTTGCGCATTGGGACGGCACGCTGCTGGCGCCGGCGGCCCTGCCCGCCTCGGCCGCGCCGATGGCCGCACCGGACGATCCGGGCGTGGGGCACGATGGCGCGGCGGTGCGGCAGGCGGCCTGCGAGCGCTTCGGGCTGAACGCGGACGAGGTGGTGCGGCTCGACGATTTCGATGCCTGGATGCAGACGGCGGACGGCCCCGTGCGCGTGCATGCGCTGCGCTTCGATACCTTCGATGCACCCGGCGAGGCGATCGGGCCGCACGGCGGCACCTTCAGGCACCTGACGCAGTTGCGCGGCAGCCCGATGATCGAGCTGAACCTGCTGCGGCAGGTGTTCAACCTGATGGTCGGCGGCAGCCGCTAGCCCGGCAATTTCATGAGCCGCCCGCCTTTCGCACCCGCCTGTGCCCGAAAATGAAACAAGGCACAGCGCGGCGCCGCGCTGTGCCTTGTGTTCAAGCCCTGCCGGCCCGGGTGCGCCATTGCACGCGCCCTGCAGGCCATGCCGACCCGGGCGCGCCATTCCATGCGCGTTCCCGGGCGGTGCGTGCTCAGGTCACGACCGCCAGGAAGGCCGGGTTGAGCTTGCGGTCGTGGTAGAAGACGCCTGCACCGACGTTGTCGAAGGTCCAGGTGATCGGCTGCATGTCGGGATACCACTGGTAGCCGCCGCAGAAAGTTTCGAAACGGTTGCCTGAGGGATCGAAGGCGTAGATGGTGGTGCCGCGCGTGACGCCATGGCGTGTCGGGCCCATGTCGATCGAGACGCGGTTCATCGACATCAGGTCGGCGGCCTTGAGCACCTGTTCCCAGCTTTCGAGCAGGAAGCTCACATGGTGCAGCTTGCCGTCTTCCGGGTGACGCACAAAGGCGATGTCGTGCGCCTTGATCGAGCAGGTCAGCCAGATCGCGAGGTCGGTCTTGCCGTCTTCCATCAGGATGCGCTCGACCAGCGAGAAGCCGAGCACTTCTTCGAACAGCTTGCGCGTGGCATCGATGTCGCCGCCGTAGAGCAGGCAGTGGTCCATGCGCACCGGTGCGATGCCCTTGAGGTCGGGCACCCAGGTTTCCGGATTCACGTAGGGCATGCCGTTGCCGACGTCGGTCTTTTCGGCGTAGAGCTCGATCAGGTGGCCGGTGGGGATCTTGAAGCGCACGCGCTCGCCGGTGTGCAGCATCTCGCCGGCGGGAATGCGCTCGGTGGTCACGCCGTAGGCCTTGAGGTCGGCGTCGAGCTTTTCGAGCACGGCCTTGCTCTGCACCTTGAAGGCGAAGAAGTCGATGCCCGGGCGATCCGCCTGGCGAATCACCAGGCTGTTGTGGTCGCGCTCGTCCCAGGCCTTGAAGTACACGCGGCCCTGGTTGTCGCGCCCGGTCTCGAGCAGACCGAGCACGTTCTTGTAGAAGTTCACCCCCTGTTCGAGGTCCAGCACGCGGATGGCCGCGTGGCCCGGGCGCAACACGCCGGTCATGCTCATCTTCAACCCTCCTTTGTCGGTCAGCCGGCGACTGTGATCGCCGCGGTACCGGTTTTGCGAACGGCGTCCACCATCTTGCCGATGACCCGCAGGCGCAGGTCGCTGGTCGGCCAGATGCAGCACGCCAGAACCCGGTGCGCGTTCTCGTCGTCTTCGCTCACTTGCTCGCGACTCATGACGCGCTTCCGGTACGTTCCCTCGAGGACTTCCACCTTGCAGACGCCGCAGCCCCCCTGCCTGCAGCCGACCGGAATGCCCCTGTTGCCAAGGGCTTCCATGCCGCGCAGCACGGTCTGCTGGTCGGAGCAGTTGAAATTGACACTGCCCGCGCCGACTTCTTCGATGGTGATCCTGTAGGGCATTTCGCTCTCTGTCGGGGGAATTGCCTTGTCTCTCAGATCTTCCTGAACAGCGGGCTGCGCACCTGGTTGGCGGTGTCCGCTGCGGAGAAGAATTTCTCGGTATAGATATCGTTTTCGAACAGCCGGCCCTGCATCAGCGTGCTGATGCAGGCGTCGATCATCACCGGCGGGCCGCACAGGTAGGCCTTGTGCCCGCGGAAGTCGTTGTCGAAATGCGCCTTCGCCGCATCATGCACGAAGCCGCGGAAACCCGTCCAGCCGCTGCCTTCCGGCTCGCTCGACAGTGCGGGCACATAGGTGAAGTTGCCGTGCTTCGCGGCCAGCGCCTCGAACTCTTCGTGGTAGTAAAGCTCGTCGCGCGTGCGTGCGCCGTACACCAGCGTGATCGGCAAATCGCTGCCCGATTCCAGCAGGTCGAGGATCATCGAGCGCGGGCTCGACAGGCCGGAACCGCCCGCCATGAAGAGCGACGGTACGTTCGCCGACTTGCGCACGAAGAAACGCCCGTAGGGACCGGAAAGCCTGGCCGCGTCGCCCGCCTTGAGGTGCTCGTGGATCCACGTGGTGCCGCGCCCGCCCGGCACGATGCGGATGTTCAGCTCGATCTCGCCGTCCGCCGAGGGCGGATTGGCGAGCGAGAACGCGCGCGTCATGCCCGGCTCGGCGCCGATGTCGAGGTTGATGTACTGACCCGCCTGGAAGCGGATCGGCTTTTCGAGCTTGATGAACACGCCCTTGATGGTCGGCGTCAGGTTCTCGACCCGCGTCACCGTGCCTTCGAAGTCGCGCACCGGGATCGATTCCGCATCGGGATCCTCGTCGATCTCGGCCTCGATCGTCACGTCGCTTTCGAGCCGCGCGCAGCAGGCCAGCGTCTTGCGCTCCTCGCGCTCGAAATCCATCAGCGCAAAGGTGGAGGCTTCGCCGTGGTCGATTTCGCCATCCGTCACCTGCACCTTGCAGGTGGCGCACAGGCCGTGGCAACAGGCATGCGGCAGCCAGATGCCCGCCCGCAGGCAGGCATCCAGCATGGTCTGGCCGTCTTCGACCTCGATCGTTTCGCCCAGCGGCTCGATCGTCAACTGATAGCTCATCGCTTCAACCCCTCAGCTGCACGAGCCCTTGATGCCCGTCAGGCCAGGCGTGCGGAAGCGAACCACGTCCTTGTGACGCAGGCCGTTCTCCGCCAGCGACTTGGCGAAGTTCGGCGCCCACGGCTGACCGGACTTGAACCACTCCACCTTCGACCAGTCGATCTTCGCCCAGTCCGGGTGATAACCGAACGCGCCCGGCAGCACCTTCTCGATCACGTCGCCGAAACGCATCGCCGGCGGGAACGGAAACGCGAACGGCGCGCAGAACATCAGATGGTCTTCCCAGCCAACATAGAGCAACTGGTTGCCGTGGAAATTCTCCAAACGGTCCTTGTTCTCGCCGACGTATTCCTTGATAGCAGCAACACCCATCATCGCCTCCTCAGATGTTCTTCGTTGCCATGCCGCGCCAGGCTTCGAAGTTCTTCTGGTCCTCGGACCCTTCGAAATCGAGGTTGTCGCGGCCGACGGCCATGTTGTAGTAGTCGAGCACCGCGCCCAGGGCATCGAAGCCCGGCGCCGTCGGATCGACGCCCGGGTTGAAGCAGTTGCCCTGATAGATCTGGTGCACCGGCAGCCAGGACTGGATGTACTTCTCCGGCTCGTGATCGAAGATGTCCTTGCAGCCGTCCGAGCAGAAATGGTACTTGGTGCCCTTGTAGTCCGACTCGCGATAACAGATCTTGGTCGGGTCGCCCGGCTCGGTGAAGATCATCGGGATCTGGCAGGTCTGGCACAGCATGGGCAGCGTCTTGTTGTAGAAGCGGTTGCCCTTCTTCGCCTCTTCGCGCCAGTGTTCGAGGCGCGGACGGTAGTACTTGTCGAAGCTGTTCGGATACTTCGCCGAGAGCCAGTCCATCTCGTCGTCGGTCGGCGTCCACGAGTGGAAGTTGCACGCCGCGGCGTAGTTGTAGAACGTGCCCCAGGCCTGGTGCGAGATGTGGTCCTTGTCGAACGCGATCTGGTCGAGGAACTTGGGCGGGCGGATGCCGTAGCGCGCAAGGTCGTTGAACAGCGCGCCGCCGTTTTCCTCGAAGTAGATCTCCCAGGCTTCCTTCCAGCTCATCACGCGCTTGGGCAGCATGTAGTCCATCATCATGCCGACCAGCGTCAGCACGCGGTAGCCGCGCCACGCCCACTTGTCGATCCAGCGCTGCACGATCGGCACGTTGGCCGGATCCTGCTCGAGCATGAACTTGATGCATTCCAGGCCCAGCGTCATGTGGCGCGCTTCGTCGGACTGCGCCGAGAAGCCGAAGGTCATGGTGCCCATGTCGCCGTTGTAGGCCGCACCCGATACGAAGGGCACGAACAGCAGGTTGGTCAGCACGTATTCGAACGAGAAGCCGATCGCGATCATGAACTCGAACGGCCCGGCGGTGATCGCGTCGTCGAAGAACGAGCGCGGCACCGACAGGTACCAGACGCGCTGGATCATCGTCGTGTAGTCGTGGAAGCCGTTGTAGTACTTGTTGTAGTTCGACATCGCATGGATCTGCGTCTGCGAATGGCGAATCTCGTCGAGCGACTGCATCAGGCAGGCGACGCGCGTGCCGACGCCCGGGAACTGGCGGCCGACGCCGGCAAACCCGCGGTGCGCCATGTATTCGAGCGGGCTGATGCCGTTGAGGAACAGCTTGATCGCGTTGATGTAGCGCGCGTCGGTCACGTTGAGGTGTCCGTTGTTCTGCGCATAGGCATCGATGATGGCGTAGAGCTTCTTTTCCTTCTCCGCCTGGTATTTCCAGTAGGCGTCCATCGTCAGGCGGAAGGGGTCTTCCCACTTGCTCCAGTCGTGGATCTTGATGCCTTCGTACTCGGCCTGCGGGAACACCTTGTTCATCGGCTGATACGTGGTATCCCAGCCGAGGTCGCGCGTCATCAGCGCATAGCGTTCCTTGAGTCCCAGCTTCTTCTTGGCTACCTGCATGTCCATGTGCGTGTCTCCTGCGTGCGGTTCAGCTGTTCCAGCTGAGCGTAAGTTCGTCGTCGGTCTCGTCGAGGTTGCCCGAGAGCGAAATCAGGTTGATGTGCAGCTCCTGCAGATCGAACTCGCGGCCGAGCCGCTCTTCGATCGATTCGCGCTTGACGGTGAGCTTGCCCTCGGCGTCGATCTTGACCATGGCCGGTGCCTCGTTGAGCCTGGCGTGCGGGTTGTCCGCCATGATCGATTCGATGATCGGGCGCGTGTCGTCGTTGGTCTGCAGTGCGATGAATACGGTGGACATTCGGTTCTCCCCTCAGAGTGTGACGCCGGTCTTGCCGACGCGGGTGGCGAACTGCTGAACCAGGTCGTCGAGCGCGCCATCGGCACGGTCGCCGAGCGCGCGCTTCGCGATCGGCGCCACGGCTTCGAGCGCACGCGCGCGCCAGTGGTTGATCCATTGCGCGAGCAGCGCCTTGTTCTCGGGCGATTCGGCGGCGGCAACCTTGATCTGTGCGTCGGACCATTTGGCGGTTTCGCCGAACCACTCGCTCATGAACTGCGTGAGCATGGCGATCGCCGTGCCGCCGCGTGAGGAGAGGTCGTCATCGACGATGGTGTCGTACACCAGAGGGAACAGATAGCCGTCGAGCACCAGGTTCTGCGCCACAAAAAGCTCGAACCAGTCCTGCAGCACGAAGGTGTCTTCGACGTAGCGGCGCAGCGGCTGCCACATCGGGTCGTCGAGCCACGCCTGCTTGGCGGTCTGCAGCGCTTCGGGGTCGGCGAGCAGCAGGCCGATGCGCGTCAGGTACTGCGCAATGCCGAGCTGGTCCATCGACTGGTAGATGCACGGCTGGGTGATCGCCGTGCCGTAGCCGTAGGCGCAGATGAAGGCGTTGTTGGTGTTGCCGCCCCAGGCCACGTGACGCAGCGGCAGCAGCACGTCCAGCGCAGTCTGCTTGACGTCTTCCGGCAGCACCTCGGCCAGGCCGCGTGTTTCCACGAAGTCGAAGTTCGACTCGGCGGTGTCCTGCTGCCGCGCGCGCGCCATGGTGTACGTGCCGTAGTAGTACTGGCGCGGATCCTTGAGTGCGTACCAGTCCTTCATCACGAGTTTGGTACGCGATGGGTCGAAGATCTCGCGGTCCGGATCCCAGGTCGGGCGATAGTGGAAGTTGTGCGTCGCCTGCAGGTCGTAGGTGCCTTCCTGGTAGCGCGATGCAGGCTTGTCGCCGAAACGGCGCGCGATGTGGTCGAAGGTCTGGCGCAGGGGCTTGATCGATACCGTGCGCAGATCGATGTTGGACATACTCTCCTCCTGGTTGCGTTTCGTCGCGGATGCTGCCGCTTGCTGAAGTGGCTAGCGCGGCTTGTGATAGGTCGCCTGGTCGAGTCGCCAGGCGAGGCCGTCGTTCTCTGCGTCGGGTTGCTGCGGGTCGAGGCGGATCACGTCATTCACCCGGCAGAACTCTTCGAATGCCGGCTGGGTGAGGATCATCTCGACATAAAGCTCGGGTTCGCCGACCGCAAAGTCGAAGGCGACGAAACCGTCGGGGCGGATCTCCGACACGCGCACGAACTTGCGTGTCGGATCGAACTGGGGTTTGGTACCCGTCATGGAACGTCTCCTCACATCGTCTTTTCGTCGGTTCGACCGATCTTGGGATGCTGCCTTACCAACTTCCGTGCCACTTTCTCAAGCACCTGAAATGTCGACAATTTTTTGCTCCGCTGCTTTCGTTGCCGACATTTCGGGTGGGGCTCGCTTGATCATCTGATTCACCGCGCATTGCGGTGGTGACGATTTGGTGAACCCCGTCCCTGCCCCGCTGTTCGTATCAGGTAATCACGTTCAGGAAGGCTTCGTTCAATTTGCGGTCGTGATAGAAGATCGCCTTGCCGATGTCCTCGGCCTTCCAGGTGATGGTCGGCTTGTCCGGGTACGAGATGTAGCCGCCAGAGAACACTTCGTTGCGGTTGCCGGACGGGTCGAAGAAGTAGATCGTTTCGCCGCGCGTGATGCCGTGACGCGTCGGCCCGATATCGAGCGACACATCCTTCTTGGAAATGATGTCTGCAGCGCGCAGCACATCGCTCCAACCGTCGAGGATGAACGAACAGTGGTGGAACTTGCCCTTCTCGCCGTGGCGGATGAAGGCGATGTCGTGCGCCTTGTTCGAACAGGTGAGAAAGGCGCCGATCATCAGTTCGCCGGCCATCACCTGCTCGGCCAGCGTGAAGCCGAGCACCTCGCGGAACAACTTGACGCTGCCGTCGAGGTCGTCGCCATATACCAGGCAGTGATCGAAGCGCGTCGGCGCCATGCCCTTCAGTCCGTCCGGCCACGGATCGGGATTGACGTAGGGCATGCCGTTGCCAACCTTGTCCTTCTCGGCGAAGAGTTCCATCACGTGCCCGGTCGGCACCGTGAAGCGGAAGCGCTCGCCGCAGTGCAGCTGTTCACCGGCGGCAATCCACTTCATGTCCGTCGCGAGGCCCGAGGCTTCGACATCCTGCGCGAGCTTCTTCAGCGTGGCCACGCTGTCGACGCGCCAGCCCATGTAGTCCATGCCCGGCCGATCGGCCGTGCGCAGCACCACGCTGTGGTGATCATGTTCGTCCCACGCCTTGAAATACACGCGACCCTGTGCGTCGCGGCCTGTTTCGATGAGGCCGAGAACGTTGCCGTAATGGTTGACTGCCGCGTCCATGTCGAGCACGCGAAGTGCGACGTGGCCGGGCCGAAGTACGCCGGTGAGTGCCATCTTGTCTCCTGTTTGTAATGTGCCGCGTCTGCTGCATTGCACACAGACGCGTCCGTCCTTTTTCCTCCGCACTCGCCGGAACTCCACGCAGGATTCCCTCTGTTGGGTCGAATGCGGCACAGCCAGCATATACCAAGAACCGTGCCGGCCTCGATATTTTGCCAAAATCTCGACAAAATAGCGGCTTGCGGCGCGCCCGTTTATCCGCCCTCTCCGTTCGATTGATCAATTCATCATCTGCTCATCCCGCGAGTGATGAAATCATCTAGACTGCGTTCACCGCCCCATCGTCCGCCGCCCGCTGACCGCAACGGCCGGTGCCGAACTAGGACGGCGAAACACGAGACTTTCGGTGCGGTGCAGCATTCCGTCGGGATGTCCGGCGTCCACGCACACCGGAGCGACAGGAGACGTTGCATGGTGTCGTACAAGTACCCGCAGAACAACGACCTGCGGCGATTGGTCCGCTTCTCGTCCGAGGACGGACTGATCTGGCTGGCCGAGAACCGCATGCTGCTGCTGCATACGGCGGCGATGTCGGCGTTGCGCCGCGAACTGATCAAGTCGGTCGGCATCGAACAGGCGCGCCGCATCCTCACGCGCATGGGTTACGAATCGGGCATGCGTGACGCGGAACTCGCACGCAAGATCCGCCCCGATCAAAACGCGATCGAATCGTTTTTCGTCGGCCCCCAGCTGCACATGCTCGAGGGCAGCGTGCAGGTAACGCCGATCCGCCTCGAGATGGATGCGGTGAGTGGCCGGTTCGACGGCGAGTTCCTGTGGGAGAACTCGTGGGAGGCCGAATGCCACGAGCGGGAGTTCGGCCACGCCGACCAGCCGGTGTGCTGGATGCAGATCGGCTACGCGTCGGGCTACACCTCGGGCTTCATGGGCCGCTTCGTGCTGTTCAAGGAAGTCGAGTGCGCCGCCTGCGGCACCAACCACTGCCGCATCGTCGGCAAACCGGTCGAGGAATGGCCCGACGCCGAACGCTACACGCCCTATTACGAGGACCATCCCGACGCCGTTGTGACGCGCCTGCTCGAATTGCACAGCGAAGTCGACGTATTGCGCCATTCCATCATCGGGCAGCACGCGACGCCCAACCTGATTGGCGCCTCGCTCGGCTTCAAGCGCGCCTACGACCTGATCCTGCGTGCGGCCGGCACCACGGTAACCGTTCTGCTTCTTGGCGAGACCGGCGTCGGCAAGGAGCGCTTCGCGCGCGCCCTGCATCAGATGAGCCCGCGCAAGGACGGCCCCTTCGTCGCGGTGAACTGCGCGGCGATGCCGCACGACCTGATCGAATCGGAACTGTTCGGCGTCGAGAAAGGCGCCTACACCGGCGCGCACGCCTCGCGCGCCGGCAAGTTCGAACGCGCCGACGGCGGCACGCTGTTCCTCGATGAAATCGGCGAGATGCCGCTCAACGCCCAGGCGAAATTGCTGCGCGTACTGCAGGAAGGCGAGATCGAGCGCCTCGGCGACGAGCGCACGCGCAAGATCAACGTGCGCCTGGTCACCGCCACCAACGTCGACCTCGCGCAAGCGGTGAAGGACGGCCGCTTTCGCGCCGACCTGTACTACCGCCTCAATGTGTACCCGATCCAGATTCCACCGCTGCGCGAGCGCATTGCCGATATTCCGCCGCTGGTCGAGGGGATGGTGAAAAAATTCAACGCCATCCACGGCAAGCACGTGCAGGGCGTGACCGACCGCGGGCTCAAGGCGCTCAAGTCGCATTCCTGGCCGGGCAACATCCGCGAACTCGAGAACATGATCGAGCGCGGCGTGATCCTCGCGCCCCATGACGGCTGGATCGAGGCCAATCACCTCTTCACCACACTCGAGGAACTGCATGCCGAGGAAACCGGCATCGGCATGTCGGGCGCGCTCGAAGATCGCGGCGCCGCTGTCAGGCACGATGCGCTGGTCGACGCGGTGATGGGCTCCGGCCTCTCGCTCGACGCGCTCGAGGATCTGCTGCTCAAGGCCTC
>WBZM01003113.1_pt1 | contig 13214 bp, 18 predicted proteins | sample 5204271 | NCBI WGS metagenome assembly WBZM01 (sample SAMN12344346, study PRJNA552823) | activated sludge metagenome | biome: Activated sludge suspended growth; feature: Nitrification reactor; material: Wastewater; isolation source: activated sludge from nitrification reactor of wastewater...
GGCGCCACTACGTCGACAAGCCCCTCGCCTACCGCCACAGCGCCTTCGGCGTCGTCCAGGCCCGCGCCGGCGCCGTCATCCCCCGCGGACAGCTCAACCACCCCATGATCTTCCGCCGCGTCGTCGAGGCCGCCCAGCTCCAGGGCTTCCAGCTCCGCAACGCCCTCCGCAAGTACGACTGCTTCGACCACGAAACCGGCGACATCGTCCCCGGCGACCAGTACTGGCGCGTCCACCTCGACCGTCGCGTCTGGGCCCCGCACCGAGCGTGAAGAGAGGACTCCCCATGAACACCTACGTCGCCGTATCCGCCGAAGAGCTCCGCATCGCCAAAGAGCTCATCGAGATCGCTGTGGAGCCCATGATGATGGAGGCGTTGCCGCCCGACTTCCTGGAGGATGTCAGGCGGGAGCTGCTGAGGGAGCTGATCTGGACGGCGCGGGGGCGCGAGCAGATGGGGAAGGTTCTGGGCTCGTGGAGTTGAGAGGGGCCGAGCCGAAGCGGAGCGCTCTTCAGCCGGATCAGCCTCTACAGCAAGCAACCTCCCATGGGACCACGGATCGCCAGGGCTCGACCGCTGCAGGCAGAGGCTCATTGCTCACAGCAGTCAGAACGCTGTGGAAGAGATCAGTGTCTTAATCGCATCGATCGGAGAAATGCCAATCGTAATAAGCATACCCTCAGCGAGCTTCTCATCCTCAACGAGCGGATAGGGCCCCGTCGTCGTTCTCGCCGCGGAATGAACCGATGCATAGCTAAAGGACACATTGACCAACTCTTGCACCGCACCGAACACCAGCGTCGGATAGGGGACCCGAAGATTTGCCGCAACCACTTTCGCCTCAGTGCCACCACCGAAGTCTAGGTTGAGGTCCGACTCTGAATTGACCGTCACAAAAGCAATACCTGTACTCATCCATCCACCGAGATAGAAGAATCGCAGGCCGGCTTGAGCTTGCACGTTTACAGTCGTCTCGTTGATGGCGTCGCGGACCAGAGCCTTCGCCGTTCCCCAGCCCGGCTTACTGGCGGTCGGCAAAAGGAACAGCTTTCCTATCGGCAACGTCACTAGGACGTCGAAGCCGCACGTATACAATCCCTGGACCACCTCCTTCTTATTATTGGTATGGACCGCGTTGATACACCATCCGGTCTTGCATCGCTCACGGGCAAGAATTGCGGTAATATTGGGATAGATGTACCCACCAATCGCATCTTTCCTTGCATCAACGGAGCCTCCGTTCTCCCCATTAGCCTCATCTTTTGGTCTATTGGGAGCGCCATCGACCGGTGCCTTGGACGCGACTTTATCGGCGCTCGGCGGTGGATTGGGACTCTGACCGAGCGCGACACCCGAGCCGAGCAGGTTGAAAACCACGAACCACACGAATAGAGCAGCAGCGATGCGCATCGTTGACCTCCTGTCCACCCCCGCTCCGAGCCCGCCCCGAATCGTGGTGAGGATCGATCGAGGACCATGCCATAGATTGCTCGCTCCGGTCTGTTAAGAAAGCTGGCAAGCCGATCAGCTACGGACGGCCGTCTGCTGCGACCGCTTCCGTGCCCGGTCCCCCACTTCCGCATGCTTCAACTGGTCGTGGCCGAAGAATGTCGATTACGAAGCGGTTCCACCCACTTCGGGCTCCTCAAGAGCGCTCACTATCCCGATCGACAGGGTTCGCAGGACCAGCACGTGAAGAACCTCGCCCGTCAGGCCATCGTAAGAGACCGCAACGTCCGCTTCGCGACGGCAGCGGCATGCTCGCCGATCTCTACGGTCGTTAGTCACCTAGAACCGGTCTTTGCCCTCATGCATCTCGCGCGCTGCGCGCCTCCTGGCTTACAACTTGATCAGCTACGTGTAGGACAGACACCCACCATTGTCGACTCTGGCGGGGTGGGTGATACTCGGCGATCACCCATTCGGACCATCCTGCTGCCAGGGGGAGAGATGCCGCGTGAACCGTCGCAGAAGACCGTCGAGAGCTGGAACACCGAGATCGCCAAGAGCGGCATCAAGCGGCTGAAGGCACGAGTACTTCTCAAGGCATTCGGAGCCGAGCGCCGTGGGTCGGCCATCCTGGAGCGCATGCGCTCGTGGAGCCAGACGAACGGCCTCCACCTGAACGGCCTCGACTACGCGACCAGCCTGGATGACGTCGTGAGCTTGTCACGTCAGCCCATCAGGCGCATCGGCCGGCTTGTTGAGCTCGAGTCCGAGCTCACGACTCGATTCGAGGGGGAGATGGCTCCCAAGCTCGGCCTCGACGTCATCCGCAAGGAGTACAGTCCGCCCGAGACGCAGGACCGGTTCGACTTTCTGTGCCGTGACACGGTCGGTCGGCACGTGATCGTCGAGATCAAGCGTGGCGACGGCGAACGCCGGGCAGTCGAGCAGGTGCTTCGCTACATCCGCGTCTTCCGCGGGGACCCGAGCCACAAGCCGCAGGACCCTCGTGGGCTCATCATCACGGGGGAAGCGGACCTGGCCACCCGACGCGCCCTCCAGGAGCTCGAGCCGGGGTGCAAGATCGATTGGTGGCTGTACGGCCTCCGCGAGGACGACACCATCGCCCTCGAGCCCGAGGTTCTTCGTTGACCATCAGCCGCCTCGACGCCCTCTTCGCCAACCTCGACCGCTGGCGGCACCTTCCGAACTACCAGCTCGAACGGCGCGCCGACATCTTCTTCTCCCTGTACCTCGTCGACCTCCTGAGGGAGGTCACGGGCGTCGACCTCGAGGACACGATCGTCCCCGAGCTGCCGATCAAGCGCGACCTCATCTGGGCCGACCTTCCGACGGACAAGAGCGTGAAGGTCGACTACGTGCTCTTCGCGAAGGATCGGTCACGCGTGTTCTTCGTCGAGCTGAAGACCGACAACAACTCGCTCAACGAGAAGCAGAAGCTGTACCTCAGGAGGGCCCGTGAGCTGGGCTTCCCCAAGATCGTCGAGGGCCTCTGCTCGATCATCCGCAGCACCACCGCCCACCGGAAGTACCACCATCTCCTAAGCCTCCTCGGGGGCCTCGGCTACGTGACCATGCCGGCGGACATCCGCGAGTACCTCTACCCGCGGCCGCGACCCGGCCTCTCGGCTCGCCTCGAACAGATCGCGCCCTCAGCACTCGAGAGCACGATCGAAGTCGTCTACATCCAGCCGACCAAGACCGAAGGCGATCACGGCATCGACTTCGAGACGTTCGCGGAGTTCGTCGGCCGCCACGACGACCCGCTGAGCCGGACGTTCGCCACGCACCTTCGGAAGTGGCGGGACGCGGCGGGTGCGTGCGTCCCGCCGGGCTAGGCCCGCAGGTCCACGGTCAACGGAACGTGGTCGCTGTACGCCGACCACGCGTCGAAGGCCCCGATCTCCACTCGCGGTACCGCCTCGAGTGGAACGAAGAAGACGAGCGGGTCACCGGTCGTCGGCGCAGGCGTGATCTCCGCGCCCGTGTACGAGCGATCGGTGTGCGCGCACCATTTCCCGCAGGACTCCGGCCTGCGCAGCACCACCGCCCAGATGCATCGCGGCCGGCTCCTCACCTCGACGTCTCCCTACTTCACCCCTCGAACCGAGTACGCGGACGCCTCCTCGAGAGGGAGCTCTTCAGCGCTGAGATCGCGATGGACCGCGAAGAGCTTGTACGCCGGCATGCCGCGCGAGATGGCTCGACCCTCGCGCGGCCGAAACAGCACTGCGACGACATCACGCTCGCTCTCTCGGGCACGAAGCCAGACATCCGTGGCTTCGAGCTCGGGATACACCTCCTCGAGCGTGCGACGCGCGGCCGCGGCACCGCGCGCGTCTCGATAGCCGCGACCGAGCAGCTGCCGGAGCCATGTCAACACACGCTCATGGTACCCCGCCCACCGTTCGACTTCCTCCTCAACCTCGCCAACGCCCTGTGCCAAGCGCAAGAGCCGCCTCACAGCGTCGTCTCGATCTCGCGCGCGCCCACGAGCGAGGCGCGCTGGCGGCGCCCGTAGAACAGCCAGCACCAGCGCAGTCGAGGCGCGCCTCGGCAAGCTCGAGCCCACGACGCGCAGCGCACCGCTCACTCGCGAGGTCCTCGAACGCGCCCTCACCGCCGCAGGCGGTAACCAGGTCGCGGCCGCCCGCAGCCTCGGCATCTCGCGCGGACGGTTTCTGCGCGCGCTGCAGCGGGTACGGGGGTAGCGAGGCCGCTCGCGTCACTCCACGGCCCTCATCACACCGCGCCCTCACGCCGCGTCCTCCCCCAGCGCCTCGACCAACCGCGCGCGGTCGGCGTGCTCGAACTCGTCCCGGAGCTTCCAGAGCGGCGCGCCGGCCGGGACGCCACCGTACATCGAGCGCGCGAGCCGCACGGAGCGGTCCGCGTGGAATGGCGTCGCGGTCTGTCGCGCGATCTCGACGAGATCGCCGCTGCGCTTGGTCGCTCTCTCGCGCCACGCGCTCAGGTGGGCGCTGGCCGCGAGGTGGTCGCTCTTCTGGTTGTTGCACCGCGCATGCACGGCGACGAGGTTGTGCAAGCCGTCGTCGCCGCAACGGGACCACGGGAGAAAGTGGTCTACGTCCACGGCGGTGTTGAGCCTCTCGTCGCAGTAGAAGCAGCGCCCTTGTTGGAGCTCGATGAGCGGGGCGCGACAGGCAGAGAGGTCCTCGCGCTGGGGCTCGAAGAGGAACACCTCCAGGTCCTCGATCTTGTCGCCGTTGCACTGCGCGACGAACCGCGTCCACTCGCGCCGAATCAGGGGGCGGAGGAGCCCCGAAAGAGCGGCGAGCCGAACCTCGACGTCGGGCAGGAAGCAGAGGCGGTTGTCGAAGCCGCCGGATGGCGTGCCATGCCCACGGAGCGCCGCCTGGTACCGCCGAACCGGGCCGCGCGCGGGGCCTTCGCGCCATCGGATCGAATACAGAATCGCGAGCTCCTCACCACCGAGTCGCTGCAGGAGCGGGATCGGATAGCGGATGAGCACCCACTCGACCTCATCGATCAGATCTTCGAAGGCGGCGGCGTCGGCCAGCCTCGCGCGGTGCGGGGTCGTTGCCTGCCGTGGCGCGCGACCGCGGTGCTCCGCCACGAGGTCCGGGATGGATCGCTTCGGGCCCGAAAGCTGGCGGAGCACCCTTCCCGCATCCTTGTGCTGCTTCGTCTGCGGCCAATAGAGCTCGACGACGCGCTCGGCGACCTGGCGCGTGGTCACGCTTCCCGTCGGTCCCTCGCGCCGGCCGACGTTCTCCTGACAGAGGTCGATGAGCGCGAGGAGCAGCGCGTACTTGTACGTCGTGGTCGTGGACGCGCCGTGCAGCAGGTCCATCAGCCGCGCCGCGAGCGCGATGGTGGCGTCGCCTTCCGTCACCATTCCGAGCGCGCTCGAGCGGCCCGGCGGCGCAGGGTGAGGAGCGAGACCGCCGCGAGGAGCGGCGCGATCGACCCGGCGCCGAGATCGAGCATGGCGACGGAGCAGCCGTCGTCTTCGGGCTCGGGCTCGGACTCACCGGACTCCGGCTTCGGCTCCGGTTCCGGCTCGGGTTCGGGCTCCGGCTCAGGCTCGACGCATTTGCCAGCCTCGCACGTTCCCATCGTGCTGCCGTTCGAACACGCGGTCCCGTCCGTGACAGGCGCGCTCGCGCAGCAGGAGCCCGGCCCCTCGCAACCGAACACCCCTCCCGGCGAATTCGTCGTCCAGTACTGGCACGGGGGCAGGTAGCCACAGTAATCCGGCTGCACCATCGCCATCTCCACCGGTGTCAGCCCGGCGCGCTCCGCCCACGCCGCGAGCTCGCCCGGCATCACCGCGAGCATCTGCCCGATCGACGCGAAGTTGAGACGATCGCGCACACGCCCCGCGAGGTCGCCCGCGCCCGAGCGGATCATCAGCTCCGCGACCGCGCACGTGACGCCGCGATCGTCGATGAACGCGGGCGTCATCTCCTCGCTCACCACGTTGTGCGGGAAGACGCCGCGCTCCGCGTAGGCCTCGAGCTCCGCCAGCGTCGCCTCGCGTCGCGCCCGCGCTTCGGCGCTGAGCGCGGCGGTGCTCTGCGCGCGCAGCACAGCCAGCACCCATTCGAAGTGCGCACGGAGCCGATCCGTCTCGATGGCGTGGAAGGAAGCGTAAGCGGTCATGAGCCTCATCGTACGCGCCTGGCCGGTGGGGCGGAACGTCCGCGTCTGCCGCTGGCTCGCCCTGTGCGACCGACACGGCCCAGATGAGTTTCATCCCCACGTTCGCGGTCGCATGCTGGGCCACGCTCTGCCCCGGACGGCGACGACTCGGCTCATGAGGCGCTCGTAACTGTGCGAAACCTCGTCGGCGCAATCGTCGGGAAGCCACGCGATGCGACCCAGACGAGGCAGATGAACTTCATCCTGGCGTTCGCGGTCGCATGCGGCCGCGCCGGCGGGGGCGCCGCAGGGCGCGTAGCAATCAGCGCGATGGCCGGAAGCCGCACGCGACGAGGAGGGCGTCTTCCACCTCAGGCCAGCGGTCCTCCGGCAAGCGCGTGATGACCGGACCGAGGCGGCTCTTCTGCGCCAACGCAACGTGGTCGAAGTTCAGCGCACACGGGTGAGGCATCCCCGAGTCGACGCCCAACACCACCTCGCTCGCGATGCCGCGAATCGTCCGGGTCGCAGGGACCACGATGATCTCGTTGATGACGTCCACCACCTCGTCACGCGTCAAGAGGAGCACGGGCCGCCGCTTGTCGGGCAACGCGAAGGTGTACCAGCGGATCTCACCCCGCCGCACGAGGCTCGTCCCACCCCTCAGCTTCCCAGCCGAGGCCGTCCTCGTCGCTCCCGAGCTCCTCCGGGCTGACTGGATGGGCCCGGTACGCCGCCGCGTCGCCGGCCGGTGCGGCGAGTGCGAGCTTCGCAAGGCGCGTCCGCTCACCTTGGGAGAGCTTGAGGACGAGCGGGAGCAAGTCTTCGGCTCGCAGGGGCTGTGTCATCTCGAATCATCCTAGCAGAGGTTGCCCGTAACCCCAGGGCGACACGCTGCCCGGCGCGCAATCGGCCGCTGATCTACTTCAACTCGGCATCGTAGCCGCCGAGCTCTTCGGTGAGCCTGTCACCAACGCACAGCCCGACGCGACTTCCTAGCCATGACCGCCTACCGAGCTCCCGCGCAGACCGACTCCCCCGAGTCACCCAAGCCGCCGCCAAGGCCAACTCGAAAGCCTGGACTGGGCTGTATAGGCGGCGGCCTGCTCCTCACCGCCGCTGTCTGGGCCGTCCTCAAGGCATCCATCCTCACCTGCGCCGGCGGCCCGATCGCGTGTTTCGATCTCTCGGAGGGGCCGCTCGGCTACGTGCCGTATGCCATGCTGTTCTTCATCGGCGTCGCAGCCATCTTGCGAACGGTACGGTTCGATCCGCGGTGAGCCCGACCTACGAGCAGCCACCTCTGCACACGACGACCTCAGGCGGCGAGCCGGGCGAGCGTTGGGTGACAATCTGGTCCCGGCTGCCGATCGAGGCGCTCCCGAGCCTGTCGGACGCGAGCCGCAGCGTTGCGGCGCGCGTGGTGGCCCGGGACGTCGGGCCTATCGTCGTGGCCGGCACCGTCCTCAGGATCGTCGCGGACCTCGGCTGCAGCGATGGCGCACGTCAGAAGGAGGCCTGCGACGAGCAGCGGCGATGGCTGGGACCCACCGCTCCAGCGATCAGGAGGTGGAAGATTGATCCAATCCTCCGAATCCTGATCGCGGAATCACCGGATCCAGCGCGTCCCTGAGGCTCCGGGCGCGTCGTGGGACGCGTGAGTGCGCGAATCCTCGTGGCCGTCGGCTCACGGCGGCTCGATCTCGCGATCAGGACCGGTCGAATTGATTCAATCCTCCGCGTTGTGATCGCAAACGCTCGGCGTCATCCGGCCGGGCCTGCGGAGCCGCCCGTCGAACGGCGCGGCCCAGCCGGTGGCCCCCTTCCCGGAACATTTTCTGTCACCGGCGTCGTCCCCGTCGCGACTTTCTCTCGTAAGCCCGATGAACCGCCTGCGCCGCGCGACAGCCCCTCCTCCTTGTCCCTGACCTCCTGCGGAAAGCCCACCGAGCAGCCCCTCCGCAGCGCTGGACGACTTCGCCTCGTTGGCTAGCGCGCCGGCTACCCCGCTGCGCGAGGCCAGCCGACCCCCGCGACCCCGTCGTATTCCCGCCATCCCTCGCGCAGATCCTCATAGCCCCAGGCGCACAGCGGCAGCACCAGCTCACCCCGCGATACGCGCGCCGGGCCGGAGACGAACGAGTAGCTCTCGCCGTCGCACCGAGCCGTCACGATCGAGCCCCACGGCAATCCGGCTGCGTCCGCGGTGGGCAGCGCCGTCTTGAGCGTCGCGGCTCGCCCGAGCAGCTTCTTGTAGTCCTTGGGGGAGAGGTCGACGGTCACCTCGACCGGCTGCCCGCCCGGCCACTCGCCGGCGACGAGCGACACGCCGCGGGACCGAGCAGCGCCGACCAGCAAGTCGGCTACCACGCGCCGATGGCACTGCGGCGCAGCGCTCGTCCCGGGAAACTCGCACGCGCAGAAGAAGATGACGCGTTGGTTCTTCTCCCGCCGAGCCACGATCAGGTCGAGCAGCCGCTCGGCCGCGCGTGGCTCGACGATCTCGATCCCCGTCGCCCCCTCCGTGATGCGCTTGTTCCCGAGCTCGGGCATCCACAGGTACCGGTCGGGGCCTGCCAGCTTCTCGAACGCCTGCTCACGGAAGCCAGCGGCCCGCACGCTGCGCGAGACGCGAATGTCCACGAAGCAGGGCGGCGCGAAGCCACGCTTGGCCTCCACCTGCGCGGTCACGTCGAGCAGCAGCTCCGTGTTCGAGCCCCACCCCCAATAGCCGAACAAGAACGCTTCCACGCGGCGCACCTCGTGCGTGATGACGCGAGCGTAACGCGTGGAGCACCTGCGCGCGAGACCACGCCGTCTGCCGCCGCATCCCCGGTCGGAGCAGCTGCCCACCTCACGCACGTCGCCGACGCCCCCGGGCCGGCGGAGTCCCGCGTCGGGCGGCGCGCGCGGCCGGAGGGGCGGAACGTCCGCGTCAGCCGCTGGCTCGCCCATGCGACCGACACGGACCAGATGACATTCATCCCCAGGTTCGCGGTCGCATGCTGGGCCACGCTCTGCCCCGGACGGCGACGAGTCGGCGCGTGAGGCGCTCGCAACTGTGCGAAACCTCGTCGGAGCAATCGTCGGGAAGCCACGCGATGCGACCCAGACGAGGCAGATGACTTTCATCCGGGCGTTCGCGGTCGCATGCGGGCCACGCCGCCGCCGCGGGGGCACCGCGGGGCGCGCACCAATCAGCGCGGCGGCCGCATGCCGCACGCGATCAGGACCGGTCGGATTGATTCAATCCTCCGCGTTGTGATCGCAAACGCTCGGCGTCGGACGGAGGTGTCAACTCGAGCTCGTATCCGATCCAAGCCCCTCGGCCTCAGCCGTGATGTCCGGGTGCGCGCCCTCGTCCACCGGCGGGACCTCCACCCCCGCGACCTGCTCTACGAGGAGACTCATCACCGGGTGCGTGTGAAAGACGTCTTCCAGGTGCCCGCGGACGCACGCCATCGCGTCGGGCGGCAGCAAGTCCTCCAGCCCGCTCAGCGTGTCGTCGAGCGTCGCCTGGATAAAGGCCTCGAGCTTCTCTTCGTCTCGCATGGTGACATTGAAGCACCTCCCGACCGCGAGAAGAACCCACCGCGAGCACGTCGGGCCTCTCGGGCGGCCCTCGTCGGCCGCTGGCTGGCCGCATGCGACCGACACGGACCAGGCGTCGACTGCAGCATTCACGTGCCTACGGGTTCGACTCTTTGAGCCAGCCAATCACCGTTCCTTCAGGCAGCCTGAGCTTCGCCGGGCAGACCTCGATCGGGGCGAGGATGTCGCCGAAGGCGCAGGCCATGTCCTCGGGCCGGGAGGTCATCGGGTCGAATCGGCCGTCGTCGAGGAGAGCGGCGGACACGCTGATGTCCCAGAAGACGATCGTGCTCGTCTCGCCGGCAGGTGTGACGAGGACGACTGAGCTGTCGGAATCGGTGCCGAGCTTGTAGCCGGCGGCGACAGGCGAGGGGGTGATGTTCCGTGGGTGGCGTGTCACGAGCCCGCGCTCTTCCAGGTCGATGAGACCGATGTTGGTATCGAGGTAACGGCCGTCGAGGCTGAAGCGGACGTCCACCTGCAACGGCGCGAGCGACCCGAGCGGGATCACGAAGTCCTCGTCCTTTCCGGTTGCGTCCACCACGACGGCCTGCATCGACACCGGATTGAGCACCGATTGCGGTCCGGCGGCGCGCGCGAGCACGAAGACAGCGCGCCGCCCGCGAGGATCGAGCTGCACCGCCGGGGCGATCTCGGCCGTCCCGTCCGACGCGACGAGCCGCCAACCGGCCTGCGGGGCATACGACACGATGACTGCATCGTCATGCCCATCCGCCGCGCGAAAGGTGAGGCACTGGGCGACGCGTCCAGCGGGCACCCTCGCGGCGGGAACGGGCGCAGCGGGTGGTTCTGCGCACACGTGTTTGCCGTCCGCTGTGAAGGCGACGGCGCCACGTTCAAACGTCTTCGAGCTGCCGATGCGGCGATAGGTTCCGGCAGCGATGTCCAGGAGCGCAAAGTCGAAGACGGTGCCCGGCGTGCCACTCACGTGGCTCAAAGCAAGGCGCTTGCCGTCGCGGCTGAACATTCCGCGCGCGCCCATGACCGCCGGCACGCGCACGCTCCCAACCTCCTGGCCATCCACGGTATCGAGCACGGCGATGCGCTCGAAGACCTGCAGGTTGTCCACGCTGCCGTTGCGAGGAGAGACCATTGTCCAGATGGCCATTCGCTTCGCCAGCGGGTCGAGGGCGACAAGCGACTCGCTCCCGGCGAGCTCGATGACGACCTTCCCGGTCGGCACATCCCGAAGCGTGGCCTTGCCGCCATCTGCACCAAAAAGCCGAACCGTGCCATCGGTCTGATACAGGAGCTGCGCGTCCTTCGCCCCGGTCTCGAGCACGGTCTTCCCGGTCTCGGCGTCGAGCACGAACGCGCGATCGCCCCGGCGAGCGAGCACGTATCGGTCTGCGCGAGGCGGAACGTCGATCGAATCGAACTGCTCATCGAGCTCCGTGGCGTCAGGCTGGTGCAGCGTCACCTGCCCCTTGACCAATGAAAGCACGCGAGGCCCCACCTGGTGCAGCCCCTTGCCCGCGATTCGCAGCCCCGCGTCGCCGAGCGCAGCCACCTCGATTTGTCGACCATCGGGCAGGAGCAATGGATCGCCAAGCGGCGTGGGCCGGACGATCGCCGCGCGGCCCGCCTTCCCGGTCGCCGCCTCCAGGACCTTGAATACCCGCTCGAGCAGCGCCGTGCGCTCCGCGCCCTCCTTTCCTTTTGCTTCCGCCAGCAACGCCGAGGCGAGCGCGAGGGTCGCCTCCTCTTTGGGCGCGGGCGCACGCTCGGCATCGACTCGCTCGGGGATCGGTCGTGGTCGTACCGGAGCCGGCGACGGAGCCGTCGCCGCTGGCGTGCAGCCAGAGAGGGAGAGTGCAACCAACCCCAAGCGAAGCGCGCGCATCGAGCGGACGCTACCAGAGACTCGGGGCGAGGTGCCGCATCACGCTGTGTCGTCGGACACGATCGGCGTATGCTCCCGCCCGTGACCCAGGGGAAGATGCCGCCGGGGAAGCCCGCGGCCAAGCAGGGAGATGCGGTGGTCGGGACGGATAAGGCGACGATCCAGACCGCCTGCACGACCGTGTTCGCTGGCGGCAAGGCCGTCGCGCGCGCGGGGGACACGGCGATGACCTGCAACGACCCGGTGGACGCGCCGAACGGCACGGTGGTGGCGGCCTCCAGCGTGATGGTGGGTTGAGCATGCAGCCACGCACGTTCGAGCTGCAGCTCAAGGGCATCGACCTCGAGCTCCGGGTTGCTGCGCTCACCGGAAGAGAATCGCTGTCGGCCCCTTACCGTTTCGACCTCGACGTCGTGCTGCCGCCCGAGCTCGATCCCGAGAGCCTGCTCCGGCGAGACGCCCGCCTTTGGGGGCTCACGAAGGACGGCCCACCGGAGCTGCTCCAATGACGCACTCGGCCACTATGCTACCGAGATCCTCAAAACAGCTCGCACTCGGGATGAGCAGCTTGATTCACCTGACCTCCGTCGGATGCGATCAGCCAATGAAGAGCACGCCGGCGGCGTCTGCGGCAGTTACTGCAGAGCTCTCCGGGTCATCGAGCCTGAGCGCGCAGCCTATTCTGTCGTCTTCGGCGTCGAGCGCTGCGGCTCCGAAAGAGGCGCCAGCTCCGTCGCCTATTCCGGACATCCCGGGAGGTGAGTCTCCGAAGCCTACGCCAGAGGAGTGGGCAGCAGCACCCGCCGTCAATACTGGGGCCACAGGGTACGTTGCCCCGGACTGCATGGTCCGCGTGGTCCGCGAGTGGGTCGCACCGTTTTGCAAGGATGGCCATGCGTACGCAGGAATCACTTACAGAAACCTTGGCAGGCCAGGGGTGGATTGGTTCGAGGGGTGGGGAGCAACGGGCGTCCATTTCCGCCTGAGACCCGGCGAGGTTCAGCAGGTCTCTCTCGCCGTTGCCCACGCGACTCTCACAGCCGCTTGGCCGAAGGCATCCGCGAAGCCTATCTACCTTGCCGTCGAGCGAGTGTCGCCTGACCGCCAAGTCGGGGGCAATGTGATCCCCCTGCCAGTCGTCCCGACCGAAGACACGGTCCGCCCCGAGCCGGCGCTGTGGTACGGGGCGCCGCGGATCAACGACGCACCCGAGGGCGCACGCCCCGCAGAGTGCGCGATGCAGCTGCTGACGAACTGGGTGCGCGTATACTGTGTGAACAAGGACCTTACCTATCCGCGAGTCCACATCCCGACAAACCTGGGAGAGCTGAAGAAGGACTACTTCATCTTGGACGACACAAGCCGCTCCGAGCTTATCGTCCGCATCCGGCCCGGAGCCGACATGTCGGCGAACATCCAGTGGTACGAGGTGCAGGACGCGCGCTTTCGCGCACAGTGGCCTTCAGGGGCGGAGAAGCCGACCATCAGCCTGGAGCTCGTGCGATGAGCCCAGGCCGCCCCATCCTTGCCGTTCAAAGGTATCCGTTCGGCCAATCGCGTCGCTGCGCGACGCGGGTCGTGCGCGTATGACCGCGCGCGGAGGTGCGACGGATGGCGAAGCGGTCACGCGCGGCGTGGACGAAGCTCGTTCGTGAGTGGCGAGAG
>WBZM01003115.1_pt1 | contig 13205 bp, 9 predicted proteins | sample 5204271 | NCBI WGS metagenome assembly WBZM01 (sample SAMN12344346, study PRJNA552823) | activated sludge metagenome | biome: Activated sludge suspended growth; feature: Nitrification reactor; material: Wastewater; isolation source: activated sludge from nitrification reactor of wastewater treatment...
GTCGATCTGGACGTCGGCGCCGGAGAGATGGTCGTGCTCATGGGTCCATCGGGCTCGGGCAAGACGACGCTGCTGCGCATCGCTGCGGGCATCGACCGGCCCGAGCGGGGCATGCCGGTCGTCGACGGCGAGCACCTGTGGGTGCTGTCGGCGTCGCAGCTGGCCGAACTGCGACGGCGCAGCATCGGCTACGTCGAACAGCGCTGGAACCTTCTCGACTCGCTCACCGTGGTCGAGAACGTGGCCCTGCCCCTCGAGCTCGACGGCACCGGATCCCGCGAGGCCACCCGCGACGCCATGGCTGCGCTCGAGGACGTCGGCATCGCCGAGCTCGCCCGGCAGTTCCCGTCATCGCTGTCGGGTGGCGAGCAGCAGCGCGCCGCGGTCGCCCGGGCACTGGTCGGGACCCGTCACGTCCTGGTCGCGGACGAGCCGACCGGAGCGCTCGACGCCCTCACCGCCGAGGCGGTGATGCGCCTGATCCGCGGGCGCTGCGACCGCGACGGCACCGCCGTGCTGCTCGCCACCCACGACCCGGCCGTGGCCGGGTGGGCCGACCGGGTCGTCTACCTGCGGGAAGGTCAGCTCTCGGACCACGTCGCGCGGGCGGCCCGGTGAGCGCCGGGTCGATCAGCTCGACGCGGGCGCTGCTGCGTCGCTCTCGGCGTCTGGCGGTGCGCAGCCCGCTGCGCACGCTGTGGACCGGGCTTCTGGTGCTCGTCGCGGTCGCCGCGGGCGCCATGGTGATGTCGGCGGACTGGGGCCAGGTCGCCCGGTCGCGGTCCCCGGAGCGCAACCTGGGCGCGGCCGACGCGGTCTACCTGGTGTCGGACTGGCCGGCGGAGCAGACCCCGGCGCTGACCGACGCGCTCACCGCCGCACTTCCCGACGACTCGTCGGTTGCCGTCCAACAGGTCGTCTCCGGCCTCACCCTGACCGCAACGACTTCGACCGATGGCGGCGAGGACCTGTCCGGGCCCGCGGCATACGGCGCGGCGTACCAGGCCGACTGGTCGGCTCCGGAGCTCACCGGGGTGCTGCACGTGGTCGAGGGTCGCGCCCCCCGCGACGGTGAGGCGGTGCTCACTGCGGACACGGCGAGCACCCTCGGACTGGGCGTGGGTGATCACGTGCGGATCGACTTCTCCGCGGTTCCGCTGACGGTGGTCGGGGTCGGCACGATCGGCCCGCCCGACGAGGCCGGCGTGGTGCTGTCGGAGGGCCAACTCGTCCCGGCGGAGGGGTCGGCGGCGGTCAGCGCGATTCGCGTGTACGTGGACCTTCCGGCGGGGACCGAGCCGCCGCCCGCCGACGACATCTCGGCGGCCCTCGCCGCCGGCGCGGGGACGGTGTCGCCGACCTCGTCGATCGTCGGTCCGGTCACCCCGTCGATGCTGTCGCGTGCATCGACGGCGAAGCCGGACGCGTGGATGCTCGCGACCTCCGACCCGGGTGCGCCGCTGGCTCGCTCGGCGGGGTTGCTGGTCGCGGTGCTGGTCGTGGTCGGGGTCCTGGCCGGTGCCGCGTTCGGTCTGGGCGCCACCCGCCGGATGCGCGCCACCGGGCTCCTGGCCGCCAACGGCGCCGACGACGGACACCTGGTGACGGCCGCCGCGTCCGAGGCGCTGGTGGTGGCGCTGCCGGCCGCGGTCCTCGGCGTGGTCGTCGCCTGGGCGGCCCGAGGGCCGTGGATCCGGCTGCGGTTGCCGGGCTGGGCCTCGTCGGTCGACGCGACCCTCCCGTGGCCGTGGGCGCTGGCGGTGGTCGCTGCCGCGGTGCTCGCCTCGACCGTCGGTGCGGTCGCCTTCAGCCGCCCGATGCGCACCACGACGACCTCGGCGCTGCTCGACGGCCGCGGTCCGTCGACCGGGGCTGCGTCGGGCCGCGGTGGAGCGCCGCGACCGGTGCCCTGGTGGGGATGGGCGCTCGGGGCGCTGCTCCTGTGGTGGCTGGCCAGCAGCCTGCTCGGTGTGTTCACCCCCGGCGGGATGCTCGGCGGACTCGTGGTCCTGCCGGTGGTCGGGCTGTGGGTCGGGCTCGCACTGCTGGCGGTCCGGGTGGCCCGGGCGGTGCTGGGCCGCGACCCGCTCGGACGGCTGGTCGCCCGTGACCTTCGGCGTCGACGGATCTCGTCGACCGCCGCGGTCATGGTGGTGGCCACATGGGTCTTCATCGCCGTGGCCGGTACCGCCACCGACTGGGGCCGGACCGTCACGGTGACCGACGGCATGCCGTCGGTCACCACCGACTACTTCGTCGATCCGACGGCGGTGTCGACCACGGTCTGGTCGGGGGTGCCGTCCCCGTCCCCGACCACGATCCCGGGTGAGCCGGGGACGACTCCGACGGCGGTGCCGTCGAGCGACTCCCCGACGGTCCCGACCGACGGACCGACCGGCCAGGTGGTCGACACCGCCGTCGTGTACCGCCCGGCGGAGCGTTCGTCATCGGCGTGGTCCGGCACGTCCGGCTGGACGGTGAGAGGGGAGGGCGACAGCGGATCGGGGGAACCGGCCCCCGGCGCGCCCGCCGGGGGTGGCCAGCCGACCGGGCTCCCCGACGGCCTGGCGGCAGAGCTCGCGGCCGCCGGCCTGGAGACGACACCGGCGTCTCTCGGTCGTTGGACCGGGCCCTGTCCGGTGTGCCCCGACGGCTTCGTCCCCACGGTGCTCGTCCTCGACTCCGCGGCTGGGATCGGCCTGCCGTCGGCGACGGTCGCCCTGCTCGAGGCCGGCTTCGCCGTCACCCCCTTCAACGTCGCCGGCGTCGAGTCCCAGGCCGTGGCCGGCGTGCCGGTCCGCGTCGGTGACGTCCCCGGAGCGGCGCAGGCGGTGGTGTTGGCGTCATCGGTCGCCGAGCCGGTGGGGCTCACCGACGTCCAACCGGTGCTGGTCGGCTCCGCCGGAGGACTGGACGCCGAGCAGGCCGACGAGGTGGCCGCCATCGTGTCCACGGCGGGGCTCTGGGTCGACTCCGGATCGTGGACCCTGTCCGAGGCGTGGAACCGGGAGCAGTCCCTGCCGATCGGAGGGGATGCGGAGCCGACGTTGTGGCCCTGGTCGGTGGTGCTGGTCGCAGTCACGCTGCTGGTCACCGCCGCGCACCGACGAGAGCACGGCGAGGCGGCAGCCGTGCTGCGGGTGATCGGATCCACACCCCGGACCACCCGGCGCCTGGCTTCGCTGACCGCGGGCTCGCTCGCCGGTGTCGGCGTCGTCATGGGACTCACCCTCACCATCGTCGTCGTCGGAGCCGCCGCCGCCCAACGCCGGTACGGATCTGGTTGGGAGAGCGCGCGGTTCGACGGCCTGTGGAACCGCGAGGCGACCGCGCTGCTGGTCGCGTCGCTGCTCATCCCGGTCGTGGTCGCGCTGCTGGCCCGGCTGATCCCTCCGGCCCGTCCACGCCGAGGTTGGGAGGGCGCGGCGCCTGCGTGAGCGCGGTCGCTACGATCGCCGGTCGTGCGAGTTCTGGTGACCGGGGCGACGGGGTTCGTGGGATCGCACGCCGTGGCCGAGATGCTCTCCGCCGGCCACGACGTGCGCTGCCTCGTCCGCGACCCCTCCCGGCTCGACGGCGCGCTCAGCTCGACCGACCGGGAACGGGTCGACGTGGCGGTCGGCGACGTGCTCGACGCCGCCTCGGTCCGTCGGGCGCTCGACGGCTGCGACGCCGTGCTGCACGCAGCGGGCGCGGTCGGGGTGTCCCGAGCGCACTCGGGCTCGCGCGACGTCAACGTCGAGGGGACCACCCACGTGATCGGCCAGGCGGCGGCCGCGGGGTGCGACCCGATCCTGTACACCTCGTCGATCGTGGTGCTCGACGACTCGGTGCCGACCATGACCGCGGAGACGCCGCTCGGAGCGCCGTCGGGTCCGTACGGCCGATCGAAGCGCGACGCCGAGCTCGTCGCACGCCACCACCAGGCAGCGGGTGACCCGGTCGTGAGCTTCTACGTCGGCGGGGTGTTCGGGCCCGAGTGCCCCGACGTCGCGTCGGGCATGTCGGGCATCGTCGGCGCGGTCAACCAGGCGATGCCGATCCCTCACGGCGGCATCGGCACCATCGACGTCCGCGACCTGGCCCGACTTCTGACCGCCGCCCTCGAGTCGGGGCGGGGACCGCGTCGGTTCATGGTCGGCGGCCAGTTCCTGAGCTGGGACGCCTGGTCGACGCTGCTGGGCGAGGTCACCGGTCGACCCATCCGTCGCATCCCGATGCCGTCGATCGTGATCCGCTCGTCGGGCCGGGCGCTCGACCTGCTCAAGCGGGTGCGGGACTTCGACTACCCGCTCACCCACGAGGCCGCGGTGCAGATGACGTCGTCACCGCGCTGCGACGACCGGGTCACCCTCGACCAGCTCGGTGTCGACGTCCGTCCGGTCGCCGACACGATGGCCGACAGCGTGCGGTGGCTCATCGCCGAGGGTCACATCGACGCGTCCCGGGCGCCGGCACTCGTCCCCTGACCGACCGGCCGGAACCCGGCGCGCGCAGGGCCGACGAGTTGGTGAGGCGGTGAGCCCGCCGGTCAGGGGGTGCGGGTGAGGAGCAGCTGCAGCTCCAGCACGCCGTGGTCGTCGACCGACAGCACGATCGGCGCAGAGGGGACGGTGACGCCGTAGTCGGAGAACGTCACGTCGAGCGAGCCGACGACGACCACGGTCCCGTCGACCAGCCTGGCCTGCAGCGGGAACTCGACTGCCCTGGTCACCCCGTTGATGGTCAGGTCTCCCTTGGCGGTAGCGGTGACCTCGGACCCGTCGGCCGCGTCAGCTCCGAGGTCGATGGGGGCGGTGAGCGTGAAGGTGGCGGTCGGGTTCTGCCCGGTGTTGAGCGCCTCCTGCACGCGGCGGTCCCGGCGTGACTCGTTGGTGGTGATCGTGGTCATGTCGACGGTGAAGGTCGCGTCGGTCACCTCGGTCCCGGCGATGGTCATCGACCCGGTCACCGCGTTGGTGCGACCGACCGCCTCCGCGGCACCGATCGAGGCCAGCTCCTCGGACACGCGGAAGCCGACGAAGGTGCCGGTCGCCGACTCGTAGTCGAACTCACCGGTGCTGGTGTCGGCGGTCCAGCTCCCGTCGATGCCCGTGGGCGCCGCCCCGCCCGGCGCGGTGCTCGACGATCCGCCCGGGGTGGAGCCGGTGGTCGACACGCCCTCTGCCGCGGTGTCGAGGTCGACCTCGTCGGGGGCGTCGTCGCGCAGGAACCAGTACAGCCCGCCACCGACGAGCGCGAGCATGGCGACGACGACGACGGCGGAGACGGTCCTGGTCCGGTTCGACATGCGGGCATCGTAGGGAGCGGTGCCGGACGGCGGCGGTCGGGTGATCGTGACCTTCGACCGTGACGACGGTGGGTGGTCCGGCGTGGGGAGGGGTCTGGTAGAACCGGGCCGATCGGGGGGACCGACCGACCCAGGGGGACGCCGCAGTGAGCATCGACTTCAGCCTGACACCGGAGATCGAGGAGATCCGGAGTCGGGTCCGGGCCTTCATCGACGACGTGGTGAAGCCGACCGAGGCCCGCATCCAGTCCGAGGGCCTCGAGCACAACGACCGCGACGCCTACCTCCACGCGCTGCTCGACATGCGCAAGCAGGCCTACGACTCCGGGCTGTGGCTCCCGCACATGCCGGCCGAGTGGGGCGGCATGGGGCTCGGCCACGTCGAACTGGCCATGGTGCAGGCCGAAGCGGCCAAGAGCTACTACGGCCCGTGGGTCCTCAACTGCCAGGCGCCGGACGAGGGCAACATGCACACGTTGCTGCACTGGGCGACCGACGAGCAGAAGCAGAGGTACCTCAAGCCGCTGTGCGACGGTCGGGCGTGGTCGTGCTTCGCCATGACCGAACCCGAGGTCGCCGGGTCGGATCCGACCCTCATCCGCACCCACGCCTACCAGGACGGCGAGGAATGGGTGATCAACGGCCACAAGTGGTTCATCTCCAACGCCCACCGGGCCAACTTCGCCATCCTGATCGCCCGCACCGAGGACGACCCCGACTTGCCGCAGGCGGCCAACACGGCGTTCCTCGTCGACATCCCGTCGGAGGGCTGGACCGAGGTCCGCCAGATCGAGACCATGCACGGCTCGACGGGTCACTCCGAGATCGTCATCGAGGACCTGCGCGTGCACGAGTCCCAGATGCTCGGCGGCCGCGGTCAGGGCCACCTGCTCGGTCAGTACCGGCTGGGACCGGCCCGCCTCGCGCACTGCATGCGCTGGATCGCGCAGGCCGAAACCGCGCTCGACATGATGGTCGACCGGTCCCTCAACCGCTTCGCCCACGGGTCGCTGCTGGCCGAGAAGCAGGGGATCCAGTGGATGATCGCTGACTCCACCATGGAGCTGTACCAGGCCAAGCTGATGGTGCTGCACGCCGCGTACCGGATCGACAACGGGCTCGAGTTCAAGTCCGAGGTGTCGATGGCGAAGCACTTCGTGGCCAACATGTTGAACCGGGTGATCGACCGCTCGATCCAGGTCCACGGCGCCCTCGGCTACTCGACCGACACCCCGCTCGCGCACATGTACCAGCACGCCCGCTGGGCGCGGTTCGCCGACGGGGCCGACGAGGTGCACCAGATGCGCATCGCCCAGCGGACGATCGCGGCGTACAAGGACTCCGGCTCCACGGCCTTGGCCACCGGCGACCTCCCGATCTGACCCACCATCCCGTTCTGTAGTGCGAGATCCAGGTGAACACCTGGATCTCGCACTACAGAACGGGTTTCGGGGTGACCGGCGCGACCGATGCCGTGAGCGGCAGGCTGGGATCCGACAGAAACAGCCGTCCCCGGCGGGGACCCGTGCGGGGACCGCGCAGGGGAGGCGCACATGTCCACACCCACCGTCCGGACCCACCAGTTGCGAACAGCGCGTGCAGGTCGCGGCGCGACGACCGACCTCGGCGCCTTCGTCACGGCCCTGATCGGCGACGACCCCCCGGTCAGGATCGAGCTGTTCGACGGCTCGGCGCTCGGGCCACCCCGCTCCGACGTGCCCGCAACCGTGCAGGTCCGCTCCCGCGACGCCCTCCGGCGGATGGTCACCTCGCCCGGAGAGCTCGGCCTGGCCCGCGCCTACGTCGCCGGTGACATCGACATCGACGGCGACATCTACGCAGTGCTCGGACTCCGCGACCGCCTGCCCCGCGTCCGGCTCACCCCCCGGTTGTGGGCCGACGCGGTCCGCCTCCTGCGACCGTCGGATCTCGTTCCGCTCCCGCCGCCGCCCGAGGAGGCCCGTCCGGGGGCGGCGGCAGAGCTGAGGTCCCGGCTAGGCCGCGGACACACGCGGGAGACGGACGCCGCGTCGATCCACCACCACTACGACGTGTCCAACGACTTCTACGAGCTCGTGCTCGGTCCGGCCATGGTGTACTCGTGTGCCCTCTGGGACGAGGACCGCAAGCGGCGGGGCGCCGAGGCCCTGGCGTTCGCCCAGGACGCCAAGATGGAGCTGATCTGCCAGAAGCTCGCCCTTCGACCCGGTCTGCGGTTGCTCGACATCGGATGCGGCTGGGGGTCCCTCGTTCGACACGCCGCCCGGCACCACGGGGTCCACGCGGTCGGGATCACCATCTCCGCCGAGCAGGCCGCCTGGGCACAGGCGCGGGTGGAGGCCGACGGGTTGGCGGACCGGGTCGAGATCCGGGTGCAGGACTACCGGGACATCCACGACGGGCCCTTCGACGCGGTGAGCTCGGTCGGGATGTTCGAACACGTCGGGCTGGCCCGGCTCGCTGAGTACTTCGAGCAGGTCCACGCCCTGACCGCGCCCCGAGGACGGTTCGTCAACCACGCCATCAGCCGTCCTGCGGGACACGCTCCGGCGATCGCCCGGCGCAGCTTCGTCCAGCGCTACGTGTTTCCCGACGGCGAGCTGCACGAGGTCGGCTCGGTCATCACCGCCATGCAGGCCGCCGGCTTCGAGGCCCGCCACATGGAGGACCTCCGCGAGCACTACGCGCTCACGCTGCGGGCCTGGGTGGCGAACCTGGAGCAGAACTGGGACCGGGCCGTCGCCGACGTTGGCGTCAACCGGGCCCGGGTGTGGCGGCTGTACATGGCCGGATCCGCGCTCGGCTTCGAGCAGGGCCGCATCGGGATCAACCAGGTGCTCGGGTTGCGCGACCCGGACCAGGCGCACTTCCCCCTCCGCCCCGACTGGGCGGCCGACCCCGCGCCACCGACCCGTTCTGTAGTGCGAGATCCACACGAACGCATGGATGTCGCACTACAGAACACGATGGGGCGGGACCGCTGAGCTCCGGAGCTGCTCAATCGGTGGGCTTGCGGGCGCGGCTCGGCGCCACCCGGGGCGGCTCGCCCGGCATCTTGGGGTAGACCGGCGGCCAGGGCGCGTCCATCAACCCGCGCTCACGGTCCGCCTCGGCCATGGCCAAGAGGGGCTCCAGCGACTGGGGGGTCGTGTGCATCGGCTCCCACGGATCCCCCCGCGAGGCCACGAGACCGGGGACCGTCGCAACGGTCAGCTCATCAGGGTGGACATCCGCGACCTCGTCCCAGCTCAGCGGGGTCGACACCGGCGCCATCGAACGGGCCCGCACCGACCACGCGCCGAACACCGTCTTGTGCGGGGCGTTCTGGTTGAAATCGACGAAGACCCTCTCGCCGCGCTCCTCCTTCCACCACGCGTCGGTGATGAGGTCGGAGCGGCGGCGGGCCAGCTCCCGGGCGACCGCCACTGCGGCTGCCCGCACCTCGATCGCCCCCCATCGTGGTTCCAGACCCAGGTACACGTGCAGCCCGCGGTTGCCGGTCGTCTTGGGGTAGCCGACCAGGCCGAGCTCGTCGAGAAGATCCTTCAACACGAACGCCGCGGACCGGATGTGCTCGAAGCGGATCCCCGGTGACGGATCGAGGTCGATGCGCAGCTCGTCGACGCGTTCGGGGTCGGCCGCGAGGGACGGCCACACGTGGAACCCCAGGCACCCCAGGTTCACGGCCCACACCACGTGCGCCAGGTCTGCGATCACCAGCGCCTCGGAGCGGGTCCCGTTGGGCGTGGAGACGATCGAGGTCTCCAGCCAGTCGGGGCGTGAGGCGGGCACCCGCTTCTGGAAGAAGCTGTTGCCGTCGACCCCGTCCGGGAAGCGCTGCATCAGCACCGGGCGACCGCCCATCGCCCGCATCACCGGCTCGCCGACCGTCAGGTAGTAGTCGACCAGGCCCACCTTGGTGACACCGGGATCGGGGAAGAAGACCTTGTCCGGGCTGGTGACCCGCACGAACCGTCCAGCCACCTCGACCTCGACGGCTTCGCTGCGGGTCATGGCGGCAACCTACCCTTCTGCCAAGCGGAACGGACTGGGGAGAAGCGGCGGAGAGGAGCTGGTGATGAGGTCAGGTCGAGGGTTCTGGAGTGCCCGGGGTGCGGTCGTCGGACTGGTCGCGGGAGTGGCGGTCCTCGCCACTGCCTGCGGAGCGGTGAAGCCGCCGCCGGTGCTGAACGCGCTGCGCGTCGAGGGCGGGCCAGCGGCGGCCGACCAGCCGCGCTGTGCCGAGACCCCCGAGGGGACCGAGCCCGACCGGGTGGATCCGGCGGCGGCGGGCCTGGACCCGGCGCTCCTTCGCTCCGCGCTGGACTACGCGGTGGCCAAGGGATCGCAGTCGGTCCGGGTCTACCGCCACGGCTGCCTGATCGGCACCGGCTCCAACGATCCGTCGGTCGACTGGGTGCCGCTGCCGGGTTGGTCGGCGACCAAGGGCGTCGTGTCCATGCTCGCCGGTCGAGCGGTCACCATGGGGCGCCTCGACATCGACGCACCCATCGGCCGGTACCTGAACGTCCGGGACCCTCGCAAGGCCGCGTTGACCGCACGGCAGCTCCTGAACCAGACGACCGGGCTGCGCATGGCGTGGGTCAGCGACCTCAACGAAGCCGCCACCACCGACTCGGTCGCCGCGCTGATGGATCGTCCCTTCGAGGCCGTTCCGGGCACCGCCTTCGACTACGCCCAGACGACGGTGACCGCCCTCGTCGCAGTCGTCGAGGCCGCCGTCGGGGAGGACCTCCAGTCCTTCGCCCAGCGGGAGCTGTTCGGGCCGATCGGCGTCGGGAGCGACGAGTGGACCTGGGAGCGCGACGGGGCGGGCCGGACCCAGGGGTTCGCCTTCCTGTCGATGACGCCCACGGCGTTCGGTCGCCTGGGTCGGCTGCTGCTCCAGAACGGCGAGTGGGATGGCCGCCGGCTGATCTCCGCCGACTATATCGCTCAGGGCCGGGCGGGGACGGCGGCGAACCCGTGCTACGGGTTCCTGTGGCGCAACAACGACGGCCGGGGCTGCCACCAGACCGGTCCGCTGCTCGGCCTGGAGACGACCGGCAACTGGATGCCGACGGTTCCCGAGGACGCCTACGGCCTGTCGGGCATGTTCGACCAACTGGTCCTGGTCATCCCGAGCCTCGACATGGTGGTGGTGCGGCTCGGGCTGCCCCACCAGGTGATGGCCGACCCGTGGGGCGATATCGGTGGGGAGAAGCCGGCGATGACGTGGCGGTTCTTCCGGACGCTGATGGCGTCGGTCACCGACACCGCGGTGGCGGATCCGGGGGAGTGGCAGCCGTCCACGCCCGGGTCCATCGACTGGAACCACATCTTCGCGGTCCCGCTACCCGAGCCGACCTGGTGAGCTGAGGTCCCGATCTGCATCGCCCGGCGGGGTCCGTTCCCGGGCGAGTCGCGGTCCGATCAGGAACGGGACCAGGCACAGCACGGCGTAGGTGGCGACGACGCCCCAGAACAGGCGGTCGCCGGGGTGCTCCAGGTATCGGGCCAGGCCGACTCCGACCGCCGGCGCGGCCAGCAACGTGAGCGGGATCTGCCGGGTGGCCGAGTAGCGGATCAGGCCGAGGTGCTCGCCCCACCACTCGATCACCACGGGGACCGGCAGCAGCGCGACCAGCCACGGGTCGAGGGCGTCCGGCCAGCGGAGGCCGGCCAGGGCCAGCAGCATCGTGGCCAGGCACGCCGGCCAGAACCACAGGCAGCGCCGACACACGTGTCGGTGGCCGATCCGCACGCAGCGGTCGTAGTCCTCGGGCCAGTGGTGGCTGAGCCACAGCGCGGTGCGTCGCTCCACGGTCTCCTATCGGCGGGAGTCGTCTGATCCCGCGGTTCTGAGGTCGGGAAAGCGACAAGGTGTGTCGTTGAGGACCCCTATATCTGGTGGAGGGGGCGGGCGGTGGCCCGGGCGATCTCGGTGGCCATGCCCAGGCACTCGGGGATCACTCCCATGCCGAAGAACCCGTGGATCATGTCGTCGTAGCAGCGGGACCACACCGGCACCCCGGCGTCGGACATTCGTTCCGCGTAGGCCGACCCCTCGTCGCGCAGCGGGTCGAACCCGGCGGTGGCCACCACCGCCGGCGCCACCCCCTCGACCGACGGCGCCAGCAACGGTGACACCGTGGGCAGGTCCCAGGTGGAGCGATCCGGCAGGTACTGGGCCCGGTACCACTCCATGTCGACGCGGGTGAGCCCGAACCCCTCGGCGAACAATTCGTGTGACGGCTTCGAGAACGACGCCTCGGTCGCCGGATAGATCAGCGCCTGCACCTGCGGTGGGCCGACCGGGTCGTCGAGGGTGACCTGGGCGAGGACCGCGGCCAGGTTGCCGCCCGCGCTGTCGCCCATCACCCCGACCCGCCGCCCGTCGATGCCGAGCTCGCGGGCGTGGGTCCGCACCCAGCGGTAGGCGGCCAGGCTGTCGTCGAGCGGGGCGGGGAACGGGTGCTCGGGGGCCCGTCGGTAGTCGACCGAGACGACCACGCAGCGGGCTTCGGCGGCGACCAGTCGGCATGTCCCGTCGTAGGCGTCGAGCGAGCCGACCACCCATCCGCCGCCGTGGATGTAGAGCAGGGCCGGCGGGTCGGGTTCGAGTCCGAACGGCCGGTACACACGAACCGCCAACGTCGACTCCGGTCCGGGGATCCGACGCTCGGACACGTGCAGCCCCCGGCGCGAGGGCATGCCGGTGGTGGCCATCCGGTCCATCTCCCGTCGGCGCTGGTCCGGGTCGAACGAGCGGGAGCCGTCTCCGGGCATCAGCCGTTCACCGATGGCGAGCAGGGCCTGGACCCGTCGGTCGAGCACCCGGCCGTCGAGGACGATGGGCGGCGCGCCGATGATGCGGTCGAGCACCGGCGCCGGCGCGGCCAGGAGGGACCGGGCGGCGCGGTGAGCCATCGTGACGCGGTAGCGGGGCTCGAACCGGCGTGCGGCGGTTCCGTCGGCGGTCGGAGGCATGAAGTCGTCGGAGAGCACGCCGCGATCCTGCCATTCATGTGAGGTGCGCGGTTTCTGAGGTCGGGAAAGCGACAAGGTGTGTCGTTGAGGACCCCTATGTCCGGAGGACGGTGCCGGGGCGGGCGCCGGTGGGTTCGCCGTCGCGTCGGACCGCCACCCCGTTGACCAGCACGTGCGATACGCCGACCGGCTGGTCGGCGGTCAGCCGTTCGCCCTCGGCCGGGAAGTCGACCACCCGTCGTAGCGGTCCCGGCGCGACCGTCGCCGGGTCGAACACCACGACGTCGGCCGCCCGACCCCGGGCCAGCACCCCGCGGTCGGCCAGGCCGAACACGGCTGCCGGCTCGGCGGTCAGCTTGTGCACCGCCCGCTCGATCGGCATCACGCCACGGTCGCGGACCCAGTTCCCGAGCAGGTCGGTGCTGAAGCACGCGTCGCAGAGCTGGCTGACGTGCGCGCCGGAGTCGGCCAGCCCCAGCAGCACGCCGTCGCGGGGAAGCAGCCACTCGATGGCATCGGGGTCGTCGTTGGCCAGCACCGACCAGAACCGGGTGCGCAGGTCGTCCTCCAGCGACAGGTCGACCAGCACGTCGAGCGGCGAGCAGCCCCGCTCCACCGCGACGTCGAGCACGCCCCGGCCCACGAGCTCGGGGTGCCGGTCGGACTCCGCAACCGCGAGCGACGCGTAGTTGAACGGAATGAATCCCTCGCCGTCGAGGTCGCGTCGGGCCCGCTCGCGCCACTGCGGGTCGCGGTAGGCGGCCAGGCGCTCGTCGCGACCGCGGTCCATCAGCTCCCGGAACGAGTCGCGGGTGTTGAGGGTGAACGGCTCGGCCAGGTTCATCTGGAACACCAGCGGCCGGCACGACACCTGCGGCCACACGTCGACGCCGCGGGCCCGGGCCTCGTCGTGCTCGGCGATGAC
>WBZM01003118.1_pt1 | contig 13202 bp, 13 predicted proteins | sample 5204271 | NCBI WGS metagenome assembly WBZM01 (sample SAMN12344346, study PRJNA552823) | activated sludge metagenome | biome: Activated sludge suspended growth; feature: Nitrification reactor; material: Wastewater; isolation source: activated sludge from nitrification reactor of wastewater...
CGTCGTCGACGCCGGGGTCGTAGACCGGGTAGAGGCCGGCCATGCCCTTGTAGACGTTGGCGCCGGTGTGCCCCTCGAAGTGGTCGTGGAACCAGAGCGAGGACATCTTCTCGGCGTCGTCCCCCCCGGCCGCGTAGTTCAGGTACATGGCGTCGAACCACTGGCCCGGCAGGTAGCCGTGCGGGCGGTGGTGCGGGTTGCCGTCCGACTCGGAGGCGGTGTGGCCGTTGTGGAGGTGGGTCAGGAAGCCGAACTCGGGCGAGCCGTAGTCGCCGCGCACCAGGTTCTGGGGGTTCTGGTCGAGGAAGTTCTCGAAGCGGAGCAGGTTCGGCTTGCCGTACTCGGCGTTGATGAGGGTGGAGTAGAAGGTGCCGTTGAAGCCGTAGATGGTGGTCTTGGGCAGCGCCGCCACCACGGTGCCGGCCCTCACCAGCTGGCCCGCCGTGTTGCGGAAGTCGACCATGGTCCGCACCGGCGAGTTGGTGTAGCTGTGGCCGTTCACCTGCATCTTCATCCAGTAGACGTTCGGCGCCGGCATGTTGGCGGCGACGGTGCCGGCCTGGCCCGGGTAGAGCTGGTGGGTCCCGCCGTCGCAGTCCTGCTGCCCGATCCCCGGGCCGGGCTGGCTGGCCCAGGTGCCGACGGTGGCGGCCGAGAGCGGGTGGAGGGTGGAGGGCACTGGCAGCGCGTCGGTGAAGGGGTTCATCACCAGCGGGCTGACCGGGTAGGCCTCGTTGGCGTTGAGGCCGGAGCAGGTGGCGGTCTGGGCGCGGGCCGTCGAGGGGGCGGACGAGACCGCGGTGATGGCGGCCGCGGCGCCGCTGGCGGCGGTGACCTTGAGCAGATCGCGGCGGGTCATCCCCTCCTGGGTGGCAGTGGCGGTCGTATCGGTGGTCTCGGTCTTGTCGGACATGTCGCTCTCCCCGGCGGCAGGCGTCGAAGGTGGTTGGCGGGGACGTGCGGCGAGTCGTCCCTCTCACGCGGAGACACGTGCGCACGGCAAACGGGCGTCCCGTGACACCGGTACGCGCCACGGGGTGCCATGCTCGAATGGGGTGGCCCTTCACGGTGCGCGCGAGGACGGGCGGCGCGTCCTGCGCCGTCCGAGGGAGAAGGCAAGCGCCGAGAAAAACTGGCGAAATATCGATCCTCGGGCGCGGCTGGCGCGAGGCCCGTTCCGCATCCTCCATGGGAGGGTGCCGCACGCCGCGTGCGTTCCCGTAGCGACTCGATACGCCCCACCTGGAACGCAGGATCGCGGCCGTGCGGTGGCCCGGAAGAGCCGGCGCACGCCTTCAAGGTTGACCCAAAGTGACGCCGCAGGGGCGCCGCGGGGCTACCCGTCGAGGCGGACCGGCACGCGCCGGGCCCGCGCCACGCCGCCGGGGGCCAGCGCCAGCGCGCAGGCGAGGATGCGCACGCCGCGGGCCGAAGCCGCGCGCAGCGCCGCGCCGAAGGCCGGGTCGACCCCGTCGTCCGGCGCCACCGCCTCGACGTCGCCACGCTGGGCCACGAAGACCACGCTCACCGGCCGGCCGCGCCGGGCCAGGGCGCCCAGCTCCTCGCAGTGGCGCGCGCCGCGGGCGGTGACGGCGTCCGGGAAGCGGGCCTCGTCGCCGCGGCGCAGGGTGGCCGACTTCACCTCCACCAGGGCGCCGTCCACCGCGAAGTCGAAGCGCGAGCGGCCGTGGACCACCTCGGCGCGGAGCGCGTCACCGGCCAGCTCGGGGAAGAGGCCGGCGCGCCAGAGCGCGGCGAAGGCCTGGTTGGCGAAGGCCGGCACCGTGCCGACCCAGGCCCGCCCCTCGCGCGCCGCCACCAGGGTCCAGGGGCAGCGGCGGGCCGGGAAGGGGCCGTCGAGGAGCACGGCGCAGCCCGGGACCAGCGTGCCGGTGAGCCGGCCGGTGTTGGGGACGTGGGCCGGGACCCGCTCGCCCGAGGCCAGCTGGACCACCGCCACGAAGCGGTTGAGCCGCTCCAGGAAGCGGGCGCGGAGCGGGGCGCGGCGGGCGCGGACCAGGGGCAGGCCGGTCACGCCGAGGTCGGGCGGGGGGAGGGGGGCGGCGGGGCGCATGCGGCGGGGCGCATGGTACCCCACGCCGGCCCCGGTGGCCGGGTCCGGCCGGCCGGCGTAGATTCCCGCCGATGCCCCTCCGCCCCGACGATCCCTGCCCCTGCGGCGGCGCCAGCCCGGGCGCCCGCTACGGCGCCTGCTGCGGCCCGCGCCACGACGGCACCCGCCCCGCCGAGACCGCCGAGGCGCTGATGCGCTCGCGCTACGCGGCCTTTGCCCTCTGCCTCCCGGACTACCTGCAGGAGACCCACGACGCACCGGCCACGCCGGCCGAGCGTCGCGAGCTCGCGGCCGCGGCGCGGGCGGTCAGCTGGCTGGGCCTCACCATCCACGCGGTCGAGGCGGGCGGGCCGGCGGACGAGGCCGGCGTGGTGGAGTTCACGGCGCGCTCGCGGGACGCGCGCTCCACCTACGCGCTCCAGGAGCGCTCGCGCTTCCGCAAGGTGGGCGGGCGCTGGCGCTACGTGGACGGGGACTGCCGGGTGGAGGTGAGCCCCCTGGCCCCGGCGAAGGCGTGAGGTGGCGCGCCTGACCCGCGGCGCCGGGCCTTGACGCCGGGCCGCCCGGCCGCCATCTTCCCGCCCCCCATGCCCCTCCGCTCCGGCTCCGTCACCCTGGCCCGCTTCCGCGCCGCGCCCCCGAGGGCGCGCGGCCCGGAGCTGAAGAAGCTCCTCCTGAAGGGACTGCGCGCCCGCCGCTTCGAGCCGCTCGATCCGGCTCGCGGGGACGAGGACCGCGCGGCCGGGTTCGTGGAGCTCGAGGACCCCGACGCCACCGGCTTCGACGGCGAGGTGCTGCAGGGCGACCTGGCGCTCTTCGCCTGGCGCATCGACACCATCCGGGTGCCGGGCGCCGAGGTGAAGGCCGCGGTGGCCCGCTGGGCCGCCGCCTTCGCCGCCGAGCAGGGCCGGCCGCCCGCCCGCCGCGAGAAGGCCGCGGCCAAGGAGGGCTTCAAGCAGTCGCTCCGCGGCAAGGCGGCCCCCTCCAGCCGCGTCCACGACGTGGCCTGGAACCTGGCCACCGGCGAGCTGCAGGTCTGGACCAGCGCGCGCAAGGTGGTGGAGGAGGTCACGGAGGCGGTCGCGGCCGCCTTCGGCGCGAAGGTGGTGCCGCTCACCGCCGGTGCGCGGGCCGCCGAGACCGGGCTGGCGGAGGGGCGGCTGCGCCCGACCCCGGCGCTCGCCGGCGGCTTCGGGGGCGGGGAGGAGGCGGACCATGGCGAAGCGTGAGCAGGCCCGGGCCGAGGCGGCCTTCCTCCGCGGCGCCACGGGCGTGGACGGGGCGGCCACCGAGCAGGATCAGCGGGACGCGCAGGAGGTGGAGCGCGACGCCGCACGCGAGCAGTACGTCCGGGGGCGCACCTGGCTCGGTCGGGAGCTCCTCACCTGGCTGCTGTGGCGCTCCGAGGCGGGGGAGCCCCTCGTCGAAGTCGATGGCGAGGGGGTGGTGGTCCTCTTCACCGGCAAGGTGCTGCTGCGCGGCCTGGCCGGCGACGTCACCGAGTTGGCCGCCAAGGGGACGCAGGCCCCCTACTCGGCGCAGGTGCGCCAGGCCCTGGGCGCCGGGCTGCTGGTGCACCAGGCCCGGCTCCGGCTCACGGTGGGCGAGCAGGCCTGGGAGGTGACCCTCGACGCCGAGTTCCTGGACCTGCGGGCGGCCCGGATCCCGGCGCTCCTCACCGAGGAGGCCGACGACCAGCTGGTCGAGCGGCTCGACCTGGTGGCGCGGCTGGGCCGGATGGTGGACGCGCTCGTCGGCGCCTTCCTGGCGGCGCGCGGCGCCCGGACCTGGGGCACGAAGACGGTCCCGGCCCTCCAGGCCTGGATGCGGAGCGGGTGAGGCGCCGGCGGGGCCTGGCCAGGCCGGCGCCCGCGGACCGTCGTGGTGCCGCCCGAGCCTGGAGAGGCGACGGCCCCGCCGCTTTCGCGACGGGGCCATCTGGAATGGCTCCCCAGGCCGGACAGGTCACGAACCGACCGGCTTCCCCGCATGCGGGCCTTGGTGCCCTGGAACCAGGTCGTGCCCGGCCTCGAGCGGCCGGTGCGGCCCCGGAGGCCGCTCCGGCACCGCCACCGAGAAGTCCTCGCCCTCCCACCTCGCCGCGGCCGGCCAGTAGAAGGTGAAGCGGACCTCCGCGCCGGGGCCGAGCCCCTCCGTGGGCAGGTCGGCGAGGTGGACCCCGAGCCCGGTGTCCCGCGTGGCGGCGTCGTGGACCGTGGCCCACCCGTCGGCGCTCCAGTGGACGACGGCCGGCGCCAGCGTCTCCACCCGGAGCGTGCGGCCGGGCTCCAGGTCGCGGACCTTGTGGTTGAAGCGCCAGGGGACGTGGCGGGAGGCGGTGCGGCGCGCCTGGTAGCGCGCCACGGGCTGGGGCGGCGTGTCGAAGACCGCGCCCTCCGCCAGCGAGCGCACCAGCTTGAGGTGCTCGGCGTGGGCCCAGACGAGCGGCATGGCCGAGCCGGCCGGGCGCCCGCGGAAGAGCTCCCGCGCCGGGAGGTCGGGGGCGTCCCAGCTCTGCTCGGGCAGCATCCCCCCGTCGCCGGCGAAGGCCTCCAGCGCCACCAGGAGCCGCTCCGCCTCCGCCCGGTCGCCGCGCGCCAGCGCGTAGTGCGCCCGCTCCCCGACCAGCAGGGGCCAGGCCCGGCCCACGCCGGTGCCGTCGAAGGGCCTCCCGTCCTCGTGCTCGCCGTAGCCGTCGCCGTTGTAGCGGTGCCACGAGGGGCCGAGGGGCGTCTCGACCCGGAGCACCGCGTCGATGGCGCGGACGGTGTCCAGGACGCGCGGATCGTCGGCGGCCCGCAGGCCGAAGCGGACCAGGGCCAGGGCGTCGGCGCTGACGATGGCGTCGGCGCGGCCGGCCGCCTCCGCGGCGGGGCGGTTCTTGAGCGGCACCAGCTGGTCCCCGTCCTCGACGCCGGCCGGGGCGATCCGCACGTAGTAGCCATCGACGCCCACCTGCCTGGCCAGCGCCGTGCCGCGCACGTGGAGCCACCGCTCGATCCGGTCGTTCCAGGCGTCGGCCGTCTCGCGCAAGTAGGGGGCCAGCCCGGGCTCGCCGGCCAGCTCGGCCAGGTCGGCGGCTGCCAGCAGCGCCGCAATCTCCGCCGCCAGCGTGAACGGGGTGTACCCGCCGTCCTCCTCCCAGCGGTCCTGCTGGGTGACCGGGCCGTTGGCCACCAGGTATGCGGCCGCCCGCCTGACCATGGGCCAGAGGCCCTGCGGGGTGAGGTCCCGGGCGTCGAGCGCACCCCGTCGCCGCGCCAGGTCGACCAGGAGGATGGGCAGCGCGGTCTCGTCCAGCTGCACGCCCACCCAGTAGGGCCGCCCCTCGACCCACATGTTCTGGGCCCAGTGGCCGTCCGCCTCCTGGGTGACCTCCAGGTAGGCCAGCGCCTCGCGGGCCTCCGCACCGGCGCCAGCCGCCAGCAGGCCGCCCGCCGCCTCGACCATGTCGCGAGGCCAGACGAGGTGGTACCCGCCGAGATCGCCGTCGCCTTTCGAGAAGCCCCACGGCACCGCCAGGCTCGCCAGGATGGCGCCGGGGAGCTGCTTCGACTGGTGGACCTTCACCACCATGGCGCTGGTGGTGAAGGCCGGACGGGCCGGCGCCGGCCAGAGCCCCTCCTGCCAGCGCCGCCAGGGGCCGACGTAGGCGGCGAGAAGCGCGTCGAACCCCGCCGCCAGCGAGGCCCGCGCCTGGTGGGCGGCTTCCTCCGGGCTGCGCCCGTAGCCGAGGGCCAGGACCAGTTCCCCGCCGGCGGTCTCCAGCTCGCCGGTGAGCGCCACGTTGCCGTTCTCGGCGACGGTGTACCGCCCGGCGAGCTCCCCGTGGCGGCGCAGTTCGCGCCAGCCGTCCGACGCGCCCACGAAGCCGGCCGAGCGCGCCCTGAAGCCGGTGCTGCAGAGCAGGCACAGGGCGTGGCCTTCCCGGGTGGCGAAGAGCGCGGGGAGGCCCTTGAACGACCCCACCCGGCCGGTGTTGCCGGCGCCGCGGTTGTCGAGGTGCGGCGCGAGCAGGGCGAAGAGGCGGTAGTCCTCGAGGCGCCCCTGCAGCGGCGTGAAGCGGATCCGCTGGAGGACCACCGGGCGCTCGGGGTCGGTGACGACCTCCTTCTCGATCCGATAGCGCCCCTGGGTGCAGGTGTTGGCGAGCAGCCAGGCCGGGGCCCCCGCGACGGGGCACGCAACCTCGTGACGGGTGTGGCGCTTCTCCTCCGAGAAGAACCCACCCGCCGCCGTCACCACCAGCCCGAGGTCGCGGGTGGCCGCCTGGTCCATGCGCGGCGCGTAGACCTCGTTCAGGATCCCGTGGGAGAGCGTGAACCAGATGGCGCTCCCGCCGAGGGCCGTGCCGACGCCGCACTTGCTGGCCGAGGTCCAGCGGGCCGGGATGCCGGGCCAGCCCGGCGCGGGGTGCTCGTCCATGGCGCGCCTAGCCTCCGTGCGCGAAGTCCGGGTAATCGGTCATGGCGCCGTCCGCGTAGACGGTGCTCCCGGTGAGGTACGACGCCGCCTCCGACACCAGGAAGGTGGCCACCCGGGCGATCTCCTCGGGCTCGCCCATCCGGCCGAGGGGGATCTTGGTGAGCAGGTCCGCCAGGGCGGCCGGCTCGCTCCAGACCGCCCGGTTGATGGGCGTCCGGATGGCGCCGGGGGCCAGCGAGAGCACCCGCACGCCGAAGGGCGCCGCCTCCTGCGCCAGCGTCTTGGTGAGCATGGAGAGCCCGGCCTTGGCGGCGGTGTAGGCGCTGTAGCCGCTCCAGGCGATCTTCTCGTGGACCGAGGTCAGGTTGAGGAGGACGCCGCCGCGCTGGGCGACCATGCGCCGCAGCGCCTCGCGGGCGCACAGGAAGGCGCCCAGGAGATCGACGCGCAGCACCCGCTCCCAGGCGGCCGGATCGGCCTCCCAGGCCGGCGCCCTGGGCCCGTCGATGCCGGCGTTGTTGACCAGCACGTCGACCCCGCCCCAGGCCCGGTCCAGCGCGGCGAACAGGGCGGCCACCTGCCCCGCGTCCGAGACGTCGGCCTGGAGGGCGATGGCCTCCCCGCCCGCCCGGCGGATCGCGGCCACCACCGCCTCGGCCGCCGCGGGGTCCGCCAGGTGGTTCACCGCCACCCGCGCCGCGGCGCCGGCCAGCTCGGCCGCGATGGCGGCGCCGATCCCCGAGCTGGCCCCCGTCACCAGCGCCCGCTTCCCCTGGAGTGAGATCTGCATCGACGTGACTCCGTTCATGGCCCGCCTCCCGGCGCTCAGGCGTGGGCGCCGAGGAGGCTGAAGCCGAGGAGGCCCAGCACGGCCAGGGTGACGAGCACGTAGGTCCTGTCCCGCTGGGCCGCGAAGGCGAAGACCGAGAAGGCGACCCGGGCCACCGGGGTGGCGACCAGCACCGCCAGTCCGAGCTGGATGAGGGCCGGCCCGTCGAGGGCGAGCGCGCCCCGCAGGATCCCGCCCGCGCTCCGGAGCGCCGCCGGCTCGCCGGCGAAGGATCCGAAGTCCGGCCGATCCCCCGCGTGCCCCGCCAGGTGCACCAGGGCGCCGGCCAGCACCAGCACCGCCGAGAGCGACACGCCCGCGCGCAGCAGGCCGCCCATGACCCGCTCCATGCGCTGGTCGGTCCAGGGCCGCATCACAGCCTCCCGGTCGCGCCGCGGTAGAGCATCTCGACGGCCAGCGCGGCGATCACGCCGGCGAAGACCAGCCGGAGGCTCCGGCTGCCGAGCCGGGGGAGGAACCTGGCCCCGAGCAGCGCCCCGGGCAGCACCCCGAGGACCACCGGCGCCGCCAGGACCGGGTCGAGCCAGCCGCGCCACAGGTAGACGCCGGCGCTGGCCGCAGCCGTTACGCCGATCATGAAGTTGCTGGTGGTGCTCGAGACCTTGAACGGGAGGCGCATGACGTCGTCCATGGCGATGACCTTGAGCGCGCCCGAGCCGATGCCCAGGAGCCCGGAGAGGCCGCCGGCCACCGCCATGAGGCCGAAGCCCGCGGGCACGTGACGGACGCGGTAGTCGACCCGCCCGGCCAGGCCCGGGTAGCTGCCGTCGAGGCGGAGCGCCTGGGCGATGGGGTCGGGCTGGAGCGACGGCCCGGGCTCGGCGGCCGGCCGGCGCAGCGAGGTGGCGGCGGCGCCGAGCAGGACCAGGCCGAACACCACGGCCACGGCGCTGGTCGGCAGGCGAGTGGCGAGGGCCGCGCCCCCGAGCGCGCCGAGGGTGGTGGCGATCTCCAGGAACATGCCGACGCGGACGTTGCTGAGGCCGTCGCGCACGTAGGCCGCGGCCGCGCCCGAGGAGGTGGCGATGACGGAGAGGAGCGACGCCTCGACGGCGTAGCGGAGGTCCACGCCGAAGACCAGGGCGAGCAGCGGGACGATCACCACGCCGCCCCCGAGGCCGGTGAGCGCGCCGAGGAAGCCGGCCAGGAGCGACCCGGCCCAGATGAGCGACGACATCGAGAGGAGTGTCATGGGCCATCCCCTGCCTCCTGAACGCCCGGCGGCGCCGTCGACTCCCGCCAGACCCGTGTGGCACGCACCGCGGACCGGGGGACCCCATCCCGGTCGCCGCCCCCTTTCCCCGCCGCCGGGCTCCCACCGGCATGGCCAAGAAAGCGCTCGTCGTCGGCGGTGGGTTCGCGGGGCTCGAGGCCGCCATCCAGCTTCGCAAGGTCGGGCTCGACGTCACCCTGGTCTCCAACCGGCCGTTCCTCTTCGTCTACCCGACGTCCATCTGGGTGGCGACCGGCGAGCGCTCGCTCGACCAGGTCTCCCTCGACCTCTCCGACGCGGCCAGCCGCCACGGCTTCACCTTCGTCGAGGGGCCGGTCGAGGCCCTCTCCGCGGCCCGCCGGTCGGCCACCGTGGGCGGCACCGAGCTCACGGCCGACCACCTCGTCGTCGCCATGGGCGGCGACCGGCTCAAGCCCAGGGGCGTCGAGCACACCCTCACGCTGGGCGGCGCCCCGGAGAACGTCGAGCGGCTCCGGCAGGCGCTCCAGGCCCTCCTCGCGAGGGGGCGCGGCCGCATCGCCATGGGCTTCGGCGGCAACCCCAAGGACACCTCGGCGGTGCGCGGCGGGCCGGTCTTCGAGCTGATGTTCAACGTCGACACCCTGCTCCGCCGCCGCGGGCTGCGCGACGCCTTCGAGCTGACCTTCTTCGCCCCCATGGCGAGCCCCGGGGAGCGGATGGGCCGGAAGGCGGTCGGCGCCATCCAGGGGATGTTCGACCGGCTCGGCATCGCCCGGCGCCTCGGCCAGAAGATCGACCGCTTCGAGCCGGGCGGCGTGGTGTTCGAGGACCAGTCGCGGCTCGACGCCGACCTGGTCCTCTTCCTCCCGGCCGGCGACGGGCACGCCGTCGTCAAGGCGTCGGACCTGCCCCGGAACGAGGCCGGCTTCGTCCAGGTGGACGAGGGCTGCGCGGTCCCGGGCTTCCCCGGCGTCTGGGCCATCGGCGACGCCGCCGCGCTGCAGGGCCCCGCCTGGCGCGCCAAGCAGGGGCACGTCGCCGAGATCATGGCGCGCGTCATGGCGAGCAACGTCCAGGCCGTCGAGGCCCACCGGCCGGAGCGGGAGAGCTACCTCCCGCACCTCGGCATCACCTGCCTGCTCGACATGGGGAACGGCGCCGCCTACGTGCACCGCGACGACGCGAAGGAGCAGCTGGTCCCGCTGCCGGTGGTCGGCCACTGGCTCAAGCGGGCCTGGGGGGCCTACTACAAGGCCTCGAAGCGCCGGCAGGTGCCGCGGCTCCCGGGGATGTGACGGGGCGGCGCCGGGCCGGCCGCCCCGGGTCCCTACATGGGCGGCCGCAGCCCGCCCAGCCCCACCACCATCCGCTTCACCAGCACCGAGCCGTCGGCCTCCTGCGGCCCCGCCGCGAAGACGTGGGCGCCCGCCACCAGGCGTGCGCGATCGGCCGGCTCGAGCTTGACGACCGGCACGCCCGGCGGCACCAGCACGGTCTGCGCGCCCGACGGATAGGTGAGCGTGAGCTTCAGGCCCGCGCCGGCCTTTCCCACCGCGGCCACCGTGGCGTTGGTCATGGTGCTGGGCGGCGCGGCCGCCGCCGCCGGCGCGACCGCCGAGACGGTGGCGTTGGTCATGGTGCTCCCCGGCTGCAGGTCCCACGGGCGGTGGCCCTCGCCCGCGCCGCGCATGGCCTCCGGGAAGAGGTGCACCTCGACGGCGCGCAGCGAGCCGTCCGGCTGGGCCACCGCCGTGGTGCCGACGAAGAGCCCCTGGCCGATGGCGGCCAGGTCCGCCTTGGAGGCCACCGAGACGCGGACGTCGGGGGCCAGCGTGACGGTGGTCCGCCGGCCCCCCGGCAGCTTGAGCGTCAGCCGGTCGCCCGCCAGCATGCCGACCACGCCGCGGACGTGGCGCTCCGGAGGCGCCGGGGCGGCGGGCTGCTGCGCCCGGGCGGCGCCGGCGAGGAGGGCGAGGGAGGTGAGCGCTGCGAGACGTGCCATCGAGGTGACGGTGCGGCGTGCCATGGACGGTCCTCCTGCTAGACCCCGGCGAACCACTCGTAGCCCTGGTCCTCCCAGTAGCCACCGGTCCGCTCGGGGAGGAAGTTCACCTCGGCCAGGTACTTCACCATCTTGTAGCCGAGCTTCACGGCCGAGTAGAGGCGCAGCGGCGCGCCGTACTCCATCGCCAGCGCATCGCCGTTCATGCCGTAGGCGAGGAGGGTCTGGGGGTGGAGCGCGCTCTCCAGATCCCAGGACGACCGGTACCCCGGCTCGAAGGAGCGGAACTCGACGTAGCGCGCCCGCGGGTCGGGCCCGGCCAGGCGCGCCACCTCGGAGAGCCGGACGCCCTCCCAGGCAGCCACCGCCGACCACCCCTCCACGCAGTGGTGGCGGACGCGGGTGCGGGCCGCGGGCAGGTGCTGCAGGTCGTCCAGCGTGAGCGCCAGCGGCCGGCGCACCAGGCCGCCGACCCGGAGGGCCCAGCCGGCGGGCGCCTCGGGGAAGTCCGGGCCGATCCTGTAGGGGGGGAAGTCGTCGGGGTCGGACTGGGCCGCCTCGGGCAGCTCCGGGGCGAGCCGGGCGGGGTCGAAGAGGGCGCGCTGGAGGCGCTCGTCGAGCCCCTCCATGAGCCCGAGGAAGCCGGCCCTGGGGCGCGCCCCGTCGCAGCCGGCCGTCGAGAGCGCGGCCACCCCGACCAGCCGCGCGCCTCCCACCAGGAGCTGGCGCCGGGTCCAGATCACGCCGCCGTCTCCTGCCGGGCCGCGCCGCCCACCGTCATGTCGAGGAGGGTCCGCGGGTGGAGCGCCACCTGCGCCACGTGGACCACCAGGAAGGCGGCCAGCACCGCCAGCACCACCAGGTGGATGGCACGAGCCGAGTCGTACCCGCCGAGGAGCGCGGTGAGGCGCGGCAGCTGGACCGGCTCGTGGAGCGCCAGGCCGGAGAGCACCAGGAGCGGCGCCACCAGGAGCACGCCCGTGTAGGCGAGGCGCTGCATGCCGTTGTAGAGGCCGGCCGGCGGCGGCGCCTCCCGCCGGAGCCGCAGGTCGTGGAGCACCGTCTGCCAGGCGTGGCGGGCGTCCCGCGGCGGCCAGAAGAGCCGGCGCCGCCACTCTCCGCTCGCCGCGAGGTAGAGCGCGTAGGCGAGCGCGTTGGCGGCGAAGAGCCAGGCGAAGGCGAAGTGCCAGTGACGGGCCCCGGCCAGCCACCCGCCGAGCGTGAGCGCCTGCGGCGGCAGCGCGCCCTGCAGCGGGTACCAGCGGTAGGGCGCGCCGCGCTCGCCGAGGAAGGGGAAGGCAGCCAGGATCTGCAGGCCGCTCCCCGCCATGATCGGGAGCAGGACGGCGTTGATCCAGTGGGTCACCCTGATGGCCCAGGGCTGCGCGGGGCGAGGCATCCACCAGCAGGTGTGGCGGTCCGCCGGCGTGCGCGCCCGCCCGCAAGCGGGTCGGCCCCGATCCTGGGCCGGGCGGTGCGCACGCCGCCCCGGATGCGGCGGCACCATGGGGCGGAGCCACGGGGCCAGGACGATCGGGGGCTCCCGAGGTGTTCGCCAGGCGCAGGACGGGAGGGCAGAAGGCGGTCCAGGAGCCCGTGCCGATCTCCGGTACGCGCGCCCGGCGAGCGGCCTCGCGGAGCCGGGCCCCGGGCCGGGACAGGACGTCATGGCCGTCGATCTCAGGAGCGTGGCCCTGGAGCGCATCCACCAGATCTTCGACAAGGGCCGGATCCAGTACCTCGAGGAGATCTCCGCGCTGAGCTTCATCGGGCACGATCCCCTGGCGGGGACGCTGTCCCTGCACGAGGTGGAGCGCCTGGTCCGGAGCTTCCGCGAGGCCTTCTCCGACCTCCGGTGCGCCGCGCTCGACATCGCCGTGGGGAGCGGCGAGGTCGCCTGCCGGTGGCGCGCCACGGGGACGCACCTCGGCCCGTTCATGGGGTTCCCGCCGACGGGGCGCGCCGTCTCGTTCGACGGCATCACCATGATGCGGTTCCACAGGCTGCGGCTGGCCGAGGCCTGGACGGAGTACGACGCGCTCCGCCTGCTCGGGCAGATCGGGATGGTCCCCGAGGCGGCTCTGCTCAGCCGGCACTGGGAGCGGATCCGCGCCGAGGCGCAGCGGCTGACCCCGGACTGAAGGCGGGCCGCGCCGTCCACCCGAGGGTGTCTGGACCGACTGCAGCCTGGTGAGCCGCTCGAAGTGGTTGACGTCGGCGAGGAGGCGCTCCGCGCGGTGGGATGCGTGGGCCGCCTCGACATCCTCCGCTCGAGGCGCCGCCTCGGCGTTCGGGGCTGGATGACGGCGCCTTGGGGAGGTGCAGGCCTCCTGGCGTCGTGGGCCAGCCGCTCCGCGAAGCGTTCAGGCGCAACGGCGACCGAGCAGCATCGAACGGCCTCCCGGGAAGGCGGCCCACGGCCACGCTGCCGCTCGACGGGCTGCTCCGGCATGGAGCGGCCATGACGCGGGCCTTGGGCACCCGGCGTGGCGCGACCTGCCTCTCCCTCTTCCTCGAGCCGCCGCAGGCGTGCCGGGACACCATCGAGGCCTGGAAAGAGGAGCGGCCCGGCGACCACCCGTCAATCAGGTGTTCGCCGAGCCGTCCGGTGTGGCTCCCCAGGCATGACTCGAACATGCGACCCGGTGATTAACAG
>WBZM01003119.1_pt1 | contig 13200 bp, 13 predicted proteins | sample 5204271 | NCBI WGS metagenome assembly WBZM01 (sample SAMN12344346, study PRJNA552823) | activated sludge metagenome | biome: Activated sludge suspended growth; feature: Nitrification reactor; material: Wastewater; isolation source: activated sludge from nitrification reactor of wastewater...
AGAACGCGATCAATGTGCCGAGGATGGTCGACACTATGGTCACGATCAGGCCCACCCACAACGAGTTCACCACTGACGGGCACACCTCTGGTGCACCACACGGGTTCAGCCAGTTGTCGAAGGTGAAGCTGTTCCAGACGATGTTCGTGCGGCCGGCGTCGTTGAACGAGAACGCGAACGTGTAAGCCACCGGCAGCAGCAAGTAGACGAACGCGATCACCGCGTAGATGCGTAGCGCGTTGTCGCCCAGCCAGGTGCGGATCCGGTGGGTCAGGGGGGCCTTCGGGGCAGCAGTCGTCTGGCTCATACCAGGTCCTCCGTTCCCACGCGGCGGATATAGACCAGCACCATTGCGAGGATGCAGGCCATCAGGATGAACGAGAGCACGGCGGCTGTCGGATAGTCGTTCACGCTCAGGAACGTGTACTCGATGCGGTTACCGATCATGGTGTTCGACGGCCGTCCGAGCAGGGCGGCGTTGACGTAGTCACCGGCCGCCGGGATGAAGGTCAGCAGAGTTCCGGCCACGACACCGGGCATGGACAGCGGCCACGTCACCTTCCGGAAGCCCGTGAACGGCTTCGCGTACAGGTCGCCGGAGGCCTCGACCAGGCGCGGGTCGACCCTCTCCAGGCTGGCGTAGATCGGCAGCGTCATGAACGGCAAGAAGTTGTAGGTCAGACCTGCGATCACTGCGACGGCTGAGGGGTACACGCCAGCCGTCTCCCCGACCAGACCGACCGCACGAAGTGCGGCGACGACCGGCCCCTCGTCGGCGAGGATCTGCCGCCAGGCGATGGTACGCAGAATGAACGACACGAAGAACGGAGCGATCACCAAAACCAGCAACAGGTTGCGGTGCTTGCCCGACTTGAACGCGATCGCGTATGCCAGGGGGTACCCGATGGCCAGCGCCAGCAGCGTGGCGATCCCGGAATACACGAAGGAACGGATCAGCGGGACGTAGTAGGTGCTGTCGCTGAGGGTGTCCCAGTAGTTGGCGAAGTGGAACGTCTGCTCGAACTGGCCGACCTGGCCGCCGACGACCGGCGTCTGAAGGCTGGTCAGGAACAGCGAGACGATCGGGATGACGAAGAAGAATGCCAGCCACAGGATGCCCGGGAGCATCAGCAGGTAAGGGACCCACTTGCCCTTGCGCTTCGGCTGGTTCGGTTGGTGATCTTCCTGCAGGGTGTCGCCGATGGCGGCCGCGATCGACATCAGATGTCCGATTCCACGCCGGCGTTGATGTCGTCACGCCCGCTGAGCACGAAGCCGTGGATCGGCAGCCAGGACAGGCGCACATCCACACCGGGGGGCACGAGGTTGTGGACGTCGAGGTTCTGTGCGAACACGCTGATCGCGTCCCCGCCCTTGGTCGTCACCTCGTACTGCGTGCTGACCCCCAGGAAGCTGGTGCTTGTGACCGTGCCGTCGACGAAGTTCCCATCGGCCGGCGGCGGCGCGGCCTCCTGCAGTCGCTGGATCGAGATCTTCTCGGGGCGCACACCCACGAGCACCTCGGTGCCGGAGGTGGTGTTCACGCGGTCGGACACCCGGCTCCTGGGCATCACGAACCTGCCGTCGGAGTCCTCGAGGATGACGTCCTCCCCGCTGAGTTCGGCGACCTTCGCCGGGAACAGGTTGGACTGCCCGAGGAAGTTCGCCACGAACGCGGTGCGGGGCGACTCGTAGAGTTCGGTGGGCGGACCCATCTGCTCGATCACACCTTCGTTCATGACCGCGACCGTGTCGGCCATCGTCATGGCCTCCTCCTGGTCGTGCGTCACGTGGATGAAGGTCAGCCCCACCTCGGTCTGGATCCGCTTGAGTTCCAACTGCATCTGACGGCGCAACTTGAGGTCGAGTGCGCCTAGGGGCTCGTCGAGCAACAACACCGAGGGCCGGTTCACGATGGCCCGGGCCAGGGCCACTCGCTGTTGCTGCCCACCGGACAGCTGCGTCGGCTTGCGCTTGGCGACCTGGGACAACTGGATGAGATCCAGGGCGTCGTCCACCTGCTGCTTGACGTCCTTGACCCCGCGGCGCTTCAGCCCGAACGCCACGTTCTCGAAGATGTCCATGTGCGGGAAGAGCGCATAGTTCTGGAAGACGGTGTTCACCGGCCGGTTGTACGGCTTGGCGTACGTGATGTCCGCGTCGCCGATCCGGATGCGCCCGGCCGTGGGATCCTCGAGGCCCGCCACCATGCGCAACGTCGTCGTCTTGCCGCAGCCGGAAGGACCCAACAGGGCGAAGAAGGAGCCCTGCGGGACCTGCAGCGACAGGTCGTTGACGGCGGTGAAGTCGCCGAACGCCTTGGTGATGTTCTCGAGGTACAGGTCGCCCTCGGCCTGGGTGATGTCCGCCTTCGCCATGGTGTCAGCCCTGGATCACTCGGCCGAAGGCCTCGGCGTACTCGGCCTGCTCTTCGGGAGTCAGCGGACGGAAGACCTGGCTGTTGTTCAGGATCTCGTCGGTGGGGAAGATCCACTCGCTCTTCGCGAGCTCGGGGTCGATCTTTTCCATCTCCTCCTTCGCCCCCTGCACCGGACACACGTAGTTGACGTACGCGGCCACCTGGGCGGCCACGTCCGGGCGGTAGTAGTAGTCCATGAGCGCCTCGGCGCCGGTCTTGTTCGTGGCCGTCTTCGGGATCAGCAGGTTGTCCGACCACAACGTGCCGCCGGTGTCGGGCAGCGCGAAGCCCCACTTGTCGCCCTCTTCGGCGTTGATCTGGAAGATGTCACCCGACCACCCGATGGCGGCCCAGGCCTGCTCGTTGATGAGGTCCTCCTTGTAGGAGTTGCCCTTCACCTGCTTGACCTGCCCCGAGTCGACCTGCTGCTCGAGAACGGCGAGTGCGGCGTTGAACTGCTCGCTGGTGAACGGCTCGTCGATGGCCACACCCTGGCTCATCATGATCAGCCCGATGGTGTCGCGCATCTCCGAGAGCACGACGACCTTGCCCTTGAGTTCCGGGGCCCACAGGTCCTCGACGGTACGCAGACCGTTCGGCACCCGCTCCTTGTTCCAGACCAGACCACCGAAACCGGACTGCCACGTCAGGGAGTACTTGCGGCCCGGGTCGAAGGTCACGTCATTCAGGTTGGGGAGGATGTTCTCCTTGTTGGGCACGTTCGCCGCGTCGATCTCCGCCACGTAGCCCTTCGCGATCCACTCTGCGACCAGCCAGTCGGTGGGGGTGACGAGGTCGTAGCCGATGTTCTGACCGTTCTCGAGCTGTGGTGCCACCTTGCCGTTGAAGGTGACGTTGTCCTCGATGTCCTCGCGGTACTCGACGGTGTAGCCGCTCTCCTCCTCGAAGGCCACGAGAGAGGGGAAGGTGCGCGACTCCTCGTCGTAGTCCAAGTAGAGCGTCCAGTTCGCCCAGACGATGGTCTTGTTGTCTCCGGACCCGCCCGAGGGCTGGGTCTGTCCGGAGGTGCCACCGCCGGTTCCGCACGCCGCCAGCGCTGCGGATGCCCCGGCGGCGCCCATGGCGCCGAGGAAACCACGCCGGGACATCGCCTGGCGCAGGAACTCGATCTTCGGATCGGGGTGCTTTGCGTTCACTGTGTCTCCCTGTGAATGGTGGATGCAGAAACCCTAGTCGTTGTTGCCGGTGAAAATGGTGCGATGCCACGGCTTGTGGCTCTCGCCGGTGATGTCGAACGAAACGTGCTTGATCTGGGTGTACTCCTCGAAGGAGTAACTGCTCATGTCCTTGCCGAAGCCGGACTTCTTGAAGCCGCCGTGGGGCATCTCGGACACGATCGGGATGTGGTCGTTGATCCACACGCAGCCGGCCTGGATCTCCCGGGTGGCCCGGTGGGCACGCACCACATCGGTGGTCCAGGCCGAGGCGGCCAGGCCGTACGGGGTGTCGTTCGCCAGGCGGATCGCCTCGTCGTCGTCATCGAACGGTAGGGCGACCAGCACCGGTCCGAAGATCTCCTCTTGCACGATCTCGGAGTCCTGCGCGGCGTCGGTGACCAGGGTCGGCCGGTAGAAGGCCCCGTCGCCCTCGGGTACGAACCCACCGCAGGCGACCTTCGCGCCGGCGCTGACCGCCCGCTCCACCATCGCCGCCACCTTCTGCTGCTGGGTGGTGCTGATCAGCGGACCGATGTCAGTGCTCTCGTCCCGGGTGTCGCCGAGCACCACGGCGTCCATGACGCTCGCTACACCGTCGACGAAGCGGTCGTACAAGGAACGATGGACGTAGGCGCGGGTTGCAGCTGTACAGTCCTGCCCGGTGTTGATCAGGCTTGCTGCCACGGCGCCCTGCACGGCGGCATCGAGATCGGCGTCCTCGAACACCACGAACGGTGCCTTCCCGCCGAGCTCGAGGTGGAGGCGCTTGAGCCCGGCCATCGCCACCTCGGCGATCCTGTGGCCCACACGGGTGGATCCTGTGAACGACACCATGCGCACGTCGGGGTGGCCGATGAGCGCTTCGCCGGCGACGGGCCCGGTCCCGGTGATCACGTTGAAGACGCCGTCCGGCATGCCGGCGGCGGTAGCGTCCTCGGCCAGCATCAGACTGGTGATCGGAGTCATCTCGCTGGGCTTGAGCACGATGGTGTTGCCGGCGGCCACGGCGGGAAGCATCTTCCACATCGCCATCTGCAAGGGGTAGTTCCACGGAGCGATCGATCCCACCACTCCGATGGCCTCGCGGCGCACGGTGGAGGTATGGGTGCCGTCCCACTCCGCGGCGGCCGAACCTTGCAGGTGACGAGCGGCGCCGGCGAAGAACTCGGCGTTGTCGATGGACCCGGGGACGTCGAACTCGCGGGTCAGGCGGATCGGCTTGCCGGCCTGGGCGGATTCGGCCTGGGCGTACTCCTCAGCCCGGTCGGCCATACGCCGTGCCAGATCATGCAGCACTGTGCTGCGTTCGCCGGGCGTCGCTGTGGACCATCCGGGGAATGCAGCCTGTGCCGCCGCCACGGCTGCGTCGACATCGTCAGGGGTCGCCAGTCGCACCTCGTCGATGACCGTGCCCGTGGCAGGGTTCAGGATCTCCATCGGGTCGCCGCCGCCCTCGTGGGCCTGGCCGTCGATCCACTGCCCTTTGATCATGGGAAAGACTCCTGGGGTTCACTGACGCTTTTCGTGATAGTACCTGGCAATCTACCTTCGGAAAGCGTCGTTGGGAAGATTCGACGCAACCGAATCAGCGGATGTCGAGTCGATGGGTTTCGTAGGCTCCGTCCCCGGTGCGGGTCCGCAGGAGATCGCCGTTCGCACACGACCTTCTTGATGGCCCATGTCCTGCAGCAGGTCGGCGGAAGACGGTCCGTGGTGCCGGTCGGCGGATGCCGGGTTACGGTTGCCACGTGAGTGAGAAGGGCCGCGAGTTCAGCCGCCGCGATGTGGCGGGCTGGTTGGAGGGTCCGAAGGCGAGCCTGGAGGACCAGGGTTACGAGTTCGGTTACAAGGGTGAGCGGCTGGGCCTTCCCGAGTCCGGGCCCGGTTCCGTGGCCGGGTTCGGCAGGCGGTTCGTGGCGCTGGCCATCGATTGGCTCGCGTGTGTGTTGATCGCCAACCTCGTGAGTTCAGGACAGCCTGAGGCGTTCCTGCCGCTGGTCATTTTCTTCGTCGAGGTGGCCGTGCTCACCGCGCTCATGGGCTCAAGTTTTGGCCAGCGGATCCTGGGGATCAGGGTGGTGAGCCTTCGCACCGGTCGATTGGATCCGGCCCGCGCCGCCCTACGCACACTGCTGTTGTGCCTCGTTGTTCCGCCGTTGGTCTTCGACCGTGACCAGCGTGGGCTGCACGACAAAGCCGCGAATTCGGTCGCGGTGAGAATGGGCCACGCCCAGACGTGAACTCCGCGCCTAGCGCCGCGGCGGACGCATGGCCCGCGTCGACTTGGGAATGGGCCCCTTGGGCATCGGCAGTGGCTGGTTCGTCAGGGCCTCAAGCCGCCTGCGCACCTCTGTGACCTGTCCGGGGGACAGCGTCTTGGGCAGTTTCCGGATGGTCTTCACCAGGCTGCCGATGGGGACCTGACCCTCCTCGCGGCCCATCACGTACTCGTGGAAGTCCACATCCGGCACGAATCGTGATTCACGCTTCTGCTCGTTGCGCAGCGCATTCGTCACCCGGGAACCGACACCCTCCCCGACGAGGATCACGCCGGGCCGACCGATCACGCGGTGCACGATGTCCTGGTTCTTCGTGACGGCCACAGCAGGAGTGACGAACCAGCCCTTGCCCAATGAGTTGAGCACCGCGGCCGCCGCCCCCGGCTGTCCCTCGATCTGCGAGTAGGCGGCACGTTCAGCGCGCCGGCCCAGGATGAGCGCGGCGAGGAGCATGCCGGTGCTGACCCCGACCAGCATGAGCCACCAACTGCCGATGAGGTAGCAGATGACCGCGGCCACGGCGATCGGGAGCAGGAACCAGCCGAGCAGGATCAGGCCGATCCGGGGATCGGACTGTTTGGTCATCTGATAGGTCTGGCGGATCTGCGCCAGACGCCCGGGTGAACCGTCCTTACGAGCCATGGGTCAAGACTACGTGGTCGCCCGCGCAGCGATGGCTTGCCGGTACAGGCGGCCGGCACGGTAACTCGACCGCACCAGGGGACCGCTCATCACGCCCAGGAACCCGATCTCCTCGGCAGCGGCCGCGAGGTCGTCGAACTCCGCGGGCTCTACCCACCGTTCGACGGGGTGATGCCGCGCAGAGGGCCGCAGGTACTGCGTGATGGTCAACAGATCGCAGCCCGCGTCATGAAGATCGGCCATGGTGGCGAGCACCTCATCGATCTGCTCGCCCATCCCGAGGATGAGGTTGGACTTCGTGACCAGTCCTGCGGCACGGGCCTGGGTGAGCACATCGAGGGACCGCTCGTAGCGGAACGCGGGGCGGATGCGCTTCATCAGTCGTGGCACGGTCTCGACGTTGTGGGCCAAGACCTCTGGGGAGGCCTCGAAGACCTGAGCGAGGAGGTCGGGGACCCCGGAGAAGTCTGGAATCAGCACCTCCACCCCGCAATCCGGAACCCGCGTGTGGATCTCCCGGACGGTCTGCGCGTAGAGCCAGGCGCCCTGGTCCTCGAGGTCGTCTCTCGCCACGCCTGTCACTGTCGCGTACCGCAACCCCATCTCGGCGACCGTGTCCGCGACCTTCCCTGGCTCGCTGCGGTCCAACGGCTCGGGACGGCCGGTGTCGATCTGACAGAAGTCGCACCGCCTCGTGCACTGGTCTCCGCCGATCAGGAACGTGGCCTCACGGTCCTCCCAGCACTCGTAGATGTTCGGGCAGCCGGCCTCCTGACACACGGTGTGTAGGCCTCCCTCAGCCACAGTCCTGCGAAGTTCGTGATACTGCGGGCCCATGACGGCGCGGGTCTTGATCCATGCGGGTTTGCGCTCGATGGGGACCTCGGCGTTGCGCACCTCGAGTCGCAGGAGTCTGCGTCCGTCAGGGGAGGGCGTCGCCATGCTCCCCAGCGTACGCGGGAGGTTGCGTGGCGACCACACGGTAACGGTCCCAGAGCAGTGCGCCCACAGCGATCACAACCATGGCGACGATCACCCAGACATAGGCGGTGATCCAGGGACGCACCATCAATTCGCCGATCGCCCGCGTGATCGTCCAGTCCGCGGAATCGGCACCCGACAGTGTCCACGTGGATTGGATCAACAGGGCCGTCGCGCCACAGAGCAGGGCGGTGAGCCCACTGGCCACAGCGATGAGTCGCAAGCGCGGGCGGCCCAGGTAGATGAGCGCGGCGGCGGATGCAGCGATTCCCAGCAATGCGGGAAGGAAGGCCGCCCGCACGAAGTTGAGCGGCGCCCGCATCCAGTCCGGTGGCAATGGGACGGGGACGTTGAGTCCGGGCAGGTCGAGCGCGTCCAGGGGGACCTGGACCGGTCCCACTGCGACGACCTCACCGGCGAGCATCTCGTCGAGGTCGATGTGGGCCTGTCCGGTGTCGAGATCTGCCGACAGGCCCGGTTGGCCCAGAGAGTCGCCGTCGAGCCAGGCGAGGAACGCGTTGTGGGCCTGAGTCGCCACGCCCAGCATGACCTTCTGCCCTGGCTGCGAGTTCACAGCGGTGTTGACCACCCCGGACACCGTCGGTTCGGCCCGGTCCAGCAGCGCGTCGGCAGGTGTGGACAGGAAGGGCACATTGTCGGCGACGAAGGTGCGCGCATCCTGCATGACCTGGGCCGTGGCCCGATCCGTGATCTCGCGATCCACGTCCTCGATCTGGAGCACCTGGACCATGGCGGATTCGAACCACTGCTCGTCCAGGACTCGCTCGTTGAGCCACCACGAGGCCGGTGCGATCAGCCAGCAGAAGACCCACACCGCCATCGCCGCGATGACGCCGAGAACCTTCACGATGCGCGATCCTGCGACTGCAGCATGCCTGCGAGATCCGTGATCCGCGCGGCCACCGCCTCGACACGGACCTGCTGACCGGTCTCGTTCTGGATGGAGGTCACTGTCGCGTCCGAGATTCCGCACGGCACGATGCGGTCGTAGGCCGAGAGGTCACAGTTCACGTTGAGTGCGAATCCATGCATGGTGACCCCGCGCGCCACCCGCACGCCGATGGCGGCGATCTTGCGGGCAGGAGGATCGGTCACCCACACCCCGCTACGGCCCTCGACCCGTTCGCCGGTGACCCCGAAGTCGCGGCAGGCGATGATCAGCAGCTCTTCGAGGCGTCGGACGTAGCCGACGACGTCCAACGGCTCAGCCAGGCGCACGATGGGGTAGCCGACGAGTTGCCCGGGCCCGTGCCACGTGATCCGGCCGCCACGGTCGACATCGATCACCGGGCTGCCGTCGATCGGCCGGTCCTCCGGTTGGGTGCGCCTTCCGGCGGTGTAGACGCCTTCGTGTTCGAGCAGGAGCAGAGTGTCGGCCATGTGCCCGGCGACCACCGCGTCATGGATCTCACGCTGGAGTTCCCAGGCCTCGAGGAAGGGGACCTGCCCAAGATCACGGACTTGGATGGGGGACAGCGTGGACACCGACACGCCACAAGAGTAGGCCGCGGCTCCCCGATCGTGCCCGGGGTCGCCGCGGTGTCTGCGGCCGAGACATACGCCGGCCGCTATTGCGACGTTGTTGTCGTTGCTTCTCGCCGTTTGCGACGTTGTTGTCGTTTGAGGGCCGCAAGAAGGGCAACAACGTCGCAAACGGGCACTTTCGACGGCAACAACGTCGCAAACGGTGAAGCGCCCAGGCATTTCCCTCAAGGGTGGGCCGATCCCTCGCGCTTTCCGTCCTCACGGCGACTCCCGCCCACTCCGGTTAGAGCTTCGCGGGCGTCGGGGGACTAACACCCCGACCCGCCACGATTGTGGACAACTCCCACACCCCGGACCGGGTTTGCGGCAGGCTATGACCATGGTGGGGAGGACATCGTTCGATGCGCAGTTGCGACGGTTGCTGCAGCCGCTGATGTCAGTCCGGCACGCTCACCTGCGCCCGCTGGAGGCAGTGACATCAGGGGCGAGCGGACTGAGTCTGCATTACGGCGAACCGGAGGCGTGCATGGCGGGCTGTGAGGGTCTCGCCGGAGCGATGCGGGCACTGCACGCGGCGGGTCTGTGGGTCGGTGACCTGTCGTCGAGTCTGGCTCGGTACGGCTCGGGTCGGCTGATCCTCAGTGGTGTGGGGTCCGCCTGGGAGTTGCGTGACCCCTTCCGCGAACACCCCAGTGCGACCATCGCGGATCTGCGTGTGGCGTGGCGCCAGCGCAGCGATCGTGACCAGCTCGGCCGGCTGGCCGCTGACATGGTCAACTGCGCCTAGGCCGCGCGTGCGGTCGCGATCATCGCGCGGATATCGGGTTGTAGCCACGTGAACCCGTGCGACCGCAGCACCGCAGGATCGATGCGCTGACTGGCCAATGTGTCTTCGGCGAACTCACCGAGCACGGCCTTCAGGGCAAAGCCTGGAACGGGCAGGATCGTGGGCCTGCCCAGAACCTCGCCCATGACGCGGGTCACCTCGGCGTTGGTCACCGGGTGCGGACCCACCAGATTCACCGGACCCCCGACGTCGTTGTTGATCAGCCAGGTCAGGGCGCGCACTTCATCGGTCAGCGAGATCGTCGACCAGTACTGCTTGCCCGATCCCAGTTTGCCGCCGAGGCCAGCGCGGAAGATCGGGAACAGGCGTTGCCAGGCGCCGCCGTCGGACGACACGACCAAACCGGTGCGTGCGAAGGTGACGCGGACCCCCGCATCCACGGCCGGGGCAGCGGCCGCTTCCCAGTCCCGCACGACCCCCGCCAGAAAGCCGTCACCCTGAGGTCCGGTCTCGTCGGTGAGGCGATCGCCGGTGTCGCCGTAGTACCCGATGGCGGACCCGCTCACGAGTACCCGCGGTCCATCGTCGGCGGCAGCCATCGCCCGCGCGATCGTCTGGGTGCCGTCCACGCGGCTACTGCGGATCACCTCCTTGTAGGAGTCGGTCCATCGCTTGTCACCGACGCCAGCACCGGCCAGGTGCACGATCGCGTCAAGACCGGACAGACGACCGGGGTCGAGGTCCGTGCCCGGCCGCCAGGAGATCTCCGAGGCCGATCGCGGCTCTCGCCGGACGAAGGCCACCGTCTCGTGGCCCTGTTGCTGCAGATGTGTCGTCAGCGCCGAGCCGATGAGTCCGGATGCTCCTGTGATGCCGATTCGCATGTTTCCAGTCTGGTGTACGCCGTGTGTGTCGCAACCTGGCTAGGCTCGACAACCGTGTGGACGCTTCTGGCTGCAGTGCTGCCGCTCGGACTCGCGGCTGCCGTGACACCGACGCTGTTCGCGTTGCAGGTCCTCGTGGTCTCCGGCCCGCAGTGGCAGAAGCGCTCGTTGGGCGTGATCGCGGGCACGGCCATTGTGTTCGTGATCATCTTCGCCCTCGTCCTGGGTGGCCTGAGCCAGTTGCCGGATGCGGGGACCGGCGAGAAGCCGAAATGGGCGTATGCGAGTGAACTCGTCGCGGGTCTGGTGTTGCTGGCCGTGAGTGTGTGGCTGCTGATGCCCCACCCGGAGGCTGACGCCAAACTCGAGCGGAAGGTCAGCTCATACGCCAACCACGCGTCGGTGTGGGTCTTCGCGGGTCTGGCCGCCTATATGACCGTGACGGACTTCTCCACGATCGTGATCCTGATCCCCGCACTGCACGATGTCACCAACTCGGCGATCGCCGTCGTCGAGAAGGCGGTCGTGGTGGCCTTCCTGATGTTCTGCGTGCTGCTTCCCGTGATCGCTCCACCGTTGGCGGTGCGGCTCGCGGGGGACCGGGGGGTCCGCTTCATGAAGCGCATCTACACCGTTGTGATGGGCCACCAACTGCAGGTGATGGGTGCCGTCTCCGCCTTCGTCGCCGTGGTGCTGATCTGGCGGGGCTTCACCTCGCTGTGACGAGGCCTCAGAGGTCGGCCTCGAACTCGCCGGCTTCCAAGCGGGTCTTCATCAATGACAGGAACCGGGCCGCGTCGGCGCCGTCCACCAAACGGTGGTCGTAGGTCAGCGCCAGGTACACCATCGATCGGATCGCGATGGAGTCGTTGCCGGTGTCATCGGTGACCACGACTGGGCGTTTGACCACCGCGCCGGTGCCGAGGATGCCGACCTGTGGCTGATTGATGATGGGTGTGTCGAACAGGGCTCCGCGGCTTCCGGTGTTGGTGAGCGTGAACGTCCCGCCCGACAACTCGTCCGGGCTGACCTTGTTCGTGCGGGTCCGCTCCGCGAGATCGGCGATCTTGCGCGCAAGTCCTGCGATGTTGAGGTCACCGGCATGACGGATCACGGGGACCAGCAGCCCACGCTCGGTATCGACGGCGACCCCGAGGTGCTCGCCGTCGTGGTAGGTGACCGTGCCGGCCTCCATGTCCATGCTGGCGTTGACGTTCGGGAACTGCTTGAGCGCCTCACACGTCGCCTTGGCGAAGAAGGGCATGAAGGACAACTTCACGCCTTCCCGGGCGTAGAAGTCGTTCTTCACCCGGTCTCGCAGTTGAGCGATGCGGGTCACGTCGACCTCGACGACGGTCGTCAATTGCGCGGACGTCGCCAGCGAGTCCACCATGCGGGTCGCGATGACCTTGCGCAGGCGGCTCATGGGTTCCGTGCGCCCCCGGAGGTGGGCGAGATCGGCGCGGGCTGCAGGCGCTGGCGGCGCGGGAGCTGCCGGTGCCGGAGCCGCTGCCGGAGCTGGAGCCGCCTGCGTCGCGGCGGCTGCGGCCAGTACATCCTGCTTGCGGATCCGGCCGCCCACACCGGTGCCGGTGACGGTGGACAGGTCCACACCTTTTTCGTTGGCCAGCTTGCGCACGATCGGAGTGACGTACACGGCGTCGCCGGCGGGGGCTGCCGAGGGGGCGCTCGGGGCCGGGGCAGGGGGTGCTGGTGCCGCCGCGGGTGCGGCGGGTGCAGCGGGTGCAGGCGCGGGAGCCACAGCGGGTGCCGGGCTGGGAGCCGCGGCGGGTGCGGGGGTGGCGCCCGGGGAGCCGATGACCGCGAGTACGGCGCCCACGTCGACGGTTTCGTCCTCGTTCACCCTGATCTCAGTGAGCACGCCGGCAGCCGGCGAGGGGATCTCGGTGTCGACCTTGTCGGTGCTCACCTCGAGCAGCGGCTCGTCGGCGGCCACCGTGTCGCCGACCTGCTTGAGCCAGCGGGTGACTGTGCCCTCAGTGACGCTCTCACCGAGGGCGGGCAACTCCACGTTCACGCCCTCGCCGGCACTGGCGGCAGCAGGCGCTGGAGCCGGTGCGGGTTCGGCGGCAGCCGCAGGCTTCTCCTCGACGGTCGGTTCGGGGGAGGGCTCAGGGGTGGCCGCAGGAGTGCTGGCCGACGGCGTCGCCGCACCCTCGGACGCATCGGCGATGACGGCGAGTTCCCCGCCCACCTCGACCACGTCATCCTCGTTGGCGCGGATCTCGGTGAGGACTCCGGACACCGGCGAGGGGATCTCGGTGTCGACCTTGTCGGTGCTGACCTCGAGCAGCGGCTCGTCGGCGGACACCGTGTCGCCGACCTGCTTGAGCCAGCGCGTGACCGTGCCCTCGGTGACGCTCTCACCGAGTTGGGGCATCGTGACCGATGTCGCCATGTTGTCTCCTTGCGATCAGGCGTGCGCGTGAAGGGGTTTGCCGGCCAGGGCGAGGTGCGCTTCGCCCATGGCCTCGTTCTGTGTGGGGTGGGCGTGCACAAGTGC
>WBZM01003120.1_pt1 | contig 13197 bp, 2 predicted proteins | sample 5204271 | NCBI WGS metagenome assembly WBZM01 (sample SAMN12344346, study PRJNA552823) | activated sludge metagenome | biome: Activated sludge suspended growth; feature: Nitrification reactor; material: Wastewater; isolation source: activated sludge from nitrification reactor of wastewater treatment...
GATCACCCGCGACCCGGAGATTAAGATGATTGTTTACCATTGTTTCTGTCCACGATGTCGCGGTCAAAGTTTGTGGTAAAGCCGTCACCTGTCACATCAGAAGAGAAGCAACCGGAACAACCATTTTCTGTACGTACTTTAGCACGGTCGGCAGCGTTGATTTGACCATCTTGGTTGATGTCACCACCGACCATTGCAGCCATAGGATTGAGCGAAGAACCGCCCATACCGTCATTGTACATCAATGCTGTTGTTGCATAATCGGATAATACGGGATCTAAAGTTGAGTTACCGAATGCAGTAAATTTACCTGCACCTGCATAGACATCATCAGTATTTGCCGTAATAACATCGCCTGCTGTTGCAGCAGAGTTTTGACCCCATGCTTGGAAGTCCCAACCGGATTCGATTTCCCATGTAGAAAGATTATCACCGCTGAATTTGAATGGCACGGGTACTCTTGACATAATCGGTAAGTGATTGATATGGTCAAGTACGGCAAAGTATTCGCCATCAATTTGATCATCAATGATGAAGGGTACATTTGCGAATTGAGAACCATCATTACCACGAGCAGCACCTTGTGAAGGATCGCGACCTGTTAAGTCATTGGAGTAAGCATCTTCGGAAAGATATGTTCCTTTCAATACACCCGGTTGATTTGCTACTGACTCATAAAGGCGTAAGCGCATACCGCGAGTGCTGAATGTTGTACCGATATTACGCATATTGCCCGGTACATCACCATCATGCAAACCTTCGAGCAATACACGTGCTGTGAAATTGCTTGGCGGAATAATGGTAAATAATGGACCTTCAGAACGTAATGTCGGAATGTCTGTGTATTCAAACGGTGTGGAACTGTTGACAGTTGAACGACCGCGTAAACGTAAACGAGCATTGGTCAATGTTGAAGCAATTGCTCCTTGGTCATTGAAGATACCGTCATTATTCAAATCAGGATCTGCTGTACCTATGTTTAAGTTACCTGCGAATTGCACAAGCGGAGCAGCCGTACCATCGAATTGGAATTCGGGATTAACTGTCGGTGTTGTGAATGCATCTGTATATGCGCCTGCATAATTATCACTTGCAGTTGCTTGATATGGCTGGATAACAACACCGCCACCACCAAGAGTAGAGAACTCTAAGTCAGAGGAATATGTTGTGTTACCTGTGCGGAATAAATCGCGATCATAGTCAAAACCAACCCAGCGAACACGACGTGTAGCATTGTTGCGAACGCGTGCATTGAACACAGGATCAACCACTTTGATATAAGGGAAAGTAGCAGCGAATTTAGAAGCATTTTTCTTCCACAATACTGCACGAACTGCAGGGTTTGTTGAAGCGATACCACTATAAACAACATCATTTGCTACGAAAGGACCGCCATTGAAAGTAAATGCAGCAACAAGATTTGCACGATTGTTCACGGGTGATGAAAGTAATTCATCAGCACGAACAGCTTGTGCACCGCGTAAGAAGTTTGTTAAACCATCAGGATTTGTTACCGGATCATTATTGGACACACCTGCATTGCGCGGAGTACCGTTCCAGAAACGAACTTCTTTAATATCCCCTATGAAAGAGTGGATATTTTGATTTGTTCCTGCGGGTTCATATCCGATATATGCCGGGAAACGATTATCACGATTAACGCTCACATTAGTACCAAGTTGATTCGTAATTAATGTGTCGAATTGTAAGTTACCGTCAATGTAGAAACGAACTTGTGATTGACCTGAGAAGTTCACACCAAGATTCAAGAATACAGCCACATGTGTCCAAGCACTGTCAAGAGATTCAACATTCGGCTCTAATAAACGCAATGGTTTTTCGATGCTGCTTGTTGCCACTCTTTCATCGCCGGAAGCGGTTGTGACACGCATTTGGATTTGACCTGTGTTTAATAAACGCAGTGCATAGTGTGTATTGCCCGATGTTAAGGAAGAATCCATTTTTGTGAATATCGGGAAGTATCCTTCTTGTGTTGATGGGAAACGGTGCGGGCGTACCCATGCTTCAAAGCATGATGTAGGACCGCTGATATTCAATGCGGATGTACCTTGTATTTCAGCAATTGTACCACTTGCATTTTGGAAAGCAAAGAATGGAGCAACTGTGAACATACCGGAAACACCTTCGATTGATTCTTGACCGCTGCCATCAGCACCACGAACGCGTAATTGTACTTGTTTGGAATAGTTAGTAGCCAATGGAACTACTGCCTGTAAATCAGCAGGTGAACCCGGCGGATTGATATTGTTATATGGTTCCCATATAGCGCGACCTAATTCTACATCCACTTGATTAAGAGGTAAACCGGATGGCACTGTTGTAGAATCAATAGCATCAACCCAGTCAGCACCGCTGTTACGTGTGAACTCGATGCCCACATCAGGTGTGCCGCTTGCAAGACTACCCAAACCGTAAGAAGCCCAACGGATTTCAAAGGTTCTGTCTTCAAGATTAACAATACCTTCGCCACCGCTTGGTGAGGTTAAGCGAATATGGGGACGATCGGGACGATATGTAATCAATTGATTTTGTGCTGTTGCATTTGTGGCAGCAGTTGTGAATAAATTCAATGTAGAGCCACCGTTTTGGAATGTAATATTGTCTGCAAGGTCGGTACGTGAACCAACCAAAGAGAAATATAGCTCCAATGCTGCCTGAGTATTAGGTAATAAACCGGTTACAGGAACATTAGGTGAACCAACACCGGCAATACGTGTACGGATAGAATCTTGCGGTAAAGCTGTTCTCCACACGCGCACTTCTTTGATACCTGCTGTCAGATAATCTGATGCAGTGATACCTGTGCCCGTTGATGTAGGATTCACACCAATCCAGATTGGATGGTTTGTTGTCATCATACGAATATTAACAGCACTGTCATTGGATTGACGTGCAACGAGTTCACCATTAACATACAAAGAGATTGTGTTATTAGATACTGTTGCCGCAAGGTGTTGCCAGTTGCTTGCATGACCATTTCCAAGTGGGAATGTGCTTGCTGTACGTGTTAATTCATCGGGTGAAATCACGGTAGCTATATAACCGCCGGGACCGCGACCAAGTATTTCACGAGCACGAAATGCCGGATAACGACCTTCATGAAGATATAACATCCATGCGCCTTCTTCGCCGGAGAGAAGACCTGCGCCTGAAGCTACGATACCGGGTTCAACATCAGCGCCTGTTGCTTGTGTTGCATCAAGGTTAACCCATGCTTCAACTGTGAGTTGTGTAGCATTACTGTAATTTGTTGATGTTCGTAGATAACGTGAACCATTTAATTGTAAGAAGAATAAACGACCGAGTGGGAATGTAAAATCACTTACATCAAATGGCACCAAGCGCGTACGATTAGTAATGTTTGCTGCTGCTTCGGCAGGAGTTGTTGATAACTGTACTAAGCGAATTTTAGCAATTTCTGAACGTGCAGAGAAATTTGGATCTGCTTTCCAGATAATACGAACGATACCACCGTAGCCATCGCCACTTGTTGTAAGCTGAGCACCTGTTGGCGTTGTAATCAAACGATTTACGTCCACATCGGGTGCTGCTGAATACTCAAGTTCACCGGAAGCATGATTAGCCAAAGCTGCACCAAGACCGATTGCAGATGTATTGGTTTCTGCGACACGGATAGTATTGGATGTCCATGAGCCACCGCCATCAAGTGAATATTCCATAACATAGGAAACGACATTTGTACCATAACCACTTCCTGAGGATGGAGTAATGAGACCGCTGCGTTCGAAGTAAATAGGATAACCCGCTACACCTAATGATGCATATTGCGTATTGCGATTTACAGCTTCATTCGGACCATTCGGATTAAGAATTGTAATACCGCGAATCGTTAATGCTGCGGGGTTGGTGACTGTTGTTGTTGCTTCAACATTATTGGCATTTGCATCTAAGATTACAAAATCAGAGAACAAAGCATTAGTGTTAAGCGCAATACCTGCTAAGGTTGCATCTGTAAGCGAGGCATGGTTAATAATATCGAAAACCAGAGTACCGATATAAGAACCGCGACCGGAAGTATCGGGACGATAGCCGTCCGTAGCCGGATTGCCATTAAAAGTGACATCTAATTGATAGGTAAACAATGTACCATTATTCGCTGCTTGCGCCGAATGTGCAAGATAACCCGCCGACACACTAAACGGTGTGGCGATGGTGCGATACGGTAGTGGATATGCTTGGTTAACATCAGCATCTATCGAGTCGGTCACATCCAAAGGATTGGACGCTAAACCACCGGAAGTTTGCTGGTCAGCGGGTACAAGATTACTTGTATTATAAACGATAGGGAATGTCATTGAGCCTAATTTCGGGGTATTTGCACCACGAAGACCTTTGACCCAAATATCTACTCCTATCTGATCACCGCGACGGCGTTGATTCATGGTTATGCTATAGTTTTGTTGTGCGAAGACATCCGTTGTCATACTCAGCACAATCAAGGCAATAATCCCGAACAACCACCGCTTGTTTCCTCCGAAACGTGGTGTCTGTTGAGTGTGTAACATGTTATTGCTCCGTAAAATGTTTAATTATTATTTTTTGAGTTAATTGGTTTATTCTAATATTACTTACGGCGTGGCGCTTTCATATTCGATTGAACTTGTACTTACTGCCATTGTGAATGGTAATGGGCTTGTTGCTCCATCAACACCAAATACGCGTACTGTATATTCGCCCGGAGCTGCATTATTGATAATAAGCACTTCTTCGGTTGTCTCGCGATATTTGGAACGGCGTAACAAATTGCCTTGCGGATCATACAATTCAAGATTGTAGTTTTTCGGTAAGTTAAACAATTTTACACGCACATGAGGATATGTTGTGGAGGTATTAAAGCTGTACCAATCTTCATCAGTAGATAAACTGATATGACCTGTCACGATAGTTGTCGTTCCTTCCGGATCGGTTATCTCGCGAGCTGTTGCAAATGAATTATTAGGTTCATTTGGATCAACGATTTGCAATGACGGATTGCCGGTAGCAGCACTCAACAGATAATTCTCTGAAGATGCATTACCAACATTGTACTCAAAAACTTGAACATAGTACGGAACACCATAAGCAAGCGATGTCATCGTTACCGAATTGCCGGTTCCTTGATAGACAACATAGCCATTACCAATTGCTGTTCCTGAGCCAAAAGCGGCTGCACCCGTATAAGTTGTTCCGTCAACCGGGTATTCTGATGAGGTAATCGGGTTATTGGCACGTGCTACCACGATGCGATTATTGCCCGAACCATTCGTCCATGAAATCGTTGTTGCGCTTGTTGTTACACTGCTGAATGTCAAGTTCGAGGCTTGCGTAGCCGGCTCAACTTGCAATGTGGTGCGATTAGCATTCGGAGGGCTTGTGAGTAAATAATTTGCACTTGCGTCCAAACCATTATACTCATACACTCTGTAGTAATAAATGACATTGGGAGCTAAGTTTGTAACAGTCAATGAATTACCTGTGCCATTATAGACAATAAAACCATTGCCTAAATCAGTACCTGATGTACCAAATGCGGCATTTGCCATATAACCGTTATTATCGGCAGGCTCTTCTGTGCCGGTTAAAGCAGTCCCCATACGAGCAACAACTAAACGACGCGAACCATTTCCGTTAGTCCATGACACTGTTTGTGATGTTGTTGTTGGGTTTGTTACTGTCAAACCTGTGGCAGCGATTGTCGGCTCAGCAAATTTTGTTGTTGTAAATTCAACCGGAGCACCTGTCAAGAAATAATTTGCTGCTGCGCCCGCACCATTATACTCATATACTGCAAAGTAATATGTTTGGCCGGGTGTTAAACCATTGACTGTAACGTCTGTTGTAGCAGGTAAAGCACCTTTATGTGTTACTACTGAACCTAATGCTGTGGAACCGAATGTTGCTGCCGGAGTAGCGAAACTTGTGCCTGTTGCACCATTATATTCAATACCATCAGCCGGATCAGACGGTGCCTGACCCTGACGCACAACTACTATACGATCGGAACCATTACCATTGGTAGCCCATTGAAGCGCAACACTTGTTGTACCAATAGTGCTTACTGTAATTGCACCCGTAGCTACTGTTGGCTCGGCAGCACGTACTGTGATGCCTGAAAGAGTACCCGATGTTAAACTTGCAGCATTATCTGCAACGGTTAATTCAACGCCTATTTCTCCTGTGGCATTTGTTAAAATAGCATCAAATGTCACATTGGTTTGTCCTGCGGCAATTGTTCTGGCAGCGGCATTTTGCGTTGTCAGTACAGAAGAACCTACAGTAACAGACATATTGGCTTGTACACCTGCCGCTACTTGAGGCACATCATTATTATCACGTGCTTCGATAGTGATGCGGAATCTGTTAGGGTTACCAATCGCTGTTTCGTGGATAACTGTATTTGCAGGATTTCCTGTAATTGCCGTGAAAGGAGTGATTTTTTTGATAACAAGTTTTGTAGCCGCACCGGAAGCACGGATTGTCATCGTATTGCCATTGAATGGTCCACCTGTATTAACCTGCGCCGGGCTGTTTACTAAAACAGATACGGGAGGATTAGAGATTGTTGCACGAATAGTTCCATTCACTGTCGCGGCAGCAGAAATATCACAGGTCACCAAATAATTTTTGGTATTTGTTGTGCTGTTCAATGCTTCTGTCAACCCTGAGAATGTCACATTACCGGCAACAATGCTAATACCATTTAGAACCACTTCACCTGCATCTGCGATACCATTATTGTTAGCATCGTAATGTAATGAAAAATCCGTAAACTGACCGGCAGTTGCACCGGAATTTAAAGTAATGCCTAATGTGATAGAATTAATCGTTGATGTTGCAGGGCTTGTTCCTGTTAAGGAAAAACCATACACTAACGCATCTTGAGTATTCTGAGCAATATCAGCGGCAGCAGGCGTATTAGAATTTGCTACCGTTACAGTTAAAGGTCTAAATGTATAAACCGGACCTGAAAGAGCTGTTGTTGCTACCACTGCGCCACCGCTGACCGTTACACCACTTTGATTAAGTGAGCATTGGATAGGTGAAGTACCGGTATTGACACTGCTGCCGATATCTGCTATCACAAAATACCAAAATGTCTGACCCGCAGCTGTAAATGTATTGTTTGTTGAAATGCTTGTGAAATCAATTGTTGATGCTGTCGTATTCACAGTTGCTGTCACTGCTGATTCGCCACCTGCGGTATAGATAGAATCCGCAGAACGAACAATAGCAATATTCGTTAATTTACCTGTCGGATTGCTGCTGATACCTACGGATAAAGCTGTTAAAGTAGCAGCACCCGGCGAATCCATACGGAAACCGAAAATTGCTTGTGCTGTTGCTGCGGCGGTTAATGGATTAGTTGCCAAACCGGCAACCATCGCATCTGTTGCAATAGTTTTCGGAGCCATTGTAATGAAATAGGTTCCTGTTGCATTTGCAAGTGCTGTCGTAAAACCGGCACCAATATCCACATATTCCGGATAACCCGATGTTGTAACAGTGCCGCTACTTGCTTCCCATGTACCGGATAATGCAGTCGGAACTGCATACACACCCAAAGAAGCTGCTAAAGCTGAACCAAGTTCTGAATTATCGAATCGAATTTGAGCAATATCTGTAATATCTGTAGTGTTAAAATCAATACGATAATAGCGATTGATACTTGCCACGCCATCCACATCTACAGCATTGTGATAACGGCGCACTTCGCTAATTGTACCACCTGCGATAGTTTGTAAGCCTAATGATGTCAATTGAGCTGCGGAAGGAGCTGCATTTTCAGAACGAATATAACCAAGCCCTGCTTTTGTATTTTTTACTGTTTGACCATCGGCTTCTACTAAAGTACCGGTAGCATCAGTAAAGAAAATTGTTCGATCGCCATTAAGATCAATATCGCCATTGGTCAAGGTCAAAGCACCGGCTGCACCGGCAACATTAATGTTGCGCAGCAGAACAATATCACCGCTTGATTTATTCACCGTAAGATCGAAGAATGTTGCGGCAGATCCATCACCACCGATATACTGTGTACCTGTACCATTAAATGTTGTTGTTCCTGCCGATGCGACATAAGAACCTGCGCCATTCACATACATATTACCTTTGACATTCATGCCGATTGCCGGCGTAGAAGCACCTGTGAAGATAACATTTTGAAATGTTGGAGCATTAGTAACAATATTAGCACCTGCACCGGAAAGAGTTATAGTTGATGTGCCTGATGCAGTGAATGTATTAGTATTGGTAAATACATCAGCAATGGTAAAGCTTGATGTTGTTACCACATCAGAAGCTGCGTCAACTGTCAATCCGAAGAATGAAAGAGTACCATTATTGGTGATTGTTCTTTGCGCAATATTAGTAAATGTAATCACCGAAGGCGTTGTGGCAGAAAAAGAACTGCCGGCAGCAACTGTGAAATTACCACTTACAGTCATGTCTGTTGATGTTGTAATATTAGCCACTTGATTTACTGTTAACGGAGCAATATTCACATTAAAGAGAGTAAGTGTAGCAGCATTAGCAATAGTACCTGCTGTACCGGACAATGTTACTGTACCTGCACTTGCTACCAATGAACCCGCTGTTACAGTAAGAGTACCGACAACATTAAAGCTGGAAGATGTCGTTACAGCACCGGCTGTCACAGTATAATTATTAAAAGTTAATACACTACCTGAAGAAGCTGCGATAGAGCCTGCGTTCACATGATCAACTGTACCTTCAACTGCGATAAGTTTTCCGGATCCTTGAACGGTAACTGCTGCTGCTGCACCAATTGTACAAGTACCTTGATCGCCACCTGTGGATGGATCACCAAGTTCTATGTATGAACCATCTGTGACAGTAATATTACCAAAAGTCACAAGACCGCCTGAGATTGAAACTCGCTTTTTGAGAGTATTATTAAAGCGTACAGTGCTTGCCGCTGCCGGAGTGAATGTACCTGCACCTGATTTTGTCAAATTACCATTGACACTATACGATCCAACCGAAGTGACCGCGACAGTTGTTGAAACTGCAAGGTTATTAAAGTTGAGACTTGTTATAGAAGCATTATTTGTAATAATTGCAGGAGTATTCGTCGAAATATTAAATGTTACCGTACCATCAGACGCTGTTAACGCAGCATTTGCACCAACGGTCATTGTCTGTGTTACAGTAAATGATGATGATGTCGTTACATTATTTCCTGATGTATTCGCAAGAGCAAGGTCATAAAATGATAATGTTCCTGCTGTTGCCTTCGTAATGGTTTTAGTATTCGATCCATTGATTGTCACAGCACTTGGTGTTGCTGCAACGAATGAACCGGTACCGGAAACATCAATATTGCCTTCAACCGTGAATGGCGACACAGATGTTACGGTTCCGCTAATCGTAAGATTATTGAACACCAAACGCGTGGTTACACCTGCATTAGTAATTGCAGATGATGTCGTACCCGTAATGGAGACATTAATAAGTCCCGCACCATTGCTTGCATCAAAAAGTGCTGTTGCATTGCTTAAGTTAATGCAACTTCCACCACTGCTGCCCGATATGGTCATAAGATATGTACCTCCCGCACTTGGTGGCTGCAATATAGATGCAGCATTATTCAAAACCAATGAATTTATGGAAACACTTTGGTCAAGAGTCACAGTGTGACCGGCGATAACAACATCATCACCGGGACCGGGGACAACCCCGCCTACCCATGTTGCTGTTGATGACCAATTCCCGGTAGCCGTTGACGTGATCGTCGCTGCATTCAACGCCGGGAAAGCGAAGAAAGCCAGGATTATTGCGAAGGCGAGAGTCATTCCCTTCCTACGCAATTTGTTCCGAATATCCGGCATATATCCTGCTGCCGAATCGGAATGCTTTGTGTTAGCATGTTTCATGGAAACAATCCTTTGATTATGAAACAATGAATAATTTGACCGAAAAATGTTATGACAATCCATTTCGGTCTCCATTTAAAAGTAAATTCGTTTGTTTTGTAATAATTGACCCACCCGAAGGTAGTGCGCAGATACACTTCCGCTTCTCAGAAGAATTTTGTATCGTAAGTATGTTCATGTTTGCCTCACGCATGAGTTAATCAATCGGTAGTATAATTGTTGTATTTGATATTCTATATTGTACTATTTTTTTCTTGTATTATCTCATTATTATTCATGTTTAACAATAAGATTGCGCATAAACGTTGTGTTCCCACATTGAACACGCACATAATATGAACCTGAGATAAGTTGTTTTGTATCAATAGCTACGCTCATTTCACCTATTTCATGTAGCAAATTATCGGCTATTGTGGCAACTACTTGACCAATCACATCCACAATCTCAATGGTTACAGATTGCTGCGAAGGGAGATTTATGGTCATTTGTGTCGAGAAATCCGCCGGATTTGGCATTGGCAGAGACACTCGTATGCCATTGACAACCTCATCTTCTATGGAGGAAATTGCCCCGCTGATGGTAAAGAATGTTGTTCTGTCATATTCTAATTCCGGTGTTTTCGGATAAATTGCACGCAGCACTCCTTGTGTTGTATTCACAGAAGGAATAGTCCAATCAAGAATGCCTTTAGTCACATCAACATTTTCTTTGACTGTCACCCATGTCATACCGCCATCGGCACTGAACTCTATATCAGCAATTTTGACATTATTTTTAATGCTCCATCTCATTCTGTCTTTGGCATTGGCTTTTAACTTGACATCTTCACGAGGATAGGTAAAAGTCAATGTACCCGCAAGAACTTTAAATTCACCGGAACGGGCAACTTCCTGTTGATCATACATGTCAATCATGCGAACTATGGCTCGTGTGGTATTGACATTAGCTGGAATAGTCCACTGTGTTTTTCCATCAGAAGCACGGCGTGATGACACAATTTGCTTCCAACCAAAATCAGCCACATTATTATCGGTAAACTCGAAGCGTGCATTTTCAATACCGTCACTTACCCAAATAATATTATCATTTGAGCCGAATTTATAAATAGGATCTGTGCTTGCCGGACGTGATATTCCCGCAACAATAGCAGCTATTGTAAAAGGCGCATCGCTGCGATCTAACTCAATACCCGTTTCAGCATCAATGATTCTGATTAGGTTATTAAAGGAAGGTGTACCCGGCGTTTGCCAACCGAAAGTATTGGCATTAGCACTCATGGGATCGAAGGAAACCCGTGTCCAAGTTTTGCCGCCATCTTTAGACCATTCCACATGAACAGCTGCCGGAGAAACCGATGACCACTGTATCGGAGTTGCACGACGCACTGCATAACGCTCGCCGCCATTAGGAACTGTCACTGTGGCACTATAGGTAAGAATCGGCGGTATCGGTAAAAATTCACCGGATTTGGTAACATTGCGACCTGATGTTGTCCATACACTTGTATTATACCAATCAAGAGCAATTGCACGATTTTTTTGTATCATATCGAAAACAAGCGTTCCAAGATAGGTCTTTGTTTTAGGTACATTTACTCCTTTATTGGATTTTAATGCCGCATCGAACAAAATTTCAATGGAACGGAAATTATCCACTGTATTGACAATGCCCGGTCTTGGTCCATGCACAATACCTTGATATGATGTGGTATTGTCCACATTTTTGAAAATAACATTCTCTGTGCCGGAGAGAGTCGCAAAACGCAATACATTCGGATTAAACTTGATAGCAAATGTACAATTTGCCAAGGCAAAATCATCGCCATTATTGACTATATACAGCGGAACCTCAACTTTATCACCCACAATTTTCGGTTCTGCAGATACTTGATACTTTAATGCTTGTGCAGCCAAAGCAGACTCGGATTTTGCATCGGTATAATGACCATCTGTTTGTTGTATTGCATTGCCTCGAATAAGGGCATTTTCTAAGGTTTTGTCCATTGCTTGGGCTAAGAGTTTATCCTCTGCCGACATCATCATCATCGAAGTAACATGATTATTATCGGCTTCCGTTTTCAAGTTCGGAATAACCTGATATAATGAAGAACGACGACCAATATTTCTATCAACGATTGTTCTGTCGGTTGCATCAATGGTGCCGCTTCCATCCACATCGGAACGGAGATTAACCGTAGCACCGGCTTCATTACGAACAATAACTCTGTCGGTAGCATCAATCCATGTATCTTGATTAATATCGCCGGCAACCATAGCAGAAACACGATTGCTCAGTGTGCCGCTTTCATCACGACCTTCATTATGGATAAGTCCTGTAATACCGTAATTTATATCGGTTGAATCACTTGTAAACACACCAAAAGCCGGATAGCGATTACTGTGGGCATTCGTTGCTACATCATTGGGTGAATTTGCCAATGCACTTACTGCATTTATCCCACCATTCCAATTCGTAAAATCCCAACCCGATTCATTTTGATATGTCGCATAATTATCGCCGGAATACGCAAATACAGCGGGTATTCTTGACATTACAGGCAAATGATTACGATGCTGCACCACAACAAAATAACGATCGTCGGGCACTGCTGTAAAGACAAACGGTACAAGTGCAAACAATGGTCCATCAATATTATTGGAGCGTACATTGGTTAATATAGCCGATGATGTAAAAGCATTAGGATGGTATCCTGATACCGACTGAGCACTATCTATTAATGCTCCCGGTGCATTACCAACATTACTGTATAATTTAATTTTTAACCCGCCGGTTTGATAGCTTGTTCCCAAGGCACGAAATGCCGATGATGTACTTAATGATGGCGATGCATTTGCTGCTTCAATGCCTTCATGATATCCCTCAAGAAGTGCTCGTACCGAGAAATTCGACGGAGGAGTAATAGTAAAGATATTACCGATTGTTGCAATAGTATCATTACCGGTCAAATTATTATAGCTTATTGCGGCGCGTAAACGTAAACGGGCACTGGTCAAAACTGCCGATAATGCCGTAGGATCATTGTAAATCCCGTCATTATTCAAATCAGGGTCAGCATTGCTCAAATTAAAACGTGCGGCATAGCGCAAACCACCATAGACAAAATCATTACCTGTTGCTGAAGATGTTCCGGCATTCGTAATACGAAATCCTTGATTCGCTTCATTGCCAACAGCGTTACCATAGTTAGCAAGTGCAGCAAAATATGGACTTGTCACATATTGAAATGGCTGTTGATTATTCCCGCCGCCGCCGCCGAGTGAA
>WBZM01001978.1_pt2 | contig 13194 bp, 13 predicted proteins | sample 5204271 | NCBI WGS metagenome assembly WBZM01 (sample SAMN12344346, study PRJNA552823) | activated sludge metagenome | biome: Activated sludge suspended growth; feature: Nitrification reactor; material: Wastewater; isolation source: activated sludge from nitrification reactor of wastewater...
CGCCCGAAAAAACGTGAGTGTCCCCCATTTTTTCCTAGACGTTGAAGCGGAAGTGCATCACGTCGCCGTCGTGCACGACGTACTCCTTGCCCTCGAGGCGCATCTTGCCGGCTTCCTTGGCGCCCTGCTCGCCCTTGAGCGCGATGAAGTCCTCGTAGGCGATGACCTCGGCGCGGATGAAGCCCTTCTCGAAATCCGTGTGGATCTCGCCCGCGGCTTGCGGCGCCAGCGCGCCGATGTGGGTGGTCCACGCGCGCACTTCCTTGACGCCCGCGGTGAAGAACGTCAGCAGTCCGAGCAGGTGGTAGGCCGCGCGGATGACGCGATCGAGGCCCGGCTCGTGCAGGCCCAGTTCCTCCAGAAAGGCGATGCGGTCGCCTTCGTCGAGCTGTGCGATCTCGGCCTCGATCGCCGCGCACACGGGCACCACGTCGGCACCCTCCTCGGCGGCGCGCTTCTCGACGGCCGTGAGGTGCGGGTTGTCCTTGAAGCCGCCTTCGGCCACGTTCGCCACGTACATGAGCGGCTTGAGCGTGATCAGGCAGAACTCGCGCAGCAGCGGCTTCTCGGTGGCCGCGTCCATCGGCAGGGTACGCGCCGGCTTGCCCGAGTCGAGGTGCTGCTGCATGCGCTTCAGCAGGTCGCGCAGCTTGATCGCGTCCTTGTCGCCCGCCTTCGCGTCCTTCTCGGCGCGACGGTGGCCGCGCTCGACGGTGTCGAGGTCGGCGAGCGCAAGCTCGGTGTTGATCACGTCGATGTCGCGCAGCGGATCGACCTTGCCCGACACGTGCACGATGTCGTCGTTCTCGAAGCAGCGCACGACGTGCGCGATGGCGTCCGTCTCGCGGATGTGCGCCAGGAACTTGTTGCCGAGGCCCTCGCCCTTCGACGCGCCGGCCACGAGGCCCGCGATGTCGACGAACTCGACCGTGGTCGGCAGGATCTTCTCGGGCTTCACGATCGCCGCGAGCGCCTTGAGGCGCACGTCCGGCACGGGCACCACGCCCACGTTCGGGTCGATGGTGCAGAAGGGATAGTTGGCGGCCGCTGCGTTCTGCGCCTGCGTGACCGCGTTGAAGAGCGTCGACTTGCCGACATTCGGCAAGCCCACGATTCCGCACTTGATGCCCATTACTTCTCCGCGGTGTGCAGCTGCTTCATGGCGCGCTCGGCGCCGTCCCGCAGCAGCACGGCGAGGCCCTCGAGCCCGGCCGAAACGCTGCCGATGATGGCCTGCTCGTCGGCCGGCGAGGCCCGCTGCAGGACGTAGTCGATGACCTGCGACTTGTCGCCGGGGTGGCCGATGCCGAGGCGCAGGCGCCAGAAATCCGGGCCGCAGTGCGTGATGGTGTCGCGCAGTCCGTTGTGCCCGCCGTGGCCGCCGCCGAACTTGAGCCGCGCCGTGCCGGGCGGCAGGTCGAGCTCGTCGTGCACCACCAGCACCTCGGTGAGCGGCGCCTTCACGTAGTCGACGAGCGCGCGGATCGCGAGGCCGCTGCGGTTCATGTAGGTCTGGGGCTTCAGCAGGACCAGTTCCCGGCCCTCGTGCGTGACCTTGGCGATTTCGCCCTGGTAGCGCGAGTGCGGCCGGAACGGCGCGCTGTGCACGCGCGCGAGCGCGTCCACGAACCAGAACCCCGCGTTGTGCCGCGTGAGCCGGTGCTCGGGACCCGGGTTGCCGAGTCCGACGACGATCTGCAGCGGTGTGCCGGCCATGGTTGGGGTCGTCCTGGGTCGCGAGGCACGGAAGTGAAAGCGGACGGGCCGCCCCGGGGGACGGCCCGTCGCTCACGACCGCTGCGCGACTTACTTCTTCGCGTCCTTGCCGGCCTTGGCATCCGCCGCCGGGGCCGCGGCCGGAGCCGCCGCCGCCGGAGCCGCGGCACCCGCGGCCGCCTCGGCCGCCGGCGTCTCGACTTCCTCGGCACGCGCGTGGTGGATGGACACGATCGGCGTGTCGCGGCCGTGGGTGAGCTCGGGCAGCTCGACGCCTTCCGGCAGCGCCAGGTCGGAGAGGTGCAGCATCTGGTTCATGCCGACGCCCGACAGGTCGACGTCGACGAACTCCGGCAGGTCCTTCGGCAGGCAGCTCACCTCGACGTCGTTGCGCAGGTGCGAAACCACGCCGCCCGCCTTGACGCCCGGCGAGGCGGCCTCGCCCTTGAAGTGCAGCGGGATCGTGATGCGGATCTTCTCGTCCTCGAGCACGCGCTGCAGGTCCACGTGCAGCACGGCGTTCTTCGCCGGGTGACGCTGCACGTCCTTGAGGATCGCCGCCTGGCTGAGCTCGCCCACCTTCAGGTTGATGATGGTCGAGTAGAAGCGCTCGTTGTCGAGCATCAGCAGGAGCTTGGTGTGATCGAGCGCCAGGGCGCGCGGCTCACGGTGGCCACCGTAGAGGATGGCAGGCACCTTGTTCGCGCGACGCAGGCGGCGGCTCGCACCTTTGCCCTCGGCGTCACGGAACTCGGCGGCGAGTTCGAATGCGGTTTTCATGTGTATCTCCAGTTGTCGTCAAATCGCCCCGCGGATCGCGACCAATCCCGCGGGACACCCAGCAAATCAGTCGAGGTAGAGCGAGCTCACGCTCTCCTCGTCGCGGATTCGGCGCATGGTCTCCGCGAGCAGGCCCGCCACCGAGAGCTGGCGGATCTTGCGGCACGCGAGCGCGTTCTCGCGCAGCGGGATCGTGTCCGTCACCACCAGCTCGTCGAGCGCCGAGGCCTCGATGCGGTCGATCGCCGGCCCGGACAGCACGGGATGCGTGATGTACGCGGCCACGCGCTTCGCACCGTGGTCCTTCAGCGCCTTGGCGGCCTGGCACAGCGTGCCGGCCGTATCCACCATGTCGTCGACGAGGACGCAGCTCTTGCCCTCGACCTCGCCGATGATGTTCATCACTTCCGAGACGTTGGCCCGCGGCCGGCGCTTGTCGATGATCGCGAGGTCCGCGTCGTCGAGGCGCTTGGCGATGGCCCTCGCGCGCACCACGCCGCCGACGTCCGGCGACACGACCACGAGGTTCTCGTACTTCTGCTTCCACACCTCGCCGAGCAGCACCGGCGAGCTGTACACGTTGTCCACGGGGATGTCGAAGAACCCCTGGATCTGGTCGGCGTGCAGGTCGACCGTCAGCACGCGGTGCACGCCGACGCCGGCCAGCATGTTGGCCACCACCTTGGCCGTGATCGCGACGCGCGTGGCGCGCGGGCGGCGATCCTGGCGTGCGTAGCCGAAATACGGCATCACCGCGGTGATCCGGCCGGCGGAAGCGCGTCGGCACGCATCGACCATCACCAGCAACTCCATCAGGTGGTCGTTGGCCGGCGGACACGTGGACTGGACGACGAACACGTCGCGCCCGCGCACGTTTTCCATCAGCTCGACCGTCACCTCGCCGTCGCTGAAGCGCCCGACGTGCGCGCGCCCGAGCGGAAGCTGCAGGTAGCGTGCGATGTCCTGCGCCAGCGCCGGATTCGCATTGCCGGTGAACACCGCGATCGACGGGCCGTCCATCCGAGACTCTCCAGTTCGCCTGGAAGCGGGCCTCGCCCGTCTTCCGAATTCGTCAGTCAGCCCGCGGGCTGGCTGGGGTGGAAGGATTCGAACCTCCGTATGGCGGGATCAAAACCCGCTGCCTTACCGCTTGGCGACACCCCAACGCAATCGTCAGCCGCCGCGGCCCGCGTCCCGGTGCGCACGCTCGAGCGCGAGGCGCGTCGCGAGCGGCGAGCGGTTGAGGCCGCGCACCACCCAGCCGCGCCAGCGCGACGGCAGCCGGTCGAGCGCGCGCTGCGCGCTGCCCGCATCCGCCATCGCCACGAACACGCAGGAGCCCGTGCCCGTCAGACGCGCCGCCCCGAATTGCGCGGCCCAGTCGAGCGCCTCGGCCACCGCCGGGTAGCGACGCCTGACCGCCGGCTCGCAGTCGTTCCGGCCACCGTTCTGCAGGAAACCGCGAATTGTGATTACCGGCGAATCCCTTGTCAATTCAGGGGCTTTGAAGATCTCGGCCGTGCCGACGGCGGCGTCGGGCCGGATCAGCAGGAAGGTCGCCTCGGGGAACTCGGTCGCGGTCAGCACCTCCCCGACGCCCTCGGCCCAGGCCGACTGCTGGCGGACGAAGACCGGCACGTCGGCACCCAGCGCCAGGCCGAGGCCGGCCAGTTCGTCCGGATCGATGCCGAGGCCCCACAATTCGTTCAGCGCAACCAAAACCGTCGCCGCATCCGAGCTGCCACCGCCCACTCCGCCTTGCATGGGTAATTTTTTCCGCACCTCGATCGCCACTCCGTGGCCGCCCGGGCGGCCCTCGGCGAGCCTGCGCGCGGCCCGGATCGTCAAGTCGTCCTCCGGCAGCACCCCCGGCACGTCACCCACCCGCTCGATGACCCCGGCCGGCCGGCGCCAGAAGCGGATCTCGTCGGCCAGGTCGATGAACTGGAAGGCGCTCTGCAGCAGGTGGTAGCCGTCGGCACGGCGCCCGACGATGTGCAGGCAGAGATTCAGCTTGCCTGGCGCCGGCCAGGCTGCGGGCAGGCCGAGCGGCTCGCCGGCACTCACGGCGTGCCCCCGGCCGGCGGCAGGTGCCACTCGTCGACGACGACCCGCACGCGCGCGGCCTCCCGGGCCGCCGTGAGTCGCCTGGGCACCGCCCAGCCGTCCACGACGGCCATGGCGTCGTATTTCACCGTCCAGCCGGACTGCTCGAGCGTCTTCAGCGTGCCGCCGGGCGCATCGACCGTGGCCGACTCGCCCGGTGCGGGCAGGCCGAGCAGCCAGTAGCGCATCTGCGCGAGCGGCAGGTCGGCGCCGAGCCTCGCGCGCAAGCGTTCGCGGGCCGCGTCCGCGTCGACGCTCTGGCCTGCCGCGTCGGCCACCGTCAGCGCGCTCCCGTCGGTCTCGATGTCCAGGGCGCCGACGCCCAGCGGACCCTGCACCCGCAGGCGCGTGAGGTCGGCGCGCTGGTTCCACTCGAAGCTGCCGCTGCCGCCGTCGTGCCCGATCGCGACGGCGAGACGGCCGCGCGCGGACCAGGCATCGAGCTGCATGGCATCCACGGCCCGCCCCGCCTCGACCGGCGCCTCCGGCGTCACCGCGCAGCCGGCCAGCGCAGTGGCCAGCAGCCATCCCGCCGCGAATACCCTCACGGCCCGGCCCGCTGGAGGCGCTCCTGAAGCCGGCGGTCGTCGGGATGCTGCGCCAGCGCGTCCTGCCACGTCTTGCGCGCGTCCTGGGGTCGCCCGAGGGCCCACTGCACCTCGCCAAGGTGCAGGTCGATCTCGGGATCGTCGCCGGTGGCGCGCGCCCGCTCGAGGTACGCGAGGGCCTCGGCCTGACGCCCCTGCCGGTGCAGCAGCCAGCCCATGCTGTCGAGGATCGCCGCGCTGTCCGGGGACTGCGCCAGCGCCGCGCCGATCAGCACCTGCGCCTCGTCGAGCTGCCGGTCGTGGTCGGCCAGCGTATAGCCGAGGGCGTTCTGCACCAGGGCGTCGCCCGGCCGCTCGGCCAGCAGCGCACGCAGTTCGCGCACCGCCATCTCGTCCTTGCCTATACGCTCGTAGACGAACACGCGATCCATGCGCAGGCTCGCGAGGTCCGGATAGCGGCGGATGCCGTCGTTCAGGATCTCGAGTGCGCGCTTGCCGTCGTCGAGCGCCGAGGCGAGCGCCGCGCGCGCGGCCACCAGCTGCGGCCCGCTCTGCGGCTGGGCGCGCGCGAACTGCGCAAGGTGGTCGAGGCCCGCCGCGAGGCCCGACTTGTCCGCCTGCAACCGGGCCACGCGCTGCTGCGCCGGCAGGGCGTAGTCGCCGCCCGTCACGCGGCCGTAGTAGCGGATCGCCCGCTCGTCGTCCTTGCGGCGCTCGGCGATCATGCCGAGGAAGTACATCGCCTCGTAGGACTGCGCGCCGGTGGAGAGCAGGTCCTCGAACCGGCGCTGCGCGGCGTCGAGGGCGCCCGCGTCGAGGTCCATCGCGCCGAGACTGCGGATGGCGCCCGGGATCACCGTCTCGCCGGTCGCGTACGGCGTGAGCATGGCGCGCGCCTCCTCGTCGCGGCCGGTGGCGGCGAGCATCAGGGCGTACTCGAGCTGGGTCGGGATGTCGGAATCCGGGGCGGTCACGAGGTCGCGCGCGATCGCGAGCCCCTCCTCCTCCTTGCCCGACGCGATCGTGGCCCGCGCGAGCACCAGGCGGGCCGGCGCCCAGTACGGCGCGAGCGCCGCGGCCTGTTCCGCCGACGCCAGCGCCAGCGCGAAATTCTCCGAGCGCAGGGCCGCGTGTGCGAGCGCGAACTGCCCTTCCGCGACGCGCGGATGGCGCGCCACGAGCCGGCGCAGCAGCTCGGTGACGTCGGTCGGGATGGCCTCGTCGCCGATCACCGGCAGCAGCGCGATGAAGCCGGCCGCGGGACTGATGTAGGCGGTGTCGAGCAACTGCGCGAACTCGGCCTCGGCCTCGTCGAGCCGGTGCAGCCGCAGGGCCGCGGTGCCGGCGTACCGGTGCGCCTCTTCGCTGGTCGGGTTGATCGCCAGCCAGCGCAGGGCCGCGCCCGCCGCGGCCATCAGCTGGTGCGCGTCGTAGGCGGCGCGTGTCGCCTGCTCGGCGACGGCCTCGTCCGTGGACTGTTCCGCGGCACGCCGCCAGGCGGCCGCCGCCGCCACGAGGTCGCCCTTCGCCGCCGCGGCATCGGCCTCGGCGAGCAGCGCCGCGGGATCGGTCGAGGTCGGCGCGGGCTGCGGACGAACCGCGGCCGACGGGGCGCATCCCGCCAGGAGGACGAGACCCGTCAGGGCCAGCGAAACGACGGCGCGGCAAATGCGGATAGGCATGGCCGGCCCACTATAGCGGAAGGCGAATGCGACTTGTGTTGCCTGACGGGTTCACCCAGAATTTCGCGACTTTTCCCAACTGGAACAGGAATGTCTCTCGTCGTCGTCGGCATCAATCACCGCACGGCTCCCGTGGAAGTCCGGGAGCGCGTGGTCTTCGAGCCGGCGCGCATTCCGGACGCACTCAGGGAGCTCAAGGCGCTGCCCGAGATCCGCGAGTCGGTGATCGTCTCGACCTGCAACCGGACCGAGCTGTACTGCGTGACCGAGGGCCAGGCGGCGGACCTCGGCCGCTGGCTCGGCAACTATCACCAGCTCGGCGCCACGATCCAGCAGTGCCTGTACCACCACGACGAGGTCCGTGCGGTCGAGCACGCCTTCTCCGTGGCCGCGGGCCTCGACTCCATGGTGCTCGGCGAGTCGCAGATCCTCGGCCAGCTCAAGGAGTCCTACCGCGTCGCCCAGGACGCGGGCACGACGGGGCCCGTGCTCAACCGGCTGTTCCAGGCCACGTTCTCCGTCGCCAAGCGCGTGCGCACCGAGACCAAGATCGGCGCCAACGCCGTCTCGGTCGCCTCCGCGGCCGTCGCCATGGCGAAGACGGTGTTCGCGAGCTTCGACAACCGCACCGCGCTGCTGGTCGGCGCCGGCGAGACCATCGCCCTCGCCGCCCGCCACCTGCACGCCGACGGCCTGCGCCGCATGATCGTCGCCAACCGCAGCATCGAGCGGGCGCGCGAGCTCGCGGCCGAGTTCCAGGGCTTCGCCATCTCCCTGGAGGAGATCCCGACGCACCTGCGCGAGGCCGACATCGTCGTCGCCTCAACGGCGGCGCCGAACGCGATCATCACCCGCGAGATGACCGCCGCCGCCCTGCGCGCCCGCAAGCGCCGGCCGATGTTCATGGTCGACATCGCCGTGCCGCGCGACATCGAGGCCGAGGTCGCCGAGCTCGAGGACATCTACCTGTTCACGATCGACGACCTGAATACGGTCGTGAACGAGAACATGGAGGGCCGGCGCGCCGCCGCGCGCGAGGCCACCGAGCTGGTGCAGGCCGAGGTCGAGCGTTTCGAGCACGTGCTGCGCACGCGCGAGGCGGCCCCGCTCATCCGCCGCCTGCGCGCGGACGCCGACAAGGTGCGCCTGCACACCCTCGAGCAGGCGCAGCGCATGCTGGCGCACGGCCGCTCCCCCGAGGAAGCGCTCGAGTTCATCTCGACGACGCTCACCAACCGACTCATCCACGCGCCCAGCCAGCGCCTGCGCGACGCCGCCGAGAGCGGCGACGGCGAGATCATCGACACCATCGCTGCGATCTACCACCTGGACTCGCACGACTGATGAAGGATTCCATCCGCCGCCGTCTGGAGAAGACGGTCGAGCGCTTCGAGGAAGTCGGCGGGCTGCTCGCCGATCCCGGGGTGATCGGCCGCCAGAACCAGTTTCGCGAACTCTCCATGGAGTACGCGCGCCTCGAGCCCGTGGCGCAGCGCTTCCGCGAGTACCGCAAGCTCGAGGACGAGCGGCGAGCCACCGCCGAGATGGCCGAGGCCGGCGATGCGGAAATGCGCGGGCTCGCCGCGGAGGAACTGGGGGAGCTCGACGCGCGCATCGAGGCCGAGGACGCCGAGCTCACGAAGCTGTTGATCCCGAAGGACCCGCGCGACGACGCCAACATCTTCCTCGAGATCCGCGCCGGTACCGGCGGCGACGAGGCGGCGATCTTCGCGGGCGACCTGTTCCGCATGTATTCGCGCCACGCCGAGCGGCAGGGCTGGAAGGTCGAGGTGCTGAGCGAGAGTGCGGGCGACCACGGCGGGTACAAGGAGATCATCAGCCGCGTGGTCGGCAAGGGCGCCTACTCGCAGCTGAAGTTCGAATCCGGCGCCCACCGCGTGCAGCGCGTGCCGGCCACCGAGTCGCAGGGCCGCATCCACACCTCGGCGTGCACGGTGGCGATCCTGCCCGAGCTCGAGGAGATCGACGACGTGCCGCTCAACCCGGCGGAGCTGCGCATCGACACGTTCCGCGCCTCGGGGGCGGGCGGACAGCACGTCAACAAGACTGATTCGGCGATCCGCATCACGCACATCCCCACCGGCGTGGTGGTCGAGTGCCAGGACGAGCGTTCCCAGCACAAGAACCGCTCGCGCGCCATGGCGCTGCTGCGCGCGCGCCTGCTGGAGGCCCGGCAGCAGAAGCAGACCGCGCAACAGGCGGCGGAGCGCAAGCTGCAGGTGGGCAGCGGCGACCGCTCCGAGCGCATCCGCACCTACAACTATCCGCAGGGCCGCGTGACCGACCACCGCGTGAACCTGACGCTCTACCAGCTGCCCGCCATCATGGAAGGCGCGCTCGCCGACGTCATCGGCCCCCTCCAGCAGGAATGGCAGGCCGAGCAGCTGGCGAGCCTCGAGTGAGGCGCTGAGGCGCGGCGCGGGACTGCGGTACGCTTGCGCCGTGGCCACCGAGATCTCGACCCTGCTCGACGAAGGCATCGCGCGCCTCGCGCGCGCCTGCGACGAGCCGCGCCTGGAGGCGGAAATCCTGCTCGGTGCGGCACTCGGCCGGCCGCGTGCGTACCTGCTGGCCCATCCCGAGGTCCGCATCCTCGACTGCGAGGCGACGGACCGCTACGAGGCCTACGTGACGCGCCGCTCGCGCGGGGAGCCGGTCGCTTACATCCTCGGGGAGAAGGAGTTCTGGTCGCTGCCGCTCGAGGTGGCGCCCGGCGTGCTCATCCCGCGCCCGGAGACGGAACTGCTGGTGGAGCGGGCGCTCGTGCGCCTGGCCTCCGGCCGGCCGGTCCGCGTGCTCGACCTCGCCTGCGGCAGCGGCGCCGTCGCGCTGGCGCTGGCGCGGGAACGCCCGCTCGCGCGGATCGTCGCGACGGACGTGGCGCCCGCGGCGCTCGATCTCACCCGCCGCAACGCGAGTCGCCTCGCGGCCGGCAACGTCGAGGTGCGCGGCGGCTCCTGGTTCGAGCCCGTCGCCGGCGAGCGCTTCGACCTGATCGCCAGCAACCCGCCGTACATTGCGGGGGACGATCCGCGGGTCGAACCGGACGTCCGCCGCTACGAGCCGCCGGGGGCGCTGTTCGCGGGCGCGACGGGGCTCGAGGCCCTCGCAACCATCGCCGCCGGCGCCGCCGCCCACCTGTATCCGGGTGGCTGGCTGGTGGTCGAGCACGGCGACCGGCAGGGCCCGGAGGTGAGGATGCTGCTCGGGCAGGCCGGCCTCGAGCAGGTCGCCACGACCCGCGACCTGGCCGGCCTGGAACGCTGCACGGAGGGTCGCGCGCCCGGCGGGGCGTGACATCGGAGCGCCGCCCGTTCACTATTCCCGCCCCGATTCGCACTCACGCCAGGGCCCTCCGCCATGATCCGATTCGAAACCTCGCTGGGCGACTTCACGGTCGAGCTGTTCGACAAGGAAGCGCCGATCTCCGCGCAGAACTTCCTCGAGTACGCCGAGGCCGGCCACTTCGACGGCACGGTGTTCCATCGGGTCATCCCCGGCTTCGTCGTCCAGGGCGGCGGCATGACGGCCGACATGAAGCAGAAGCCGACGCGGGCGCCCATCAGGAACGAGGCGGACAACGGCCTCAAGAACCGCCGCGGCACGCTGTCGATGGCGCGCACCAACGACCCGCACAGCGCGACCTCGCAGTTCTTCGTCAACCTCGTCGACAACGCCTTCCTCGACCCGGGCCGCGGCGGCGCCGGGTACGCCGTCTTCGGCCACGTGACCGACGGCATGGCCGTCATCGACGCGATGGCCAAGGTCAAGACGGGCCGCAAGGGCATGCACGACGACGTGCCGGTCGAGCCGATCGTGGTGAAGAGCGCGAAGCGCATCGACCCGAAGGCCTGACCCGGACCTGCCATGGCGAAGGCGCGGCGCGGACTCTTGCGCAGGATCCTGCGTGGGCTGCTCCTCGCCGTCGCAGCCTGGATCGCGGTCACGGTCGCGGCCGTCGTCGCCTTCCGCTGGATCGACCCGCCGTTCACGGCCTTCATGCTCAGGAGCCGCGCGGAGGCGCTGGTCACGCGCGAGCCCGGCTATGCGTTCCGCCACGAGTGGCGCGACTGGGACCGGATCTCGAAGCGCGCGGCGCTGGCCGTGATCGCGGCCGAGGACCAGCGCTTCCCCGAACACGACGGCTTCGATTTCGAGCAGATCGACCGGGCCCTGGAGGACCGCGAACGGGGGCGGAAGGTGCGCGGCGCCAGCACGCTCTCGCAGCAGGTCGCCAAGAACCTGTTCCTGTGGTCGGGCCGCAGCTGGTTCCGCAAGGGTCTCGAGGCCGGCATCACGGTGCTGATCGAGGCGACGTGGAGCAAGCAGCGCATCCTCGAGGTCTACCTCAACGTCGCCGAGTTCGGGCGCGGCACCTGGGGCGTGCAGGCGGCCAGCCGCCGCTACTTCCACAAGGATGCGGACCGGCTGACGAACCAGGAGGCGGCACTGCTGGCGGCCGTGCTGCCGGCGCCGAAGCGTTTCAAGGTCGAGGCCCCGTCGCGCTACGTGCGGCACCGACAGGCGTGGATCGTCCGCCAGATGCAGGCACTCGGCGGAACCTCCTATCTGGCGCGCCTCCGCTGAGCGTCGCATGCTTGGCCCGACCTCGCCCACCCCGCCGGACGGAGCCCGGGACATGAACGCTCAGAACGTCGGCCGCGTGCGATTCGCCATCATCGGCGCCGGGCATTCCGGCCTGTGCATGGGCATGAAGCTGCGGGAGGCGAAGATCGACGACTTCGTCATCCTCGAGAAGGGCCCGACGCTCGGCGGCACCTGGCGCGACAACACCTACCCCGGCGCGTCCTGCGACGCCCCCTCCTTCCTCTACAGCTTCTCGTTCGCCCAGAAGACCGACTGGAGCCGCCGCTTCGCCTGGCAGTCCGAGCTGCTGGCGTATTCGGCCGAATGCGCGGTGAAGTACGGGCTACTGGCGCACTGCCGCTTCGACTGCGAGGTCGAGCGGCTCGCCTTCGACGATGCGGCGAACACGTGGCGCATCGAATGCCGCGACGGAACCCGCATCGAGGCCGACTACGTGGTCGCGGGGGTCGGCCAGCTCAATCGTCCCTCGATCCCGGAGTTCAAGGGTCGCGGGAGCTTCGCCGGCCCGCAGTTCCACTCCGCGCAGTGGGACCATTCGGTCGACCTCACCGGCAAGCGCGTCGCGGTGATCGGCAGCGCCGCGAGCGCCGTGCAGTTCGTGCCGCAGATCGCGCCGCAGGTCGCGAAGCTGACGGTCTTCCAGCGCTCGGCCAACTGGCTGCTGCCGCGCAAGGACCGGCTGTACTGGCCGCGCACGCAGCGCCTGCTCACGCGCTTCCCCGGCCTCGCGAAGGCCTACCACGACTTCCAGTGGTTCTTCTTCGGCGAGATGCAGCTGACGCCGCTGATGAAGCAGGTCCGCTGGGTGCAGGCGATCGCGCGCTGGAGGTCGCTCCGCCACCTCCGCCGGCAGGTGAAGGACCCGGCACTGCGCGCCAGGCTCACGCCGGACTACCCGATCGGCGCCAAGCGGGTGCTGTTCAACGACGACTACTACCCCGCACTCACGCGGCGCAACGTCGAACTGGTGACCGACGGCGTCGAGGAGATCCTCCCGCAGGGCATCCGCACGCGCGCCGGCAGCACGATCCCGGCGGACGTGATCGTCTACGCGACCGGCTTCAAGAGCACCGAGTTCCTGGCGCCGATGCGCGTCACCGGCGCGGCAGGGCGCGACCTGCAGGCGGAGTGGTCCGGCGGGGCGCGCGCATACCTCGGCGTGACGGTGAGCGGGTTCCCGAACTTCTTCATCCTGTACGGGCCGAACACCAACCTCGGCCACAACAGCATCCTCGTGATGATCGAGGCGCAGGTCGGCTACGTGATCGACCTGGTGCGCAAGCTGCAGGCCCGCGGCCTGAAGCGAGCCGACGTCCGCCGCACGGTCATGGACGAGTACAACCGGGGCCTGCAGCAGGACCTCGCAAAGTCGGTGTGGGCCACGATCGGCGCCAGCTGGTACAAGCTCGCGGACGGGACGATCACGAACAACTGGCCGCACAGCACCATCCGCTACCAGAAGCTGCTGCGCGAAGCGCGGCTCGAGGACTACGAGACATGAACGCACGCATCCGCGGCGCCGCCGCGCTCACCCTGCTCGCGCTGGCCGCCGGCCCCCTGGACGCGGCCGGTCCCGACATCGACGCGGCCCGCATCTCCGGCATCGTGCGCACGCTCGCCGACGACCGGTTCGAGGGCCGCGCCCCGGGCACGGCCGGCGAGACGCGCACGCTCGACTACCTGGTCGCCGCGTTCGACGAACTCGGGCTCGAACCCGCCGGCCCGGACGGCTC
>WBZM01003123.1_pt1 | contig 13193 bp, 11 predicted proteins | sample 5204271 | NCBI WGS metagenome assembly WBZM01 (sample SAMN12344346, study PRJNA552823) | activated sludge metagenome | biome: Activated sludge suspended growth; feature: Nitrification reactor; material: Wastewater; isolation source: activated sludge from nitrification reactor of wastewater...
GATCTTGGCCAGCTTTTTGTCGCCGCCGAACACCACGTCTTTTTCCTGAAAATCCGAGGTGAAGTTGATGTCGTTGAAGACGTTGACCCCGCTATGGCCGGTCACGTAGTTGCGCCGGCCGGCGCGAGAGAACTGGCCGCAGCCGACCGGGCCGTGCGAGATGTTCAGCACGTCTTTGATCGGCCCCCAGACCACGCCCTTGGCGCCGGCGTAGGCGCAGCCGCGAGCGGTCATCACGCCGGGCAGCGCCTTTTTGTTGGCGACGATGCACTTGTTGGATTTTTCCAGGGAGGGATCGTTGGCCATCAAATGCTTGGCGCGTTGCTTGCCCGTGGCTTCCGGGTAGACTTCCAGCACTTCCTGAATCAGTTGTTCGGTTTCTTGGCGGTTCATGGTCATGGGACGGTCTCCGGTCGAGTTCAGGCGGTGGCCAGCGCGGCTTCGGCGGCGGCGGTCTTGCCGACGATGGATTCGTCTTCCTCGTCGAGGATGCCGAATTCCATAAGCAAATCTTCCAGCTCGTCCATGGTGAGCGGCTTGGGAATGACCAGCTTCTTGTTCTCGACGATCTTGCGCGCCAGGTCGCGATATTCGTCGGCCTGCTTGCAGGTGGGGTCGTACTCGATGACCGTCATCCGGCGAATCTCGGCCCGTTGCACCACGTTGTCGCGCGGCACGAAATGGATCATTTGGGTGCCCATCTTCGCGGCCAGCGCCTCGATCAGCTCGGCCTCGCGGTCGGTCTTGCGCGAGTTGCAGATCAGCCCGGCCAAGCGCACCTTGCCGGAGGTGGCGTACTTGCAGATGCCCTTGGCGATGTTGTTGGCGGCGTACATCGCCATCATCTCGCCCGACACCACGATGTAGATTTCCTGGGCCTTGTTCTCGCGGATCGGCATGGCGAAGCCGCCGCACACCACGTCGCCCAGCACGTCGTAAAACACGAAGTCGAGTTCTTCCTCGTAGGCGCCTTCCTCTTCCAGGAAGTTGATCGCGGTGATCACCCCGCGCCCGGCGCAGCCGACGCCCGGTTCCGGGCCGCCGGATTCGACGCAGCGGACGCCGCCGTAGCCGACTTTCAGCACGTCGTCCAGTTCCAGATCCTCGACGGTGCCGGCGTCCGCCGCCATCTGCATGATGGTGTTCTGGGCCTTGGCGTGCAGGATCAAGCGGGTGGAATCAGCCTTGGGATCGCAACCCACGATCATGACCTTCTTGCCCTCGGCGGCCAGACCCGCCACCAGGTTCTGCGTGGTGGTGGATTTACCGATGCCGCCTTTCCCGTAAATCGCGCATTGACGTATCATCGCCATGGAATTGCTCTCCCGATCGCTGAATGGTGAACCTTGCTTTCACCTGCGCTGGTTCAAGCGCCGTGCCAAGGGGAGATATTCAACAATAATCTGTTTTCGTTGTTATTTTTTTGGGGGACAACCGGGGGGGGTGGGTTGCATAGATGACAAACGCGGCCGCTTGTCAGGTTGATAACAATTCTGCCGTGGCGCCCGAATGGGGGCCGCGCCTGCCCAAGAGCGCCTGCCTGCCGATCAATCGCTGCAATCTGCCGGCGGTGATTCTGGGTGGCCTGACCTTCCAGCGCCATCCGGCCCCGTTGCTGCTGGATGGCGTGGCGGAGTTGCACGCCGATCTGTTTCCCTTGCTGGATTCCTTGCCCGAACCCGCCGACCGGGCGCGGCGGTTCATGGATTACATGACCGTGCATTTCCGGCTGGAGGCGCTGGAGGAGGCGGGTTTGATCTCCGCGCCGCCGGCGGACGCGCGGCAAAGCCGCCCCAAGTTGCGCGGCCGGGCGGATTATCTGCGCATGGTGCGGGGCTGGGCCTTCGATCCCAACAGCCAGGAAGGGGCGGTGCTGAAGGCTTGGGTGGAGTCGCGCTTCGGCTTGCTGACCCGCTTTCACGGTGTCTTGCTCGATGATCGCAGCGAGGACGCCTACGAGCATTTTATGGAAGTGTGCAGCCGGGGCTTGTACAACACCAACGCCCTGGAAGCGCAACTGGACCTGCTCTACACCTATTGCCAGTACGAGCTGTACCGCCAACAGCCGGATTTGACCCATCTCAGTCTCTATCGCGGCTTCAACCGGTTCAGCGACGACCAAGTGCTGGCCAAGCCCGACCGTCGCCGCTGGATCGTGCTGCTCAACAACCTCAGTTCCTTCAGCGTCCATCGCGAGCGCGCCGAGGAGTTCGGCGATCATCTGCTGCGGGCGCATGTGCCGGCGTCCAAGGTGTTTTTCTATAATCGCTTGTTGCCGGGGATGTTGAAGGGCGAGGATGAATACGTGGTGATCGGCGGGATTTACGAGGTGGAAAGGTTGGCGTGATTGACTTCGGTTTGCATAGATGTTATGCGGCTGCTAGGAAGCTGGAAAATTAGTGGCTTTTTCAAAAATGGAGGAGTGTGTTGAATAATGCAAACCGTATAATCGTTTGTTGTCGTGGGTGCGAAGCGCCCACGACAATGGGGCGGTGTATCGTTCCGTTGCTCGTTTGACACTTTGCGTCATTACAACCAGCGGATCAACTGGCAACCGAATTGAAAGAGACAAGATATGCGTATTATGACACTAGTATACACAAACAAAGCAACCGGTTGGGATTTAAAACCGTTAAGTTTTGATCAGTTAACACTTCTTGTGGGTGCATCAGGGGTTGGCAAGACCCGTATTCTTGAATCAATTTTAGATCTTAAAAAAATAGCGAGAGGCTCAGGGTTAAATGGTGTTAAATGGAGTGTCGAATTTGTATCGGCATTGAATAATACATTCACTTGGGAAGGCGAGTTTGAAAATAAAGGCTTTTTATCTGAAAATATTTTTGACCATGATGACGATGATGAAAAAGAAAAACCCAGAATCGAATGTGAGAAGGTTATTGTTAATGGAGAAGTTGTTGTTGAGCGAAATTCAGATGGAATATTATTTAATAGAGTTAAGACCGTTAAGCTTCCCCAAAGCGAGAGTGTAATATCTCTACTAAAGGAAGAGGATCAAATTAAGGAAGCTTATAGAGAGTTTGACAAAGTCCTATTTGATGATAATGCAGGAAATATGGCTGCGCTCAGGAGATTTGCATTTGACGAGGAGATAGACGAAAAATTAGAACGATATAAATCTATTGAGGCTATCCGCAACGCAAACGAAGATATCAAGCTTAAGCTTTATTTTGCATACAAAAATCAACGGGCTTCGTTTGATAATATTGCTCAAGCATTTATTGATGTATTCCCTTATGTCGAGGAGGTTAAGGTTGAACCTTTAACTAATGGGCAAAAGCGTATTCCTTTATTTCTTCGAGAAATGCCCTTTATTCAGATAAAAGAAAAAGGAATTGAAAACTGGATAGAAGAAAAAAAAATTTCTTCAGGAATGTATAGAACACTAATGCACATAGCTGAGCTATACTTATGCTCTGATTCAACTCTAATTCTAATAGATGAATTTGAGAACAGTCTTGGAATAAATTGCATTGATGAGTTAACCAATAGCATTGTAACAGCGGAGCGTAACCTCCAGTTCATAATAACAAGCCACCACCCCTATATCATCAATAATATTGACTACACTCATTGGAAGGTTGTAACGAGAAAGGCTGGAGCTGTAGTCGCACACAGCGCAAGTAATTTTCATTTTGACAAGTCAAAACACAAAGCCTTTACTCAGTTGATTAACTTAGACATATATTTAGAAGGTGTGGATGCATGAATGTATATTTTCTTGTCGAAGGAAAAACAGAGAGAAAAGTGTATCCAAAGTGGCTGTCGTATTTTTTACCATATTTATCAAGAGTGAATTATCCAGAAGACGCAAAGAAAAATAATTACTACCTTATTAGTGGAGGTGGCTACCCAAGTATTCTCGATAATCATTTGGTTGACTCTATCCGAGACATCAACGCCGTAGATGGAATTTATGATTATTTTGTTTTGGCGCTAGATACTGACGATTTGGATGCTAAAACAAAATGTGAAGAAGTAACAAATTTTGTAAAGGAAAATAATATTAATTTTGGTAGTTGCCAACTTGTTATTATTCCACAAGTGGTATGCATGGAAACATGGTTTCTTGGTAACCGCCGTATATTCGCAAGAAATCCAAAATCATCTGAATGTGCTGATCTAGCTAGGCACTACAACACATCTTTATTAGATCCGGAGAAGATGCCGAAACCGATTGGGTATGAAGGAACAGTCGGTGACTATCATTATAAGTATTTAAAGATTATGTTGGCAGAACGTAATGTTAGATATAGCAAGCCAAGCCCTAAGGATGTAACGGAGTCTTATTATATAAGTGAACTTAGGTCTAGATTAGAAACAGATAATTATTGCTTAAAAAGTATGCGCTATTTTTTTCAATTTCTTTTGGAAATAAATTGTAGATTATAACAATACATATTAACTCAAGCCATAAGTTGATTTGGGCTGTTTGTTTGCGGATTTGTCACAGATGCTTCATGTTCATGACAAAGGGGTGACGAATATCGCTGCTTGTACGGCATAAAGTGCCGCACAACTACATGAATCAAGCCAACTTTTGGCGAAAAAGCTTGCGGGATGGATTTTGAATTTATCGGAAACATCACTAAATATCGAGCCCGTCGCGACAGGTCGTGGCATACGAGATTGAGTACGGTTGCAGAGACAATAGGGTAAAGACAACTGGAATAAATTGAAGGATTTACAAGCGTGAGGCTTATAGATGGTACAATTAATACGGCTGAAGTTCACTGATATGAATCACACCGTATAGGAAAATAAAGAGTTCAAGATAAAGCTTCCCCTGCTTGATTTATACGCTAGAAGAACTGATAGGAGGCGAAGATGAATGACACGATTATTGAAGAAGTGCGCAATATTCGCGAACGACATGCAGCTAGCTTGGGTTATGATTTGGATCGAATTTACGTTGACCTAAAAGACCGGCAAGAGAAATACGCAGCAGAAGGATGGGTTATCATTCCAGCACCTGCCAATCCACCGTCAGAGCATAACTTTGCGTTACAGAGCAAACTCGCTTCGCTCGCCGCTGAGCGCAGGGTTGTGCCGTGTCGCGCAGCCTCATCACGGGTGTAGAGTGAGGCGCCTGTGTGCAAAACGTGGTAACCGATTTTCTGCCAACAAGGCGGTTCAGCGAACCTCGGATGCGCTCGGCCCCTGATTTTATTTCCAAGGTCTTTTTTGCAACCGGATATTGCCGGGAATGTTGAAAGGCGAGGATGAGTACGTGGTGATCGGCGGAATTTACGAGGTGGAGCGGCTGGCGTGAAGGTGGGATCGATCATAAAGCGGTTGCAACCATCGTGACCGGCTTCTTCGCCGGGCGGATGGATTACCTCTTTTTCCTTTACGGACTGAGTTTTCTGCTGCTCGCCGCGATGGTTCATGGCTTGGGTCGCCGTTCCGGCGACGCGATGCCTTGGCGCTGGCTGGCGGGATTCGGCTTGTTGCACGGCGGCAACGAGTGGCTGGACCTGCTGGCGCTGGCGCTGGGAGACGATCCGCGCTTCGTCGCGATCCGACTGGCGCTGATGGCGGCCTCGTTTCTCTGCCTGCTGGAGTTTGGCCGGCGCGCGACAGCGGTTTTGGTCGGACGGACTCCCGGCCGCTGGATCGCTCCCTCGTTGCTGGTTTTGGCGGCGTTGGGCGGACTGGCGGGACCGGCCGGATTGAACGCGGGAATCCGCTATGCCTTGGGATTCACCGGCGGGCTGTGGGCGGCTTGGGCCTTGTGGCGCTACCGGGACCGAGCGGGCTTTGGCCGCGTCGCGCTCGGCGTCGCCGCTGCGGGGATGGCGCTCTATGCGGTCGCCGCTGGCGCGGTCGTGCCGAAATCGGCTTTTTTTCCGGCGGAAATCGTCAACCACGACGCTTTTCTGGCCGCCACCACCGCTCCCATCCAACTGGTGAGAGGGTTGCTGGCGGGTGTGATCGCCTTGGCGTTCTGGCGGTTCACCGAAACGGGAAGCAGGTGCGCGGCGACCGACCCGGCGCACTGGCCCCGCGAAAATCTCCTGTTGCCCTTGCTCGGCGGCGTATTGGCCGCCGGTTGGCTGGCCACCGATTGGGTGGGGCGGTCCACGGTGCTGGAGCAAACCGGCCAAGTATTGAATCTCGCCAAAGCTGGCGCCGCCGCCATCAACGAGCGGCGCGTGCGCAATCTGGCGGGTGCGGACTCTGATTTGGGACATCCCGATTACCTGCGGCTGAAGGAGCAGCTCACTCGGCTGCGCGCGGCCACCGAGGGCGTTCGTTTCTATTACCTCGTGCGCCAAAGCGGTGGGCGCATCGTTTTCCTGGTCGATTCCGAGCCGCCCGGTTCCCCCGACCAATCGCCCCCCGGCCAGGTTTATGAAGAGGCGGCGCCGGCGCTTTGGGAGGTGTTCGCGTCAGGCCAAGCCGCGTTCGAGGGACCGGAAACCGACCGCTGGGGAACGTGGTTCAGCGGCCTCGCGCCATTGGCGGACGAGACGGGGCAAACCGTGGCCGTGTTGGGGGTGGACATCGCGGCCGGGCGCTGGCTCGATTTGGTGGCCCGGAACCGGCTGGCCCCGATCCTGCTGACGGCGCTGCTGTCGGCCCTCTTGCTGTTTCTGTTCGCCGCGCAGCGCCGCAATCGGGAAGCCTTGGCCGCTTTGGGCGAGCGCGAGCAACGCTTGAGCAAGATCGCCACCCAGATTCCCGGCATGGTGTATCAGTTCAAGTTGTTTCGCGACGGCCGGTCGTGCCTGCCCTACGTCAGCGAGGGTATCCGCCGGATCTTTCGGCTGGAGCCGGAGGCGGTTCGCGATGATGGCGGCGTGTTTTTCGCCGTGGTGCACGCGGAGGACCGGGAGCGGATCAAGAATTCGATCATCGAATCGGCCCGCACGCTCCAGCAGTGGAAATGCGAGTTTCGGGTGGTGTTCGCCGATGGCTCCGTGGAATGGAGCTACGGCAACGCCATCCCGCAGCGAGAGCGGGACGGCGGCGTGCTCTGGCACGGTTTCATCACCGACATCTCCGAGCAGAAACAGACCGAGGCCGCTCTGAGCCAAGCGAAAGAGGAGGCCGAGGCCGCCAATCGGGCCAAGAGCGAGTTCCTGGCCAACATGAGCCACGAGATCCGCACGCCGATGAACGGCATCATCGGGATGACCGGCCTGTTGCTGGATTCGAGGCTGACGCCCGAGCAGCGCCAGCACGCCGAAATCGTCCGCTCCAGCGCCGAGGCGTTGCTAGGGATCATCAACGAGATTCTGGATTTTTCCAAGATCGAGGCGGGCAAGCTGGAACTGGAGATCCTGGACTTCGATCCGCGCGCCACCGTCGAGGATGCGGCCGAGATGCTGGCGGTCAAGGCCCAGGAAAAAGGCTTGGAGCTGACCTGCCTGATCGATCCGGATGTGCCCGCCCTGCTGCGCGGCGATCCCGGCCGCTTGCGGCAGATTCTGGTCAATCTGGTCGGGAATGCGGTGAAGTTCACCGACCGGGGCGAGATCGCGGTTCGAGGGCGCGTGGCGGCGGTCGAGGGCGGTCGCTTTACCTTGGCGTTCGAGGTGGCCGACACCGGCGTGGGCATTCCCGCCGACCGCTTGCCCGCGCTGTTTTCCTCGTTCGTCCAAGCGGATGGTTCGACCACCCGCAAATACGGCGGAACCGGCCTCGGGCTAGCCATCGCCAAGCGGCTTTCGGAATTGATGGGCGGCCAAATCGGCGTCAAAAGCGTCGAAGGCCAGGGTTCGACGTTCTGGTTCGAGGTGGTGTTCGAGCGGGCGATGGGCCCCGCGCCGATCCGGTCGGGCAGGAAAGCCGATCTGACCGACCTGAAGGTGTTGGTGGTCGATGATCATCCCACCAATCGCCTGCTGGTGACCACCTTGCTGAAATCCTGGCGATGTCGCAGCGAGGAAGCCAATCACGCGGATGAAGCCCTGGTGAAGCTGCAAGCAGCCGCCCGCGCCGGCGATCCCTTCGCGATCGTGCTGCTCGACATGCAGATGCCGGCGGTCGATGGCGCCGAACTGGGGCGCCGCATCAAGGCGAACCCGGACATCGGCCAAGCGCGCCTGATCATGATGACCTCGATGGGGCAGCGCGGCGACGCCGCCAAACTGGAGCGAATCGGCTTTTCGGCGTACCTCACCAAGCCCCTGCGCCAGTCGCAGTTGCGCGCGTGCCTGGAACTGGTGCTGGGGGCCGGCCGGCAACCGGACGAACCGTCCTCGGTGCGAATCGTCACCCGACACATGATCGCCGAATCGACTCAATCGCAGGTCGTCCGCATCCTGTTGGCCGAGGACAACGCGATCAACCAGCGGGTGGCGCTGTCCATGCTCAAGAAGGTCGGCTATCAGGCCGATGTCGTGGCGAACGGCTTGGAAGCCATCGCGGCGCTGCGGAAAACGGCCTACGATCTGGTGCTGATGGATTGCCAGATGCCGGAACTGGACGGTTACGAGGCGACCCGGAAAATTCGCGAGCCCGATTCCGGCGTGATCTGGCCGCGAGTTCCGATCATCGCCATGACCGCCAACGCCATGAAGGGAGACCGGGAAAAATGCCTCGACGCGGGGATGGACGATTACGTCGCCAAGCCGGTGCAGTGGCGGGAGCTGGCCGAGGTGATCGAGCGCTGGCTGGCGCGCGGCAAGAGCCGGTGAGGAGGAGAGCCGCTTGCCGGCGTCACTCCTCCGGACCGAAGCAAAGCGCGTAATCGCAGCAGACCGCGCAGGACGGGGCGCGGCAAAGATAGATGCCTTCCTGCTGGCAAAGCTGCTTGTAGAGAAACTTTTTCCACTTCATGTCGCGGTCGTTTTTGGCCGCCAGCGCCGGGAAATTGCGAACCATGAGTTCGCTCAAATCCCGGCGCGACCACAAGCCCAAATCTTGCCAGAGGTGATCGTCGGCCATGCAGCCGGTAGCGACGATCACGCTGATCCAGCCTTCCGAAACATCCCGGCTCGCTCGATGCAAGTCGAGCAGCTTGACCAGCTCTTCCTTTTCCTCCAACAGCCTGGAGTCCCAGGCGAGCGATGGCCGGCGAGCGGCGGGCGGCAAGGCGACACCGGGAAAGTGGCGGACCAGCAGCGCGGCGAATTCGAGCGGTGCCAGCCCCAAGCCCGCCGGCAACGCGCCGCCACCCCCGATCTGGGAGGCCAGCATCCGCGCCAGCGCGTCGTCGTTGGGCAAGCCCCGGCTGTGGCTCATCAGCCAGCCATAGGCTTGCCCGAGAGCTTCGGCGCCGGGGGAGGCCGGAGATTCCAGGCGCGGGGTCGGCGACACGGCCGCAGACTCCTCAGTATTCCACCAGGATGTCTTCGTCGCGCACGATCATCTGGCACGCCAGCCGCCAAGGTGGCGGGATGTCGTCCACCAGAATGCGGCTGATGTCCTCGTCGGTCAGCTTGCCCAGTTGCTTGAGCAGGTTGCGCTCCTTCTCGGTCGGGGGGCCGCCCATCCGGGCCTTTTTGTCCAGGCTCGACACTTTCACCAGGCAGGTGCCGCATTCGCCGTCCTGGCAATCGAAGTTGATCGGGATCTTGTTGGCCTTGGCAATTTTCAGGACGGTCTCGATGTGGCTGCCGGCGGTGGCGTAGACGGTTCTGGTTTTGTGGTCGGGGTGCGAAAACGTGACTAAGGGCATGAAGGGATCTCCCAAGCGGGCGTGAATGGAGTGCGGAGCGGTCAAGCGGGGCGCACGGTCACGTCGCCCGACAACACTTGCGCCTGACAGGCCAAACGCATGTCGCGGGCGGCGAGATGTTCCTTGAGAACTCGGGCTTCGAGCACGGAGGGTTGGCTCAGGTTTTCCAGACCCTCGACCACTTTCATCAGGCAGGTTCCGCAATCGCCTTCGCGGCAGCCGTACACGATGCCGGAATGGATTCTGTCCGAAATTTCGATCACCCGGGTTCCGGCCGGAACGGTGACGGTGAGGTTGACATCGGCAAAAGTGAGCTGCGATCTCGCCATGGGGGCGCTCTTTGGTTAAAAGGTGGATGGGGTGGCTATCCGTTCCGGCAATAAGCCGGTCAGCGAGCCGGGGGGATTCAAGGGTCGGCCGGTGGCATCGACGATGGCGCCCTCCACCGGGCAGATGCTGGCGCATTGCGGGTCGGCGTAATCGCCGACGCATTCGGTGCAGCGGGCCGCGTCGATCTGGAAATGCGGCGCGGCGGCGCGAATCGCCTCCTGCGGGCAGAGCGGCAGGCACGCCCAGCAATTGGTGCAACCGGCGATGATTCGGAACGCCATGGCGATGCTGCTTCAGGCCGAGGCGCGGGCCTGGTCTGGGGCGGCATCGAGCCGTCCGCCGTCCCGCCACTCGCCGTAGACCGCCAGCAGGGCGTCGATGATCGGCGCCATGGCGTGCTCGCTGTTGGGCTGGATGCCGGCATCCTCCAGCGGGCGCCAAGGCTCGAAGCCGATGCGGGCGCAGAGCAGCACCGCGCAATCGCGGAGCGCTTGGAGCGCACCGGCGAGCGCGGGCGTGGCGTCGCCGCAGGTGGTCGGGCCGCTGCAGTAGCGGTCGCCGATCCCGCGCCGTTCGACCAGACGCACGCCGATGGGCGACACATCGAAAATCAGGAATTCGCGGGCGTGGCCGAAGTGGGCATCGACGGTGCGGCCGTCGTTGCTGCCCACCGCCATCCGCACGGTTTCCGGCGCGATGACCGGCGGGCGCCGGATCGGCAAGGGCGTGGGCTTGGTCGCCTTCGGAAGCCGAGCTTGCAGTTCCAGGCGGCGTTCGATGGTCGCGCGCACCGCCGCCCGTTTCGCCAGCGCCGCCCGCCAATCCACTTGCATGGCCGCGACTTTTTCCAGGGTGAATTCCGCGCCGCGATCCTGGCCCAGCATCCCCACGGCGTCGGCCCGGCATTGCTGGCAATGGTTCATCATCCCGGTCCCGCCGCCCTCGCCGGCGCAAGCCTCTTGCAGCGCGCGCACCTGCTCGGCGGTCGGTTCGGCCTGCCCGGTGAGACCGAAATAGGTGCCGTGCTCCGGGCGGGCGATCAGCGGCATGATGTTGTGCAGGAAGGCGCCCTTGGCCTTGACCACCCGGTGGACTTCGTGGAGGTGCTCGTCGTTGATGCCCGGGATCAGCACCGAGTTGACTTTCACCAGCACCCCGCGCTCGACCAGCATTTCCAAGCCTTTCTGTTGCTGGGCGATGAGGATTTCCGCCGCCTTGCGGCCCCGAACCCGGCGATGGTTCCAGAAAATCCAGGGATAGATCCGCGCGCCGATGTCGGGATCGACGCAGTTGATGGTGATGGTGACATGGCCGATCCGGTATTTGACCAGTTCCTCCACCTGTTCCGGCAGCGCCAGCCCGTTGGTGGACACGCACAGGGTCAGGTCGGGCGCTTTTTCCGCCAGTTCGCGGAAGGTCGCGAACACCCGGTCGGGGTTGGCCAGCGGATCGCCGGGTCCGGCCACGCCGACCACCGCCAGATGCGGGATCGCCGCGCCCACCGCCAGCGCCTTGTGCGCGGCCTGGTCGGAGGTGAGCAATTCCGACACCACGCCGGGGCGGGATTCGTTGGAGCAGTCGTATTTGCGGTTGCAGTAGTGGCACTGGATGTTGCAGGCCGGCGCGACCGCGAGGTGCAGGCGGGCGAAATGGCGGTGGGCCTGTTCGGAATAGCAGGGGTGCAGCGCCGGCGAAGCGCCGGCGGTCGTCGGTCGGCTGATCGGTTCCATGTGCGTTCCCCCGCAAGCTGGCAGTCGGTCGAGGCGGATGGCGGTCCGCCGTTGCGGCGCGCGGCCGGTGGGGATTGCTTAGCAACCGGCGTGCCTGATCCAATAAATCAAATAAGGTATTGTTATAGTTAATATTAATTTAAAAATATCGGAACCGCTGTGGCTTTTGTCACAGGCGGCGGGAGGCAATTGTCGGTAATGACACAAACGCGTGGCCCACGAAAACGCCCCTCGCCCTTCTGGAGAGGGGTTGGGGGTGAGGGCTAAGGCGCGTCGGCCTTGGGTGCGATATCGGTTGCCCGAAGGGGTGATGCGCTGGCCGGATCGGCGGCGGTCGGTTCCGGGCCGACGTAACCGCCCGCGCCGAATTTCAGGCCCAGTTCGCCGGCCAGCGCCGGTAGCAGGGGCTCCAGATTTTTGCCGGGGCAGAGGGTTTTGCCCGGCAGAAAGTCGCGGTGACCGGCCAGATGGGTGATGGGGTGTTTCGCCATGAGATTCCCGACCAGCCATTTCAAGCGAGCCAATTGTTCGGGAGCCGGTTCGATTTCCTCATAATTTCCCATCAGCGCAATCCCCAGCGTGCCGGCGTTATGGCCGCTGACGTGCGCGCCGTGCACGGCGAGGCTCCGCCCCTCGTAGATGCGTCCCCGGCCATCGATCACGAAGTGATAGCCGATGTCCAGAAAGCCCCTGCGGTGCATGTGCATGGATTGAATATCGCGCGGACCCTCGGACAGCGCCATGGCGGAATGATGCACGACCACGGTGTTGAAGGCCTCGGGGCCGCGCTCGTTTTGCAGGCTCGGATCGGGTTCTTCCGCGCCCCATTCCGAGCGGGCAATGATGGCGGGCGGGCCGAGAGAGGATGCCGAGGGCCGGAAACGGCGATAGAGGAAGGGCAGGGCGCCGATGGCCGCCGAGCCGGCGATCCATTTGAGCAGCCCGCGCCGGGAGAAGCGGTGGAACCTTGACGGCATGACGACACGCGCTCGATGGGGGGTCGAATCAGGTTAGCGGATGGGGCGCGTTCCCGGTCCACGCCGGTTCTGCGCGCCGTTTCGCGACGAGTTCGACCAACTTCGTCCAATGCGCTTCCGTCGCATACGTCATCATGCGGCGGGTCGGTGGAAACCAAGCCAGAAATCGCAGGTATCGCGGCCGGTGTTGCAGGTTGTGGCGGATCGTGGAACACAACCGGCGCTCGTCGAATCCGGTCCAGACGCCCGCGACGGAAAGCAGGTTTGGCGCCACCACGGGCGCGACTTCGATCAGATAAATCTCGCGCAAGGTGGCGAGGCTGAAGTTGGATTCGGCCAGGGTGGCCGCGATAGATTCCAAATCCCGGTCGGCGAGTTCGGTGTCCAGCCACAGTTCCGACAGGGCGATCCAGACCGGCTCGCGCTGGCGCAGTTGCGATGGGTCGAAAATTAAGCCCTCACCCCCGACCCCTTGTATGTTTGAAGTTTGGTAGAGTTTCGGAAGACGTG
>WBZM01003125.1_pt1 | contig 13186 bp, 12 predicted proteins | sample 5204271 | NCBI WGS metagenome assembly WBZM01 (sample SAMN12344346, study PRJNA552823) | activated sludge metagenome | biome: Activated sludge suspended growth; feature: Nitrification reactor; material: Wastewater; isolation source: activated sludge from nitrification reactor of wastewater...
GCGTGTCGAAACCTCTCGACACCTCGGGTCCCGGCGGCCGGAGCGACTGCTCGTGTTGACGACCGCCGAGTCGGTTGGGGTTACTCCCCGTCGGCTGCCCACATCGTAGGCCGTCAGCGGCCCGTCAACACCGTCATGGCCGCATTGCGGCCGCTGGCGCCCCACACGCCGGCGCCCGGGAACGTGGCGGCGCCGGTGAGGTACAGGCCCTCGACGGGCGTCTCGTAGCGCGTGAGCTCGGGCTGGCGGTTGAGCAGCGCGGCGAGCGGACCGCCGGCGAAGCTGGTGGCGTGCCCGGCGGGGAGGTGGAACTCGCGTTCGTACCGATCGGGCGTCATCGCCCGCCATTCGCCGAGGCCCTCGAGGAAGCCCGGCTCCGCGATGGAGGCGAGGAGCTCGAGCCATCGGCGCGGCTCGGCGCTTCCGGGCCAGCCGCCCGTGAACCTGTACGGGGTGTAGAGGCATTCGAGGCTGAGCACGTGGCGGCCCTCGGGCGCCATGCCGGGATCGAGTACGGACGGCACGTTGAGGAACATCCCGGGTCGTTCGAGCACCTCGCCGCGCTCCATCGACGCCGCGCCGCGGTGCATGTCGGCGAGCGACGGGGCGATGATCACCGTGCCGGTGAGCGGGTGCGCGTCGCCGGTGCCGTGGGGCAGGTGCGACATGGCGTGCAGACGGGGGAGTCGCTCGACGATCGCGTCGATCTTCGACTCGTAGCCCTCGTCGTGCGGCGTGTCACGCCAGCGGTCGATCAGGGGTCGTGCCTGTGGCGGAGCATCGCGCAGCCAGCGCAGGAACGTGTCGTGCGGGTTGCAGGCCGACACGACGACATCCGCGGTGACCTCGGTGCCGTCGTCGAGGACGACGCCACGCACCCGTGGACCCTCGCACGTGATCGCGGTGACCTTCGTGGACACGCGCACCTCGCCGCCGAAGCCGCGCAGTGCCCGTTCGAGCGTGATCGGCACCATGCCGCTGCCGCCGACGGGACGCCCCACCGTCCCGGCGTGGCGCATCGCGTAGGTGAGCGCTCCGAGCCCGGTGCCGGGGAGCTCGGGGGAGATGCCCCACACCATCGGACCGGTCACCATCGCCGGTCCCTGGAAGGCGTCGGTGCTGAAGTAGGTGCGCATCACGTCGGCGGCGCTGCGCCGGCTCCACCGCAGCAGTGTCGACACACCGGCACCACGGCGGGCGAGCACCTTGCGCGTGATCCGGGCGAACGTGGGCGGATCGTTGGCCTGGTCGAACACCATCCGTACGGCCGGCATCGCTGCCTTCAGGTAGCGACGGTAGCCATCGACCTCGCTCGGGTGCGAGCGTGCGATCGAGTCGATGGTGGCCTCGACGTCACGGTGCATCACCCAGGCCGGACTGCCGTCCCACGACATGTTGGTCTGTGACGGGTCGACGTCGAGGTAGCGCAGCCCGTGCTCGGCGAGGCGCAGCTCCTCGATCACCGGTGTGGTGCGGAACGTGATGTGGTCGCAGTTGCAGATGTTGACCGTGCCGCCGCCGAACGACTCGCTCGAGGCCGTTCCGCCGACGGTGTCGCGTGCCTCGACGAGAAGGGTGCGCATGCCCGCCCGTGCCAGATACGCGGCGCACACCAGCCCGTTGTGCCCGCCACCGATGACGACTGCATCCACATCACGTTCGCCCACGCCGACATTCTGCAACGCCGCCCGTCGCCACCGTACGATGCACGGTGTGACACATCGCGTTCGTCGTTTCATCGATCTGCGCGCTCCCGAGATCGCGGAGCGGATCACCGAGCGGAGCATCATCGTGCAGCCCCTCGGTGCGATCGAGCAGCACGGTCCCCACCTGCCGCTGTCGACCGATTCGCTGGTCGCCACCGCGGTGGCCGAAGCGGCCATCGACGAAGTCGGCGACGAGGTCGACGCCTGGCTCTTGCCGACGCTGTCGTACACGAAGTCGAACGAGCACGCCTGGGCCCCCGGCACGATCTGGCTGTCGGCCACCACGCTGCTCGCCGTCCTCGACGACATCGGTCGGTGCGTCGCCACCACGAAGGCGAAGCGTTTCGTGTTCCTGAACGGCCACGGCGGCAACAGTGCGCTCGCCAACGTCGCATGCCGCGAACTGCGCCTGAAGCACGGGCTGATGACCTTCCTCGCGCACCCGGGCATGCCGGCCGACCAGGGCGGGAAGTCGCCCGCGGGCGAGCTCGGCATGGGCATCCACGGCGGCACCGACGAGACGTCGGTGGTGTTGCACCTCGCGCCCGAGCTGGTGCGGATGGACCTCGCCGAGCGCCGGGTGCCCGAGAAGCTCGCCGACAACAAGTACGTCCGCTTCGGCGGGCGCGTCAGCTTCGGCTGGCTGTCGAACGACTTCAACGACGACGGCTACATCGGCGACCCGACGCCCGCGAACGCGGAGCTCGGCAAGCAGCTCTTCGAGGGCAACGTGCAGGCGTTCTGCGAAGGCCTGCGCGAGGTCGCCACGTTCGACTTCGGTCGCTGAGGATCGACCGGTGGACACCAGCGCGCCGACGAACGACCTGCGGATCGATGTCGCCCGGCTCGTCGGACGGCTCGACGCCCTCGGCGAGATCGGCGCCGTGCACGGCCCGAACGGGGAGCGGGGATGCGCCCGGCTGGCGCTGACCGACGCCGACCGCGACGGACGTGACCTGGTGGTCGGCTGGATGCGCGACCTCGGTCTGGCGATCACGATCGACGCCGTCGGCAACGTCGTGGGCGTGCGTGCGGGCAGCGATCCGACGCTCGCCCCGGTGATGATGGGCTCGCACATCGACACGGTGCGAACGGGCGGTCGCTTCGACGGCAACCTGGGCGTGCTCGGCGGACTCGAGGTGATCGAGACGCTCGAGCAGCACGGGGTGACGACTCGGCATCCGGTTGCCGTCGCGTTCTTCACCGACGAGGAGGGCGCCCGGTTCCAGCCCGACATGCTCGGCAGCCTCGTCTACGTCGGCGGGCTGGCGCTCGAGGACGCGCTCGACGTGCGTGCGGCCGACGACGGTGCGCGACTCGGCGACGAGCTCGCCCGCATCGGCTACGCGGGGCCCACCCCGTGTCCTTCGGCGGCCGCACCCCACGCCTACGTCGAGCTGCACATCGAACAGGGGCCGGTGCTCGAGGACGAGGGGATCACGATCGGCGTCGTCACGGGCGTGCAGGGGATCTCCTGGACCGAGCTCACGATCACCGGTCAATCGGCGCATGCCGGCACCACGCCGATGCGATTGCGCAAGGACCCCGGCTACGTGGCGGCCGAGATCACGGCAGGGGTCCGGGCGATCGCCCGGCAGATGGGCGGCTCGCAGGTGGCCACCGTCGGGCGGGTCGAGTTCGTCCCGAACCTCGTCAACGTCGTGCCGGCGACGGTGACGATGACGGTCGACCTGCGCAACACCGACGAGCACCTGCTGCAGCAGGCCGAGCACCGCTTCGAGACGCTGTACGAGCAGTTGGCCGCCGACGAGGGCGTCACCGTCGAGCGGCGCACGCTCGCCCGCTTCGAACCCGTCGAGTTCGACGCCCGCATGGTCGACCGGGTCGAGCTCACCGCGCGACGGCTCGGGCACTCGACGTTGCGCATGCCGAGTGGTGCTGGCCACGACGCGCAGATGCTCGCCCGCGTGTGCCCGACATCGATGATCTTCGTGCCGAGTGTGAACGGCCTGTCGCACAACGTCGCCGAGCTCACCGAGGTCCGGGATCTGCAGGCCGGTGCCGACGTGCTGTTGCAGGTGGTGCTCGCCCTCGCGAGCGGCGACTGACCCGACGTCTGCGATCCGCCGTGACCGTCTCGTTCGACCTCGTCACCATCGACTCGCCCGGCACCGATCGGCTCGCGGCGTTCTGGTGCGCGGCGCTCGATCTGCACGAGACCGAACGCGAGGACGGGGACAGGTGGATCGTGTTGAGCTCGGTCGACGGCGTGCGCCGACTCGGGCTCCAACGAGGCGAGCACCGGCCCGGGGGCACCCATCTCGACCTCGTGTGCACCCTCGACGACTTCGACGACGAGTCCGCGCGACTGGTGGCGCTCGGCGCGACGGTGCTCGGTCCCGCTCGTCACGAGCCGTACGGGTCGATCGTCAACCTGGTCGACCCGGACGGCAACGCCTTCGATCTCTGCGCCTACGTGCGCTGAGCGAACCGGCTCGGGACGCGACGAGGGGGCCGGTCGCCCGGCCCCCTCGCGGCAGGTTGGTGAGTTCGACGAACCTCGGATCAGCGACCCGGGGCGCCTTCGCAGTACTTGTTGGTGTACAGCGTGGTCACGTCGGCGGCCACCTCGACACCCTGGGCGTCGTACACGGCCTTGACCGTGTCGTAGATGCCCTGGGCGCGATCGGGATCGAGCGAGCAGTAGGTGCCGTCGGCGCTGTTGGCACCGATCTCCTTCTCCTCGAGCACCGCGAGACCGGCGGTGTTGATCGCCTCGCTGAGGCCCCAGAAGCCGTCGTGGGCGACGTTGATCTCGATCATCGCGTCCATGATCGGCTTCGGGTCGGCGAAGAAGTCGACCCACGCCTGGGCCATCTTCGGCACGAGCAGCGTGAGGCAGGCGTCGAGTTCCTCGGCGCGGCTCTTCATCATCGTGAGCGAGGCCGGGTAGTTGTCGAAGCCCATCTCACCGACGGTGAAGAAGCTCACGTCGGCGGGAGCGCCGTCTTTCCAGTTGATCTCGTTCTCGTACTTGTAGACCTCGTTGGTGGCGAAGCCCTGCTGGATGACCGCACCGGCCTCGGCGACCCACTTGGCGTCCGAACCGTCGTAGCTCGGGTCGTCCTGGTCGGCGGTCATGTAGCCCTTGGCGATCATGTAGTCGATGTAGGCCGCACCCGGGAAGTGGAGGACCTTGGCGCCGGTGGCGGCGATGTCCTCGGGCTTCTGGATGTCGTACTGCGCCGGATCCCACATCACCATCTGCGGGTCCTTGTCGAGGGTCTTCATGATCGTGACCATGTCGATCGCCGCCGAGTCCTTGATGACGTCGCCGAAGCCGATGTAGGCCATGTCGGCGTCGCCGTCGAGCAGCTGGCTGCTGTTGGCCTTGTCGAAGCTCACGGTCTTGATCGTGACGGTCTTCAGGCCGCCGACGGCGTACTGCTCCTGCACCGGGCCGGAGTACGAGATCGTGTCCTTGTCGGCGGTGCCGTTCGGGCCGATCAGCTGATAGGTGCCGCCGTGCTCGAGCTCGGGGAACCAGTCGGTCTGGATGACGAGGTTCTCGGGGCAGACGGCGTCGCCGCCGGCTGCGGCCGTGGTCTCGGTGCCGCCCTCGGCGGCGGTGGTCTCGGTGGCGGCAGCGGTGGTCTCGCTGCTGCCCTCGCTGCCCTCGTCGTCGTCGCCACAAGCGGCGGCGATCGTGGCCAGCGACAGTGCGGTGAGCACCGCCGCAGTCTTCCTCAGTCTCATCAGGTTCTCCCCCGTGATGGTTGGTGTGGTGGGTTTCGTCCGGGCACGCGTGGAGGCGAACCGGAGGGTGGACGATCTGTCAGCGCTTGCGACCGGAGTCGTGCCAGCTGCGGATGGCGCGGTTGGTGACCCAACCGACGATCAGGAACATGACGATGCCGAACAGCGTGGCCATGATGGTGCCCGCGAACATCTCGGGGCGCTGGGCGGCCTTCTGCTGGCGGGTGCGGATGTAGTAGCCGATGCCCTTGTCGCCCTGCGTGAAGAAGAAGTCGGCAACGATCGAACCGATCACCGCACCACCGCTGGCGATGCGCACACCGGCCATGAGCGCCGGCAGCGCGCTCGGCAGCTCGAGCTTCCAGAGACGGGTCCACCGGTTGACGTGGTTGAGCGTGAACAGGTCGTGGTGGAGGCGATCGGTCGACTGCAGGCCGAACAGCGTGTTGGTGATGATCGGGAAGATCGCGATCAACACCGTGACGACCAGGCGCACGCCCATCTCGTAGCCGAACAGCTGGGTGAGCAGCGGCGTGATCGCCAGGATCGGCACCGTCTGCAGCACCACGGCATACGGGAAGAACGCCCGCTCGAGGTGCTTCGAGAAGTTCATGAGCACCGCGAACGAGATGCCGAGCACGATCGAGATCGCGAGACCGATCAGGGTGACCTTGAGCGTCGGCCACATGTACTCGAGGATCGGCCGCAGGCCGTTGGTGTCGTCCCAGAGCGGGAGGAAGCCCTTCTTCCAGATCTCGTGGGGGAACGGCAGGGTGTTGATCCGCTGTGCGGCGATGTCGTACTTCAGGCCGCTGTAGGCGTACCAGACACCGAGGAACACGGCGAAGGTGATCGCGGGCGGGATGAAGTTGATGACCTTCTCGCCCTTGCGCTTCTTGGTCGTGTGCTCCTCGACGAGGCGATCGCCGGCGTTGAAGTCCTCGACGAGCATCGCGTCGGCCTCGGCACGCATGCCGATGCCCTCGACGTCGCCGAGCACGCCGACTTCGGTGGGCGGCGGGTTCATGCGTGCGCGTCCTTCAGGTCGTTGCTGATCTTGCCGCAGAGCTCGGCGAACTCGGCCTCGTATCGGATGTCGTGGCTGCGGGGGAAGCCGTACGGCACCTGGTAGTCGGCGATGATCCGGCCGGGGCGGGCCGACATCACGATGACGCGAGTCGACAGGAACACCGCTTCCTGGATCGAGTGGGTGATGAACAGCCCCGCGAACTTCTCGTGCAGGAACAGGCGCAGCAGCTCGTCGTTGAGGCGCTCACGGGTGATCTCGTCGAGCGCGCCGAACGGCTCGTCGAACAGGAAGACCCGCGGGCTGAGCACGAGCGAACGGGCGAGCGAACAGCGCATCTTCATGCCGCCCGACAGCTGCTTGGGGTACTTGCCCTCGTGGCCGACGAGGTTGACGAGCTCGATCGCGTCCTTCGCCTTGGCCTGACGGGTCGCCTTGTCCATGCCCTGCAGCTCGGCGTTGAGCTCGACGTTCTTCTGCACGGTGCGCCACGGCAGCAGCGTGGCGTCCTGGAAGACGTAGCCGATGCTCGACTTGTCGAGGACGACCGAGCCGCCGGTGTTCTGCTCGAGGCCGGAGGCGATCCGCAGCAGCGTGCTCTTCCCGCAACCCGACGGCCCCACGACGGTGACGAACTCGCCGGGCTGCACGTCGAAGCTGACGTTGTCGACCGCGTGCGTCCCGTCGGGGAACACCATGGAAACGTTCCGGAAGCTCAGCGCCGGTGACGCGGAACCTACTGCCGTCCCTGCACCGGACTGCAGGGCATCAGTGGATGTCATCATTCCCCCTGACAGTAGAGGAAGCGGGTGGGCGGTCCTGCTTCCTCCGTGTGTCGTGTGTGTTAACTCTCCGGAGCTGCGTCATCCCTGCTCACGCAGGGCTTCGGCAGGGAGTTCCCCGGCGACGAGCCGGCCTCGCCGGACGACCACCCGGTCGGCGGGACCGAACGCGATCGCCTCCCGTACGGTACTCGCTCGGACCGCCACGAAATCCCCGGCCGCCGGGTCGGCGGGGCCGAGGCCCATCATCCGCCGTGGGGCCGCCGAGATGCTGTCGAGCGCCTGCCCGGGCAGCAGATGGCTCGTCATGATCATCAGGCCGGCGGTCTCGAGCGGATCGCCGCGGCCGACGGGGTTGAACGGGTCCTGCAGGTTGTCGGCGCCGGCCGCCACGTTGACGCCGGCGTCGCGCAGCGCCTTCACCGCGGTGAGGCCGCGCGGCATCGCCGCCTGGTGGTCGCGGCCCTGCAGGAACAGGTTGGTGTGGGGGAGCGCGACGACGTGGATGCCGGCCGCGGCGACCTGCTCGGCGATGCGCTGCTGCACGTCGTCGGGCTGCACGCCGAGGCTGCAGCAGTGGCTCGCCGTGACCGGGACGGGCAGCTCCATCTCGACGACGCGACGCGACAGGTGGTCGAGGTAGAGCTTGCGCGGGTCGAGCGTCTCGTCGGTGTGCAGGTCGACGGGCTTGCCGAACTCGGCGGCGATCTGCAGGAACAGATCGGTCGCCTCGACGCCGTCGTCCTCGAGGTGCGGGCATCCGCCGACCAGATCGGCACCCATCCGCAACGCCTCGCGCATCAGGTCGAGGTGCACCTTGCCGATCTCGCCGCACGACGGCCAGCCGCACAGCACGACGATCTCGATGTCGACCAGGTGCGCGAGCCGCTCGCGGACCGTGAGCAACGCCTCGACGTTGCGGAGGCCCTTCTCGGCCATCACGTCGGCATGGGTGCGGATGGCGGTGGTGCCGTTGGCGAGCATCAGCAGCGCGGCACGCTCGGCCCGCTCGACGATGTCGTCGAGGGTGATCTGCGGGCTGTAGGCCACCATCGCATCGATCGCGCCCATCAGGTCGCCGGTGACGTTCTCGCACCGCTCGGCGAGGAAGGCCTTGTCGAGGTGGGCGTGCGGCTCGGCGAACGCCGGCAGCACGAGCCATCCGCGCTCGGGGCTCAGGTGACGCAGTGCTGCCGCCACGTCGATGTCGCTGCCGATCGGCACGCTGCTCATCGCGTCCTCGGTGCTCAGATCAGCGGACGGCCGGTGAGCGGCCGCCGCTCGACGGGCTCGCCGAGCTTCGGGAACACCTCTTCGATCATCAGGTGCATCTGCTCGATCATCTCCTGCTGACCGATCCCGGGCAGGTCGAAGAAGAAACAGATGTGCTTCAGGTCGAGCAGGTCGCGCCAGAAGCCGATCGCGTCGACGACGTCGTCGACCGAACCGATCACCTGCAGCTTCTCACGGTTGCTCTCCTCGACCGTGGGCTTGTGGTCGAAGGGCACCTTGGTGCCGTCGGGGTTGCGATAGCTGTTGAAGCGGCCGTAGGGCGACAGGAACTTCACGAACTCGTCGTGCCCGGGGGCGCCGCGCTTCATCGCGTCTTCGCGGGTGCGGCCGACGTGGACGTTCAGCACCAGGCAGCGGTCCTCGCCCGGGCCGACCGGCGAACCGATCTCCTCGCGGATCTCGGCGTAGCGGTCCCACTTCTGCTTCTGGCTCTCGGCGTTGGTGAGCCAGTACACGGCCTTGTGGCCGGCGCGGGGGACGTACTCGATCGTCTCGGGCGAGCTGATCGGCTGGTACACGTCGACCTTGCGGAGCGGCTTGGGGATCATCGTGAGGTCGCGGACGGTGGTGCCGCGATCGGGCACGTCGTCGGGCGGGAACACCCAGTGCTTGCCGCGGTAGCTGAAGCGGTCCTCGTACCAGGCGAGCTTGATGACCTCCATCGACTCCTCGAACACCTCGCGGTTGATCCGGTCGTGCTCGGCGGACATCGCGTTGTCGCCGCTCGCCACCACGGTGCCGAGCGCCCACGCCTCGCGCGGCACGGTGCCGCGCCCGACACCGAACTCCATCCGGCCGCCGGTGACGATGTCGGCGAGCGCGAAGTCCTCGGCGAGGCGTAGCGGGTGCCACTGCGGCACCACGTTGAACATCTGGCCGAGCCGCAGGTCCTTCGTGAGGCTGGCGAGGTGCTGGCCGAACAGGATCAGGTTCGGCAGGACCTCGTAGCCCTCGTACTGGAAGTGGTGCTCGGTGAGCCACATCGTGTCGAAGCCGAGCTGGTCGCAGGTCTTGGCCCACGCCACCAGGTTCTCGTAGCACGCGACGACGGCGTCGTTGCCGTACCGGCGGCTGGTGGCCGGCACGTTCGGGTCGCCGGCGTCGGGCATGGGCACGGTGCAGAAGAAGTTCGTGTCGACACGCATGGGCCGGACGCTAGCCGTGGCGGTCGTACGGCGCGCCGGTGTGACCGACGGTCAGCGCGTCGACCGGGCTGATTTCACATCCCGGCAACAGAGCCCACCCGCGTGCGCGGGTCGGCGGCACCGGCGAGCATCCCGTCGTCGCCGACGACGATCGCGTGCGCGTGGCCGACGTCGCTCGACCACGACGGGGTGGCCGTGATCCGGTGGCCGAGCTCGCCGAGACGTGCGCGCCACGAACCCGGGACGTGACCCTCGAGCTGCACCGACGGCCCGCCGGCACCCGTCCAGGTGTCGAACCCGGTGGTGGGTCCGTCGAGCACCCAGCGAGCGGCGTTGATCGCCACGGCGGGGCTCTGCCCGTGGTGCAGGATGCGGGTGAGCAGCTGGAGCAGGATCTGCGGTTGCGCGTCGCCCCCCATCGTGCCGATCACGCTGCGCAACGAGCCGTCGTCGCGGGTGACGAGCGCCGGCGACAGCGTGTGGGGCGGCCGTCGGCCGGGCGCGAGTTCGGCCGGGTGGCCGAGCACGAGGCTGAAGCCGAGGCCCCGGTTGTGCAGGTTGATGCCCGTGGTGGGTTCGACCAGCCACGATCCGAAGCCCGAGGCGTTCGACTGGATGAGCGACACGCCCATCCGGTCGGCGTCGACGGTGCACAGGTAGGTGGTGTCGCCCTGGCGCTGCGCAGGATCGAGCGGTGCCGCGCGGTCGGGGTCGATCTCGCCGGCCCGCGCGGCGATCCGCTCGAGCAGCTGCCCGCCGTCGGCCCGCTCGTGGAGCACGTCGGGCCGGTCGCGGCCGGCGGCCTTCGCCGCTTCGACCAGCAGGTGCGCCCACTGCGGATCGTCGGGATCGGCGGGCAGGTCGAGCTGATCGGCGATCGCCGCCCCGCCGAGGGTGAGGTAGCCCTGCGAGTTGGGTGGGATCGTGTGCAGCACGTGACCGAACGCCGGCCACGACAGCGGCGAGACCCAGTCGGCACCGGATGTCGCGAGGTCGTCGTCGGTGTACCAGCCGCGCCCGAGCGCGAGCAGGCCGCGTCCGAAGTCGCCGCGGTAGTAGGCGTCGCGACCGTGTTCGGCGACGTCGCGGAGCGCTGCGGCCACACCCGGCCGTCGCACCCGGTCGCCGGGGCGGCGGGCCTGGTCGGCCAGTTCGTGCAGCGCCTCGCGGGCGCGGTCGTCGAGCGTGGCGAGCGACCCGACCAGCAGGGGAGAGGCGGGGAACCCGCGCTCGGCCAGGCGGATGGCGGGCGCGAGCAGCTGCGCGAGCGGCAACCGCCCGAATCGCTCGTGCAGCGCGCACCAGCCATCGACGCAGCCGGGCACCGTGACGGTGCGGACGTCGTGACGGAACGGCATCTCGCCGTGACCCTCGGCGCGCAGCGCAGCTGCGCTCGCGCCGCTGCCCGCTCGGCCGCTCGCGTTCAGCGCGTGCACGGCGCCGTCGACGTGCACGAGTGCGAACAGGTCGCCGCCCATGCCGCACAGGTGGGGTCCGGTCACCGCGATCGCGGCGTTGGTGGCGATCGCTGCGTCGACCGCGTTGCCGCCCGCGGCGAGCGCGGCCATGCCCGCCTGCGTGGCGAGCTGATCGGCCGACGCGACCATCGCGCCGGGAGCCCGCACGGACGAGCTGGGCGGCTGTGCCAGGGAGGAGGTGCTCATGCGGCCACCCTACGGCCGGCCCGCCGTACCATCTGCGCCGTGCGCCGCCTCGTCCGCCATCGTCCCACCGCGCTCGGGGCGTACACGGCCGCCGGGGCGGCGGTGGTGCTGGCGACCTTCCTGCCGTGGCTGCATTCGGGCAGCACGGCCCGCTCGAGCTACGAACTGCTCGGCCTGCTCGACCGGCTCGGGATCGCCCCCGACGGACCGGTGTCGGTGCTGGTGCGCTGGTGGCCGCTGGTGCCGCTCGTGGTGACGACCGCGGTGGTGCTGGCCTGGTGGCAGCGATGGCTCGCGTCGCTGGTGGCTGCGGCCGTGGCCGTCGTGTACGCGGGCGGGGTGGGCAGCACGCTCGCCTGGCGTTCGCGGGGCACGCCGATCACGCTGGGGGCGGGTCCCTGGTTGTGCGCCGTCGCGAGCGGCGCGTTCTTGCTGACGGCCGCGTGGATGGTGTTCACCCACGCCAGTGCGAACGCCGTTCGAGCACCTCGCGCAACACCACCGGCCGATCGGTCATGAGCCCGTCGACGCCGAGATCGAGCAGGCGCTCCATCTCGACGGGCTCGTCGATCGTCCAGACGTGCACGTGGATGCCGAGCGCGTGCGCGCGGTCGACGAACCGCTGGTCGGTCACCGTGATCCGCCCCTGACGGACCGGCACCTGCGCGGTCATCGCGGGCAGCCGCCGCGGTCGGCCGAAGCGGAGCAGCGCCACGTTGCGCGGGCCGAGCGCGGTGCACAACTCGTCGCCGAGCGCGCGGCGCAGGCGTCCGATGCGCACGTCGCTGAACGCGCCGACACACACCCGGTCGAGCGCCCGATGGCGCTTCAACACCGACACCAACGCCGGTGCCGCGGCGTCGGTCTTGCAGTCGATGTTGACCCGCAGCTCGGGCCAGGCGCCGAGCAGGTCCTCGAGCAGCGGGATCGGGGCCTCGCCGCGCACGCGAGCCTGCTGCACCTCCCGCCACGGCAACTCGCTGATCCGCCCCGGGCGATCGCACGTGCGCTGCAGGTCGTCGTCGTGGAACGCCACGAGCACCCCGTCGGCGGTGACCTGCACGTCGGTCTCGATGTACCGGTAGCCGAGGCCGACCGCGTACTCGAACGCCGGCATCGTGTTCTCCGGGGCGTCGCTCGCGCCGCCGCGGTGGGCGAACGGGATCGGCCCCTCCCAGTCGAGGAACGGGTGCGTCGCTGCCGGCATGGCCACATCATGCCCGCTCGGTGCGCCGGGGCCGACGAGTAGCCTCGCCGGCCATGGCCAACACCATCGAAGTCCGTTCGCCCTACGACGGCAGCCTGATCGGCGAGATCCCCAGCCAGACCCCGGCCGACGTCGACCGCGCCGTCGCGACCGCCAAGGCCGCGCTCGACGCCGGACCGCTGCCGCTCTGGAAGCGCGCCGACATCCTCGACAAGGCCGCAGCCCGTCTGGCCGCGCGGCGCGACGAGTTCGCCGAGATCATCGCGAAGGAGGCGGCGAAGCCGATCAAGACCGCTCGCGCCGAAGCAGAGCGGGCCGTGGGGACCTTCCAGTTCTCGGCGGCCGAGGCCCGCAAGCTCGCCGGCGAGGTGATCCCGCTCGACGCGATCCCGGCCGGTGAGGGCAAGATCGGGTTCACGCTGCGCGTCCCGATCGGGGTGGTCGGTGCGATCGCCCCGTTCAACTTCCCGCTCAACCTCGTGGCGCACAAGGTGGGCCCGGCGATCGCCGCGGGCTGTCCCGTGGTGCTGAAGCCGGCCAGTCAGACCCCGTTCAGCTCGATCCGGCTGGCCGAGATGCTGATCGACGAGTGCGGCCTGCCGGCCGAGCACCTGCAGGTGGTCACCGGCGGCGGCAGCACGGTCG
>WBZM01003129.1_pt1 | contig 13176 bp, 13 predicted proteins | sample 5204271 | NCBI WGS metagenome assembly WBZM01 (sample SAMN12344346, study PRJNA552823) | activated sludge metagenome | biome: Activated sludge suspended growth; feature: Nitrification reactor; material: Wastewater; isolation source: activated sludge from nitrification reactor of wastewater...
CCGTGTCCTCGTCTTCCAGCTTGTGCAGGCAGCACTTGCCGCAACCGTCGCACAACGCTTCCCACTCGGCCGAGGTCAACTCGGCGAGCGCCTTGCTTTCCCAGAAGGGGGGAGCGATTTCCACGGCGAGCGGCGGTCGGGGTAGCGCAGAGATGCCGCGAGGCATCGCCGGCGGATCAGGTCGTGATGTATTCGCGCAGGACTTTGGCTTCCATTGCGGTTTCTTCCAGCTTGGCCTTCACGAGATCGCCGATGGACACCACGCCGACCATCTTGTTTTCCTCGATCACCGGCAGATGGCGGAACCGTTTGGCGGTCATGACGGACAGGGCTTCGCTGATGGTCTCGTCCAATTTGCCGGTGGTCATGTCGCAGGTCATGTAGGGCCGAATCGACATTCGGGCGAAATCGGTCAAGCCATCGGCGCACAGGTTCAGCACGTCGCGCTCGGTGAAGATGCCGGCCGGCGAACCGTCGGCGTTCGGTACGATCACCGAACCGACCCGAAACTCCTTCATCGCGCGGATCGCGTCGGCGACGGTGGCGGTCGATGGCACGGTGACCGGCTGGCCGCCTTTGGTCTTCAAGATTTCTTTTAATTGCATCATGGAGAGGTCTCCCGCTAGGTGGGTGGAAAGGAGTGGGCGGTAATTATTTATCAAACTGGTCGGTTTTAGCTACAGCGACGATGCGGTGGGATGGGGTAATTTTCCGCTCGCGCCGTCTCGGCGAACGCCATTCCCGCGCGGGGAACGCTCACAGTTCGCGGATCACCCGGCAGGGGTTGCCGACCGCCACCACCCGCGCCGGCAAACTCCGCGTCACCACGCTGCCCGCGCCGATGACGGTATCCGCGCCGATCTCGATGCCGGGACCGATGATGGCGCCGCCGCCGACCCAGACGTTTTCCCCGATGCGGATCGGGGCGGCCATCTCCAAACCGGTGCGCCGCCGCTCGGGATCGACGGGATGATAGGCGGTGTAGAGTTGCACGTTGGGGCCGAATTTACAGTGCGCGCCGATTTCGACCCGGTTGCAATCCAGGATCACGCCGCCGAAGTTGAAATACACCCCGGTTCCCAGTCGGATATGAGCGCCGTAGTCGCAATAGAACGGCGGTTCGATCCAGACCTCGGCGCTCAGGTCGCCGATCAGTTCCTGGAGAATGGCGCGGCGTTCGTCGGGCGCGAGCGGGGAAGAGGCGTTGAAGCGCGCGAGCAGCAGCCGCGCCCGCGTTCGCGCCTGGACCAGCTCCGGGTCGGAGCCCCGATAGGGTTGGTCGGCCAGCATTTTTTCGCGCTCGGATAGGGCTATGGACACGATCGTTCACCGAAAGATGAGCCAGCTCAGATAGGCGAGCAGCACGGCGATAACCGGCAGGACGACCGCGATTCCCTTGCGGGCGCCAGAGACGAGTTGCGCGCTCTTGGCCTGAATGTCCTCCGCGCGATCCTGAAGGCGCTCGGCGCGTTCGGTTTGCTTCTGGACCAGCGCGAACTGCTCGCGTTGCAGCGCCAGCGCCTCGGCCTGGCGTTCCAGTTGCATTTTTTGGTTGTCGCGGATTTCCTCCAGAAGGCGGATCAGTTGCCTTACGTCGGGGTCGCTCGTGAGCATACCATCCCCTCCAGTCAGTTCAGCGGAATCGTCGCATCCTTTCAAACCGGCAACACCCGCGCCACGATCATCTTGAGATAGTCGGTTTCGGGGATCGCGGGCGGAACCGGGTGATCCGGCCCCTGCCGGCCCTGCTCCAGGATCACCAGATTGCGGTCGAGATGCCGCGATCCCTGCAACAGCGTTTGCACCAGCAAATCGCGCGACAGCAGTTGCGAGCAGGAGCAGGACACCAGCAAACCGTCGCGCTCCAGCACTTGCATCGCCATCTCGTTGAGCCGCCGGTAAGCCAGCGCGCCTTCCTTGAAATCCTTGCGGCGCTTGACGAACGCGGGCGGGTCCACGATCACCACGTCGAAGCGCTCGCGGGCTTCGCGCAAGCTTTTGAGCGCCTCGAAGGCGTCGCCCTGACGGATTTGCACCCGCTCGCCCACTCCGTTCAACGCCGCGTTGGCCGCCGCCTGCTCCAGCGCCGGGGCGGAGGAGTCCACGCACAGCACCTCGCGCGCCCCGCGCGCCGCCGCCCGCACGCCCCAGGCGCCGACATAGCTGAACACGTCCAGCACCCGCCGATCCCGAACGTAGCGATCCAGCCGGGCGCGATTGTCGCGCTGGTCGTAGAACCAGCCGGTTTTCTGCCCGGCGCGCGGCGAGACCTGGAAGCGCAGCCCGTCTTCCTCGACCGTCACGGTTTCCGGCACCTCGCCGGCGGCATCGGCGACGGTGCGCTCCAATCCTTCCAGCTCCCGCACCCGGCTGTCGTTGCGCCACAGCACCGCCGCCGGTTTCAGCACTTTTTGCAGGGCGGCGAGGATGTCGTCCTTGATGCGGTCCATGCCGGCGGTGGTTAGTTGCGCCACGCACAAATCGCCGTAGCGATCCACGACCAAGCCCGGCAGACCGTCGCCTTCGCCGTAGACCAGCCGGTAGAACGGCCGGTCGTACAGCCGCTCGCGCAGGCTCAGCGCCACGTTCAAACGATGCACCAGCAGCGAAGGGCTGAGCGGGTGCTCCAAATCGCGGCTGACCAGCCGGGCGCACAGCAGCGCGTGCGGGTTGATGTAGCCGGTGCCGAGCGTCTTGCCGTTGCTGGCCTGAATCGACACCGATTGGCCGGGCTGAAAATCGCGCAGCGGGGTGGCTTCGACATCGATTTCGTTGCTGTAGACCCAGAGATGACCGGCGCGCAGGCGGCGGTCTTCATCCTTGCGCAGGCGCAGCGGGGCGAAATCGGCGGGGGAAACGGGAGATGTGGGCATGAGAGGATGCATTCCGAAATGCGGATCTGAGGAATCAACGGACAGCGAACACGAGGTTTTCCCACCTCGCAAGCTGTCACAATAGGACCATAGCTTACTCCAAACCGCGAGCCTTCCGCCCCCATGCCCAAGATGCGCACCAGCTTTCAAGGTCTGGTCCGACTGCTGGCCAAGAGTTTGTACCCGGAACCGGACGTGTTCGTGCGCGAACTGTTGCAAAACGCCCACGACAGCATCCAGTTGCGCCGGGTCCACGCACCGGAACCGGCCGGCGAGATCCGCATCGACGCGGACGAATCCGGCCGCACGCTGAGTTTCAGCGACAACGGCACCGGCATGGACCGGCGCGACATCGAGGAATTTCTGAGCGTGATCGGCAGCACCGGCACCGGCAGCCGCGCCCGCGAACTGGCCACCCGCGACATGGCGGTCGCCACCATCGGCCAGTTCGGCATCGGCCTGCTATCGGCGTTCGTGGTCGCGGAACGGATCGAGGTCCACACCCGCAAACCGATGGCGCCGCACGCTTGGCGCTGGGTCAATCGCGGCGGCGAGGAGTACGAGTTGGACGCCTTGCCGGCGAGCGCGCAATCGCCCGGCACGCGAGTGATCGTCACCCTGGCGGCGGACCGGACCGCCTTTCTCGACGGTCGCCTGATCCGCCAAACCGTGCGCCGCTACGCCGATTTCCTGCCGTTCCCGATCCTGCTCAACGGCTTCGGTCCGATCAACGCCGTCAACGCGCCCTGGCACGAGCCGGGTTGGCGCGATCCCATCGAGCGAGAGCGGTCGTTGAGCGCCTTCCTGAGCCAGCGTTACGCCGATCCGCCTCTGATGGTCATCCCGGTTGACTTTCCGAGCCCACGAGCATCGGGAGGGCTGTTCATCCCCGCCCGCTACACGCCCGGCGGTCAAACCGGCGGCACGGTAGATGTGTTTCAGGCGCGGATGTGCATCCGCCCGAACGATAGCGAACTGCTGCCGGAATGGGCGCGCTTCGTGCGCGGGGTGGTGGATTGCCCTGAATTGCACCCGACCGCCGCCCGCGACAACGTGTTGCGGGACGAGATCTATCGCGCTTTGCGCGAGGCCTTGGGCGAAGCCATTGTCACCGCCCTGCTCGACCTCGCCGCCCGCGACCGTCCGCGTTTCCTGCAACTCTGCGACTGGCATCACGACGCCATCAAGGGCATGGCCGCGCGGCATCCCGAATTCGGCGCGGCGGTGCTGGACCATCTACCGTTCGAAACCAACCAGGGGCAATTGACTTTACCGGATTATCTCGACCGCCAAGCGACGACCGACGGCAAGCGGCCGCTCTATTTCTTTACCCACGAAGCCGACGCCAACCAGTTCTACGCGCTTTGTCGGGCGCGCGGTCTGCTGTCGATCAACGCCGGGCGGCCCTTCGACGAAACCCTGTTGCGCCGCTACGCCGGCCAGCATTCGGAGACGGTGGCGCTCAAACCGCTGGATCGGCTGGACGATCCGAGCTTGTACGAACGGCTGGACGCGGCGGAACAGGCCGAATACGCCCGCCTGGAACGAGCGATGGACCGGGTGTTGGCGGAACGGGAGGTACAGGTAAAAACCCAGGTGCGCCGCTTTCAGCCGGCCAATCTGAGCGCGATAGTGCTGGCCGGCCGGCGCGTCTCCGCTTTCGATCAAATGGGAAAGGCGCTGGAAAAACCGTTTCTGTTGGAAGGGTTGGCCGAATTGGCCGGCGACGTGCGCGACCGGCTGCGCCAGCAGCCGTTGGATTTTTTTCTCAACGCCGAACATCCGCTGGTCCGACGCTTGCGCGATCTGGCCGAACCCGACGATCCCCGCTATCGCCCGCTCCTGGTCGGCCTCTACCACGGCGCGCTGCTCAACGCCCAGCACCGGCTGACCCCCGCCGCCGCCCGCCGCTTCCACGCCGATTTGCAGGCATTACTGGGCGACTATCTGGAATTGCGGCTTCGGCGAGAACCCTGATGCGCCCACCGACCGCGCGCTCTCGCGTTCGCCGATAGGGCGTTCTTTTTTCTTGAATCCCAACCCCAAATTGGTTAGATTTATCGGTCTGAATTTTCGCCGGAATAGCTCAGTCGGTAGAGCAACTGATTCGTAATTAGTAGGTCGGAGGTTCGATTCCTCTTTCCGGCACCAAAAATCCAAGGGCTCGTCGGATCGCCTTCCATGAGCCCTTATTTATTTGTTTTTCATCCAAAATTAGCCGGACCCACATCCGTCCGTGGGCGATTCAAACGGTCTCTGCGGCTTTTACACCAACACCAGATTGTCCCGATGAATCAGCTCCGGGTCATCCACATGCCCCAGCAACGCTTCGATCCGGCGGGTGGTCTTGCCGATCAGCGACAGCGCATGGTCGGTGCCGTGGTTGACCAAGCCACGCGCCACCTCGACTCCGGTCGGGTCCAGGCACGCCACCAAGTCGCCGCGCTCAAACCGACCTTCCACCGCCGTCACTCCGACCGGCAGCAGGCTCTTGCCATCGGCGCGCAACGCCCGCACCGCGCCGGCGTCCAGGTGCAGCCGTCCCTTGACCTGCAACTGCACCGCCAGCCATTGCTTGCGCGCCGCCAGCGGACTCTGGCTCGGTCGGAGCAAGGTTCCCAGTTCCTCGCCGGCCGAGACCCGCCGCAGCACCTCCGGCTCGCGGCCCCAAGCCAGCAGGGTAAACGCGCCGGAGCGCGCCGCTTTGGTCGCGGCGTGCAGTTTGGTCAACATCCCGCCGCTGCCCAAGCTGCCGGCACCGCTCGCCATCGCTTCCAGCGTCGCATCGCCCGCCCTTCCTTCGCGGATCATGCGCGCGTCCGAAAACTGGCGCGGATTTTTGTCGTACAAACCCTGCTGGTCGGTGAGGATAATGTACAGCTCCGCCTCGACCAGATTCGCCACCAAGGCGCCCAGCGTGTCGTTGTCGCCAAAGCGGATTTCCTCGAAGGCGACCGTGTCGTTTTCGTTGATGACCGGCACCACTCGCAGCCGGAGCAGGGTGCGCAAGGTGTTGCGGATGTTGAGGTAACGCTGGCGGTCGGCGGCATCTTCGTGAGTCAGCAGAATCTGCGCGGTCTGGATGCCGTGGTGTCCGAACGCCGACTCCCAGGCTTGCACCAGTCCCATCTGTCCCACCGCCGCCGCCGCTTGCAGATCGGCGAGCGCGGTCGGCCGCTGGGACCAGTTCAACCGCCGCATTCCTTCCGCCACCGCCCCGGAGGTCACCAACAGCAACTCGCGCCCGGCGCGATGCAGTTCCGCCATCTGCGCCACCCAGGCGTCGATGGAAAAACTGTCGAGCCCCTGCCCGTCATTGGTGATCATCGCGCTGCCGATCTTGACCACCCAGCGCTGGGCCGCGCCCAACTGTTCACGCGTCTTGTTGAACATCGCCCGCCTCATCTTCCATGGCCGCCGCCGGCGCCTCCCGCTCCGCCGCGACCGCCTTCGCCCGCTGCAATTCCTCCAGCCGTTCCATCACCGCCCGCGTCAGCGCGTCCGCACCCTCGCCCGACAGCGCGGAAATGGCGAACCACGGCCCGCGCCAGCGCAAGGAGCGGCGGATTTTGGAAACCAGCGCCTTGCGTTCTTCTTCCGGCACCAGGTCCAGCTTGTTCAACACCAGCCAGCGCTCCCTGGCGGCCAGTTCCGGGCTGTAGCGCTTCAATTCCTTGAGGATGACCCGCGCGTCTCGCACCGGATCGCCGCTGTCGCTGTAGGGCGAGACATCCACCAGATGCAGCAACAGCCGGGTGCGGGAGAGATGGCGCAAAAACTGGATGCCCAGTCCCGCGCCTTCCGCCGCGCCTTCGATCAAGCCGGGAATATCGGCCATCACGAAACTTTTCAGCGGCCCGACCCGCACCACGCCGAGGTTGGGATGGAGGGTGGTGAAGGGATAGTCGGCCACCTTGGGCCGGGCGGCGGACACGGCGCGAATCAGGGTGGATTTGCCCGCGTTCGGCATCCCCAGCAAACCGACGTCGGCGATGACCTTCAACTCCAGCCGCAAATCGCGGGCCTCGCCCGGCGTGCCCGGTTTGGACTGGCGGGGAGCGCGGTTGATGCTGCTCTTGTAGCGGGTGTTGCCGAGACCGTGGAAGCCGCCGCGCGCCACCAACAACCGCTGGCCCGGCTCGACCAGATCCCCGATCAACTCGCCGGTGGCGGCGTCGTGGGCCACGGTGCCCACCGGCACGATCACGGTCAAATCGGCGCCGCCGCGTCCGGTGCAATTGGCGCCCATCCCCTTCTGGCCGTGCTCGGCGCGGAACAGCCGGGTATAGCGGTAATCGGCCAGGGTGTTCAGCTCGGCGTCGGCTTGCAGGTAGATGCTGCCGCCGTCGCCGCCGTCGCCGCCGTCGGGGCCGCCGAGCGGGACGTATTTCTCCCGCCGGAAGCTGACGCAGCCGTCGCCGCCGTCGCCGGCCTCGACCCGGATGGTGACTTCATCGACGAATTTCATGGCGCCCTCCCGGAACCGGAGACAAAAGAAAAGCCCCGAACGGGGCTTTCGCTGCGCCCGGCTTCCCGGCGGCTCATTGCGCCGGGTAGACGCTCACGTATTTGCGGTTGAACGGCCCCTTGACCTCGAAAGTCACATGGCCCTCGGCTTTGGCGAACAAAGTGTAGTCCTTGCCGCAACCCACGTTCGTGCCCGGATGGAATTTGGTGCCGCGCTGCCGGACGATGATGTTGCCGGGCAGCGCCAATTGGCCGCCGAACAGTTTGACGCCCAAGCGTTGGGCCTGAGAGTCGCGGCCGTTGCGGCTGCTGCCGCCCGCTTTTTTGTGTGCCATGTGTCAGCCCTCTTGAACCGGCGCGGCTTCCGCTTTCTGTAGCGTCGGCGCCACGGAAAATCCGCTGATGCCGCTGATCCGCAACTCGGTATAGCTCTGCCGGTGACCCTGGGTCTTGCGGTAGTGCTTGCGGCGCCGGAACTTGACGATGCGGATCTTCGGTCCGCGACCCTGGGATTGGACGGTCGCGCTCACCCGCGCCCCTTCGACGTAGGGCGCGCCGATCTTGACTTGGTCGCCGTCGGCGATCATCAGCACCGCGTCGAACTCCACGGAGGCGCCTTCCTCGACTTCGAGCTTTTCGACCTTGAGGGTCTGGCCCTCGGCCACCCGGTATTGCTTGCCCCCGGTTTTGATGACAGCGTACATTTATCGATTCTCCAAAGCGACTCGACCGTCCCGACTAAAGGGATGCGATTCTAGCCGCGCGGCGGGCTGAGGTCAAACAAATTCCAGCCAATAACGGCGGTTAGGCGCTTGCCTTGACCCTGCCGCAACCAATCCGTAGCATGGCGGGCGTCTTCTTCCAAGCCACCGTTTCCCATGAACATCGAACAGATCCGCGATCCCATCGCGGATGACCTGCAAGCGGTCAACGCCCTGATCCGTCGCCAACTGCAATCGGATGTGGCGCTGATCAATCAATTGGCCGGCTATATCATCGACGGCGGCGGCAAGCGGCTGCGACCCGTCACCGTGCTGCTGGCGGCGCAGGCTTGCGGCTACACCGGCGTCCGACACATCGACGCCGCCGCCATCATCGAGTTCATCCACACCGCCACCCTGCTGCACGACGATGTGGTGGACGAATCCGACCTGCGGCGCGGCCGGGAAACCGCCAACGCCATCTGGGGCAATCAAGCCAGCGTGCTGGTGGGCGATTTTCTCTACTCCCGCTCGTTTCAGATGATGGTCGGCATCGGCAGCATGCGGGTCATGGAAATCATGGCCGACACCACCAACACCATCGCCGAGGGCGAGGTGATGCAGTTGCTCAACTGCAACGACCCCGATACGACCGAAGAGCGCTACATGGCGGTGATTTATCGCAAAACCGCCAAGCTGTTCGAGGCGGCGGCGCAACTGGGCGCGGTGTTGGCCGGCCGGCCGCGCGAAGAGGAGCTGGCGCTGGCCCGCTACGGGTTGCACTTGGGCACCGCGTTTCAGCTGATCGACGACGTGTTGGATTACAGCGCCTCCAGCGCGGAGCTGGGCAAGAACATCGGCGACGATCTGGCCGAGGGCAAGCCCACCCTGCCGCTGATCCACGCCATGCGCCGGGGCACGGCCGAGGAAGCGCGGATCATCCGCACGGCCATCGAGCAGGGCGGATTGGAGCACATCGACATCGTCACCCGGACTATTGAGTCGACCGGAGCGCTGGACTATACTGCCCGTCTTGCCGCAGAACAGTCCGAGCGGGCCATCGCCAGCTTGCCGATGCTTTCGGAATCGCCCTCCAAGGACGCGCTCCTCGGTTTGGCCCGGTTCGCGGTGAATCGCCGCTATTGATTCTTTCCCCTGTCGGGGTGTAGCTCAGCCTGGTAGAGCGCTGCCTTCGGGAGGCAGAAGTCGCAGGTTCAAATCCTGTCACCCCGACCAAATTTCCCCTCTGTCGAGCCTTTCAATGCCGCGTGGCGAGCGTGTCCGTTCGGCGCTTCGACCGTTTTGGTGGCGGAAGCCGCTTGAGATCGCCGGAGTTCTGAACTTGCGCCAGCGCGCCGCTCAAGCCATCGCGTCGAGCAGGCTGCCCAGCGCTTTGTCGCTGGTCTGAACGATCTTGGCTCCGGCTTGGACCTGGTACAAGGCCTGACGCCGCTCGATCAAGGCGCGAGTCACGTCGCCGGTCGCGGAAATCAGCGAAGACCCCTCCGGCGGCTGTCCACCGCTCGCCCGATCACCCGAATCGGACGAGGCGACCGTTTGGCGGGCGATGGTTTGCGCACTGCTATCCATCAGCTTCATGCCCGACTGAATGCTCGCGAAACCAGAATTTATCGCGCTACCGATCATCTTGCGCCCTCCGTAAATCGAGCGAAATCAGCCGACTTTAAAACGCCAACACAACTTGGAACCAACAGATACACATTCATTATATTATAACCGATGAAATGTATCAATAAATGACTGTCGTAATTTAAAAGTTCAGATCGTTTCTGGCTCGCCCGCTTGGATTTCCTGGAGCAATCGCTCGATCAACTCGATCATCTTTTCGATGGCGCTGGCGGGAGATTCGATCTCGACATCGGCAACCTCCCAATACCGGACGAGCGGCCGGTGAGCCGGAAAAAACGATTCCACCATGGGCTCATGCTCGCGTCGGCTCAGGGCGATGGCTCGATCCGCCCGAGCGAAATCCGAGGAGCGCGCCGCCAGCGGATAGCGAGGACGGTCGCCGAGATCGACCCCCAGTTCTCGAAGCGCCTCCAGCGATTTCGGCGATAGGGGTCCGGGATTGCGGAAAACGGTCACGTCGGGCGCCAGTCCCCGCGAATCTGCACGCCAAGATAGACCGCGACACTTCGCTCCATGGTTGAAATATTCCTCGCAAAACCGGCTCCGGTAGTAGTTACCGGTACACAAAAAGAGAATTCGTTTCATCGGGTTGTCTCGCGTGGGCAAGGGTTATCTCGTTGCGGCTCCGTCATTCGCTCCGCGTCCGGCGGCGGCGCGGTTTTTCGGTCGGTTCGGGCAAATCACGGATGCGCCGCACCCAGAGCGCGATGTCCGGGTCCATCCGCGCCAGCACCGCTTGCGGGTTCTTCGCTTCGTCCACTTGCGCGAGCGCCTCTAACAGGGAGGCCTGCTTGGGCGCATCCAGGGACAATTCCGGGGTCAACAATCCCGCCACGTCGCGAATCAGGTCGGGGTCCCGGCAATCTCGCGAAAAGGCGGATACGATCTTGGAAAGCGCGGAACTCGGGGAAATGTCAGGATTCCCAAGCAGGCCGTAGAGGCGAACCACACGGGGCAGAATACCTCGGGCGGCCTCGAAGCCCGCCGCCCGGCCTTCCGCCGCCGCCGTGCGAGCGATAGCTGCACCGACGGCGGGCCAGAAGAAGTATCTGCTAGACAAGCGACCCGGATGCTTTTCAAGTAGGCTGTCCAACACTTCCCATGCACACGCTCGGGTGGCGGCTACAAAAAGCTCTTCAAGCCATTGCCTCCAATCGAGTTTATTTTCTTTTTGCGGCGTTTTTTCATCCTCCGCCACCCAGATGGCAAAGGCGTCGATGGCCTCGGGCGAGGGCACATGCGCAGCAGCCTTGATCGCTTCGATTGCTCCGTGTCGGATATTAAAGATATCCGATACGGATCGAGCGAGCGCGAAAGACTCTAGGGCGGTAGCTAGGGCCTCCTCGTGCCGCCCCAATTCGCCGAGCGAGATAGCGGTAAGCCGCAGAGCTACGGCCTGTTTGCCGACATCCCCCGCTTGGGCAGCCAGGGCGGCGGCCTGTCGCGCCGTCCCGATCACCTCCTCGTGCCGTCCCAACTGGCCGAGCGAAAAGGCGGCAAGGCGCAAGGCTAAGGTCTGTCCGCCGACATCCCCCGCTTGGGCAGCCAGGGCGGCGGCCTGTCGCGCCGTCCCGATGGCTTCCTCGTGCCGACCCGACTCGCCGAGCGAAAAGGCGCGACAATGGAGCGCCAATGCTTGCAAGGATTCGGGCAGTTCAGTCGGGATGGCCGCTCCGGCCGTCGCCAAGCAACGGTTTGCGCCGGCTTTGTCGCCGCTCAGGTTGAACAGCAAAATACCTCGCTCGTACTGGAGCAGCACTTGCGCCGCTGGATTTGTATTGGCCGCAATTTCTTGGGTCAGCCGCTCGTCGGCCTGGTCCACCAACCCGATGCGGGCAAGCGCCTGAGTGGCAATGATCGCGCCAGCAGCTTTGGCGATGGGCGTTGCTGGCTTCCACTGACCCATTTGATGAGCGATGTCTTCGGGATGATCTTTTAGATCGCGCAGAATCTGCTCGATGGGCACCGGAATCGCCTCGCCACAGCAGCTTGCGACCGACTTCAGTCGCCGGTCGAAGTTCCGAAAGTAGCCATTAAACCCATTGCCCGCCGGCACACCTTCGCAGGCCAAGTCAGCAAAAATCCGGGCTTCGGCGGGCTGGCCCGCGTTCAGGTGCCGCATCGCCTGCGCCCGTTGTTCGTCGCGCGAGTAGAAGGCCCGCAGGAAATCGAGAATGGTGGCGAGCGGCGTTTGCAGCGCGAGCTGCTGGCCCTGGCGCAGGCGGTAGAAGTGCGCGAACACCCGGTCGGTGACGCGGTAGAGCGTCTCGCGGCCATCCAGCGCGGGCAATCCCCGGATGATGTCGGTGCGCTGCAAATCCTGCATCACTCGGGCGATGGTGCTTTGCCCCACCGCGCCGACGCGCTGGGCCAGCTCGGTCTGCGACGCTGGTTCGCCGCCCCGGATCAGCGTATCGAACAAGCCCTGGGCCAGGGCGGGCAGATCGTCGATGCGGCGCCGGTAATAGTCCGCGAGCTTGTCGGCCAGCGCGTCCATGGTGGCGGCGACCGACAGTGCATCCTGCGTCTCCAGCACGTCGGCCAGCAGTTGCGCCAAGCGCGGGTTGCCGCCGATGAAGTCGGCCACGGCCCGCGCCTTGGCCTCCGCTGCCGGGTCGAGCGGCGGCTTTTGCTCCGCCTCGCGACGACGGTTGAAATAGAGGATGCAGGTATCCTGCGACCAGGGTTCCAGGCGGATCGACTGAAAGGCTTGGAACAAGGGACGGTCGTAATCCATATCCACCGAGCCGGTCGCCGTCGCGATCAGCATGACGCGGTTGCGCGGACGATCCAGCCACTTGCGCAGGCGCTGTTCGGCGGCATCCTCCTTGAAGACGCTGGCGAGGAGAACATCGAAATTCTCGATCACCACCACGACCATGCCCCGGCCCTCTGGCAAAGACCGATCCAGTTCGCGTTCGAGCCGATCAACCGCCTCGCCCCACTGGTGGGCCTCTTTCTCGGGATCGGGCCACTGGAACATCGCCCCCGCCCAGCTTCGATCCTCGCCGGTCCGCAAGTCGGCGACCTTGTGGGCGATGTAGGCCGGAAGCGCGTGGGGATTGCGCGTCAGGTTGTGCTGCTCTTCCGGCAGCAGCACGAAGAGGATGGGCACATCCCGCGCGGCGGCGAGGTCTGCGGTCTCGATCTGCACCAGACGGGCCACGAAGGATTTACCGAACCCGCGTGGGCCGTAGATCGCGACGTGCTGCAACGCGCCCGGCGCGGCCCCGAAGCTGCGCCGAACAGCGTCCATGATTCGCCCGGTTTCCTTCTCGCGGCCGGTGGCGAGCGTGCGGATGGCCTCGTCGGTCATCCGATGAGTCAAGAAGGTCTGGACGAGCGGAGCGGCGGGCGCGTTCATCAGGCCAGCCGCGACCGCTTCCACCACAACCGGGCCAGCCGCGACGCCGGCACCCAAGTCCGATTCGCGTCGGCGTCTTCGGTAAAATGGATGAAGCCATCCTCGACCAACATATCCAGGA
>WBZM01003130.1_pt1 | contig 13169 bp, 11 predicted proteins | sample 5204271 | NCBI WGS metagenome assembly WBZM01 (sample SAMN12344346, study PRJNA552823) | activated sludge metagenome | biome: Activated sludge suspended growth; feature: Nitrification reactor; material: Wastewater; isolation source: activated sludge from nitrification reactor of wastewater...
GTCGGTCAGCGACTCGACGTAGTACGAGCCTCCGAGCGGGTCGATCACGTCGGTGAGGTGGGCTTCCTCGCGCAGGATGTTCTGCGTGGCCACGGCGATGCGCGCGGCCTCGGTGGTGGGGGTGGAGAACACTTCGTCGTAGGAGTCGGTGTGCAGCGATTGCAGGCCACCGAAGATGCCCGCCATCGCCTGCGCCGTGACGCGCGCGACGTTGTTCAGCGGCTGCTGGCGCGTGAGGTCCACGCCCGAGGTCTGGCCGTGGAACTTGAAGCGCCAGGAGCGCGGGTCGCGTGCCCCGAGCCGCTCGCGGCACAGCTTGGCCCAGATGCGCCGCCCGGCGCGGAACTTGGCCACCTCTTCGAAGAAGCTGACCGAAATGTCGAAGAAGAAAGTGAAGCGCGGCAGGAAGCGGTCGGGTTCCATGCCGCTGGCGATGCAGTCCTCGGCGTACTGCACCGCCGAGGCGAGCGTGAAGGCCATCGCCTCGGCCGGCGTGGCGCCGGCCTGCTGCATGTGCTGGCCGACGATCGACAGCGGGTTCCAGCCCGGCACCTGCTCGTTGCAGAAGGCGATGTGATCGACCGCGATGCGCCGCGCGCCCTGCAGCGCGATGCGGAAGAACATGTGGTTGGCGACGAAGTGCGAGATGCAGTCGCTCTGGTTCGAGGTGCCGGTGATCTTCGTCCACGGCACGCCGCGGCGCTTGGCCACCGCCAGCTCGAAGGCCAGCAGCGTGAACGGCGAGGGGTCGTTCATCGCCGTCGAAAGCTCGCCGATGGGCACCCCGTCGAGCGCGCGCTCCATGTCGCCGACGTGGTTGATGACGGTGCCGCAGGTGCCCAGCAGTTCGACCGGCACCTCGTCGGCGTCGTAGCCGCGGAACACCGAGTTGCAGGGGATCAGCGACAGTGCCGAGGCGCCGAGCGCGAGCATCTCCTTCACGCGCGTGTTGTAGTCCTCGGGCACGCCCAGGCCGATCAGCTGGCGCTGCGACCAGCTGCGGCCGCGGTACATGGTCGGGTAGATGCCGCGGGTGTACGGGTACTCCCCGGGGAATCCGACACTTGCCCCGTAGTCGGCGCCCGACCAGTCGCGCGGCGAGTACAGGGGCTTGACCTCGATCCCGGAGCGGTTGTGCTGTGTCTGCGCGCCGGGCGCGCCGGCGTCGAACGCCTGCTGCCAGCGCGCCTGCGCGGCGGCGAGTTCGGCATCGACGAGGTGCTGACCGGGCTTGTTCATGCGGAGGCTCCTTGGCGGGCGTGGCGCGTCCGGGCGAGCGCGCGCACCGTCGCGACGACATCGTCGAGCGCGGTGCCCGGATGGAACACGCGCGCCACGCCGGCTTCAAGCAGCATCTGTTCGTCCTTGGCCGGAACGATGCCGCCGACGATGACGCCGACGTCATCGAGCCCGGCGGCGCGCAGCGCGTCCATCAGCCGCGGCACGATGAGGTGGTCGGTGGCGAGCGAGGAGACGCCGATTACGTCGGCGTCCTCCTCGGTGGCCAGCTTCACGACGGTGGCGATCTCCTGCCACGGCGGGGTGTAGATCACTTCCATGCCGGCGTCGCGCAGCGTGGCGGCGATCACCCTGCTGCCGCGGTCGTGGCCGTCGAATCCGATCTTGGTCACGATGACCTTGGGGGGCTTGTCAGGCATCTTGGGCTTCCTTGAGGAACGAGACGAAGCGGGCCGCCAGCGAGCGGGGCGTCTGTCGGCCGGCGGGGTCGAACCAGACGCGCGCCCAGTTGAGCGCGCCCAGCAGCATCAGGCGCAGCGTGCGACGGTCGGCGCCCGCCGGCAGCGGCAGCGCAGCGACGAGGGCACGGAACTCGTCTTCGTACCCCGCGCGCAGCTCGCGCAGCCGGCCGGCGACCGCGGGCACGTCCTGCGGGTGGACGCGGATCAGGACCTGCGCGTAGTCACTGCTGCGCAGCACCGTCTCGAGATGGGCGCGGCAGGCCGCCTCCAGGCGCTGCCACGGGCCGGCGTTCGGGTCGGCGGCGCTCGCCGCGCGCGCCGCCGCCGCGAGTTCGCCGACGCCAGCCTCGTAGACGGCGACGAGCAGTTCTTCCTTCGAGGCGAAGTGGTAGTACATCGAACCCGGCAGCATCTTGACTGCCAGCGCGATGTCGCGCATCGAGGTCGCCGCGTAGCCGCGCTGGGCGAACAACGCCGCTGCGGCGTCGAGCAGCTCGGGCTGGCGGTTGTCCGAGCGCGGGAGGCGCGTGGTGCGAAGGGCGGGCACAGACCTTGGTGCGAGAGGTTGAAAAACAATCGTTCGTTTGGTTTAATGCTGCCGCTATGTTCGCGTTCCGTCAAGACACCCGCGTGCCGGCGTTCCGGTATCGGACTTCGTCGTGCTTCGTGAACCGGCGCGCCGGCCGGGCAGAATCAGCTGCATGATCTCTACCGCCATCGATCGTCTTCAGTTGGAGCAGGCTGTGCAGGCCGCCGACCTGCGCGTGCTGCTCATGGTGCTGGTGCATCTCACCGGCGACCTCGCGTGGCTCGAGGCGCCCTTCCTGCCGCGCCGCGACGTGAACCTGATCCCCGATCCGGGCGCCGGGCTTGCGCCCGAGGTGCAGGAGCGCATCCGTGCGGCGGCGGTCGAGGTGCTCGCACGCGGCGCGCAGCCCGCGATCCACGATCCTGGCGACGAGCTGATGCAGCGCATGATGTCGGTGTGCCTGGGCGAGAACGTGCCGCCCGAGTACGCCCGGCTCACGCGCGAGGAGATGGCGCTGGTCCGGCGACGCCTGCACTGGCCGGACGTCGGCGAGCGGCCGGCGGGCCGCGACGACCACGTGCTGATCGTCGGCGCGGGCATCTGCGGCATCGCGCTGGGCGCCCGCCTGGGCGAACTCGGCATCCCGTTCACCATCGTCGAGAAGACGACCGAGATCGGCGGCACGTGGAACGTGAACCGCTACCCGGGCTGCGGCGTCGACACGCCGAATCACGCCTATTCGTTCTCGTTCGGCCCGCGTTACCCATGGCCGCGCTACTTCTCGCGCCGCGAGGACATCCTCGCCTATCTGCTGGAAGTGGTCGAGTCACTCGACCTGCGTCGCCATGTGCGCTTCTCGACGCGCCTGACCCGTGCGCGCTGGGACGACGACGCCAAGCAGTGGGTTGCACACCTGCAGGGCCCGGAAGGCGAGTCGGTGCTGCGCTCGCGTTTCCTCGTCAGCGCGATCGGCCAGCTCAGCGACCCGTCGATCCCGCGCATCGAAGGCGCCGCCGACTTCACCGGCGTGCGCTTCCATTCGTCGAAGTGGCCCGAGGGGCTGCCGGTGGACGGAAAGCGCGTCGCCGTCATCGGCACCGGCGCCACGGTGATGCAGCTGCTGCCCGAGATCGCCGACAAGGTGAAGTCGGTCGCCGTGTACCAGCGCTCGCCGCAGTGGTCGCGGCCGATCCCCGGCTACGCCGACTTCATCGGCCAGGACGCGCAGTGGCTGCTCGTGCACGCGCCCTACTACGCCGCGTGGTTTCGGTTCAACATGTTCTGGCGCTACGGCGACGGCTTGCTCAAGACGCTGAAGAAGGATCCCGACTGGCCGCACCCGGAACGCGCGGTCAACGCGGTCAACGACCGGCACCGCCGCGAGATGACCGACTTCATCCTCTCGGAACTCGCCGGCCGGCCCGACCTGGTGCCCAAGTGCATGCCGGACTATCCGCCCTACGGCAAGCGCATCCTGCTCGACAACGGCTGGTACCGCACGCTGAAGAAGCCGACGGTCGAATTGGTCACCGAGCCGATCCAGCGCATCGTGTCGAACGGCATCGAGACGGCCGACGGAAAGCGGCGCGAGGCCGACATCCTCGTCTTCGCCACCGGCTTCAAGCTGGGCGAGATGGCGGCGCGCTTGGGCATCACCGGCGTCGGCGGGCGCACGCTGGCGCGGGCCTGGGAGAACGACGACCCCACGGCCTACCTCGGCCTGGTGGCGCCGGGCTTTCCGAACTTCTTCTGCATGGTCGGGCCCGGCTCGTCCCTCGGGCACGGCGGCAGCATCACCTTCCAGGCCGAGTGCCAGGCGCGTTACATCGCCTCCTGCATCGCGCAGATGGCCGCGCGCGGCGTCGACGCCATCGACGTGCGGCCGGAGGTGCTCGACGACTTCATGCGGCGCTTCGACGCCGAGCACGAGACGCTCATCTGGTCGCACCCCGGCATGTCGACCTACTACCGCAACCCGCGCGGGCGCGTCTACACCGTGCTGCCCTGGCGCCTTGTCGACTACTGGCTGATGACGCACGACGCCGACCTCGACGACTACCGCACGAGCCGCGTCGCCAAGGCCGTCGAACGGTGAGTGCTTCCTTCAGACCGCTGCGGTCGCGCGGCGCCGCAGCAGGAACAAGCCGCAGGCGAGGGCCGGCAGGCCCACCGCGGCGAATGCGGTGTCGTAGGCGAGGCCGGACTGGATCAGCAGGCTGAAGATCGCCGGCCCCGAGAGCACGCCGGCGAATGTGACGAACAGCGCCGCCGCGGTGGCCGTGCCGACGGTGCCCGGCGCCGCACGGCGCGCCACCTCGGCAAGGTAGACGCCGTTCCAGCCGATCGCGCTGGCGCCGAAGAGCGCATACAGCGTGAGCAGTCCCACGGCCGGCCACCCCTGCGCGAAGCTGCTGGCCAATGCGCAGCCTCCCATCACGCAGCCCATTGCGCCCATCACACGCTGTGCCGTACTGCGGTCGGCCAGCGTGCCGGCCAGCAGCCGGCCCGCTGCGCCGGCGGCCTGCGTCGCGGCGAGCATGAAGCCCGCCTGCACGAGGTCGTACCCGAGCTCGCCGGTGAGATAGGCGACGAGATAGGTACCCAGACACAGCTGCAGCCCGGCGAACCAGAACGAGGCGACTGCGAGCGGCCAGCTCTCGCGGTCGGCGCGCGCCAGCCGTGCGGGTTCGGCCAGGTCGCCGAGACCGAATGGCGCGTCAGGCTGCCGATCGTCGTCGCAGCGGGCGCGGATCGGCTGAAGCAGCGCTGCGAGGGCGACGCAGGTGGCGCCGACTGCGAGCATTGCGGCCTGCCAGCCGAGCGCGAACGCAAGCGACGGCAATATCGCGCCGGCCAGTACCGCGCCAAGCGGCACGCCGGTCTGCTTGATGGAGAAGATCGTCGCGCGCCGGTGCACCGGCGCCACGCGATCGAGCAGGTGCGAGCTCGCCGGCATGAGCGGCCCGTAGCCCATGCCGACCAGCAACGCCCCGAGCGCGGCGCCGACACGGTGGCTCGTGGCGATCAGCGCCAAGCCGGCGCAGGCGCTGAGCAGGCACAGCTGGCTGAGCCGGATGGCGCCCCAGCGCCGCACCAACGCGCCGGCGGGCAGGCTGCAGACCATGCTGCTGCCGTACACGACGGCGACGAACAGGCCCACCCAGGCCACAGGCGCGCCGATCTCGGGCGCGGCCTTCGGCGCCAGCACCGGCAGCGCGACCGTCGCGGCCGACATCATCACCTGCGACGCGAGCGTCGCCGCCACCGGCAGCGCGATGCCCTGCGCGCGACTCACACCGGGTTCCGCTGCACCAACTGCTTGGCGATGATGATGCGCTGCATCTCGTTGGTGCCCTCGCCGATCAGCAGCAGCGGGGCGTCGCGAAAGTAGCGCTCGACGTCGTACTCGGGCGAGTAGCCGTAGGCGCCGTGAATACGCATGCACTCGAGCGCGTTCTCCATCGCCGCCTCGGTGGCGAAGTACTTCGCCATGCCGGCCTCCATGTCGCAGCGCTCGCCACGGTCGTAGGCACGCGCGGCCGATTGCACCAGCAGCCTGGCCGCCTCGACGCGGGTGGCCATCTCGCCGAGCTTGAGCTGGATCGCCTGGTGCTCGCAGATCGGCTTGCCGAAGGTCTTGCGCTGCTGCGCGTAGGCCACCGCGTCCTGCATGGCCGCGGTGGCCACGCCCAGCCCGCGCGCGGCGACGTTGATGCGCCCGAGCTCCAGACCACCCAGCACCTGCTGCAACCCGCGGCCCTCGACGCCGCCGACCAGGCGCGACGCCGGCACGCGGTAGTCGTCGAAGCGCAGCTCGCAGGTGTCGATGCCGCGGTAGCCGAGCTTCTGCAGCTTGCGCGACACCACGAAGCCCGGGCCCTTCTCGGCGATGAACAGGCTCATGCCCTTGTGGCGTGGCTCGGCGGCGGGGTCGGTCTTCACCAGCAGCGCGATGCAGCCGCCCTGGCCGCTGTTGGTGATCCAGGTCTTGCTGCCGTTGACGACGTAATGGTCGCCGTCCTTCACGGCGCGGGTGCGGATGGCCTGGAGGTCGGTGCCGGCGTCGGGCTCGGTGAGGCCGATGCCGCCGCGCAGTTCGCCGCTGGCGAAGCGCGGCAGCAGTTCTCGCTTCTGGTCCTCGGTACCGTGGCGCCGCACCGCAGCAGCCATGATCAGGTGCGAGTTGATGACCCCGGACAGCGACATCCACACCGATGCGATGCGCGCCACCACAGCGGCGTAGGTAGCCGTGCTCAGGCCGAGTCCGCCATACTCGACCGGGATGATGCAGCCGAACAGGCCCATCTCCTTCATGCGTTCGACGATCGCCGTGGGGTACTCGTCGGCGTGCTCGAGCCGCTTGACGTGCGGCCTGACCTCGACGCGCAGGAAGCGGTCGATCGCGTCGAGGATCGCGCCGTCGTCTCCGTCGTGATCGCCGCGTGGTTCGGTGTTCGCGTGCATCGCGCCTCTCATCCCCGCGCCGCGAGGCCCGTCTGCAGGTCGCGCGCCGCCTGGCCTTGCCCGATGCCAAGCACCAGGTCGCGCACCTGCGCTGCCCGCGCGGGCGACGCGACCAGGGCCATGTTGCCGTCGTACTTGTCGATGATCTCGGCGTTGGTGATCGGGCGCTCCTCGCCGCCTCGGTTCACATGCTCGCGGTGGCGCAGCTCGCGGCCGTCGCTCAGCGTCACGACGACCTCGCCGGAGTAGTACTTCGGGAAGGGTGAATCGGGGTCGACTTCGTACTCCACCTTGGACGCCAGCGCGAGCACCTGTTCGTCGCGCAGCGCGGACTCGTCCAAATCGGCCAGGCCGAAGCGGCCGCGCAGGAGCGCGGTGGCGACGATGTACGGGATGCTGAACTGCGCGTCGTAGCTGTTCTGCGGCCGCTTCTTCGTGGTCGCCGGCTCGCAAACCGTCTTCACCACCTCGGCCGGCACGAGCGCGCGCACGCCACGGATGTCGGCCGCGCGCAGGCCGTGGCGCTCGCGCAGAATCGCCGCCGCATCCGCGCAGGCGTGCGTGAAATGGCAAGCCGGCACCGGCTTGATGTTGACCTTCGACAGCTCCCACACCTCGCCCAGGCCGGCCGTGGCCAGGGCGATGTCGCCCGCTGCGGCGAGCGTGCCGAGGTGGCTGTTGAAGAGGCCGAACCGCCCCTCGTAGGCCTGGCGCGGGCCGACGAAGCCGTGGCGCGCCAGCGTGGCCGTGGTAAGCCCCGCGCCGGCAGCCCACCCGGGATGCATGCGCTTGGTCCAGGCGCCATCCTGCAGGAACTCCATGCTGCCCGAGGCCATCGACAGCGCGATGCCCTGGGCCGAAGCGAGCTGCGCCGCGTTCAGGCCGAGCAGCCGGCCGGCGACGAGCGTGCAGGCGAACGTCCCGATCAAGCCGGTGGGGTGGAAGCCGACCTGGTGGAACCCGCCCTTGGCCACCGAGGCGAGCCGCGCGCCGATCTCCATGCCGGCCACGTAGGCGGCGAGCAGCGCCTCGCCGTCGAGCCCGGCCTGCGCCGCGGTGCCGAGCGCGCAGGGGAAGGTGCTCGCGGTGGCATGGATGACGCCGGCGGCGTGCGTGTCGTCGAAGTCGAGGCCGTGAACGAGGATGCCGTTCATCAGCATCGCGTCGCGCGGCGCCAGGCGCGCCGCCAGCGCGATCACCGGGGTCGTGCCACCGGTGCCCGACAGCTCCTGCGCGGCGGAGAGCGAGCGGTGCGCGAAGTCGTAGTGCGTCGATGCGTGGGCGATGCCCACAGCGTCGAGGATCAGATGGCGCGCTCGCTCCAGCACGTCGGCCGGGATGTCGGCTGGCCGCAGCGTGGCGGCGAATGCGGCCAGCGTGTCGGCGATGGTCGGGGGGCGGTCGTTGCCCATGCGTTTCTCCCGATGGCGGTTCGTGCGAGTATAGTCGAACGCTTGTTAGGTTCAGGTGGGGCGGCGGTGGCCACGGCGTCCCGCGCACGCCGCGCGGCCCGGCGCAATCCGGGCAGTACCAAGGGAATCGACGATGAATCAGGCAACAACGGAGGCCCCGATCGTGGGCGTGGACTTCGCAGGGCACGTGGCGGTCGTCGAGATCCGCCGGCCGCCGCACAACTTCTTCGACATCCCGATGATCCAGGCCATCGCGGACGCCTTCGAACAGCTCGAGGCCGACGCGAACTGCCGCGCGATCGTGCTGTGCGCGCAGGGCAGCGCCTTCTGCGCCGGCGCCAACTTCGCCAACCGCGACGCGACGCCGCCGCAGAAGAGCCCACGCGCGGTGAACCCGCTGTACTTCGAGGCGATCCGGCTGGTGTCCTGTTCGAAGCCGGTGGTCGCCGCCGTGCACGGGCCCGCCATCGGCGGCGGCATGGGCCTCGCGCTGGCGGCCGACTTCCGCGTCACCTGCGCGGAAGCGCGTTTTTCGGTCAACTTCAACCGCCTCGGCTTTCACCCCGGGTTCGGCCTGTCGTACACGCTGCCGCGGCTGGTGGGCCCGCAGCAGGCGGCGCTGCTGCTCTACACCGGCCGGCGCATCGGCGGCGAAGAGGCGCTGCGCATCGGCGTGGCCGACCTGCTGGTGCCGCAGGACCAGGTGCGCGCGAAGGCCATCGAGCTGGCCGACGAGATCGCGACCTCGTCGCCGATCGCCGTGCAGTCCACGCGCGCCACGCTGCGCGCGGGCTTCGTCGAGCAGTTCCGCCTCGCGGTGGCGCACGAGAGCATCGAGCAGAACGCGCACTTCAAGACCGAGGACTTCGGCGAGGGCGTGAAGGCGATGGCCGAGCGCCGGCCGCCGCAGTTCAAGGGGCGCTGATCAGCCGCCCGGCGCCGCCAGCCGCTCGGCCGCCATCTGGAGCAGCCTCGCGGGCTGCACCTAGTCGCCGTTGGCGCGAGAACAGGAAGGCGAGCCACGCGACGCGGTTGACCAGCCACATCGCGACGCGGTCGCCGCGGCGCACGCCCTGGGCGTGCAGCCAGCCAGCGGCACGCAGGACCCTGCGGTCGAACTGCGCGAAGTCGATGCGCCTCTCGCCTTCGACCCATGCCGGCGCGCCGGGGCGAGCAGCGAGTCCGGTTGGCCCGGCTCGATTGGCATCAGTAAAGCTCCATCAGCGTTGCGTTGTCGGCCCGCTCGCCCGGCGCGGCTTCGCAGATGATCGCGCCGGACTTCATCACCAGCACGCGGTCAGAGACCTTCGGCGCCTCGCGCACGTTCTGCTCGACCAGCAGCACCGACATGCCGGTCGCCTGCTGCAACGCGCGGATCGGCCGCAGCAGGTCATGGGACAGCTTGGGGCCGAGGCCCAAGCACGGCGCCGAGTCGGATCTTTTGTTCGACGCTCGGTCCGGTCGGGTCTCAGTCGAGCTTGATGCCCGCCTTGCGCACAATGACACCGTAGCGTTCCTGGTCGAGCTTCATCTTCTGGTCGAACTCGGCCGGCGTGCTCGCCACGATCTCGAATCCGAGTTCGAGCAGCCGTGCCGTCATCGCCGGCTCGCGCACGATGGCGACGATCTCGCGGTTGAGCTTGTCCACGATCGCCTTGGGCGTGCCGGCGGGGGCCAGAAAGCCGACCCAGACCGCGAAGTCGAGGTTCGGCACGCCCACTTCGGCGAAAGTCGGCATGTCGGGCAGCGAGGTCGAGCGCCGCGACGCGGCCAGCGCGATCGGGCGCAGTGCCCCGGCGCGCACGTGGGGGCGTGCCAGGGGCACGTCGGCGATCGACACCGGCACCTGCCCGGCCACCACGTCCGCGATGGCCGGCGCGCTGCCGCGGTAGGGCACGTGAACCATGTCGATGCCCGTGGCGGCCTTGATCGCCTCGCCGCCGATGTGGCCGGCGCCGCCGTTGCCCGACGTGGCGAAGCTCAGGCCGCCCGGCTTGCCGCGCGCCAGCGCGAGGAACTCCGCCAGGCTGTTCGCGGGCACGGACGGGTGGACGAACAGGCCCATCGCGATCGTGGTCGCATGCACGACGGGCACGAAGTCCTTGATCGGGTCGTAGGGCAGCTTGGCGTACACGTGCCCGTTGATCACGTGGCCGCTGTTCACGAGCAGCAGCGTGTAGCCGTCGGCGGGTGCGCGGGCCACCAGCGCCGCACCGATGCTGCCGGTGCCGCCCGGCTTGTTCTCGACCACCGTGGGCTGGCCCCAGCGCTCCTGCAGTCGCCGCGCGATGTCGCGCGTCAGCACGTCCGTGCTGCCGCCAGCGGGAATGGGCGCGATGAAGCGGATCGGGCGGTTCGGGTAGTCGTCGGCCTGCGCGAGCGCGACCAGCGGACCCATCACCAGCGCCACGGCCACCAGAGCAGCCCCGAGCATTGGCTTCGTGCGGTTCATCGCGAGCCTTCCGTGCGGTCAGTCGACCTTCAGGTTGAGGGACTTGATGAGCGGCCCCCACAGCTTGAGCTCGGCCGCGACCGTACGCGTCACCTCGACCGGGCCGCCGTAGGCGAGGTCGAGACCGAGCGTCGCGAGCCGCTCGCCGATCTCGGGCGCCGCAAGCGCCTTCTCGACTTCCGTGGTCAGCCGCATTTGCAGCGCGGCGGGCAGGCCTCGCGGTGCGATGATGCCCATCCAGCCCTTGAACTCGTAGCCGGGCAGCGATTCGGCGATCGCCGGGGCATCGGGGAACTGGGAGTGGCGCGTCGCCCCGGTTGCGGCGAGCACGCGCAGCTTGCCCGCCTTGACCAGCGGTGCGCTCGTGTTCGGGGCGTCGAACATGAAGCTCAGGGTTCCCCCCAGCACGTCGTTCATCGCCAGCGCGCTTCCCTTGTAAGGCACATGGGTCATGCCCACACCCGCCTTCATTGCCAGCAGTTCGCCCGACAGGTGGTTCGACGAACTGATGCCGGCTGAGCCGTAGGTCAGCGCGCCGGGGCGCGCCTTCGCATCCGCCAGCAGGTCAGCGAGCGTGCGGTAGGGACTGTCGGCCCGCACCACCAGCAGGTTGACGTAGTTGCAAAGCCGCGCAACGGGCGTCAGATCCTGCAGCGGGTCGTAGCCGACGTTCTTGTACAGGGCGGGGCCGATCGACATCGAACCCGAGTGGCCAAAGCCGACGACATGGCCATCGGCCGGCATCTTCGCCAACCGACCAACGCCGAGCGTGCTGCCCGCGCCGGGAATGTTCTCGAACACCACCGCCTGCCCGAGTTGCTCCTGCAGCCTCGACCCGACCAAGCGGCTGACGGCGTCCGCCGGCCCGCCCGGCGCGAACGGGATCACGAAGCGGATCGGCCTCGACGGATAGCCCGCCTCCTGGGCGCCGGCCCATCGACCGGTCGCGGCGAGGGCGCCTGCGCCGCAGACTGCAAGCCAGCCTCTGCGAGAAAGAGCCATGACGATCTCCGTGTCGCGCAGCTCAGTACGAGCGGGGCAGCCCCATCACGTGCTCGGCGATGTAGTTCAGCACCATCTCGCGGTTCAGCGGCGCGGTGCGCAGCAGGCGCACCAGGCCGTACAGGTCGTAGATGCCGTACTCCTTGGTGAAGCCGTTGCCGCCGTGCGTCTGGATCGCCGCGTCGACCGCGTGGATGCCGGCCTCGGCGCCGGCGTACTTGGCGATGTTGGCGAACTCGCCCGCGGGCTGGCCCTGGTCGAACGCCCAGGCCGCCTTCAGCGCCATCAGCGAGGCCATCTCGATCTCGCTGCGCGCGATGGCCAGCGGGTGCTGCACGCCCTGGTAGGCGCCGATCGGCGTGTTGTTGAACAGCTTGCGGTCGTTGGCGTAGGCCACCGCCTTCTTCAGCGCGAAGCGGCCGACGCCGGTGCACAGCCCCGACAGGATGATGCGCTCCGGGTTCAGTGTGTCGAACAGGATCGAGAAGCCCTTGCCGACTTCGCCGAGCACGTCGGCCTCGGTCAGCGCCACGTCGTCGAAGAACACCTGCCACTGTGTTTCGGGCACCGGGAAGGCCACCGGGATCAGCGTCTTGCTGATGCCCTTCTTCTTCATGTCGACCATGAAGATCGTGAAGCCGTCGGTCTTCTTCTTGACCTCCGCGCGCGGTGTGGTGCGGGTGACCACCATCGCATAGTCGGCGTGGTTGGCGTCGGTGATGAACACCTTCTGGCCGGTGAGGCGGAAGCCGCCCTTGCCGTCGGACTTGGCGATGGAGGTGATCTCCATCGAATTCGAGCCGGCGTTCGGCTCGGTGATCGCGAAGCAGAAGCGGATCTCGCCCGCGCAGCCGCCGGGCAGCAGGCGCCGCTTCAAGTCTTCGCTCGCGTGCTTGGCCAGCAGGCCCATCGTCATCGTCGGGCCGACCACCAGGTTCAGCAGCGGGATGCCGTTGTTGGCCAGCCCCTCCATGAACAGCAGCATCTCGGTCATGCCCTGGCCGGCGCCGCCGTAGGCCTCGGGCACCATGATGCCGAGGAAGCCGTCGCCGGTGATCTGCTTGTACAGCTCGGCCGGCGGCTCGCTCTTCTCGGCGTACTTGCGCCAGTAGGCATGGTCGAAGCGCTGCGAGATGCGGTCGCCGTACTCGTAGACCATGCGCTGTTCTTGGGTCAGGGCGAAATCCATGGGCACTCCTGGGATGGCGGGACGACGACGAGGGGCTTCAGCGGTTGGCCGACGGGAACTTGGGCGCGCGCTTTTCCTTCACCGCGGCCACGCCCTCGGGCGCGTCCTCGCCGAGGAAGCACAGCATCTCCATCGCCAGCGAGCTCTCGAACACCGGGCGGGCGAGGTTCATCCAGCCGTTGAGCGACCGCTTGGTGAAGCGGATCGCCTGCTGGCTGCCGGCGGCGAGCTTGTCGGCGACTTCCATCGCCTTGTCCATCAGTTGCGCGCGCGGCACGCACAGGCTGACGAGGCCGATGCGCTCGGCTTCCTTGCCGGAGACGAACTCGGCGGTCATCAGGTAGTACTTGGCCTTGGCCATGCCGCACAGCAGCGGCCAGCAGATCGCGGCGTGGTCGCCGGCGGCGACGCCGAGCTTGAC
>WBZM01003132.1_pt1 | contig 13166 bp, 13 predicted proteins | sample 5204271 | NCBI WGS metagenome assembly WBZM01 (sample SAMN12344346, study PRJNA552823) | activated sludge metagenome | biome: Activated sludge suspended growth; feature: Nitrification reactor; material: Wastewater; isolation source: activated sludge from nitrification reactor of wastewater...
GAAGCCCGGCACGAGCACCACGGTGAAGCCCGGTTCGACCACGACGACGGTGAAGCCCGGTTCGACCACCACCACGATCGGCGGCTCCACGACCACGACGGCGACCACCGCGACCACGACGCCGTCCACCACCGCCACCACCACGGCCACCACGGCCACCACCTCGCCGCCCGACACCACCGCTGCCGCACCGCCCTCGTCCGGCGGCTGAGCAGCCGGGCCGCGGCGCCGCTCGGTCGACGTCAGGGCGCGAGCGACCGGGCCGCGGCGAACGGCAGGTTGCGCACCACGCCGTACACCAGCAGCACGCCGCCGAGCACCGGACCCGCCCAGACGGGCATCCGCACGAACGGGTTGCGCACCTCACGCCCGAAGGTGCCGAGCATCCAGGTCGTCCAGGCGACCACGATCGCGAGGATCGCCAACGGCGTGAAGACGTTCGACGACACCGCACCGGCCAGGTCGCCGCGCAGCAGGTGGTGCGTGCCGCGAGTGAGCCCACAGCCGGGGCACCAGAGGCCCGTCACCGCGTGGAACCCGCACGCCGGGAACCGGCTCCCGGCCGCCGCAGGGTCGTCGAGGGCGACCCACACCGCCGAGCCCGCCAGCGCGCACCCGCAGCCGATCGCAGCCATCCGTCGGAGCGCCGGCCGCGCCGCCCGCGTCGCGTTCGTGGGTGCGAACGAGTCGACGGTCACGCCCGCGACGCTACTGCCGTGCGGCACGGCGTTGTCTCCACCCGAATCCGCTGACACCCTGGAGCCCCATGTTGCAGGTGCAGGACGTGACGGTGGAGGTGGGCGGCCGCAACGTCGTCGACCGCGCCAGCTTCACGATCATGCCCCGCGACAAGGTCGGCCTGGTCGGACGCAACGGTGCCGGCAAGACCAGCTTCTTCAAGGTGCTGGGCGGTGAGGTCGATCCCACGCTCGGCAAGGTCGTCCGCAAGGGCGGGTTCGGCTACCTGCCGCAGGAGCCCCGCATCGCCGGCCACCTCGAGGGTCGCAGCGCCGTCACCCACGTGATGTCCGGTCGCGGCATCGACGAGGCGATCGAGCGGATCGAGAAGCTGCGGATCGCGATGGAGGAGGACCCGAGCGACCGCAACGTCGCGCGCTACAGCCGGGCGCAGGACGAGTTCGCCACCTCGGGTGGGTACTCGGCCGAGAGCGAGGCGCGCAGCATCGCCAACGGCCTCGGCCTCAAGGCCGACCGGTTGGAGCTGCCGATCGGCGTGCTGTCGGGCGGCGAGCGCCGCCGTGTCGAGCTCGCACGCATCCTGTTCGCGGGCAGCGACGTGCTGCTGATGGACGAGCCGACCAACCACCTCGACGTCGATGCGAAGGAGTGGCTGCTGCAGTACATGCGCGCCTACCGCGGCGCGCTGCTGGTGATCAGCCACGACCTCGACCTGCTCGACGAGGCGATCACCCGGGTGCTGCACCTCGACCGGCCGGCCGAGGACGCCACCGGCCACGTCGTCGAGTACCGCGGCACGTACAGCCAGTACCGCACGGCCCGCGCCGCCGACGAGGAGCGCCTCGCCCGCAAGGCCGCGCTGCAGGAGAAGGAGATCCAGCGCCTGCAGACCGTCGTCGACCGCTTCGGCGCCAAGGCCACGAAGGCCGCCATGGCGCACAGCAAGGAGAAGCAGATCGACCGGCTGAAGGCGCAGCAGGTGCACGTCGGCGCCGGCGATCGCGTGTTGCGGGTGCGGTTCCCCGATCCGCCGGCGAGCGGCGTGACGGTCATCGAGGCCAAGGGGCTGTCGAAGGCCTACGGCGGACCGCCGGTGTTCGAGGACGTCTCGTTCGACCTCGGTCGCGGCGAACGGCTGCTGGTGCTCGGTCTGAACGGCGCCGGCAAGACGAGCCTGCTGCGCATCCTGGCCGGCGAGACCACCGCCAACCTCGGGGACTTCACGTTCGGGCACCAGGTGAACGTGGGCTACTACGCGCAGGAGCACGACAATCTCGACGTGCGCGCCAGCCTGCTCGACAACATGCGCCACGCCGTCCCACCCGGCGTGATGCTCACCGAGACCCAGTTGCGCGGCCTGCTCGGCATGATGGGCCTGGCGGGCGAGAAGGTGTACCAGGAGAGCGGCACGCTCTCGGGCGGCGAGAAGACCAAGCTCGCGCTGGCGATGTTGATGGTCGGTCGCAACAACCTGCTGCTGCTCGACGAGCCCACCAACAACCTCGACCCGCCGAGCCGTCAGGCGGTGGCCGACGCACTGACCGGCTGGAAGGGCAGCATCATCTTCGTCAGCCACGACACCGAGTTCGTCGAGCAGCTGCAGCCCACCAAGGTGCTGCTGATGCCCGACGGCCAGGTCGACTACTTCTCGGCCGACTGGCTCGAGCTCGTCGACCTGGCCTGATCGGCCGGCCGGCGACCGTGCCGGCCGAGCCCCCGCCCGACGGGCTCGACCGGCGACGGACGGATCAGCTCGCCCGCGGGCGGGCGGCGCGGTACAGGGTGTTGAAGTGCCGGGCGAAGGCCGGGCTCGACGACACCCGGGCGTTGAACCCGGCGGCGGCGGTCGCCCACGCGGCGGCGTCGATGCCCAGCTCGGCCGCCACGAGCGGCAGCTTGGCCTGGTCGTAGTTGTGCGCGGCGACGCCTTTCGAGACGAGCACGTACTGCTCGACGGTGACGCCGGCGATCGGCGCGAGCAGCTCGGTCGACACGGGCACCTCCACCACGGCGACCGGTCCGGTGATCGGTCCGGTCACCGGCGCGACGTCGCCCGTCGACGACGACGCGGCGGCGAGGTGCACCGACGGGCGCCGTCGACGTCGTCGCTGCCACCACCGTCCGATGCCCATGCCGCCATGATCACGCGTCGGGGCATCGCCGTGATGAGTAGCCGGTACGCAACCTCCGCCGGGGCACGCGTGCGCGCCCTGCGGCTACGGTGCCGCCATGCACATCGGGGTCATGGGGAACGCGGTCAACGACGGGACGATCGATCAGGCGATCGGCGAGGCACGGCAGGCGGCCGACGACGGCTTCCACAGCTACTGGGTGCCGCAGATCTTCGGGCACGACGCGCTCACCGTGCTGGCGATCGTCGGTCGCGAGGTGCCGCGCATCGAACTCGGGACGGCCGTGGTACCCACGTACCCCCGCCACCCGATGATGCTCGCCCAGCAGGCGCTGACGGTGCAGGCGGCCACGGGCGGCCGGTTGGCGCTCGGTATCGGGCTGTCGCACCAGATCGTCGTCGAGATGATGTGGGGGCTCTCGTTCGACAAGCCCGTCCGCCACCTGCGCGAGTACCTGTCGGTGATGATGCCGCTGCTCGAGGGTTCGCCGGTCGGCTTCCAGGGCGAGGACTACCGGGTGCAGGGCGCGGTCACCGTGAACGGCGGGTCGCGCCCGTCGGTGCTCGTGGCCGCGCTGGGCAGCCAGATGCTGCGCGTCACCGGCGCGCTGGCCGACGGCACCTCCACGTGGTGCGTCGGCCTGAAGACGCTGCGCGAACACACCGTGCCGACGCTGCGTCAGGCGGCCGCCGACGCCGGCCGGCCCGACCCGCGGGTGGTGGCCGCGCTGCCCGTGTGCGTCACCGACGACGTCGACGCCGCTCGCGCTCGCGCCGAGCAGGTGTTCGCCGTCTACAACACGCTGCCGAGCTACCGGGCGATGATGGACATCGAGGGCGTGTCCGGTCCGAAGGACCTCGCGATCGTCGGCTCCGAGGCCGAGGTGCGCGACCAGCTGGCCGAGGTGGCCGCGGTCGGCGTGACCGACCTGAACGCGGGCGTGTTCCCGGGCGACCCGGACGAGCACGAGCGCACCCGCGCCGTGCTGCGCGAGTTCGTCTGACGCCGACGACGGGCGCCCGTCCCGCTGCCCTGTATCCCTCCGGGCCCGTCGTTCGTCTGTGTCCTCGTTCCGGGCCGTGGGGGTCCGGCCGCCGAAGGAGCACACCATCGTGAAGAAGAACGTCGGATCCACCGATCGCCTCGTCCGTTTCGTCGTCGCCGCCGTGGCCCTCGTGGTCGCGCTGGTCGTCGGCATCGGCAGCGTCGGTGGCGTCATCCTGTTGCTGGTCGCCGCGATCATGGCGCTGACCGGTGCCGTGGGCACCTGCCCGCTGTACCTGCCGTTCGGCATCAGCACCTGCAAGGTGCGCACGGGGACCAAGGCCTGATCGGACCGGTGTCGTGGTGAGCGAGGTGGACGCGGCACTCGAGATCGGTCGCGACGCGAACGCGCTCACGGCCGATCTGCTGCGTTTCGCCCGCACGCTCACCCACGACGCGGCCTTGGCGGAGGACCTCGTGCAGGAGACCTTCGCCCGGGCCCTCGCCTCGGCCGACCGTCACCGCGGCGACGCCTCGGTGCGCACGTGGATGCACCGCATCCTGCACCACCTGGCGATCGACCGCGGCCGACGCTCGGCGCGCGAGCTCGTCGTCGACGAGGTCGAGGAGCGGTGGCGCGACGATGCGTACACGGTCGACCCGGCCGAGGTGGCGGCGCAGCTCGTCGAACGGGACGACGTCGAGGAGGCGTTGCTGCGTCTCCCGTTCCACTACCGCAGCGCGGTGGTGCTGCACGACATGGTCGGCTGGACGGTGCAGGAGATCGCCGACCAGCTGTCGATCGGATTGCCCGCGGCCAAGCAACGGCTGCGGCGCGGCCGGATGCTCTTCACCACGTCGCTGGTCGAAGGGGCCGAGCGACGACGCGAGCTGCAAGGGGTGCCCATGAGGTGCTGGGACGCGCGACACCTGGTGTCGGACTACCTCGACGACGAACTCGGCGTCGAGCAACGGACGCTCCTCGAGCAGCACCTCGAGGAGTGCCCGACGTGCCCGCCGCTCTACGCGTCGCTGGTGAGTGCCCGTGATGCGCTCGGTGCATTGCGGGACCGGGACGACGTGGTCCCGCCCGCCGTGGCCGCGCGCATCACGGCGTTGCTCGGCTGACGAGCGCTCGGGCCGGCGGTCGTACGCTCGCGCCGATGAGCTACGAGGGCATCCCAGGGTTGGTGGTCGAGGTCGTGGACGGCATCGCGACGGTCACGATCGACCATCCGCCGATCAACCTGTTCACGATCGAGCTCTTCGTGTCGATGGCCGGCCTGGCCGAGCGTCTGGCCGTCGATCCGCACGTGCGGGTGGTGGTGCTGCGCAGCGCGAACCCCGACTTCTTCATCGCCCACTTCGACGTCGCCGCGATCTTGACGTTCCCGACCGACGCGCCCGCCGCGACCGAGCTCAACGCCTACCACCGGATGTGCGAGGCGTTCCGCACGATGCCGAAGGCGACGATCGCCGTCGTCGAGGGCCGGGTGGGCGGCGGTGGCAGCGAGCTCGCGCTGAGTTGCGACATGCGCTTCGCGGTGCTCCCGCACGGCGACCACCCGGGCGCGGTGTTCAACCAGCCGGAGGTCGCGCTCGGGATCATCCCGGGCGGCAGCGGCACGGTGCGTCTGTCGCGCCTGGTGGGCCGCAGCCGGGCGCTCGAGGTGATCCTCGGCTGCGACGACGTCGATGCGGCCACGGCGGCCGAGTGGGGATGGGTCAACCGAGCCGTGCCGCACGACGAGCTCTGGCCGTTCGTCGACCGGCTCGCGCGGCGGATCGCGAGCTTCCCGGCGCACGCCGTCGCCGCGGCCAAGGCGTGTGTGGTGCGCTCGGAGCTCGACGTCGAGCCGCACCTGCTGGCCGAAGGGAATGCGTTCAACGGCACGCTCGGCGGCCCGGGCACCCGCGAGGCCATGGAGCACTTCTTGGCCCTCGGTGGCCAGACGGCTGCCGGTGAGCTCCGGCTCGGCGAGCTCGCCGGCGAGCTCTCGTCAGGCGGCTGAGCGCCGTCGCCGCACCGGCGTCAGTTGCTTGACGTACGGAGCGACCTGGGACTCTCTCTCAGTGGAGTCCGGCCGTGGCCGGGTGCGGTTGGGAGTGGTCATGGCATCGTCGATCCTCGGCATGGTCGTCGCGCCGCCCGGTGCGGTCCTGCGTCGGTTGCGGCTCGCGTGGAAGTTCGCGCTCATCACGGTCGTGCTCGCCGCGCCGCTCGCGTTCGTGGTCGACCGCTACGTCGGCGTGCAGCGCGCCAACGAGCAGTTCAGCGGGCGCGAACGGGTCGGCATCCGATTGGTCGAGCCGCTCTTCCAGCTCGAAGCCGCACAGGTGGCGGCCCGCCAGGCGGTGGCGTCGGGTGGGGCGATCCCGGTGGACGACGTGATCGCGGCGCTGAGCGTCGTCGACGCCGTGGCCGGCGGGGGCGTGGCCGACGAGCTCGGCATGACCGACGCATGGCACGAGCTGCGAGGCGTGATCGAGGGAGCGGTCGACGCGACCGGCTCACCCGACGACCTGTACGACACGTGGAACGACACGATCGACCAGACCACCGTGCTGATCGCAGGGGTGGCCGACGCGTCGAACCTGACGCTCGACCCCGACCTCGACACCTTCTACCTGATGGACATCGCGACCACGAAGGCCCCAGCGCTGATCGACGCCGCCGGCGCACGTGGGGCGATCACGTCGCTCGACCAGACCGAAGCGCGGTCTCTCGAGGCGGCGATCGAGGACGTGCGCGTACGAGACGCCGCATCGGCCATCGACGCCGGCCTGCAGAAGACGGTCGGCGCGACCGCCGACGCCGCCGTCGCCGAGCAGATGGAGCAGTTGCGCACGTCGCTCGCCGCCGCCGTCGCTGCGGTGGAGGACGGCGCGGGCACCGACGCCGTCGTCGATGAGGCCGTCACCCTCGGCGCCGCTGCGAGCGCATCGCTCGACCAGCTCATCCAGGTGCGCGTCGACCGTTTCGTCGATCAGCGCCGTTCCACCCTGTGGTTCAGCGGCGTCGCGGTCGCGATGGCGCTCTGGCTGTTCGCCGCGCTGTTCGGGGCGATGCGGTCGGGGATCGGTGAGATGCGGCGCGTGCTGCGCACCGCGGCCGCCGGATCGCTCGACGAGCGGGTGCCGTTGGCCGGCCGTGACGAGCTCGCCGACCTCGGCGCGCAGTTGAACGCGACGCTCGACGAACAGCTGCGACTCGAACGCGAGGCCACCACACAGGCCGAGCGCGAACGCGCGAAGGAAGCCGAGCTGCGAGCCGCCGAACAGCAGCAGCTCGAGCTGCAGCAGCGACAGCTCGCTCAGGCCGAGGAGCTCCGGCGCAAGGTGGACGAGATGCTCGTGTCGTTGGCCGCCGCCGCGCGAGGTGACCTCACGGTGCCGGTGACGGTGGACGGTGACGACGCGATCGGGCAGATGGGCTCGGCGCTCGCGAAGGTGCTGGGCGACCTGCGCCAGAACGTCGGGCGGATCGCGGCCAGCTCGGGCGCGCTCGCCGCGGCAGCCGAGGAGCTCCAGGTGGTGGCCGGCAACATGGACGACAACGTGGCCGCCACGTCGTGGCAGATCGAGCGGTCGTCCTCGTCGTCGACCGAGGTGGCCCGCAGCGTGCAGACCGTGTCGGTCGGCATCGAAGAACTGTCGCAGGCGATCCGTGAGATCGCGCGCAGCTCGAGCCAGGCGGCCGACGTCGCCAACCAGGGCGTCGACACCGCTCGACTCGGTCAGGACCACGTGCTGCGGCTCGGCGACCGTTCGAACGAGATCGGCGCGATCGTCAAGGTGATCAACGGCATCGCCGAGCAGACGAACCTCCTGGCGCTCAACGCCACCATCGAGGCGGCCCGCGCCGGCGAGGCCGGCAAGGGCTTCGCCGTGGTGGCGAACGAGGTGAAGGAGCTCGCGTCGGGGACGGCGCGCGCCACCGAGGACATCACGCTGAAGATCGCCGCGATCCAGGACGACATCGGCGAGACGGTCCAGTCGATCACCGCGGTCGCGCAGGTGATCACGCAGATCGCCGACTACCAGCACACGATCGCGGCTGCGGTCGAGCAACAGGCGGCGACCACGAACCAGATCGCCTACAGCGCGCAGTCGGCGACGTCCGCGGCCGTCGACATCACCTCGTCGATGACCCAGGTGAACCAGATGGCGCATGGTGCGGCCACCGGTGCGGCCGACAGCCGCGCCGCCGCCACCGAGCTCAGCAGGATGGCGGCCGAGCTCCAGCAGGTGGTCGGCGCCTTCGTGTACTGAGGGCGGCCGGCGGGCGGGCCGGCCTCAGCCGAGGCTGACCGGCGTGCCGCCGAACGGCTTGTTCACGAGGTCGAAGAAGTCGTTGCCCTTGTCGTCGACGACGATGAACGCGGGGAAGTCCTGCACCTCGATCTTCCAGACGGCCTCCATGCCGAGCTCGGGGTACTCGAGCACCTCGACCTTGGTGATGCAGTCCTGCGCCAGACGGGCGGCGGGTCCGCCGATCGAGCCGAGGTAGAAGCCGCCGTGGGCCTTGCAGGCGTCGGTGACCTGTCGTGACCGGTTGCCCTTGGCCAGCATGACGAAGCTGCCGCCGGCGGCCTGGAACTCGTCGACGTAGCTGTCCATGCGGCCGGCGGTCGTGGGGCCGAACGACCCGCTCGCCATGCCCGCCGGCGTCTTGGCCGGGCCCGCGTAGTAGACGCAGTGGTCCTTCATGTACTGCGGGAGTCCCTGACCTGCGTCGAGGCGCTCTTTCAACTTCGCGTGCGCGATGTCGCGGGCCACCACCATCGGCCCGGTGAGCATCACGCGGGTCTTCACCGGGTACTTGGACAGCGTGTCACGGATCTCGGACATCGGCCGGGTGAGGTCGATCTGCACGACCGCGCCGGCGTCGCCCGCGTCGTCGAGGTGCGAGTGCTCGACATCGGGCATGAAGCGAGCCGGATCGGTCTCGAGTTGCTCGAGGAACACGCCCTCGCGGGTGATCTTGCCGAGCGCCTGCCGGTCGGCGGAGCAGCTGACCGCCATCGCCACCGGGCAGCTCGCGCCGTGGCGCGGCAGGCGGATGACGCGCACGTCGTGGCAGAAGTACTTGCCGCCGAACTGAGCGCCGATGCCGGTCTGCTGCGACAGCGCGAGCACCTTGGCCTCGAGCTCGACGTCGCGGAATCCGTGCCCGAGGATCGACCCCTCGGTCGGCAACGTGTCGAGGTACCGCGCGCTCGCCAGCTTGGCCGTCTCGACGGCCAATTCGGCCGACGTGCCGCCGATGACCACCGCCAGGTGGTACGGCGGGCAGGCGGCGGTGCCCAGTGTCTTCATCTTCTCGAACAACCAGGGGAGCAACGTCCTTTCGTTGAGCAGCGCCTTGGTCTCCTGGAACAGGTAGCTCTTGTTCGCGCTGCCGCCGCCCTTGGCCATGAACAAGAACTTGTAGGCCTCGCCGTCGATGGCCGAGATCTTGATCTCGGCGGGCAGGTTGGTGCCGGTGTTCTTCTCGTCGTACATGGTGAGCGGCGCCATCTGGCTGTACCGCAGGTTCGACGTGAGGTACGTGTTCTGCACACCGCGGGCGATCGCCATCTCGTCGTTGCCGCCGGTGAAGACGTACTGGCCCTTCTTGCCCTTCACGATCGCGGTACCGGTGTCCTGACACATCGGCAGGACGCCGCCGGCCGCGATGTTCGCGTTCTTCAACAGGTCGAGCGCGACGAAACGATCGTTGTCGCTGGCTTCCGGGTCGTCGAGGATGTTGCGCAGCTGCTGCAGGTGCCCGGGCCGCAGGAAGTGGGCGATGTCGTGCATCGCCTCCTGGGTGAGCAGGGTGAGCGCTTCGGGTGCGACCTTCAGGAACGGCCCGAGCGGGGTGTCGACCACCGAGACACCGTCGGTCGACACCAGTCGGTACGGGGTGTCGTCGTGGCCGAGGGGGAGCAGTTCGGTGAACGCGAAGTCGGACATGGTCTCAGGCTATGCCTCGACGACCGGCCGGGCCCAAGACGCGAGCGGCGCGCGAGAACTCGGGCCCTCGGGCCCTGGCCCACGTCGCCGCCGGGGCCGACGCTGGACGAAACGGGACGAGCCCGGTGACGCGACCGCAGGGAGGGTGACGATGAAGGTGCTGGTGAGCGCGGCGAGCAAGCACGGAGGTACGGCGGGCATCGCGGAGGCGATCGCGCGACGGCTCGCCGAGGCCGGGCACGACGTCGTGGTGGTCGAACCGAACGAGGCGGAGCACGTCGACCGTTTCGACGCGTTCGTGCTCGGCAGCGGTGTCTACGCGGGGCACTGGCTGGCACAGGGGAAGGACCTCGTGCACGAGGTGGGTCGGCACGCGCACGGTCGGCCGGTCTGGCTGTTCTCGTCGGGCCCGCTCGGCTCGCCCGCGGTCCCCGACCACGACGCCGTCGACGTCCGCCATCTGGTCGATTCGGTCGCTGCCCGTGACCACCACCTCTTCAGCGGTCGGCTCGACATGTCGGTGCTCGGCTTCGCCGAGCGGGCGATCGTCAAGGCGGTGCGGGCGCCCGAGGGGGACTTCCGCGACTGGTCGGCGATCGACCGGTGGGCAGCCGACATCGCCGGCCAATTGGTGGCGGCCGACGCGACATCGGGCTGACGTCGGGCTGACGTCGGGCTGACGTCGGGCTGACGTCGGCTCAGATGGGTGTCGAGACGTCGGTGCCGGCCACCGGTTCCGTCGCACCGACGTGCGAGCCGGCGCCGAGCTCGACCTCGAACCACACGGTGCGGCGCGACGGCTCGTCACGGTGCCCCCAGCCGCTGGCGAGCCGGTCCACGAGGTGCAGGCCCAGGCCGCCTGCGCCGGCGAGGTCGGCGACGCGCCGCTCCACGGCCCCGCCGCGGCCGGGGTCGCTCACCTCGATCCGCACCCGGTCGGGTGCCGAGAGGTCGATCGTGAGCACGGTGTGATCGCATCTGCCGTGCACGACGGCGTTCGAGACGAGCTCGCTGAGGAGCAGCTCCACGTCGGTCGACCTGGCTCCGAGCGCCCGCCCCTGCGGTGCCGACGCGAGCGTCGTGCGCAGCAGACGCCGTGCCTGCACGGGTGCGGAGGGGTCGCACCGGAGCTCGAATCTGACGCTCATGGAATCGCGGGTACCCAGCACACCTGTTCCGACAGACGCCGCACGGAGCGGAAACCGTCACACGGCCGTGGTCACCCTGCCGGGTGGATCACCTCGCACCGCACCTGCCCGATCCTCAGGGTTCGGGGATGCCGGCGAGCACCCGCGCCACCAGCTCGCGCTCGGCGTCGTCGGCCGGCGGTCGCGGCGTGATGACCCCCTCGGCGACCAACGTCGGCAACCACGCCGCCGTGACGTCGGGTTCGGAGACGACGAGCACCAACTCCGGCGGCAGGCCCTCGGGAGGCACGGATGCCGCGACGAGTTCGAAGACCCGCCGCGACTGGGCCGACCGGTCGGCCCAGTCGTCACCCGCGCGGACGAGGATGCGGGCGTTCGACACCGCCGCGAGCGCGAGCAGTGCCCAGCCCACGTGGACGGCTCGGGGGTGCAGCCGGCGGAGCTGGTCGACCGCCAGCGCCAGCGGCACGGCCAGGGGGATCGCCGACATGTACTGGTACCGCGAGGCACTGGCGGTGACGAGGCCCTCGGCCGCGCGCTGCCAGCCGATCACGAACAGCACCGGCACGGGCAACAGCGTGAGGACGGCGACCACCGATCGGACGTGACGGTCGAGCGGTACCACGACCAACAGCACCAGCAGGCCGAACGCGGCGACGCCCGCCAGCAGCACCTGTCCGGTCATGCCGATCAACGTGGCCTCGATGCCGGAGCGCACGAAGCGCAGCGTGCCGAGCAGCGTCGGAGACCCCTGCTTCCCCTTGGCGTCGCTCGCCCACGTGACGAACCACCAGGTGTACACGACCGCGGCCGGCGCGGTGACGACCGCAGCGGCACGCCACCGGCGCTGGAGCAACAGGACCGCGGCGAGCGCGGCGACGAAGAACGGGCCGAAGCCCGACGACGAGACCCCGATCACGCCGACGGCCCCGGCCCAGGCGTCGCGCCGACCGACCGGCCGCGGCTCGTGCACCAGCACGAGCTGCACCAGGAAGGCGAGCAGCGAGAGGTTGTAGGTGACCTGCACCGCGAACACCAGGTTCTCCCAGCCGTTGCCGAAGACCAGCAGGACCACGCAGACCGCGGTCGCGCTGGCGGCGCTCGCGCCCAGCTGCCGGGCGAGGTGCCGTGCCGTGAGCACGATCGCGACGTGCAGTGCGAGGTCGGCGGCGAGGTAGGGCGCGTACGAGTCGATCCCGAACACGGCGCGGATCAGCCGGTACAGCAGCAACGGCGGAGCCATCCAGTGACCGTCCTGCGGGGCGGAGAGCCAGGCCACGACACCGTCGGCCTGCCGGAGCCGTTCGCGCGAGAGCAGGAACGCCCAGTCGTCGCGGATGAACCACTGGTCGCGGCCGACGTACCAGAGCACGACGAGCGAGGCGACCAGCGCGGCCGCCATCGCGTGCGTCGGCGTGAGCCGCGCCAGCGCGGCCCGCAGACGGATCACCGCCGCCTCACCACGACCCGCCACCACAGTTCGAGCAATTGCCGGGCGCTGCGCGCGATGGCCGGTACCCGGAAGAACTGCGACGTGCCCGACGGCCGCGCGTAGTGGTGCACGGGCACCTCGACGAACCGGGCGTGCTGCTCGGTGAAGCGGCGCATCATCTCGACGCAGACGACCCCGCTCGTCGACGTGAGCGGCCGATCGGTGACGAGCCGGCGTCGGAACATGCGGAAGTCGCAGTCGGTGTCGCGCACGGGGAGCCGGAACAGCACCTTGACGACGTGGTGGTACGCACGTCCGATCACCTTGCGGTACCACGGGTCGCCGCGGCCCATCTTGTAGCCCTGCACCACGTCGACGTCGTCGGTGGCGAGCGGCACCATCAGCGCCGCCTCCGACGCGTCGTACTGCGCGTCGCCGTCGGTGTACCAGATCCAGTCGTGGCGGGCGGCCGTGAAACCACTGATGAGCGCGCCGCCGTACCCCCGGTTGCGCTCGTGGTGGATCGGTCGGAACCACGGTCGATCGGCCGCCAGCGCGTCGAGCACCTCGCGTGAGCCGTCGGACGAACCGTCGTTGACGACGATCACCTCGACCTCGTCGACCAGCGGTGACAGCGCTGCGTACGCGTCGTCGACCAGCTTGCCGATGGTGGCGGCATCGTTGTAGCAGGGGAACATCGCCGACACCGAGGTGGGGCCGGCCGACGAGCGGGCGGCGGTCACGCTCGTGCACCCGTCACGAGGCCGACCCGGTCGGCGACGTCGGCCAGCGCGCGAGCGACGTGCTCGACCT